>JADGMW010000233.1_pt1 | contig 11715 bp, 11 predicted proteins | sample 8641801 | NCBI WGS metagenome assembly JADGMW01 (sample SAMN16272018, study PRJNA661076) | feces metagenome | isolation source: fecal sample from diarrhoea affected cattle A | host: Bos taurus | place: South Africa: Lokaleng Village, Mahikeng | collected 2019-09
GCCTCACGGTCCGCCTCGCGCTCGGCGACCAGCTCCTCGAGCAGGTTGCGCATCTCCGAGCGCACGAAGTCGCGCGTGGCGACGTCGTTCAGCGCGATGCGCAGCGCCGCCATCTCCCGGGCGAGGAACTCGGTGTCGGCGAGGTTCCGCTCGGAGCGCTGCCGGTCCTGCTCCATGGTCACGCGGTCACGGTCCGTCTGGCGGTTCTGCGCCAGCAGGATCAGCGGCGCCGCGTACGAGGCCTGCAGGGACAGCATGAGCGTCAGCGCGGTGAACCCGAGCGCCGCCTTGTCGAACTGCACCGTCGTGGGCGCCCAGGTGTTCCACGCGATCCACGCGAGGCAGAACAGCGACAGCCACACCAGGAACCGCGGCGTGCCCATGAAGCGGGCGATGCCCTCGGAGACCTTGCCGAAGGCGTCCTGGTCCAGCCGGATCTTGGGCAGGAGGCTGCGACGCGCCTCCTTCGGGGTGTCGAGCCGGTCAGCCACGACGCCCCGCGTTCCGGGAGACGCGCGTGCCGGCGGCCGGGGTCGGCACGTGCTCGTCGTCCGTCTCGCGCCAGTCCTCCGGCAGCAGGTGGTCCAGCACGTCGTCGACGCTCACGGCGCCCAGCAGCCGCCGCTCGGCGTCCACCACCGGCAGGGCGAGCAGGTTGTAGGTCGCGAGCAGGCGTGTGACGTGCAGCAGGGGCGCGTCGGCGGACACGGCCTCGATGTCCGTGTCGACCAGCGCGCCGATCGCCTCGTGCGGGGGGTCGCGCAGCATGCGCTGCAGGTGCACGACGCCGATGAACCGGCCGGTGGGCGTCTCGAGCGGCGGGCGCACCACGAACACCATCGAGGCCAGCGCGGGCGCCAGGTCCTGACGGCGCACGTGCGCGAGCGCGGCGGCGACGGGCGTCTCTGGCCCGAGGATGACCGGCTCGGTGGTCATCATGCCGCCGGCGGTGTTCTCCTCGTAGGCGAGAAGGCGCCGCACGTCGCGGGCCTCCTCGGGCTCCATGAGCTCGAGGAGCTCGGCGGCCTGCGCGTCGGGCAGCTCGCCCAGCAGGTCCGCGGCGTCGTCGGGCTGCATCGCCTCGAGAACGTCGGCCGCACGGGTGCGCTCCAGGCCGGACAGGATGGCGACCTGGTCGTCGCCGGGGAGCTCCTCGAGCACGTCGGCCAGCCGCTCGTTGTCCAAGGCGGAGGCGACCTCCATCCGCCGCGTCGTGCCGAGGTCGTGCAGCACGTCGGCGAGGTCGGCCGGCTTGAGGTCCTCGTAGCGGGCGAGCATCAGGGCCGCGCCCTGGGCCACGTCGGCGGCGGAGAGCCCGGTCACGGCGTCGACCGGGACCAGGACGGTCTCGCCCCGGCGGCGCAGGAGGCCGCTGCCGGGGGCATTGCGCCGCACGAAGATCTGCGTCACGCGCCAGTCGCCGTCGCGCTGGCGCTCGATCGCGACGTCCTCGATGGTCCCGGTGCCCGACCCGTCGACGAACGTGACCGTGCGGTCCAGCAGCTCGCCGACGACGAGGGTCTCGGAGGGGCGCTGCTCGAAGCGCCGCATGTTCACCAGGCCGGTGGAGATCACCTGGCCCGGGTCGATGGCGGTGACCCGCGTGAGCGGGAGGAAGACCCGGCGGCGGCCAGGCACCTCCACGACGAGGCCCACCGCGCGCGGGGCGCCCTTGAGCCGGACCAGCGCGACGACATCGCGCACCCGGCCGACCTGGTCACCGAGGGGGTCGAAGACGGTGGTGCCGGCGAGGCGCGCGACGAAGACCCGGGTCCCTGCGCTGCTCACGCTGGCCAGGATAGACGCGCGCGGGCTCTCGCGCCCCGACTGCCGCCCCGGGCGAGACGTGTCAGCAACCCGCCCGGTCCGCGCCGACGGTGATCCTGGCGTGGGCGCGCGCGGTGGGGGAGGATCGAGGTATGTCGTTCACCCGTCAGACTCGCGTCCCCCAGGCTCCCACCCTGCCCAAGGGTGAGCTGGTGGCGTCCTACGGCACGTACCTCGAGGCCCAGCGGGCCGTGGACCACCTGGCCGACAAGCAGTTCCCGGTGCAGAACGTGACCATCGTGGGCACCGACCTGCGCATGGTCGAGCGGGTCACCGGCCGCTTGTCCTACCCCCGCGTGGCCCTGGCCGGCCTCGCCTCCGGCATGTGGTTCGGCCTGTTCGTGGGGCTGCTGCTCACCTGGTTCTCCTCGGGCTCCGGCTCCACGCCGCCGCTGCTCGCCGCGATCCTCATCGGCGCGGCCTTCGGCGTGCTGTTCTCCGTGATCACCTACGCGTTCACCGGCGGCAAGCGGGACTTCACGTCCTCCTCGCAGATCGTCGCGGCGCAGTACGCGGTGCTGTGCCTCGCCGAGCACGCCCACCGGGCGCGGGCGCTGCTGCACGAGGTCGGCGGCGTGCAGTCCGGCTGGCCGGCGCGACCCGCGGCGCCCAACCCGGCGCTCCCGCCGTCCGACCCGTCGGCCAGCTACCCCACGCCCCCGGGCGCGCAGCCGCCGCAGCAGCCGAGCGGCTCGCCGACGGCGCCCCCGGTCCAGCCGCCGGTCCAGCCGCCGGCGGCGCCGCCCCAGCCTCCCGCCTGAGCGCGGATCAGGCCTGGCGGCCCTGGAGCCGCGCCATCCAGGCCTCCACCGCGGCGGGCTCGCGCGGCAGCGCGGCGGAGAGGTTCTCGTTGCCGTCCTCGGTGACCAGCACGTCGTCCTCGATGCGCACGCCGATGCCGCGGTACTCCTCGGGCACCAGAAGGTCGTCGCTCTTGAAGTACAGCCCGGGCTCGATGGTGAACACCATGCCCGGCTCGAGCGTCGCGTCGAGGTAGAGCTCGCGGCGGGCCAGGGCGCAGTCGTGCACGTCGAGGCCCAGGTGGTGGCTCGTGCCGTGCACCATCCACCGGCGGTGCTGCTGGCCCTCGGGGGACAGGGACTCCTCGACCGAGACCGGCAGCAGGCCCCACTCGCCGAGCCGCGCCGCGACGACCTCCATCGCCGCGGCGTGCACGTCGCGGAACTTCGCCCCCGGAACGGCCACCGCGAACGCGGCGTCGGCGGCGTCGAGCACCGCCTGGTACACCCGGCGCTGCACGTCGGTGTAGACGCCGTCGACGGGCAGCGTGCGGGTCAGGTCCGCGGTGTACAGCGAGTCGACCTCGACGCCCGCGTCGATCAGCACGAGCTCGCCCGGCCGGACCTGGCCGTCGTTGTCGGTCCAGTGCAGCGTGGTGGCGTGGTCGCCGGCGGCGGCGATGGTCTCGTAGCCGACGTAGTTCCCCTCGAGCCGGGCGTGCCCGAGGAACGTCCCCTCGATCACCCGCTCGCCGCGCCGGTGCGCCACCGCGGCGGGCAGCTCGGCGACGATCTTCTCGAACCCGGCGATGGTGGTCGCCACGGCCTCGCGCATCTGCTCGACCTCGTGCGCGTCCTTCACCAGCCGCAGCTCGGACAGCGCCTCCGCCAGGCGCTCGTCGGCCTCGCCGGCGTCCTCCGCGGCCCGGATCTCCTCGACGACCGCCTCGACGGCCTCGTCGACCCCGGGCACCACGACCAGCTGCACGCCGTCGGGGCCGACGTCCTTGGCGAGCGCGTCCCGCAGGTCGTCGAGATGCGCGGTGCGGATGCCGGTCAGCGTCTCCAGGTCGGCGAACGTGGGCCGGGCGCCGACCCAGAACTCCCCGTACCGGGCGTCGGAGAAGAACTCCTCGCTGTCCCGTCCGGCCGGCGGGCGCACGTACAGCACGGCGCGATGCGTGCCCGGGGCGCCGGAGCCGGTGTCGTCGGCCTCGCCGTCGGGGTGCAGGACGAGCACCGCGTCGGGCTCCTGCTCGACGCCCAGGCCGGTGAGGTGCGCGAACGCCGAGTGCGGGCGGAACCGGTAGTCGGTGTCGTTCGACCGCACCTTGAAGGCCCCCGCCGGGACGACCAGGCGCTGGCCGGGGAACTGCGCGGCCACGCTCGCCCGGCGCCGCGCGGTGTGCTCGACCGCCGGCCCGGGCTGGGTGGACAGGTCGGGCCTGGCGCCCCACCCCGAGGCCATGAACTCCTTGAACGCGGCGGACGCGGGCCGCTGGGAGCGGTTCTGGCCTCGGCTCTCCAAAGGCTGCTCGTCCGACGGCACGGTCTCGGGGGTCACGTCCTCGCTCATGGTCCCATCCTCGCACCCGGAGGTCCCAGGACGGTCGGCGTCAGAGCCTTGAGCTTGGGCACCTAGGGTTATCCGGTGCGCATCGACCTGCATACCCATTCCACTGCCTCCGACGGGACGGAGAGACCCTCCGACGTCGTCGCCGCAGCCAGCCGGGCCGGCCTCGACGCCGTCGCCCTCACCGACCACGACACCACCGCCGGGTGGGACGAGGCTGCCATGGCCGCGCGCGAGCACGGCGTGGCCCTGGTGCGCGGCACCGAGGTCTCGGCACGCTCCCACGGGACCAGCGTGCACCTGCTGTCCTACCTGCAGGACCCCGCCCACCCGGCGCTGCTGTCCGAGATCGAGCAGACCCGCGCCGCGCGGCTCGGCCGCGCCCAGACGATGGTCGGCCTGCTCGCCGAGGACTACCCGGTGACCTGGGCGGACGTCGTCGCGCAGTCCGGGCCGGACACCGTCGTGGGGCGCCCGCACATCGCCGACGCGCTGGTCGCGCTGGGCGTGGTCCCGAGCCGTGACGCCGCGTTCGCGGACCTGCTGACCGCGCAGAGCCGCTACTACGTGCCGCACCACGCGCCCGACGCCGTCGACGCGGTGCGGGCGATCCGCGCCGCGGGCGGGGTGCCGGTCTTCGCGCACCCCGGAGCGACCTGCCGCGGGCGCATCGTGCCCGACGAGGTCTTCGACGAGCTGGCCGACGCCGGGCTCGCGGGCCTCGAGGTCGGCCATCGGGACCACTCGCCCGAGCAGCGCACGCGCCTGCTCGGGATCGCCGCACGGCTCGGCCTGCTCGTGACCGGCTCGAGCGACTACCACGGCGCCGGCAAGCTGAACCAGCTGGGCGAGCACCTCACGGACCCCGCGGTGCTGCGCGCCATCGAGGAGCAGGGGGACAGCGAGGTGGTGCGCCCGTGAACGAGATCCTCGACCTCCGCCTCTTCAGCGAGGTCTTCATCACGCTGTTCGTGATCATGGACCCGCCCGGCGTCGTGCCGATCTTCCTGGCGCTGACCAGCACGCTGACCCGCGCCCAGCGCAACCGGTCGGCGCGCCAGGCGGTGCTGGTGGCCCTGGGCGTCATCGTGGCGTTCGCGGTGTTCGGCCAGCAGCTGCTGTCCTACATGCACATCTCGCTGCCCGCGCTGCAGGCCTCCGGAGGCCTGCTGCTGCTGCTCGTGGCCATGGAGCTCCTGACCGGGAAGATGGAGGAGCCGCAGCCCTCGGGCGCGAAGGGGGTCAACGCGGCCATCGTGCCGCTCGGCACCCCGCTGCTCGCCGGACCGGGCGCGATCGTCGCCACGATGGTGTTCGTGCAGGGCAGCGACGGCGACGCGTCGTCGTGGGTGTCGATCACCCTCGCACTGCTCGCCGTGCACGTCTGCCTCTTCCTGGCGATGCGCTTCGCGAACGTGGTGCACCGGGTGCTCGGCGACTCCGGCACGATCCTCATCTCGCGCATCGCCGGCCTGCTGCTCGCCGCCATCGCCGTCCAGCTCGTCGCGGACGCGGTCATCGCGTTCGTCGCCAGCGCCTGACGCCGGCCGCCCCGGCGGCGGGACGACGAAGGCGGGCCATCCACGGATGGCCCGCCTTCGTCATGTCACGCGCTCAGCGCGTTTGCCCCTCGTCGAGGGGAGGGCTCACGCGTCCGCGGTGGCGGATCCCGTGGCGGGGGCGCCGGCGTTGTCCCCGCGGCGACGGGTGCGCCGACGAGGACGACGGGAGCCACCCTCGGACGGTGCGCCGCCCTCGGCCGCGTCAGCGGCATGTGCTGCCGCAGGAGCCTGCGCTGCAGGAGCCGGTGCTGCCGCAGGGGCCTGGGCCGTGGTCGTCGAGGGGGCGTCGGAGCCGGAGTCGGCGGACCCGCCGCGACGGCGGCGCTGGCGGCTGCGGCCCTCGCCGTCGGCCGGGGCGGACTCCTCCGTGCGGGGGCCACGACGGCGGCCCTCGCCCTCGGAGCCACGGCCCGCGCCGGAGTCGCCGCGGCCCGCGCCGCGGTCACGGCCCGCGTCAGAGCGCGCCGGACGGCCGACGCGCTTGCCGGTCTCGCCCAGGTCCTCGAGCACCTCGGCGTCCAGCCCGGCGCGGGTGCGCGCCGAGCGGGGCAGCCGGCCCTTGGTGCCCTCGGGGATGCCGAGGTCCGCGTACAGGTGCGGCGAGCTCGAGTACGTCTCCACCGGCTCGGGGATGCCCAGGTCGAGCGCCTTGTTGATCAGGCCCCAGCGCGGCACGTCGTCCCAGTCGACGAACGTCACCGCGGTGCCCTTGTGCCCCGCGCGGCCGGTGCGGCCGGTGCGGTGCAGGTACGTCTTCTCGTCCTCGGGGCACTGGTAGTTGACCACGTGCGTCACGTCGTCCACGTCGATGCCGCGGGCGGCCACGTCGGTCGCGACCAGCACGTCGACCTTGCCGTTGCGGAAGGCCCGGAGCGCCTGCTCACGGGCGCCCTGGCCGAGGTCGCCGTGGATGGCGCCCGCGGCGAACCCGCGCTCGATCAGGTCGTCGGCCACCTTGGCGGCGGTCCGCTTGGTGCGCGCGAAGACGATCGTCAGGCCGCGCCCCTCGGACTGGAGCAGGCGTGCGAGCACCTCGACCTTGTCGAGCGCGTGCGCGCGGTAGACGACCTGCTTGATGTTCTTGACGGTCTGGCCGCCGTCGTCCGGGTCGTTGGCCCGGATGTGCGTCGGCTGCGTCATGTACCGGCGGGCCATCGCGACGACCGCGCCCGGCATGGTGGCCGAGAACAGCATCGTGTGGCGCGACGCGGGCGTCCGCGACAGGAGCTTCTCGACGTCGGGCAGGAAGCCCAGGTCGAGCATCTCGTCGGCCTCGTCGAGCACCACGCAGCGCACGCGCGACAGGTCGAGGTAGCCCTGGTTGAGCAGGTCGATCATGCGGCCCGGGGTGCCGACGACCACCTCGACGCCGTTCTTCAGGGCGTCGACCTGGGGCTCGTAGGCGCGGCCGCCGTACAGCTGGACGATGCGCACGGAGCGCTGCGACGACGCCGTCTGCAGGTCGCCCGCGACCTGCACGGCCAGCTCGCGGGTCGGCACCACGACCAGTGCCTGCGGCTTGCCCGGCGCGGGCAGCTCGTCGTAGCCCGCCTCGCCCGGAGCCACGACACGGTGCAGCAGCGGGACGCCGAAGCCCAGCGTCTTGCCGGTGCCGGTCTTGGCCTGGCCGATGATGTCGTGGCCCGACAGCGCGACCGGCAGCGTCATCGCCTGGATCGGGAAGGGGTGGGTGATCCCGGACGCCGCGAGGGCCGCGACGATCTCGGGGCGGACGTCGAAGTCCGCGAAGGACGGGTCGGTGGCCTGCACGCTGGACGGGCTGTGGTCAGCCGCCGCGGCGCCGGCGATCTCCGGCTCGATGGTGGTCATATGCGACTCTTCACTGCTGGGGTGGCAAGCCGCACGCTTCCCGTGGCTCGTCGCCAGGTCGGGAGCGGGCATCGCCACGCGATGGCCGGCAGCCGATCGTGAAAGTCAGTCGCGCGGGGCGCTGGGGGCGCTGCCGGCGCGAGGCGGTCGAGACGACCGGGCAACCGATGTACGGGGACATCCTATCGGACGACGGTCCGCGCGGAGATAAGATCCTCCGATGACTCCGACGCTGCGCACGGACGCCCCTCAGGTCGAGCCCGGCACGGACACGATCGAGCTGCTGGGCCTCGTCGCCCAGCTCGAGCTGCTCTCGTTCACCCGCCTGGCCGCCGACTCCGCGCAGGCCCCCACGCTCGAGCAGCGCCTCGAGCTCAGCCGGTTCGCGGCCGCCTCCGTCGAGCGGCGCGACCGCGTGCTGAGCCGCATCGCCGAGCTGGGCGGCGACCCGGTCTCGGCGGTCGCGGAGTTCGAGCACGTGCTGGACGACTTCGACGCGCGCACCCAGCCGGGCTCCTGGTGGGAGCGGCTGCTGACCAACTACGTCGGCTACGGCGTGGCCGAGGACTTCTGCCGCATCGCCGCCGCGGGGCTCGACGAGCAGTCCCGCGACCTGGTCCTCGAGCTGCTCGGCGACTCCGAGCGCGGGGACCTCACCGTGGCCGCCCTGGGCGCCGCCGGGTCGGGCGACGCCGTGCTGGTCTCGCGGCTCGCGCTGTGGGGGCGGCGGCTCGTCGGCGAGTCGCTCGGCGTGGTGCAGGCGCTGCTGGTGTCCCGTCCGGGGCTGGTGCGCCTGGTCGACCGCGGCGCGGCCCAGGAGGGAGCCCCGGCCAAGCTGTTCGGGGAGCTCACGGCGCAGCACACCCGGCGGATGGGCCGCCTGGGGCTCACCGCCTGACGAGGACGGGCGCGGCGCCGCCGTGCCGGGTTTCACCCAGTCGGCGGGCTCCGCGCCCGTCCCTCATGCCGCTGCGGGAGCGTCCTCGGTGCGACGCCCCCGGCTCAGGCCTGGCTCAGATGGTGCCGAAGCCGACCCGGCCCTTGGCCTCCGAGCCGATCTCCACGTACCCGATCGATGACGTCGGGATGATGATGCGGCGGCCGCGCGAGTCGAGGAGCTCGAGCGCCGGCTTGCCGGCGAGTGCCTCCGCGACGAGCGAGGCGACCTCGTCGGCGCTCTGGTCGGACTCGAGCACCAGCTCGCGCGTCTGGTTCTGTACACCGATCGTGATGTCCACTGACAACGTCTCCTCGCAGCTCTGGTCGGTCCTGATCATGTGCCCTGGCAGGTCAGGCAGAGGGACCGCTCACCATCCTAGGTCGGTCGTCGTACTCGAAGTCGTCCCGGACCAGCCCGGCGACCCCGCCCCAGGCGAGTCGTGCCACCAGGTCGGCCGCCTCGGCGGGCCCGGGGCCGTCCGGGGAGCGGAACCGGTGGGTCGCGGCGACCTGCGCCATGGCGGTCATCGACGCGGCGAGCATCGCGGCGCTCGGTCCGGGCAGGCCCGTGACGTCGACGAGCACCTCCGCGATGCGGCGGGCCGCCTCCGACGTGACCCGCTCCACGTGCTCGCGCACGCCGGCGTCGCGGGTCACGTCCGACTCGAAGAGGAGCGAGGACGACTCTCCCGCGACCTCCACGAAGTCGACGTAGGAGCGCACGATCGCGCAGACCACGTCGCGGCCCTCGCCGGGGCGCACCGGCCCGCTCACGACGGGCGCGACAGCGGCCTCGACCGCGGTGAGCAACTCGGCGCCGCGCTGGTCGACCACCGCCAGGTACAGCTCGAGCTTCGAGGGGAAGTGCCGGTAGAGGACGGGCTTGCTGACCTCGGCGTGGTCGGCGATGTCGTCCATGGAGACGTGGTGGTAGCCCTCGCTCGCGAACAGGCCCTGGGCGATGCGCAGGACCTGGGCGCGCCGCGCGTCGCGGGGCATCCGGGGATTCCTGGGCTTTCCAGCCGTGGCGTCCTTCACTCTGTGATCGTAGCCACGGGGCCTCCGCCAAGGTGCGAGGATATGCCGATGGCCGCGCTCGAGGAGTCCGGGATCACCCGGGCAGGGACCCGCCGTGCCGCTGCGCGCGCGCGGCGCCGGCGTCGACGCGCCGTGCTCACGACCGTCGCCGTCGCGGTGGCGCTGGGCGCCGCGGGCGGCTGGCTCGGCCCCGCTGGCGGGCTGGAGAGGCTCCGCCCCTCGCAGCCGCCGCCGCTCGCCGAGCCCTCCGTCGACTGGGCCGACCTGGTGCGCTCCGAGTCCGCGTCGCGCAGCGCGGACCGCGCCGAGCTGCCGTCCGACCCCGCGCAGGAGGCGTCCGCCGAGATCGACGACCTCCCCGACGAGCTGTTGCTCGGCGACGGCGCCGCGGAGCTCCCGGCTCCCGGCTCCGGCCTGGCGGAGAGCGACGTGGCGGCCGGGCTGCTCTCCCTCGACGTGCCCCGCTCCGCCGCGGGCGCCCTGGTCGTCGTCCCGGGAGCCCAGCCGGCGCCCGGGCCCGGCCAGGTCCGCACCATCCGCATCGAGGTCGAGTCAGGCCTGGACGTCGACCTCGGGCTGTTCGCGCACACCGTGATGAGCACGCTCAACGACCCGCGCGGTTGGGGCGCCGACGGCTCGATCACCTTCGCCCGGACCGACGGCGACGCGGACCTGCGGGTGGTGCTCGCCTCGCCCGACCTGGTCGACGAGATGTGCGCGCCGCTCGAGACGGTCGGCAAGGTCTCCTGCGGCATCAAGGGCCACGCCGTGCTCAACTACCTGCGCTGGGTCGAGGGCTCCCAGGCCTGGGGTGGCGACAAGGTCGGCTACCGCCAGTACCTGGTGAACCACGAGGTCGGGCACGTCCTCGGCCACCGCCACGAGTACTGCGGCGGCGCCGGGCAGGTGGCCCCGCTGATGCAGCAGCAGACCGGGCCGATGGCGCCCTGCCTGCCGAACCCGTGGCCCGCGAACGACGTCTGAGCGCGCCGGGGCGCCTGCGTCCCGCGATGTCAGCGGGCCGTGGTGTGATCGACCGGTGAACCGCCCCACCTCCACCGCGCTGCGGCTCGTGCGCCCGGCGCTCGCCGAGGCGGCGGCCTCGGCCGGGCCCGCGCTCGACCCCGATCAGCGAGCGGTGGTCGACGCGGTCGTCGCCGGCCGGTCGGCCGCACTGCTCGTGCTGGGCGCGCCGGGGACGGGGAAGACCACCGTCGCGGTCGAGGCCGTGGTGGCCGCCATGGCGGCGGGCGACCTCGCGCCGGAGGACGTGCTGGTCCTGGCCGCGAGCCGCCGCGCCGCGGCAGAGCTGCGGGACAGGCTCTCCGCCCGGCTGCGGCTCACCTCAGGCCAGACCATGGTGCGCACCGCTCCCGCCGCGGCGTTCGCCGTGCTGCGCGCCCAGGCCGCGCTGCTGGGCGACCCGCCGCCCACGCTGATCTCCGGCCCCGAGCAGGACTTGCTGCTCGCGGAGCTGCTCGCCGGCCATGCCGAGGGGGAGGGCGCCGCGCTCGAGTGGCCGGCCGCCGTCCCCCCCGAGGCCCTGGGCCTGCGCGCCTTCCGCGACGAGCTGCGCGACCTGCTGATGCGCGCGGCCGAACGCGGCCTCATGCCTGTCGACCTCGCCGAGCTGGGCGCGCGCCACGACCGGCCGGCCTGGGTGGCCGCCGCGGGGCTCTACCAGGAGTACCTCGACGTCACGCTGCTGCGCGCGGGAACGCCCGACATGGGCGCCCGGCACGACCCCGCCGTGGTGGTCGACGAGGCGTCCGAGGCGCTCCTCGCCTGGGACGACGAGGTCGCCGCGGCCCCGCGGCCACGCTGGCGGCTGGTCGTGGTGGACGACCACCAGGAGAGCACCGCGGCGACGGCCCGGCTGCTGCGGGTGCTGGCCGATGACGGCTCCCGGCTGCTGCTGCTGGGCGACCCCGACGTGGCAGTCCAGGGATTCCGCGGCGCCAGCCCAGCACTGGTCGCCCGCGCGACGGTCGACGGCGACGGGCCCGGCGAGCTGGGCGCCGAACGGCTCGTCCTCGGCACGGTGTGGCGGCACGGCGCGCGGCTCCGCGAGGTCGCCTCCGCGGTGACCTCGCGCGTGGGCGCCCTCGGGGCGGTGGCCCACCGGCGCGCGCAGGCCGTCGGCCCGGACGCCGCCGAGCCGGGCAGCGGCGAGCATCGTGCCCCCGGGGTCGCACGGGTGGCCATC
>JADGMW010000704.1_pt1 | contig 11709 bp, 3 predicted proteins | sample 8641801 | NCBI WGS metagenome assembly JADGMW01 (sample SAMN16272018, study PRJNA661076) | feces metagenome | isolation source: fecal sample from diarrhoea affected cattle A | host: Bos taurus | place: South Africa: Lokaleng Village, Mahikeng | collected 2019-09
ACCGTTGGATCCGGCCGTGTCACCAAGATCATCAAGTAATTTGATGTTCTGACGCGGGACCATACGGTTCAGCATTGAAGGGCCCCGCTGCTACGGCAGCGGGGCCTTTTGCGTTCCCGGTGTCCGGGCGGTGAGCGCGGCTGCTACGGCCGTGCCCGCCTCCAGCCCCTGGGCGAAGGCACGGACCGCGTTGAGCCCGGCCGCCGATGCGGCTCCGCCAATCACAGTGTGGGGGATGCCGGCAGCAGCGAGTTGCCGCTGCAGTGCGGTGTTTTCAACCTGCCCCGCGGCGATCACGACGGCGTCGGCCGCAAGCAGCTCAGCACCATCCGGCCCTTCGATGAGCAGTCCGCCGGGAACCAGTCCCCGGTAGCTGATCCCGGTACGAAGCACAACGCCGGCATTGCGCAGGGCCTGCAGTGCCGCCCAGCGGGTGGAGACACCAATCCCGTCTCCAATGCGCGCGCCTCGCCGCACCAGGGTTATTTCCCGGATGCCTGGGCGCGGCGGTCCCGGGCTGAGATGCTCGTGCCGGAACCGGGCGGCTGCCTCCGGACCGGACTCGGGCTGCGGTGTCCCGGACCCGGTTTCCTGCAGCAGCAGGTGCGCAAGGTCCACGGCTATGCCGCCGCCCCCGACGACGGCGATCCGCCGGGGCAGTGCAGCGGGGTCGGCGAAAACCTGGTGGTAGTCGAGCACCGGCACCCCGGCACCGCGCAGCCGGACGGTCCGCGCCAGGACTCCGGTGGCGTCCACAACGTGGTGAAACCCGGCGAGGCTGGCTGCCCCGGTGCGGACCCCGGTATGGATCCTTACGCCGAGGCGGAGAAGCTCGTTCGAGAAATAGCGGATGGTCTCGGCGAAATCCGCCTTTCCCGGCACACACCGGGCCAGACGGAACTGCCCGCCGATTTCAGCTTCAGCTTCGAAGAGATGGACCTGAATTCCCGCCGCTGCGAGGCTAGCTGCTGCCTGCATTCCGGCCGGCCCGGCGCCAGCCACGGCCACTGCAGTTTCTTCGGAGGCGGCCCGGGCCGTAGTAACCGGGAAGTGCAGCTCGCGGCCAGCCCGTGGATTGACCAGGCAGGAGACCGGTTCCGTGCCCAGGGAACGGTCGATGCAGGCCTCATTGCAGGCGATGCAGGTGTTCACAAGGTCCGTGCTTCCGGCCTCGGTCTTGGCCATAATCCGCGGATCGGCCAGGAACGGGCGTGCCATGGACACAAAATCCACGCTGCCCCGGGTGAGGGCAGCATCAGCCTGTTCCACCGAGTTGATGCGGTTGGAACCGATGACCGGCACTCGGTACCCGCGGCTGCGCAGAGCTGCCCTGATCCCCGAAGCCACCCAGAGCCAGCTGCCGTGCGGTACCAGCGACTGCACGGTCGGGATCCGTGATTCATGCCAGCCGATGCCGATGTTCAGAGCGTCAGCCCCTGCGTTCGCCAGGGCCGAGGCCAGGTTGATGTATTCATCCGGGGCTCCCGCGTTTGCGGTGAGATCGGCGCCGGACATACGGAAGATGACGGGGAAGTCCGGACCGGCAGCACTGCGCACCGCCGCCAGGACAGCCAGCGGAAAGGCACGCCGCCGGGCAGGGTCACCGCCCCACGCATCGTTACGCACGTTCGTGGCAGGAGAGGCGAACTGGTTAATCAGGTAGCCTTCGGAGCCCATGATTTCAACGGCGTCGAATCCCAGCTCCCGGGCCTGGCCCGCCGCGGCAGCGAAGTCCTGCAGGGTCCGGTGGATCTGTTCCTCGTCCATGGCCAGGGGAGTGGCTTTCGAGTAGCCGGACCAGAGAGCCGAAGGCGCCAGCGGCTGCAGCCCGTAGGTCTGTGTAAAGGCATAACGCCCTGCGTGGAAAAGCTGCAGCGCGAGCCGCCCGCCGGCGTCGTGCACTGCCTCCAGCGCTTTCTGCGCGGCCTGCCTAAACGGCGGTTCCCCGCACACCAGGTAGGTTTTTCCACCCGAACCATCCCGGCTTACTGCGGCGCCGCCGGTGACGATCAGGGCCGCACCGCCGGCGGCCCGTTCGGCGTAGAAGGCGGCGAGCGCATCCGCATCGGCCTCGAAGTTCAGGTGCATGCTGCCCATGATGATCCGGTGCGGCAGCCTCAGGGATCCGATGCGTCCCGGGGCGAAAGCATGCGGGAACCGCCGAACTCCCAGCCGCGGGTCCGAGTACACGGTGCTTCCCTAGCCCGGCACTCCGCCGAGAATCGACTTGGCGATGACGGACTTCTGGATTTCGTTGGTGCCCTCTTCGAACCGCTGTGCACGGGCGTCGCGGTAGACCCGCTCAATGGGCTGGGACTGCCAGTAACCGATTCCGCCGTGCACCTGCAGCGCCTTGTCCGTGACCCTGCCCAGCATGTCCACAGCGGTCAGCTTGGCCATGGAAGACAGCGCCACAGCCTCGGGATCTGCGTTCTGCCAGGCTGCGGCGGCGGTGAGGGTGAGGGCCTTGGCAGCCGCGATGTCCGCTGCGTTCTCCGCCAGGGTGAAGGCGATGGCCTGCCGTGAGGCGAGCGGTTTGCCGAAGGTGGTGCGCCCGGCCGCGTAGGAAACCGCCAGCTGCTGGGCGCGCTGGGCAAGGCCAACACAGCTCATGGCCACGGAGATCCGGCTCGGTGTCAGGAAGCCGCCCAGGGCCACGGCCAGGCCTTCACCCTCCGCGCCGAGCCGGTTGGCTACCGGCACAGGTGCGTTGGTGAAGGTCAGCGAAGCGTGGTCGGTGCCGCGCACTCCCATGGTCCGGGAGGTGTCCTCAACTGCGGCGCCCGGAGTGTTGCGGTCTACCAGCAGTGCCACTGTGCCGTCGCGGCCCGTGCTGCCTTCCAGCCGCGCGAAGAGCAGCCAATAATCACAGCGGACCCCGAAGGTGATGAGGTGCTTTGAACCGGTGAGGTAGTACGTGTCTGCCTCGCGCCGGACGGAGGAGGTGATGTCCACGCCGCTGCCGTTGCCAGGTTCGGTCAGGGTGAACGCCACAACGGACTCCCCGGCGACGGCGGGCACTATGAACTTCTGCCGCTGCGCCTCGTCGGCGAAGGGGTTCATGGCCCGCCAGGTTCCGTTGAGCACGTGGACGATCATCCGCACGGAAGCATGGGAGCGGGAGAAGATCTCCATAAGACCCATCCACTGCAGGAAGCTCAGGCCGGCCCCGCCGAGTTCGCGGGGTGCGGCAAGGGAGAGGAAACCTTCAGCGCGCAGCTGCTTCCAGAGTTCATCGGATACTTCGCCGGTCGCCTCGATTTCTTCGGCCCAGGCCTCACCGGGGCCTTCCACCCATTCCGTCACGCGGGCAAGCAGCGTCTGGTACTCCGGTTCGGGAACCGAGCTTCCGCGTCCGTCTGCTCCCACGGTCCCGGTACTGACATTGCCGGTACTGACACTGCTGGTCTTCACGCCTGGCTCCTGTCTGTGCCTGCCGGGGCACTCCCGGCCAGTTGCTGTGCCCGCTGGCGCAGCAGGAATTTCTGGACCTTGCCCACCGGGTTCCGCGGGATGGCCTCCAGCAGTTCCAGCTGCTCCGGCCAATAGTGCTTGGAGACCTGGCAGCTGTCCAGATACCTGGTGAGTTCAGCCAGCGTGGGGACGGCTCCCGGCACCGGAACCACGAAGGCACAGGCACGCTCACCCAGGCGCGGATCCGGCATGGCAGCCAGCGCGACGTCGTCAATAAGCGGATGCCGGTAGAGCAGCTGCTCGATCTCGGCCACGGGTATCTTCTCGCCCCCGCGGTTGATGACATCACGCACCCTGCCGGTGATCCGCAGGTAACCGGCGTCATCCAGCGTGGCCAGATCACCGGTGCGGTACCAGCCGTCCTCGGTGAAGGCTTCCTTCGTCAGGTCCGGGCGGTCAAGGTAGCCCTCGAACATGGTGGGGCTGAGCAGCTCGAAATTGCCTTCGGTGCCGGGCGGGAGGAGCTGACCGTCATCACTGACGATCCGTGCCTGCACCCCCGGCAGCAGCTGCCCGTCGGTGCCCCAGACCAGTGCGGGGTCGCCGCCGGGGGAGGAGACTGCCCCCAGACAGGTTTCCGTGGTACCGAACGCTCCGCAGACCCACGCGCCCAGCACACGGGTCGCCCGTTCCGCGAGGTGCCGCGGAACGCCCGCACCGGTGTTGACGAAGATCCGCAGGCTTGCCGGTGCCGGGGCACCCGTTTCCACTGCCTTCACCAGGTCGGCCAGGAAAGGAGTCGCGGCCTGGACGAAGCTGCCTTTCCAGCCCTGCAGCATATTCAGGGCACGGGCCGGGTCCCAGACCGGCTGCAGAATCTGGGGGACGCCCAAAACAAAGGAGAGCCACATTCCGTAGAGGAAACCGGTCTGATGGGCAAGCGGGGACGGGATGAACACTGCATCGCCGCTGTGCAGGCCCAGATGCTGTGCCTGCAGCGCGGCGGCCCGGGAGAGGGTCGAATGCCGGTGCAGCACGGCCTTCGGCTCACCCGTGGTGCCGGAGGTGAACAGCAGCTGGGCTGCGGCGTCCGCAGGAGGCGAAGCTGCATCGATCCGGTCGCGGTCCACGCGGGTTTCGGCCAGCTCCTGTTCCCAGCCGTGCCAGGTAACGCCCCTGACTCCGGGCACAGCCGGAGCGGCACCGCCAATGACCAGGACATGGCGCACCGCGAGCTCATAGGCGGGGTCCGTTCCGGTTCCTGCAGAGAGGATTCCGCCGAGTTCGCGGGCATAGCGGCGGCCGCGGAATTCCTCCGGGACTACGACGACGGCGGCACGGGACCTGTGCAGGGCAAAGGCGACTTCACGCTCGCGGAAGATGGGCATGATGGGTGCGGCAACGGCTCCGATGCGCAGCACCGCAGTACAAAGCAGTACGAAGTCGGTCCAGTTCGGCAGCTGGAACGCCACCCGGTCTCCGGTACGGATGCCGAGCTCCTGCAGGAGCGCTGCCGCCCGGTCAGCGCCGGCGTCGAGCTGTGCCCAGGTCAGATGCCCGGAGTCCTGCGGCCGCCCGTCCGTCACCGCAGTATGGTGTGGGCGTTCAGCGGCCCAGCGGCGCACCCAGTCCGCTGCGGGTACCTGTGCCGCTTTCTCCGGAGGCAGCACCGTTCCCTGCCCGGCCCGCGACTTGGAATTCCCGGCAGGGCGCCTGCGGGGAACCGGACCTTCCTGCACCTGCATCGACAGGCCAAACGAGTTCATCGCGTCAAGGAACTCGGGATAGGAAATCCGGTAGGCATTGGGGTAGCTCAGGGTGCTCCGGCCCACGGCCCCTGAAGCGGCGACCGCAAGGGACATGAGTACCCGGTGGTCGTTGAAGGAGGACAGATCAGCTGCGGTCAGGGTCTGGGTGCCGCGGATAACCAGGTCGCTGCCCGCCGTCCTTACCCCCGCGCCCATGGAGTTCAGCTGCGCCATGGCGGCTACCCGGTCTGATTCCTTCAGCCGGACATGGCCTACGTTGCGGAAGACGCTCTCCCCATCGGCGCAGGCGGCCATGGCTGAGAGCACCGGCAGCATGTCCGGTACTGAACGGCAGTCGATGTCCGCCGGCTGCAGGCGCAGCCCGTCGTGGCGGACCCGCACTCCGTCGGAAGCGGCGTCGTAAGCCATCGGCAGCCCCATGGAAGCTGCGATGTCCAGGAAATGCGCTTCGGGATGGTCTGCCCCCTTCGAGCTGACCGAGCGCAGCCCGCGCAGCAGCAGGTCCGAGGGATGAAGGGCAGCAGCTGCCAGGCCGAAGGCGGCAGACCCTACGTCCTCCGGCATCCGCAGCTGCGTGGGTACGGCCTGCTGACCGGGCGGTATGTCAAACCGGTGCCATTCGTCATGGACCTCGATCTGCAGGCCGAAACGGCGCATCATCTGCACGGTCAGTTCCAGGTAGGTGCGTTCGTTCAGGGTTCCGTCCACCACCACGGAGGTTGCCTGCTGCGCAAACGGTGCAAGCAGCAGCAGCCCCGAGATCCACTGGGAGAGAGTCCCGGCGATGTGGACCTCTCCTCCCGCCGGGCGCCGGGCACGCACGCGGATGGGCGGGCATCCGGTGGGGGAGTCGACGTCGAGCCCCATCTGGGTGAGGGCCTGCAGCAGGGGGCCGATCGGGCGGCGCTGGAAGTACTTCTGCCCCGTCACCGTAACGTCCCTGGACCCCAGCGCTGCGAGCCCCACCATGAAGTACAGGGTGGTGCCGGAGCTGCCGGCAGAGACCTCGTTCCTCAACGGGCGGTACGGGCCGCCGTGCACTACGTAGGTACCGCCGTCGACGTCGATCCGGGTGCCGAGCGAACGCAGCATGGCCACGGTGTAGTGGACATGGCGGGCGTCGGTGAGTCCGGTAATCCTGCTGATTCCCGGTGCCAGAGAGGCAAGGATCAGGGCACGGTGCGCATGGTATTTGGAGTTCGGCACCTGTGCTTCACCATAGATGCGCTGCTGTGTTCCGAGGACCGAAAGATGCATGGCGTCCAAGCCCTTTCACCGGCTGTCCTTCTCTGGCGGCCACCTTCGGGGCCGACGTTACCAGTTGCCCTTGGGACCGGAACAGAGCGTGTGGGCAGGGGCGGGGAAGGTGCGCGAATGTGTCAGCACAGGGTGCGGTTCAGGACACCTGATAGCATGCCGCGGGGCATGTAATGCCAAGGCACCTTAGGATAGGTGGGTCTTGACGTTTTGGGGGAAAGCAGCAGGTCATGGGGGAGTTCATCTTTTTTCTTGCCGTCGCGGCGGCAGGATTCGCGGTAGGCAGGCTGACGTCCCGCAGGGGCAAAGGCGCTTCCCCTGCGGAAGGTTACGGGAGCGGGCTGCCGCATCCGGCACAGATTTTCCAGGAGGGTTACGAGGCTGGCCGCCGGGACGCGGTCGTCCTTGCCGGGCAGGGTGCCCGGCCCGCGTCCGCAGCGGCTGACACCTCCCCGGCTCCACCGGCCATCCCGGCAGAGGGCCCGGTGAAACCTGTCTCCCGGCCAGCCGCCTTCGAGCTCCCCCCGCTGGAGCCGCCGGTTCAATTCGCGCCCCCGCAGTCCTTTTCGCCGCAGACGCCGGCGCAATCCACCGAAATGCCTCCGCTGGCGCCGCCGCAGCCCCCGGCTGTCCCCGGAATGCCGGCTGTTCCCGGAATACCGGCGCAGTCCACTGGAACGCCGCCGCTGACCCCCGCTGTCCCCGGAATGCCACCGCTGGCGCCGCCGCAGGCTGCCGGAATGCCGCCGCTGACCCCTGCTGTCCCCGGCGCAGGCGCTTCGCACCCTGGAAACCCGGTGCTGAGGGCACCGGGTCCGGGAGACTACCGCGGGCCCGTTCCGGCGGCCCAAACACCCATGACCGAGGCAGAGCTTGCCGAAGAGAAGCGCCGCCGGGACCTGCGCAACATCAATATCACGCTGTATGCAGGAAGCCTCCTGCTGGTGGCGGCAGCATCACTGTTCATCGGCATTTCAATTCCAGAACAGGCGCGGTTTGCCGGCGTTGCCGTCCTCGCAGCCCTCTTCTACGCCTCCGGCCTGGTAATCCATTCCCGGAGGAAGACCCTCCGTCCGGCAGCGGTCGCCTTCACCGGGACCGGCCTGGCGCTGATACCCGTGGTGGGCCTGGCGTTCTACAACCTGATCCTCCCCGACCCCGTCCTCGCCTGGCTTGCAACCTCACTGGCCGGAACGGCCGCCTTCGCCTATGCGGCGGCGCGCCTTGAGAGCCGGGTGGTGACTTACCTGGCGCTGACGTTCCTTCTTTCCACCGCACTGGCGTCCGGCGCTGCGCTCCGCTCGGGCATCGTGTGGTACTTCATCTCCACTGTCCTGCTGGCCACCCTGGTTTCCCTCGCGGCCGTTCGCCGCCCGGGGTGGCTGCGGAACATCTACCTCGATGCCTTCGTTGCCTCACACCGGTTCCTGGTGCCTGCTACCGCTGTGGCCGCGGTCCTTTCGTCCCCGGATCTCGGCTCCGGCCCCCTTGCCGTCCTGTTCCTGGTCTTTGCCGCCTATTACGGCGTACTGCTCTGGCAGGGTCCGGCGAACCAGGCACTGCTGCACAGCTACGGCCTGCGGGCTGCGGGTACCGCGGGGCTTGTAATTCTCGCTTTCCGGGTGACGGACAGCTGGAGTGCAACGTTCCTGGCAACTGTCGCCCTGACCGGTGTCCAGCTGCCGGTGCTGTTTGCCCGCCAGGCCTGTTACCTGCGCGCAGCCGCACGGGCAGCTCTGCCCGGAGTGGTGCAGACGGGGGAGTCCGGCACCGGGAGGAGGAGACTCCGTCCGGGGCAGCGCGGCCTGCGCATTTACCTGACTGATCTTCTGGGCGTCCTGGGACTCCAGTTCGCGGCCGGCCTGGCAGCAGCACTGGCCTATGCGCTGAACGCGCAGGACGGCACAGGAAATGTGCTGCTGTTCGCCGGGTCGGCCATGGCCGTCCAGTTTGCCCTTTGCGCCGTTGCGTGGCGGCTGTCAAAGCGCGCCGAGTTCCTGGCCCCCGCGGGCGTAATCCTCCCGGTTTCAGCCTGCCTGCTCACAGGCGCTGCCGAACTGTGGCCCGTGCTGCTGAACCTCGGCATCCTGGCCGGATACTTTGTTCTGCGTGCAGCCCGGGCACAGGGTGCCGGCCGGGCGGCGTTTGTGCTGGCTGCGCGTTCCTCGGCCGTTGTCCTGCTTCCGCTGGCCGTCTTCGCCCTGCTTCAGCACAGGGCGCCGGGAACCGCCCCCGCCTGGACCCTCGCTGCGGCCTTCCTGGCAGCGGCCGCCAGCCAGGCCTGGTCGGCAGTGGCCGCAGCCGCCGGCCGCAGGGAGCTTTTTCCGCGGACGGTGCCCGCCGTGTCCGCCGGAGCAGCGCTGGTGTTCGCGGCGGCACTGCGGTTCGAGGACTTCCCCTCCACGGCATTGGCACTTGCCGCACTGTGGACTGTTGTCCTCCTGAACGCGGTGTATTCGGCGCTGCCGCTGCGCACCGGCCGGGAGATGGCCGCCTTTTACGCACCCGCCGGCTTCCTTTATGCCGGGGTGCTTGGGGCCGGGCTGCTGGGAGTGCGGGGATACGAACTGCTTACCGCGGCTGCGCTCGCATACAGTGCGCTTCAGGCCGTCAAGCCGGCAGTGCCTAGGCTCCGCAGCTGGTATTTTGCCTCCGGACAGGTGCTCCTGACGGTTCTGGCAGGGCTGGTTGCCCAGGATCTTGATCTTGGCCCGCATGGTGTCTTTGTGGTGGTTGCAGCGGTCATTGCCGTGCAGCATGCAGCCCGCACCGTGCTTGGCTCCCGGCTGGAACGCTTCGGCCCGGTGCGGGCACTGGGCTGGGCGAACCTGCTGGCATTGGCGGCCACGGCACCGGCGTACTACTTGGTGCTCTCAACGGAAGCTGAGGCCCGCACAGGCTGTGTCCTCCTGCTCACCGCAGTGGCAGGTGCTGTTCTCACCCAGGTTGCTGCGGCCCTGCGCCGGGGGACAGCCGGTATCTTCCGCGCGGAACCGGCAGCCGCCGCCGCCCTGGTTCTCCTGTTGTGCGCCGGCGTGCGTGCCGTGGACGCAGAACCGGCTGCCTTGACCGTTGCGGCGCTGTGGGTGGCTTTCGCGGCCAACCTGCTCACCGCCGGCCTGCACCGGAACAGCGTCCTGGCGTTCCTCGCTCCGGGCGGAGTCCTGGCCGCAGTGCTGCTTGGTGCCGGGGTTCTGGGCTTCCTGGGGTACGAGCTGCTCTTCGCCGCGGCGTTCGCGTACTGCGCGGCGCTTGTCCGGGACCGGACCGGCAGTTTCCGGGGGATCTACCTCGCGGGCGTGCAGGGGCTCGGCGCAGTGCTGGCCGCAGTGCTGGCGGCCGACATCTCCGCGGGATCCCCCGGAGTCTTCTTCGCGGCCCTGGGCATTGCCCTGGCCGCCGGACAGGTTATGCGGACCCTGCTGCACAACCGTCTGGACGAGCTGGGAACAGCGGAGCCCGTCCGGTGGGGAGGTCTTGCGGTCCTTGCCCTGGTCCCGGTGGCCTGCCTGCAGTTCGGCGGCAGGACCGATCCCGCAGCACTGCTCATCACGGTGCTTAGCGCTGCGGGTGCGTTCACCCTCACCCAGCTGGACGCTGCGCTGAGGACCGCCCGAAAAACGCCTCTGCCCAACGCGGCAGAGCTTATTCTGACCGCTGCCGCAGCCGTATTCCTTGCCGTACCCGCCATCCGGCTGATTGACGGCCCGTACACAGCGTGGGCACTTGGGCTGCTTTGGCTGGGGCTTGGCGTGAACACTGCGGTATCCCTGCTCCTGGGCCCGGGCCGCTGGGAAGCGCTGGCCGCTGGAGGATTCGCCGGAGCCGCCCTTACCGGAGCGGGTCTGCTGGGAATGCGGGGCTACGAACTGCTGGTTCTGGCCGCCCTGGCCTGTGCACTGTTCCTTGCCCGGCGCCGGCGGGCACGCCGGGGACAGTACCTGCTGGCGTCGCAGCTGCTCACTGTTGTGCTGGCAGTGCTGGCGGCTGGGGATGCCGGAGCCGGCATCCACGGTGTCTTCGCTGCCGGAGCTGCGGCAGTGGCAGCCGCCCAGCTGGTTCGTACCGTCGTGGAACCGCGGCGGGCAGGCGCGTGGGCGCAGGCTGCGCTCTGGACAAGCATGGGCATCCTGGCGCTGGCGCCGCTGCCGTATTGGGCGCTGGCCGGCGGCAATATCCAGCGGGATGTCACTGGGCTGCTGGTGGTCCTTCTCCTGGCCCTCAGCATCGCAGGATATGCCCGCGGCGCTTACGCTCCGGTGCTGTACCCGGGCCTGTATGCGGCAGGAGTGCTGCCGCTGGTGATCTCGGATGTCCTGCCGTTTGGATCCGGCGGTGCGCTGCCGGATCCTCTTCTGACGGCTGCGGCGGCCGGACTGGTCCTTGCGGGGCTGGCGGCGGCAGCACTCGCCGGGGAGGCAAGGGCGGGGGACCGCAGGCTGAGGTCCGCGCTGCTTGGTGCCTGTGTGGCTTATGCCGCAGCTGTCCTGCCTGCCGCAGCTGCTGCCGGCGGAAACCTGCTGCTGGCAGCCCTGACGCCCGCTCTGCTTGCCGCGGTGGCACTGACCGTTTCCTACACCAGGAACAACCCCTGGCTTGCAGCCGGAACACCGCCGCTGCTGCTTTTGGCGGCGCTGCTGACGGCGGCGGGATTCGAACAGGATGTTCTCTCCCGGCCTTTCCTGCCCGGGTTTGGGCTGCTTTGGCCAGTATGGGCCGCGGCGCTGATCCTGCAGGCGGTCCGGCTCCTGATTTCCCTGGGCGAGCAGGCATCCATGCTGCGGCTGCGCATTCTTGGTGCGGCGTCTTCGCTGGTCCTTCTGGTCGGGGCAGTTCCTGCAATGGCCGAATACAACGTTTCCGCTGTAGCCGGTTCACTCACCCTGCTGGCTGCGCTCGCGCTGGCTGTCAGGGAGGCACCGCGGTCCATCCGGGAGAGTGCAGCAGAGGTGGCCTGCCTGCCGGGTGCCCTGGCCGTTGAGCGGACTGTGTGGTTTGTGTTCGGCGGTGCGGACCTGTACTGGTCCGTCCAGTACTGGGCGGTGGTGCTGGCTTCCCTCGCAGCGTGGGAGTACCTGCGCGGACGAGGGAACCGGGGAACGCTCCTTCTGGGTGCCTCGGCGGTGATCCTTTCCGGCGGCGGCCTGGGAACCGTTTTCTATGGAGGCACGGGGGAGCAGCTGTGGGCACTCGTGGCCCACGCCGGTCTCCTGGCCTTTGGCCTGCTGGCAAGCAGGAAGCTGTTCACCGTCTGGGGCGCTTCGGGAGT
>JADGMW010000705.1_pt1 | contig 11699 bp, 12 predicted proteins | sample 8641801 | NCBI WGS metagenome assembly JADGMW01 (sample SAMN16272018, study PRJNA661076) | feces metagenome | isolation source: fecal sample from diarrhoea affected cattle A | host: Bos taurus | place: South Africa: Lokaleng Village, Mahikeng | collected 2019-09
AGCGCGCCGCCCTGTCACGGCGGAGGTCGCGGGTTCGAGTCCCGTCAGGGTCGCATCAGGCGAAGGCCCGGTATCTACGGATACCGGGCCTTCGCCTTGTCGTCGTCCGTCCCACTCGCATACCGCCGGACGGTCCGATCCGGTTCGTGCCGCTATCGTGACACGACGGAACTTGTTCTAGGGTGCTCTACGCGGCCCGACGGCCAGGTGTCCGTCCGGTCCACGTCCGTTCGAACCAACCCGAGGTGGAATGTGCGCATAGCTCTGTTGTCGTACCGGAGCAAGCCGCACTGTGGGGGCCAAGGGGTCTACGTGCGGCATCTCAGCCGCGAACTCGTCGCGCAGGGTCACACGGTGGAGGTGTTTTCCGGTCAGCCTTATCCGGAACTCGATCCGGGGGTGACTCTCACCAAGGTCCCCAGTCTCGACCTCTATCGCGACGACGATCCGTTCCGTACGCCCCGTCCCGGTGAGTACCGCGATCTCATCGATGTCCTCGAGGTCGCGACGATGTGGACGGCGGGCTTCCCGGAACCCCGGACGTTCGGCCTGCGTGCTGCCCGGCTTCTGCGCACCCGGCTCGGCGACTTCGACGTCGTACACGACAACCAGTCGCTCGGATCGGGGCTGTTGAAGATCGCCGAGCACTTCCCGCTCGTCGCGACGATCCACCATCCGATCACCCGCGATCGCGAACTCGATCTTGCGTCGGCGAGCAGTTGGCGCCGGAAGCTCACCTTGCGCCGCTGGTACGGCTTTCTCCGCATGCAGGAGCGGGTGGCCCGGAAGATCGGCTCCCTGCTGACGGTGTCGGCGAACTCGGCCGACGACATCCGTGCGGCGTTCGGGATCGAGGCGGATCGGATCCACACGATCCCGCTCGGCGTGAACACGGAACTGTTCGCACCGCCGTCGACGCCCCGGGTCGCGGGCAGGATCGTGTGTGTCGCGAGCGCCGACGCTCCGCTCAAGGGAGTGCCGACGCTGCTCGAGGCCGTCGCGAAACTGCGAACCGAGCGCGAGGTCGAACTCGTCCTCGTCTCGAAACTGGCCCCGGGAGGGGCCACCGAGCGGCTCATCGACGCCCTTGCCATCGGTGACGTGGTGCGCACGGTCTCGGGAATCGAGGACGCCGAGCTGGCGGCACTGCTGGCATCTGCGGAAGTCGCGGCGGTTCCCTCGCTCTACGAGGGCTTTTCGCTGCCGGCAGTGGAAGCGATGTCGTGTGGCACACCGCTGGTGGCGAGTCGCGCCGGAGCGATCCCCGAGGTGGTGGGTGACGCGGGCGTCCTCGTGGAGCCCGGAGACGCAGCACAACTGGCGGGAGCGCTGGCCGGACTGTTCGACGATCCCGGCGCACGGGAGCAGCTCGGAGCGAAGGCCCGCGCGAGAGTGCTCGACCGGTACAGCTGGGCCGCGGTGGCTGCACAGACCGCGAGCGTGTACGAGCAGGCGATCGCCGCACGTGAAGGAAGGACCAACTGATGTTGACCGTCGACTTCGACCGGCTGGGGATCGAGCCCGGGCAACGCGCCATCGATATCGGAGCAGGCGCCGGCCGGCACTCCTTCGAGTTGTATCGACGCGGCGTGGATGTGGTGGCGTTCGATCGCAGTGCCGACGACATGAAGGCGGTTGCCGACATGTTCGTTGCCATGGAACTCGAGGGCCAGGTCCCCGAGGGAACTCTCGCCCGCGCCGAGGTCGGTGACGCGCTCGCACTGCCGTACGAGGACGCGTCGTTCGACATCGTTCTGATCTCGGAGGTCCTCGAGCACGTGCCCGAGGACGAACGCGCCATCGCCGAGCTCGTGCGGGTGCTCAAGCCGGGCGGCGTCGCCGCGGTGACGGTGCCGCGCTGGTTCCCCGAGAAGGTGTGCTGGGCGCTGTCCGACGCGTACCACGAAGTCGAGGGCGGACACGTGCGCATCTACAAGGCAGACGAACTCGCGGCGAAGCTCACTGCCGCCGGTCTGAAGGTGTCGGGAACCGGGCACGCTCATGCCCTGCACGCTCCGTACTGGTGGCTCAAATGCGCTGTGGGCGTCGACAACAACGACAACCCGCTGACGAAGGCGTACCACCGGATGCTGGTGTGGGACCTGATGAAAGGTCCGTGGATCACGAGGACCGCCGAGAAGTTGCTCGATCCGGTCATCGGCAAGAGCGTGGTGTTCTACCTCCGCAAACCGGGTGCTTCCGGTGCCGCCCAGTGATACCCGCCTGCCGATGATTCCCTCCGTGCCGGGGGTGCTGTCCCAGGAACAGTGCCTCGCGACCGGGCGGGCCATCGCCCGGATGCAGGAGTCTTCCGGCGCGATTCCGTGGTTTCCGGGCGGCCACACCGATCCGTGGGATCACGTCGAGTCGGCGATGGCGCTGACCGTGACGGGCTTGCGCGACGAAGCGGATGCCGCTTTCCACTGGCTCCGGGACACGCAGCGGCCCGACGGGTCGTTGCCTGTCCGGTTCGATCGGGGAGTGGCCGACGGCGAGGACGTCGACAGCAACTTCACCGCCTACATCGCCGTGGGAGTGTGGCACCACCATCTGGTCACCGGCGACCGCAACTTCGTCGAACACATGTGGCCGACCGTCCGGCGAGCACTCGATCTCGTCGTCGACATGCAACGTCCGGACGGTTCGATCTCCTGGGCCCGCGGGGCGGGCGGCATGTTCGACGAAGCACTGCTGACCGGGTGTTCGAGTATCCACCAGAGCCTGCAGTGCGGAATGCGTCTCGCCGAGTTCGTCGGCGACCCGCAGCCGGAATGGGAAGTGGCGTCGTTCCGGCTGGGACACACCGTGCGACGGCATCCCGAGGTGTTCACTCCCAAGCCGGAGTTCTCGATGGATTGGTACTACCCGATCCTCGGCGGTGCCGTCCGCGGACCCGACGCACACGAACGGATCCGGGAACGCTGGTCGGACTTCGTCGTCGACGGCCTGGGAATTCGCTGCGTCGACCACCGTCCGTGGGTGACAGGCGCCGAGACCTGCGAACTGGTCCTCGCGCTGGACTGCCTGGGCGACAGCGCGCGTGCGCACGAATTGTTCGCTGCCATGCAGCATCTCCGTGATCCCGACGGCTCGTATTGGACCGGCCTCGTCTACAGCGACGGTAAACGCTGGCCGGTCGAGGTCAGTTCGTGGACCAGTGCGGCGGTGATCCTGGCTGCCGACGCACTGTCGCGGACGACACGGGGAAACGGGGTCTTCCGGGACGCGGCGGCACCCACGCACGTCGCGGGTGCCGACCGCTGCACGGAGAACTGCCCGGTCCTGGTCTGACGGCCGTCCCGCTGCTCTAGCGACCGGGCAGGACTCCGACGGTCCCTCCGGTGCGTTCGAGCACGCGCAGCGTTCCCGTCGCGGGCATCTCGGTGAATTCCCCGCTCTCCAAAGCGCGACAGTAGATTTCGTACGGCGGCCGGCCGCCGTCCTTCGGGTCGGGGAAGACGTCGTGGATGATCAATGCGCCGCCGACCTCCACCCACGGTGACCATCCCTCGTAGTCGGCCTGGGCGGCGGCGCTGCTGTGTCCACCGTCGATGAAGACGAAGCGTGCGGGCGTGCGCCAGAATGCCGCCACCCGAGGCGAAGTGCCGATCACGGCCACGACGTGTGATTCGAGGTCCGCGTCGGCGAGTGTGTGCCGCAACCGTCCGGCGGTATCGATGCGGCCGGTATGGTCGTCGACCAGCGCGGGATCGTGGTACTCCCATCCGGGCTGGTGTTCCTCGGAACCACGATGGTGATCGATCGTGACGATCGTGCCCCCGGTCGATCGCGCCGCCGCGCCCAGGTAGACCGTCGACCGGCCACAATAGGTGCCGATCTCGACGCCGACCCCGTCGCCGAGGTAACGCAGAGCCACGTCGTGCAGCGCAGTTCCTTCGTCCTCCGGCATGAAACCCGGAGTGGCTTCGGCAAGTTCGACTACCTCACGGGGCAAGCTGGTGCGGGTCATCGGGGTCTCCGTCCGTTCGCGAACTGCGGTGTCCGGTGGGCAACCTTACCGAGACGCTGCCTCAGCCGGAGGTGTGGGCCGCCAGGGTGAGACTGTCGAGGTCGCGGATCGCGGTGCACGCCCGGGCGACCATCGTTGCGAACATCCGATCACCACGGTCGGTGCGAGTGCCGTACGCGCAGCCGAAGACAGCAACCAGAGGGCCTTGGAGCATCGCGAAACGGTAGTCGTCCCAGCAGTCCGTCAGGCTGTATTTCTCGACTCCGTGACCGAGCAGTGCCCGGTGGTAGGTCGCCACGAGGTCGCACTCGTGCTCCCGTCGCAATTCGGGGGTCAGGGAGGTGCTCACGAAATAGGCGAGGTCGCGGGCGGGAAGCCCGATTGTGAGTGTCTGCCAATCCACTGCGGTCACGCCCGTGTCCGGGACCGGGGGGAACAGGAGGTTGTCGAGCCTGTAATCGCCGTGCACCAGTGCGAACCGTTCCGGTCGTGCGCAGATCCACCGCTCTGTGACCTCGACGCAATCGCGCAGTGTGGCGCGATCGCGACTCGAGACGTGTTCACCCAGATCGTGCGTGAACGTCTCCAGCGCCGGGCCGTAGAGTTCGGCGAGCACCTGCGCTTCGTCCTGGCCGGTCCGGCCGACCCACGACAGTTCCAGGAGGGTCGGGTCGCACCAGCGGGGCCCGTGCAGACCTGCGAGGTTGCGCACCGCGTCGTGCGCCTGCGCCGGGGTGCAGCCGGCGACCTGGTCGCCCTGCTGTGCGGGCGCGAGATCTTCGAGTAGCAGCGTGAAATCGCCGCCGTCGCCGAGTGCTGCGTAATAGCAGACCGGCACGCAGACCGACACCGAGTCTGCGATGTCGGTGTAGAACCGGACTTCGCCACGGTAGGCGCCGGCCAGCATCGCTCGTGTTCCCGGATCGGCCGCGGGAAGTTTTGCCACGATCGAGGCCGGTATCTCGTCGCCGGTGAGCGTGAGCCGCAGGCACCGTCCGATCTGTCCGGTCCCGATCGGCTCGGACCGTACCGAGCGCACCGCGCTTCCGAGGGCAGCCCCCAATCGCTCCGGGGTCAGCTCGTCGACGTCGAGCATCAGGGCCGGGTCGGGCGGAGGCGAGATCATCGGGCGTTCCATCCGGGATTGGCGGGCAGCCGCGAGTGGTTCTCCGGCGTGCGTACTGTGCTCCATGCTGCCACCACGGGTGCGAGTTCCGCCGGGGTTGCGCCGTGCAGGATCACGCTGTCGGCGCCCGCATCGAACTGGTCCGCGATGCGCGCGGCGCAGTGTCCGGCGGTTCCGGTGGCGGACGCAGCGATCCACTCCTCGGGCAGGAGGGCGCGGATGTGCCGCAGAACGGCGGGGCTGCCGGCCGCATCGAACGGTCCACGGTGATCACGCACGACGGGATCGTCGCGGAACCGCCCGAGCACGCCGGGATCCCATCCGTTGGCTCGCACCAGGACGTCGCCGTATCCCTGCAGGTAGGTGGCGAGACGGCCGACCAGCATCCGCTGTTGCCGGTCTTCGGGGATCGAGTCCTCGACCGTTGCGAGAACCGACCAGACCCGCACTGCGGCGGGGTCTCGCCCGGCCGCCGCAGCCGCGTCGCGGATGATCTTCACGGCACGGGCGACGGCGGCGTCGGTGAAGAAGGTGTGCAGGACGACGCCGTCGGCGATTCGTCCGGCGAGGTCGAGGGTCCTGTCGCCGAGCGCGACCATGAGGATCGGAATACGGTCGGACCCTTCGGAGATCCGGCGTAGATACGGAAACGCTCCGGCGGGTCCGTCGTGCCCCGCGACCGCCTCGCCGTTCCAGAGCGCGCGCAGGATTTCGGTTGCATCTTCCAGCCCGGCGGACGTGACGCGCGGCAGGCCCATGAGGTCGAAGAGTGCATCGAATCCGCGTCCCAGGCCGAAGGCGTACCGGCCCCCGCTCAATCGGTGCAGGGTCGTCGCCATCGTCGCCGTGACGAGGGGATGCCGGGTGTGAGGATTCGTTGCGGCGGTGCCGATTCCGATCGTCTCGCTCACCGCCGCGGCCGCACCGGCGAGCGCCGCGGCGTCCTTGGTGTCGAATCGCTCGGACAGGAACACCGACCCGAGGCCGAGTTGTTCACCGTGACGAACCTCGTCGAGCAGGTCGCGAGGTTCGGGGGAGTGCCCGGCGAGGCCGTAGAACCCGAGTTCCGGGAACTCCGGGGTGGCAGCGGCCCGGCCGGTGTCGCTCACGACCGGTTCGATGCGCGCCGCTTGTGCAGCACGCTCCCGATCGTCGAATCCAGTTTGGTGCCCAGCGGCCACCCCACGTAATGGCAGAGGAACAGCGCGATTTCCTTGAGTTGCTCCTCGTCCAGTTCTTCGTTGTGCAGAGCCGCACCGATCTGGATCTCGGCGACATCGGTGAGTCCTTGCGCGGTGAGGGCGCCCAGGAGCAGCAGTCTGCGATCCCGGATGCTCAGTCCGGGCCGGGACCAGATGTCGGCGAAGAGGTGGTCTGCTGTCACCGCGAAGTGGTCTCCCGGACCGTCCTGCATCTCCCAGCCGTAGACCTTGGTCATCATCTCGAGTCCGCGGCGGCGGGTGTCGTCGGTCATGCGTGCTCCTCGCTGGCGTAGGAATGGGCGGCGCTGCCGGTACCGACACCGAGTCCGGACCCGAGCCCGGTCAATGCTCTTGTGGCGAGTGGCAATTCGACCCCGAGGCGCTCGCCGAGTTCGAGAGCGAGCGACAGGTCTTTTTCGCCGAGGTCGCGGACGTGCGAGAAGATCGGGTACCACGAATCACCCGTGTCGAGCTGGGAGGTGCTGTCGCGCCACATGATGGCTCCGGCGCCGCCGGTGATGGCATCGGTGTGGCGGACGACCTTGCCGAGCTCCGCGATATCGATCCCGGCTGCCTCCGCGAGCCGCGCAGCCTCGGTCGCGGCGGTGAAGGAGATGAAGTGCAGAAGATTGCGCGCCAGTTTCATGCGGGTGCCCGCTCCCACCGGACCGGCGTGGATCACGACCTCGGCGAAGTGCCCGAACGGTTCGGCAACCTTGGCGAACGCCTCGTCCGTCGCGCCGACCATCACGGCGAGCGTGCCGTTGCGGGCCCCGGGTGCACCACCGCTGACCGGCGCGTCGACGAGATCCACCCCGCGCTCGGCGCACTCGGCGGCGAGTTCGGTGGCGGTGGTATCGGAGATCGTCGAGTGCACCGCGATCACGGTTCCCGGTCGCGCGGTGGACAAGAGCCCGTTCCCGCCCGCGACGACCTCGCGTACCTGCGCGTCGTCGAGCACGGTCACCGAGATCAGATCACACGACGCACCGAGTTCTGCCGGGTCCGCCGCGGCGGTGGCCCCCGCGTCGACGAACGGTGCGACTGCCTCGGCGCGGGTGTCGAGGACGGTGAGCCCGCCGGGACGGCCGAGGAGACGCTGGGCCATCGGTGCGCCCATGTTGCCGAGGCCGACGTACCCGATCCTGATGTTCTCGGAAGTGTTCACGAGCGGATCACCTGTCCGCCGTCCACGTTGAAGATCTGGCCGGTCACCCAGCTCGCCTCGTCGGAGAGCAGGAACAGGCACATGCCGACGAGGTCGTCGGGGGTGCCCATTCGCTTGAGCGGCAGATGCTTGATCATGTCCGCGACCATCTTCGCGGGTGTGGTGCTGCGGGTCGCCTCGGTGTCGATGGGGCCCGGTGCGATCGCGTTGATACGGATGTTCGACCCGCCCAGTTCCACCGCGAGTTGCTGGGTCAGTCCGTTGATTCCGACTTTGGCGAGTCCGTAGAAGCCGGAGTACAACCATGCGGCGGTGGACGATTGGTTGACGATCGACCCGCCGTGGGCCGACATGTGCGGCCATACAGCGCGGGTGACGTTGAGGGCACCGTCGAGGTTCACGCTCATGAACTTCTTGTAGTAGTCCCAGGGCACGGTGAGCAGCAGGTCGAGTTTCATGCCGCCGTAGATGGCGGCGTTGTTGACCACATGGTCGATGCGGCCGTACTTCTCGACGGTCGAGGCCGCGAGTGCCTCGGTGGATACCGGGTCGGATACGTCGACCGGCACGAACGTCGCGTTGCCGCCGTCGGTGATGATCTGTTTGGCGACTTGCTCACCGAGTTCGGCTTCGAGATCGGCAACCACGACGTTCGCGCCTTCGGCCGCGAGCGCGCGGGCGTATGCCTCGCCGATGCCCTGTGCTGCACCGGTGACGATCGCCGTGCGGTCCGTGAATCTGGCCATGCTGTCGGTCCTTTCGATTCTGTGAGGGTGCGGCGATCAGCTCGCGGGCTCCGCGACCAGCTTGGTTTCCAGGTATTCCTCGAAGCCGGCGACGCCCATCTCCCGGCCGATTCCGGACTGCTTGTAGCCGCCGAACGGGGCATCGGCCGCGTACCAGATGCCGCCGTTGACGCCGAGGGTTCCGGTGCGCACCCCGGCGACGACACGGGCGATGCGCGCGGGATCCGTGCCGTATACCGCGCCCGACAGGCCGTAGGGGGAGTCGTTGGCGATGCGCACCGCGTCGTCGTCCCCGTCGTGGGGAATCACGACGAGCACGGGACCGAAGATCTCTTCCTGCGCCGTCCGGGATCGGTTGTCGAGACCGGAGATCAGAGTGGGTTCGACGAAGAACCCGCGTGCGTGTTCGGCCGGCCGGCCGCCTCCGACCACGATCGTGCCGCCTTCTTCGACAGCGAGCCGGAGATAGCTTTCGACGCGGGCACGCTGGCGCTCGGAGATCAACGGTCCGCAGACGGTGCCGGGGTCGCGAGGGTCGCCCGGACGCAGGGTGCGCATCGTTTTCGCCGTGGCGGCCACGGCCTCGTCGTACTTGTCGCGGGGGACGACGAGGCGGGTGGTGATGGCGCACCCCTGACCCGCGTGCGTGGACACGGTGAATGCGGCCATCGAGCAGGCGCTGCGCAGGTCCGCGTCGTCGAGCACGAGGAACGCCGATTTGCCGCCGAGTTCGAGGAACACCTTTTTGAGGGTGTCGGCGGCGGACCGCATCACGGATCGGCCGGTCGCGGTGGAACCTGTGAACGAGATCAGGTCGACGCGCGGGTCCTCGGTCAGTTGTGCGCCCAGGAGATGATCGCTCGAGGTCACGATGTTGAGCGTCCCGGGCGGAAAATCGGTTTCCTCGGCGAGGATCTTTCCGACCAGGGCTGCGCACCATGGGGTGTCGGGGGCGGGTTTGAGAACGACGGTGTTTCCCGCGGCTAGCGCGGGCCCGATCTTGGCGAAGTTGATCTGGTGCGGGAAGTTCCACGGTGTGATCGCACCGACCACGCCGGTGGCTTCTTTGAGCAGGTAGCGATGCGTGGGGATGCCCATGGGCGCGGCGTTGCCGAGATCCTGTTTCCAGGAATAGTTCTCGGCGAGATCCGCGAAAAAGAGCAGGTCGTCGACGGGACCTTCGAGATGGGCGGCCGAGGTGAGGAAGCGGGGAGCCCCGACCTCGGCGATGGTGATCTCGCGCAGTTCCTCGATGTGTCCGCGCAGCGCGTCGCGCAACTGCCGGAGGCACCGGGCACGGAACGCGTGGTCGCGCGACCAGTCGGTGTCGTCGAACGCGCGTCGTGCGGCCTCGATCGCGGCGTCCATGTCGGCGGAGGTGGCGTCGGCGGCCTTTCCGAGCAGTTCTTCGGTGCTCGGGTCGAACACCTCGAAGGTGCCGCCGCTTCCGGGTACGAGCTTTCCGTCGATCAGGAGTGTGGAGCTGTCGGTGGGGCGAAGTGTCATCAGACGTTCCCTCGGTTCTGGACAGGTGTCTGGACTATAGTTCGGGCAGTTGTACGACGCAATGGCCGAAACGGGAGAACTTATGGGAGAGCCGAATTCGACCGGCCTGGCCGGCAAGGCTGTGATCGTGACCGGGTCGAGCCGGGGGATCGGCCGTGCCGTCGCCCAGCGGTTCGCGACGGAAGGGGCCGGGGTCGTGGTCAACGGCCGGGACCCCGGTGCGGTGGAGACGACCGTGGACGAGATGGTGGCAGCCGGGGCGCGGGCGGTCGGCGTGGCGGGATCTGCCGCCGAACCGGGGGTCGCGGAACGACTGCTCGACACCGCACTGGCCGAATTCGGGTCGGTGGCCGCGCTCGTCAACTGCGCCGGTACCGCGGAACCGGCCGGCTCGTCCATCCTCGGCATCGACGACCGTCAGTGGCACGACTTGATCGACGCACATCTCACGGGCACCTTCCGGACGTGCCGGGTCCTCGCTCCGTACTTCGTCGAACAAGGCGGCGGTGCGATCGTCAACACGGGGTCGTTCGCATTTCTGGGCGACTACGGCGGAACGGGATACCCCGCGGGAAAAGGCGCGGTGAACAGCTTGACCCTGGCGATCGCGGCCGAACTGCGCGAGTACGGCGTGCGCGCCAACGTCGTGTGCCCGGGAGCACGCACACGGTTGTCCACGGGAGACGACTACGCGCGGCACCTCACGCGGCTGCACGAGCGGGGCCTGCTCGACGACGTGGCGTACGAGGCGTCCCGCAATCCGGCTCCGCCCGAGTACGTGGCACCCCTCTACGTGTTTCTCGCGAGTGCGCTGTCCTCGTCGACGGGCGGGATCTTCGCCGGGTCCGGGTGTTTCGTCGGGCGGTTCGGCAAGCAGGCGCCGGACCTGCTCGCCTGGCGCGACCACGAGACGTCTCCGCCGTGGACGCCGGAGGAGATCGCCGGGTTCGTCTGATCCGGGGTTCGTCCGTACTGCCGGCGCCGCGGCGCGCGGATCAGAACACGGGGATGCCGAGGCGGCGCCGCAGTCGCATGTCCAGCAGGTAGGCCTGCCACGGCAGTCGCCACACCCACGGTGTCCACCGATGCATCGTGCGGAGGTTCGCCAGATAGCGATCGAATCTGCGCTGGTCCGCAAGGGTCCACTCGTAGTGCATGACGTCCCGGAACTCCGGTGGGAGTGCTCCACGGGTGACGAACTCGAAGGAACGACCGAACACGCGGTGGATGACCCGGCCGAGGCGTCCCAGCCGTACTTCGAGGAAACTGAGTTCCGCCAGGTGGGTGAGGTAGGTGCGGACGTCGTCGTTCATCGAGATGCTGTCCACGCCTGCGCGCCAGAGTTCGTCGTACTCCTCCCGCGTGGTGGGCCAGGACTCCGGGCGAACGTTGAGGGTGGTGCCGAGACTCGCGCCGTCGCGCAGTACGCGCCGGAATTCGTCCTCGCTCAGCGGCCCGTGCAGCAATTCGTATTGGTCCACGAAGTACGTGAGCAGGCACACCGCGACCCACAACTGCAGCACGGGAGAGTTGGCGCTGTACGCAACGGGGGCTCCCGGAGCGGACGTGACCTGGGAGTGGATGCGGCGCACGGCTTCCCGGACATACGCACGATCGTCGTCGTTGCCGAAGACCGCGACCGCCAGATATGCGCCGGTGGTCCGGGCGCGTTTCACCGGATGCAGGTCGGCTCGACCGGAGTCCACCGCGCTGTCGACGACACCCTGACCAACCCCCGGCAGAGCCAACTGCATGATCACGTTCGCCACGTTGATCGTGCCGCCGAGCGGTGACACCAGATCTCCGAGGGAGCGGATGGTTGCCATGGGACCCTCCCTCCGACAACGGCCGTATTCAGCCTACGGTTCGCTCAGCCCGTGTGCGTGCCCGTGGCGGGAACTCCTGCCAGAACGCCCCGCACCACGGTGTCGTAGATCTGGTCGAGGTCCAGTTCGTCACCGAGGAATCCGCTCCCCTCGAG
>JADGMW010000707.1_pt1 | contig 11643 bp, 12 predicted proteins | sample 8641801 | NCBI WGS metagenome assembly JADGMW01 (sample SAMN16272018, study PRJNA661076) | feces metagenome | isolation source: fecal sample from diarrhoea affected cattle A | host: Bos taurus | place: South Africa: Lokaleng Village, Mahikeng | collected 2019-09
GTTTGGCGCGCGGGTGCGCCTGGTCATAGACCTTGGCCAGGTGCTGGAAATCCAGGTGCGTGTAGATCTGGGTGGTGCCGATGTCGGCATGGCCGAGGAGATCCTGGACCGAGCGCAAGTCCTGGGACGATTCCAGCAGGTGGCTGGCGAAACTGTGACGCAGCATGTGCGGGTGCAGGTGCTGGCCCAGTTCGCGCACGCCGGCCTGGCGCACCCGCAGTTGCACCGCGCGGGCTCCGAGGCGCCGGCCCTGCTGGCTGATGAACACCGCGCCGTCCTGGGGGTTGGCCAGCGCCCTCAGGGGAAGCCAGGCCTGCAACGCCTCGAGCGCCTTGCGCCCGACCGGAAGCACACGCCCCTTGTTGCCCTTGCCTTGTACCTGCACAAGCCCGGCCGGAAGGTCGAGCTGGTCCAGATTCAGCCCGACCAGCTCCGACAGGCGCAAGCCGGACGAGTAGAAGAGCTCGAGCATGGCCTGGTCGCGATGACCGATGAAATCATCCTCGATGCCGCCGTCGAGCAGCTGCATCGCCCTGTCGGTGTCCAGCAGGCGGGGCAGGCGCTTCTCGCCTTTGGGCGCGGAAATGCCGTCGGCCGGGTCATGCTGGCAGCGGCCCTCCTGATTCAGGTAGCGATACAGGCCGCGCAGGGAGGACAGGAGCCGGGCGAGGCTGCGGCTGGACAGGCCCTTGCGGTGCTGGTCGGCGATCAGCTGGCGGACGTGATGGGCCTTGAGCTCGGTCCATTGCGCCAGACCCTGTTGGGTGCAGAAATCCCGGACCTTGATCAGGTCGCGCCAATAGCCATCCAGGGTATTGGGCGATACCTGCCGCTCGCTGCGCAGGTGCTGGAAATAATTGTCGAGGTCGGTTTGCATGGGTCAGCGCCTCAACGGCCGATCAGCCCGCGGGAGGTCCCGAAGCTTGATCGCCTTCCGAGGGTGGGTGGCGCGCTGCACAGCCTCGGGCCCCCGGCCTTCAGCGTACCGACCGAAGTGGCGCGGAAAAGCGTGGCAGAACCCGGGTCAGCACTTCGGCGATGTAGCCGAGGAACAGCGTGCCCAGCGAGCTCTTGTAGTGCTGCGGGTCGCGGCTGCCGATGGCCAGGATGCCCTGCTGGTGGTTGAGCGCGACCACGGCGGCGGAGCCGATTTCCTTGCTGGCCTGCTCGTCGAACAGGAACGCCAGTTCGTGCGGGCGCAGCACGCCGCAGATGGTCTTGCCGCCGGCCAGCAGGCCGCCGATGGCCTGCTGCGCTTCGGCGTGGCTGACGCTGCGCCCGACCGGCAGCGGCGAGTCGCTGAACAGGATCAGGCTGACGTAGGGCACCTGGAACTCGTGACGCAGGCTCTCGTCCACCGCGCCGATGACTTCTTCCAGGCCGTCGGCGTCGAGCAGGTCGAGGACCAGGCGCCGGGTCTTGTCGAACAGCCGGTCGTTGTCGCGTGCCACATCCATCAGGTGCGACAGACGGTGACGCATCTCGATGTTGCGTTCGCGAAGCAGCTTCACCTGGCGCTCGACCAGTGACACCGCGCCGCCCTGCAGGTGGGGAATGCGCAGGTCGGGAATCAGCTCGTCATGGTCGACGAAGAATTCGGGGTGGGCGCTCAGATAGGCTGCGACGGATTCGGCGTCAGGCAACTGCGGCTTGTTCTGGTTCTGCTCGGTCATAGGCGAACCTGTCCTTCATAAACGCGAACGGCGGGGCCGGTCATCATAACGGGCTGGCCAGGGCCTGCCCATTCGATGGACAGACGGCCACCGGGGAGGTCGATCTGCACTGGCGAATCCATCCAGCCCTGGCGAATCGCGGCGACGGCCGCCGCGCAGGCGCCGGTGCCGCAGGCCTGGGTTTCCCCTGCACCACGCTCCCAGACGCGCAGCCGCGCATGGTGGCGGTCGACGACCTGCAGGAAGCCGGCATTGACCCGCTGCGGAAAGCGCGGGTGATGTTCGATCCGCGGCCCCAGCTCGTGCACCGGCGCCTTGTCGAGGTCGGCAACGCGCAGCACGGCATGGGGGTTGCCCATGGAGACTGCGGCGATTTCCAGTTGCTGGCCGTCGACGTTCAGCGGATAGCTCAGCGCTTCGGCATCGGCCTGGAAGGGGATCTCGCTGGGGGCCAGCCGCGGCGCTCCCATGTCGACGCCCACCTGGCCATCGGCACGGAGGTTCAGCTCGATGATGCCGCCCTTGGTCTCCACGCGGATCCGTCGCTTGGTGGTCAGGCGCTTGTCGACCACGAAGCGCGCGAAGCAGCGTGCACCGTTGCCACACTGCTCCACTTCGGAACCGTCCGAGTTGAAGATGCGGTAGCGGAAGTCGACGTCCGGATCCTGTGGCGCTTCGACCAGCAGCAGCTGATCGAAGCCCACGCCCGTATGGCGGTCGCCCCACTGGCGGGCGTGCTTGGGCTGGATATGCGCGTGCTGGCTGATCAGGTCGATGACCATGAAATCGTTGCCCAGGCCGTGCATCTTGGTAAAACGCAGGAGCATGGTCGTGGCCTCAGGCAGGCAGCAGGCTTTCGCCAGCGTAGAGCTCCTGCACACTTTCGCGGCGGCGCACTTCGAAAGCCTGATCACCGTCCACCAGCACCTCGGCGGCGCGGCCGCGGGTGTTGTAGTTGGAACTCATGACGAAGCCGTAGGCACCGGCCGAACGCACAGCCAGCAGATCACCTTCAGCCAGCGCCAGCGGGCGCTCCTTGGCAAGGAAATCTCCGGTTTCGCAGATCGGGCCGACGATGTCGTAATGGCGGACCTCGCCGTTGCGCGGCTGTACCGGCACCACATCCATCCAGGCCTGATACAGCGCCGGACGGATCAGGTCGTTCATCGCCGCATCGACGATGGCGAAATCCTTGTGCTCGGTGTGCTTGAGGTATTCCACGCGGGTCAGCAGCACGCCTGCGTTGGCGACGATGCTGCGGCCGGGTTCGAACACCAGCGCCAGGTCGCGGCCTTCGATACGCTGGCGCACGGCCTTGATGTAGTCGCCGGCCAGCGGCGGCTGCTCGTCGCGGTAGCGAACGCCAAGGCCGCCGCCCAGGTCCAGGTGACGAATGCGGATGCCGCGTATGGCAAGGCGGTCGATCAGGCCCAGCAGTCGGTCCAGCGCGTCGAGGAAAGGCGGCAGGGTGGTCAGCTGCGAGCCGATATGGCAGTCGACGCCAATCACCTCGAGATTGCTCAGCTCATCAGCGCGCGCGTAAACCGCTTCGGCGTCAGCGATGGCGATGCCGAACTTGTTTTCCTTGAGGCCGGTGGAAATGTACGGATGAGTCCCCGCATCCACGTCCGGGTTGACCCGCAGGGAAACCGGCGCCTTCACGTCGAGCTCGGCCGCGACCTGCTGCAGGCGCTCCAGCTCCTCGGCGGATTCGACGTTGAAGCAGTGCACGCCCACTTCCAGCGCGCGACGCATGTCGTCGCGGGTCTTGCCGACGCCGGAAAAGACGATGCGGTCCGGCTGCCCGCCGGCGGCCAGCACCCGCTCCAGCTCGCCGCGCGAGACGATGTCGAAGCCTGCGCCCAGGCGGGCCAGCACATTGAGCACGCCCAGATTGGAGTTGGCCTTGACGGCAAAGCAGACCAGGTGCGGCATGCCCGTCAGCGCGTCGGCGTAGGCCCGGTACTGGGCCTCAATGTGGGCGCGCGAATAGACGTACGTGGGGGTGCCGAAGCGTTGCGCGAGAGCGGGCAGCGCCACGCCCTCCGCGAAGAGTTGACCGTCGCGGTACGAGAAGGCCTCCATGAAATGCCTCCTTTACAGTTCGAATCGGTCTTTGGAACGTTCTTTGACAGTCGCTTCGTCGTCGGGCAGATAGAGCGGGCCTTTCTGCCCGCAGCCGCTGAGCGCGGTGGCGAGGACGGCAAGAGCGATAAAGGGAAGCAGCAGACGCTTCATGGGGTGAAATCCTTGGAAAAACGAATGCGGCGAGTATACCCAGCGACCGGGGAATTGCCTATGAAACCGCCAACCGCGCGCCCGGCCTGCTAAGCTCGCCAGGGTATCGCGGCGTGAGCCGTCATCTGACATGCAAGGAAAACGATTCATGAGTCTTAGCGAAGCGCGCTATCACGATCTCGTCGATGCGGTGCAGGAAGAGATCGAGGATGTATTCGACCACAGTGGCCTGGATGTCGACCTGGAAAACTCTGGCGGCGTGCTGACAGTACGGTTCGAGAACGGCACGCAGCTGATCTTTAGCCGTCAGCCCCCGATTCGTCAGCTCTGGGTCGCGGCGCGTTCGGGTGGCTTTCATTTCGACTACGACGAGGCCAGCTCGCTGTGGATCTGCGATGCCAATGACGAGCGCCTGGGCGAATTGCTCGCCAGGGTGACGCAGGAGCAAGGTGGCGAAGCCCTGGATTTCGAAGACCTCTGAAGCCCAGAGCGGCGCCGCACGGGCCTCTTCGCGCGGCCCTCTTGCTTATTTGATCGGCTGTGATAGGGTCACTTCTCAGTTCATCGAAACCCCGCCTTCGGGCGGGGTTTCGTTTTTTTTGCTTTCCAGAATTCCCAGGAGCTAGCCAGACCCCATGACCAGTGCACCGCCGATCATAATCACGCAACAGGATCTGCAACGACTAGAGCGCCTGCTCGACAGCCTGGCTGAGTACGGTCCGGCGGCCGAGGCGCTGGAAGAGGAGCTTTCGCGGGCGAGGGTGGTTCCACGCGCAGAGCTGCCTGCCGGTGTGGTGTCGATGAACTCCCGCGTGCATTGCCGCGACGAGAGCATCGGCAAGGACTACCACCTGACACTGGTATTCCCCCAGGACGCGGGCAAGGAAGGCACCGTTTCGGTGCTGGCGCCGGTTGGCACCGCGCTGCTCGGCATGACCGTGGGTCAGCACATCGACTGGCCGACGCCTGGCGGCAAGGTGCTCAAGCTGACGCTGCTGGCGGTGGAGTACCAGCCCGAAGCGGCAGGCGACGTCAACCTGTAAGCCGCTGCGGCGCTGATCAGCCGGCCGCCACGGCCTGGTTGAGCGCCGCTTCCAGCTGGGTTTTGTAGCGCAGGTACTGGGCCGTCGGGGCGCGGCCGTTGCCCTCCAGTGCCGACAGGTCCAGGTCGGTGATGTAGCAGGGGTAGTGTTCACCCGGTTGCCGCTGCGCCAGGATATAGCGAGCCACGGCGGCAAACAGGCCGCTGCCGTACTCGAGGCTGGAAAACTCCTGATGATTGCAGTACAGCGTGACCTTGTGGCGACTGTGCTCGCCGGGTTCGATGATCGCCTGTACATCGTGCACCGGATTGCTCACCTCGATCCGCGGGTGTCGCCGCTCGATGCTCGGCGGCCTGTCACCTTCACCTGGCGCCACCCGGTAGAACAGCACCTCGGGCGGGGTGGCGCCTGTCTCGCCCAGCGACAGCGGCGCGTTTCGGCGGCGACTCAGCGAATTCAGAAAGCGCCTCAGCGGCGTCAGCAGGCTGTGCTCGTCGCGGAAGGGCATGCGCTGACGCCAGAGTGCATTGAATTCGTCGAGCACACTCAGTTCGGCCTCGCTGTCATCGACGCGGTAGAAGATCTGCAGGCAGCCGGGCATGCCCAGGCGCAGTATTTCCCGCAGGTCCTGCCCGGCCAGCGCGTTGCGATCGAGGCGCAGCACGCGCGCACTCTGGCAGGCCTCGCCCAGATGCTCGATCAGCGCACCGAGGTCGTTGAGCCGGGTGTGATTCAGCCGGCCCGACAACCACTCGAAGACATGAAACTGCTGCCGGATCTGTAGCAGGTACCCGTTGGCGCTCGCGTCCTCGAGGTTGCGCTGCATGTCGTCAATGACTTCCTCCACGCGGCGGGCGATGGCCGAGCCGGCGAGATGGCCGAAGCAGCGCACCTGTAAACCGCAAGTGCTGCCTTCGAGTCGGCCGGCGAGGTAGCCACTCAGGCAGTTGGCGAGGGCGAAGGGGCCGGCATGGCGGGTGACGATCAGTTCGTTCCACGAATTGAGCGTCAGCTGGTCGATGCTCAGCACCAGGTTTTCCCGGGCAGTGGAGTAGCGGAACGCGTCGGCGCTTTCGCCCATGGCCGAGAGGTGCGTGGGGCTGAAGGGATCGAGGCCGACGTTGATCAGCAACAGGGTCTGCCGGGGCACGCTCACGGCCAGCAGCGCCTCCTCGTCCGCTTCGTCAGGCGGCATGGGGAAGGCCTGGCGCAGCGCATTGAGCAGCGCGTACAGCTCGGTTTCGTTAAGGTCGCTGTCTCCCGAGTGGAGTGACAGGTGGGTCGCGGCGTCGATGATGCCGTTGCGATGCCCCCAGGCGAGCAGCGGGAGGAGTTCCCGGGTGCGCTTGATCGGGGCATAGTGGGCAACGTCCGGAATGCTCAGGCTGCCCGGATACAGGGACCAGGATTCCTCTCCCGCGGCGTCGAAGGCGTGCACCAGCGTCAGGCTGTGCTCGGCCATGTCCGGCGAGATGCCCAGGTTGATCAGTTCGACCTTGCCGGCCTTGCGCTCGATGGCTGCGCTCAGGAAGCGGCCGATCACCGCGAAGTCGCGCCGGTTGATTGAGCTTGTAGCCTGCAGGCGCCGCGCAAGATCGCTGAGGAAGCGGTAGCCGTAGGTCAGCTCGTTGACCAGGCCGCGGCGCTCCCAGTCGACCTGGGCGACCTTCCACCGGGCGCGCCCATCGAGCAGCTTGAACTGGCGTTCATCCCAGCCCCAGTCGCGGGTGACGCGCTCGAGCTGCAGGCGCTGCCAGCTCTTCTGCCGGTTGCGGGGCGGCTGGCTGAGCGGCTTGTTGACCTTCAGGTAGAGGCAGTGCCGCAACAGGCCGAGGCGCCCGTCGTCACCGCGGGCCTTGAGGTACGCCTCGATCCGGCGATAGGCGGTGATGTAGGGATCCAGCTCGTCGGGTGTCAGGCGGTTGTCGTATACCGCCTGCTTGAAGCCCAGGCCGAGGCAGTCGGCGTGTTCGTGCTCGCTGGCGTAAACCTCCAGCAGAAGCAGCTTGAACAGCGACTTGTAGGGCGAGCCGATGGCCTTGAACAACTGCCAGAGGCCGGCGCCGAGGTATTCACCCGGCGGGATGCTGGCCAGGCTGCCCAGGTCGATGACGTCCTCGCTGCGGATGAAGCGCCTGGAGAGCAGGGTCGCGGCGTATTCGGCGTAACGGTATTCCTCGTACGCCGGCACCATCCACCAGAGCGGCGTGCGCCCGCCGAGCCAGATGGCGGTGCGGTAGAACTCGTCGAGCAGCAGACAGTGCTGGGTGGTGCCGCAATCATCGGATGTCAGCCGGGTGTCGCGGATGCCCTTGGCGAAGCGCACCGGGTCGATCAGGAAGAAATGCGCCTCGCTGCCCTGGCCCGCGGCCCATTCGGTCAGCAGGTCGCATTTGCGGCGCAGCGCCGCGAGCTGGGCCGGATCGAGCGCCGGGTCGTGGCAAACCCATACGTCCAGGTCGCTACGCTCTTCCTGCGCAATGGTGCCCAGGCTGCCCATCAGGAACAGCCCCAGGATCGGTTGCGGTTGCTCGCCGCGCAGGGGCTTGTAGGTGAAGGAGCGGCTCAGGCGCTGCGCTTCGGCCAGCGTATCGGAGTCCGGCTCGTAGCCCGAGAGGCCCGCCGGCGTCAGCCCGGACACATAACCGGGCAGGCTCGGATGATTGACGTGGAACAGCAGTGGCAGCAGCTGCAGGACCAGTTGCTGGCGCGTGGACATGCTTTGCAGTGCGCGCTCGAAGCGTTCGGCATTGACCTTCAGGAAGCGTGCGCGCAGGGTCGCGAGCACCTTGCGATCGATGCCCTCTTCGAGGATGGGATGTATTCGTTGGGTCATGGAGTCGTTCGTGGGGCCTGACAGGCTTCAATCCAGGCAGCGGCGCGAAAAATACCACGGGGTTCAGTGGCAAGAATCAGACGCTGGCGACGCAGTGCCGCCAGTTCGAGTGCAGGGGCTTGCGTCGGTCAGGCGGTGGCCTTCTCGGTCAGGATGGTCAACAGGCTCTGCGCATGTTCGGCAGCGTCGCGGCCCAGGCTGGTCAGGTAGCCACCATCGGGTTGTGTGGTGAGGCCCTTGGCATGTAGCCGCTGGGTGGCGCTGATGGCGCTTGGGTCGGCGTCCTGATGAACCTTCAGGCCCTCGAGCGTGTTGTCCAGATTGAACAGGCGAAGAATTTCCAGCTCGGCTACCAGATCGGGGGTGAAAGACATATTCGCTCCTAGGCTGTGGGCTGCGGCCCTTTTCGCTGAGTGTAGTTGCTACGGCAATCCGTGCCTGATTCGGCGGGATCAGTCGGGCAGGTCTGGCAGCCCGCGGAGCAATGCCTCGTAACTGGCTGCATCGAACGGTCGGTCCTCCTGGAGCATCTGGCGGATCTCCCGGGCCAGCGCCAGCGCCATCAGGCGGATGCTTTCGTCGCGCTCGTAACCGACCAGCGTGAGCTTGTTTAGCGTTGCCTGGGTGGCGGGCGGATCGTCGGCTTCCAGCTGGTTTTCGATGGCCTGGATCAGGGCCTCCTCGGCCAGGGTTTCGTCGTCTTCCGGGAGTTCGGACATGGCTCGGTTCTCGAGTGGCGGTGGGTTCTCTTCGTCCAGCTGGCAGAGCGTGCAGCTACCGTCATCCGGCCGATTGGTCTCGATGTAGCGTACCCGCCGGCTGGCTGCCACACGGTCGGCATCGACCCGAAAGCGTGGGCGTATGGTGTCGGTCATCGGCAGTCTCCGGCCAGGACAGGCCTGCAGTCTGCCATGGAACGTGGGCGAGAGGGTTTCCGGAGCAAGGCAAAGCGCCTTCGCTCCGGGCGTGACGAGGGATCCGGCGTCAGTCGGTGAAGCCCAGGGCCAGGCACATGACGCCGAAGATGGCCCAGACGAATGCGAAGATGACCGGCGTGCGCAGGGAGAAAAGCAGGCTCTTCTTGTAGCGTTGCCCGCCGACCGGACTGTTGCCCTCGCCGAACAGTGCCGATTCGCGGTTGGGCAGCAAGCCCACCCGGCCCTCCACCTGCAACAGTTCGGACTGCTTCTGGTGCCAGCGCTCGATGACATCGAAGTTGGCCTTGATGCCGGGCATGGCATGCAGCGAGGTGATCAGCCCGAGAAGCGCGAGCACCGAGGGCACTACCAGACGGAACAGCTCTCCCCAGTTGGGGTTGTCGTTGGCCATGGAAGAGGCGAACGCGATCATCAGGAACGACTGTGAGGAGAGATAGGCGGAGGTTCTTTCGGCCAGCAGCCCCGCTTCGAAGTGGATCTCCGAGCGATAGAACGCCAGGCGTTCGCGGGGCGATTCGAAGAGTTCACCACCACCGGTGTCCTCGTTAAGCAGCAGGGTGCGTAGATCGGCCATCTTGACTCGCGTGGGTGGTGGACGAGTCTACGTAGGTCAAGACAGGCGCCGGGGAGTTCCCCCCTTAGCCATGCGCACTGCCGAAGCGGCATGGCCGGGAGGCGTACCGCGGGCCTGCCACAGCAGCACGGTAAGCGCGAGGAAGGCCAGCGACCAGCAGCTGGCCGCCCCGACCAGCCACAAGCGCTGATCCCAGCCCGAAATGGCGGCGGCCATGCGCGCCAGGGCCGCCAGGCTGACCAGCACTACGACGGGGTGAATCCAGGCGCGTGCGTTGGGATTACGAAAACGGTAGACCAGGCGGGTGCGCGCCATCACGGCGAAGGTCAGGCTGCCCAGCGCACCGACCGTGAGGCTGTGCAGCATGGCCGTGACCGGCAACAGCCCGGAGATGGCCAGGCCGGATAGTATCAGGCCCAGGGACAGCCAGGCGTAACCCAGCAGCAGTACAAGCAGGTCGGGGCGCGCCAGGCACTGCCAGGGTCGCCAGCGCAACAGGCGGATAGTGGTGATCACGCCGGCCAGCAGGATCAGCGTTCCGGTAAGCGCGGCCACCGGAAGCCATGGCGACAGCGGATTCAGTACCAACGCTGCGATCAGCAGGATCAGCACTGCGCCTTCGAGCCGGGGCTGGACGCGGGCGTCCTGGCTCAGCCCCTGGCTCAACGCATACCCGGCAATGGCCGGCACCAGGATCCGACCGCCCATGAACGCCATTAGCATGGCAAGCAACAGTAGCGCTTGATGAAGCAGTACGGGCGCAAGCGGCCGTGCGGGCGCCAGGTTGGCGAGCGCACTGACCAGAGCCAGGCCGATGACGACGGGCGCTACGGTTCGATTGCGCCACTTCTTCGCCGCGCCGAGGAATCGCGGCACCACTTTCCAGGCCAGACCGGCGGAGAAGAGGGTCGCCGCGACCGAGGCCGGCCAGGAGCCTGGCCAGAGCAGAAAGCCAAGGCGTGCCAAAGCCCAGCAGGCCAGCAATACGAGCGTGAAACCCAATCGTTGCGGGCCGAGCAGATAGCCGGCCACCACGGCGAAGGCGAAGCCGAAGAGCATTTCGTGGGCATGGCCGGCCGGCGTGGCCAAGCCCGGCAATACTGGAACCAGGCCGAGCAGGCTGAGAATCGACCAGGGCAGCAACAAGGCCGCGTGCAGCGCTGCTGCCGGGAAGAACCAGGCGTTGGCGAAGGGCAGGCGGGGTTTACGCGGCTGCCTGGCGTCTCCTGGATCAGGTCCGTCAGCCGTATGCGTTCCTTGCAGGTGAGCCTGCATGGCCTTCAACCTGCAGCGAAAGCCGTGAGCGCGTCGCCGGCAAGACGGTAGCCGACCCACTCGTTCTGAGGCTTGGCGCCAATGGACTCGTAGAAATCGATGGCCGGTTGATTCCAGTCCAGCACCGACCACTCGAAGCGTCCACAGCCGCGCGCCACCGCCAGCTGGGCCAGATGACGCAGCAGCGCCTTGCCGGCGCCTATGCCGCGCCGTTGCGGGGTGACGTACAGATCTTCCAGGTACAGGCCGTGTTTGCCCAGCCAGGTCGAGTAGTTGAAGAAATACACCGCATAGCCAATGGGCTCGCCGTCCAGTTCGCAGATCAGGCCATGGGCGGCGCTGCCTTCGGCAAACAGACTGCTCTCGATACCGGCGATGTCAGTCTTGACCTCATCCTCGGCCTTCTCGTAGATGGCCAGGTCGATGATGAAGCGCAGGATCAGGGCGGCGTCTTCGCGTACCGCCGGGCGAATGTTGAGTGGCATCTCAGTCTTCCCGAGCAAGTGAAGGGGTAGGCGCATCCTTGCGCCAGGGGCTGAGCGGCGAAGTAGTCGTCTGCGGCCAAGCCATCGTCTGCAACGTGGCCTTGCCCGATCAGCGTCTGCGTCGCCTGCGTCGGGCTGGGGCGATCAGCGCGAAGCCAGCAGTGCCTTGCCGCGCGCTACGGCGGCTCGGACCTGGTTCGGCGCAGTGCCGCCGATGTGGTCGCGGGCGTTGACCGAGCCTTCCAGGGTAAGCACGGCAAACACATCGTCGTCGATCTGGTCGCTGAACTGGCGCAGCTCGTCGAGACTCATCTCGGCCAGGTCCTTGCCGGTGTCGACGCCGTACTTCACCGCATGGCCGACGATCTCGTGGCAATCGCGGAACGGCAGGCCCTTGCGCACCAGGTAATCGGCAAGGTCCGTCGCGGTGGAGAACCCGCGCAGCGCTGCTTCTCGCATGATTTCACGCTTGGGCTTGATCGCCGGCACCATGTCGGCGAAGGCGCGCAGGCTGTCGCGCAAGGTGTCGGCGGCGTCGAACAGCGGTTCCTTGTCTTCCTGGTTGTCCTTGTTGTAGGCCA
>JADGMW010000708.1_pt1 | contig 11637 bp, 7 predicted proteins | sample 8641801 | NCBI WGS metagenome assembly JADGMW01 (sample SAMN16272018, study PRJNA661076) | feces metagenome | isolation source: fecal sample from diarrhoea affected cattle A | host: Bos taurus | place: South Africa: Lokaleng Village, Mahikeng | collected 2019-09
GCCATCGTCACCGGCCCGAACATGGCCGGTGACGATCGACAGCCGGGCACAGGCGGCGCCCGAGCCGTCCAGCCGGCAGTCGTTGGGGGTGTAGGGGTCGCCCTGGGCCTTCACAGCGGCCTCGACCACCGGGTGGCGACCGGCCGTGACCTCGAAACAGGGGCTGTCGTCGACCACCGGCCGCACGGCCCCGACCTCCTCCGCCCATTCGGCCAGGGCCGCGTGGGCGTCCAGTTCGGCCAGCGCCTCGGCCACGGCCTGCAGCGGCCGGGCCTGGGCCTGGACCGCACGCCGCCAGGTCTCGAAGGTCTCGCCCTCGATGGCCAGGGCGCGGTGGCCGGCCTGGCTGATCTTCGCATCCAGCTCCGACAGTTCGACGGTGGTGAAGCGGACCTGGTTGGCCAGGGTCTGACGATGGATGAAGGGGCTGTCGGCGGCCGGGCGCAGCAGCGGCTCCGCCGCCTTGGCCGAGGCCTCGAGGAAATAGCCGAGCACGGCGTTGTGACGGATCCGGAACGGCACGCCGGAGTCCGCCGCCGCCCGTGCCTCCAGCTCCGCCACCACCCGGCGGCTGTCGTCGCGCAGGGCCCGGGCCTCGTCCAGCTCGGGCCGGTAGCCCGCGTTCACGAAGCCGCCGTCGCGGGCCAGATGGGGCGCATCGGCGATCAGACCTTCGGCGAGGTCGACCAGCAGCCGCCCGGTCTCGGGCGACAGGGCCAGACGGTCGAGGCAGCCGGAGAGCCGGGCCGGCGGGCCGGTCAGGGGGTCTCGGCCCGGCGGGAACAGGCCGGCGACGCCTTGCGCCACCGACAGGCCGGTGCGGATGGCGGCGAGGTCGCGCGGTCCCCCGCGTCCCAGCACCAGCCGCGACACGGCCCGGGCCACGTCCGGCGCAGCCTTCAGCCCGTCGCGCAGGTCACGGCGCAGGTCGCGGCGCTCCAGCAGCCATTCGACCGCATCGAGGCCGTGGTTGACGGCGACCGGGTCGCGCAGCGGCCGGGCGATGCGCTCGGCCAGGGCCCGCGCCCCGCCGGAGGTGACCGTGCGGTCGATGCAGGCCAGCAGCGAGCCGTCGCGTTCGCCGCGCTGCGTGCGGTCGATCTCGAGGCTGAGACGCGTCGCCGGGTCGATGGCCAGAAAGCCGGTGTCGCCCGAGCGGCGCGGCGGCGACAAGGCGGGGATCTTGCCGGCCTGGGTCGTCTCCAGATACGCTGCTATCAGTCCCAGCGCCGAGACTTCGCCCTCCTCGAAGGCGCCATAGCCGTCCAGCGAGGCGACGCCGTACAGGCGCTCGACCCTTGCCCGCGCCCCGGCCGGCTCGCCCAGCGCCTGCGGCAGGGCCTGGACCACGCCGCCCGAACCGTCGAGCGCCGCCCTGGCGGCTTCATCCGAGAACAGCCGGTCCGGGACCAGCACTTCCGACGGCCGGAACGAGGCCAGGGTGGCGGCGAGATCCTCGAGGGAACAGGCGACCACGTCGACCGAGCCGGCCGACAGCTCGACCACGGCCACCGCCGCCCGCCCCTTGCGGATGGCCACCGCCGCCAGCCGGTTGGCCCCGCGTGCGTCCAGCAGGGAGTCCTCGGTCAGCGTCCCCGGCGTCACCACCCGCACGATGTCGCGCTTCACCACCGCCTTGGAGCCGCGCTTCTTCGCCTCTGACGGAGCCTCCATCTGCTCGCAGATCGCCGCCTTGAAGCCCTGCCGGATCAGCCGCGCCAGATAGCCGTCCAGAGCGTGCACCGGCACCCCGGCCATCGGGATGTCCTCGCCCTGGTGCTTGCCGCGCTTGGTCAGGGTGATGCCCAGGGCCGCCGCGGCGATCTCGGCGTCCCGGAAGAACAGCTCGTAGAAGTCGCCCATGCGGAAGAACAGAATGGCGTCCGGCGCCTGGGCCTTGGCCGCCAGGAACTGGGCCATCACCGGCGTCACCCCCTCGGCGGAGGGCAGGTCGGCGGCTGTCGGCGGAGGGGAGAGCGGGGCGTTCATCTGAGCCGCGCAAGGTGAAGGATTGCGGGCGCCCCCTCAAGCATTCCCTTGCAGTCGTTTGCGGGGGGGTCGGAAGCGCTGGCTCATCACAACGAACGCACGACGGGCACGACGGGGCCGGCGCCGAACCGCGCGGAGCGCCTTTCATCCCGGCCAGGCGATGAATGCCTGCGGCCCCTCGCCTCGGTCCTGACGTGTCCGTCGTGTCTTTGTCTTCGTCGTGTTCGTTGTGAAGAACCGTCCGGCGGCGAGATCGTCCGCATTCTTCCCGCTTGTCCGAAAGGCGGGTCCCTGCGACAAGCGGCGCAGGCGGTTAAGGGAACGCGGTCAAACACCGCGGCTGTGCCCGCAACTGTAGGCGGCGAGGCCGTCCTTCGATCCGGGGAGCGATCCCCGGCGCCACTGGGTGACCGGGAAGGCGTGAGGGGCGGCTGGCGACCCGCAAGCCAGGAGACCTGGCCGCCGACGTCGTCCGTCGCTGTCCGGGATGTGGCAGGGGCGCGGTGAACCGTCGTGACGACCCGACCCCAGCGTCGCTCCTCTCCGGAGCGGGTCGGTCGTCATCCACGTCGCCGCGGCGCGCCCGCGCGGAGACCGACGGAGCCTTCGCCATGCAGCGAGCCCTTCTCCTGACCACGGCCGCGGCCGTGCTGCTTCCCCTTTCCGCCCACGCCCGGTCCGCGGACGACCCCGACGACGCCCTGCCCGAGGTGGTGGTCACCGCCACCCGTCTGCCGGCCATCGTCCACGACACGCCGGGGGCGCGGGTGATCGACCGCGAAGCCCTCGACCGCCGCGGCGCGGTCTTCGCCGCCGACATCCTCGCCGACGTGCCGGGCCTGTCGGTGGTGCGTTCCGGGGCCTTCGGCGGCGTCGCCCAGGTGCGCATGCGGGGGGCCGGGCCGGGCAAGACCCTGACCCTCGTCGACGGCGTGCCGGTCAACGACCCGGCCGAGGTCAACGGCGCCTTCGACTTCGGCGGCTTCGACCTCGGCGACATCGAGCGCATCGAGGTGCTGTCGGGGCCGCAGTCGTCGCTGTGGGGCTCCGACGCCATCGGCGGGGTGATCGCCTTCACCACCCGCGAGACCGACGGACTGGCGCTGGACGTCGAGGCCGGGTCGTTCGGCGCCCGGCGCGGCCGTCTGGCCGTCGGGACCGCGGACGCCGACCGCGCCGTCGGGGCCTGGCTTTCGCACCTCGTCTCCGACGGCATCTCCGCCGCCGATGCTCGCGACGGCGCCTCGGAACGCGACGGCCTCCGCTCCACCACCGCCGGGATCAAGGGCCGCTACGCCTTCTTCCCCTCCATCTCGGTCGACGGAACGCTGCGCTGGACCGACGCCAGGGTCGACCTCGACGGCTATCCCGCCCCCGCCTTCACCCTGACCGACACGCCTGACAGCCAGGCCAGCGAGCAGTGGTCAGGGGTCGCGCGGCTGCGGCTGTCCGCCCTGGGGCTCGATCACCGGTTCAGCCTCGCCGCCTTCGACCTGACCCGCGAGACGGTCTCGGACCTTCCCTCCCTGTTCGACGCCTCTCGCCAGGCGTGGCGCTGGCAGGCGGAAGGCGCCGCCCGCGGCGTCGACTTCGTCATCGGGGCCGAGCGCGAGGATACCGAGGGCCGATTGTCCACCGGCCTGACGGGCGAACTGGGCGCCACCTCGGCCTTCGCCACCGCCCGGGTCGAGCCGGTCGCAGGCCTCAGCCTGACCGGCGCACTGCGCCACGACGCCACCGACGACTTCGGCGCCAGGACCACCGGCCGCCTGTCGGCGGCGTTTGACGCCGGCGCCGGCGTCACCCTGTCGGCGGCCTGGGGCACGGGCTTCAAGGCGCCCTCGATCAGCCAGGCGGTGTGCGACTACTGCTTCTCGTCGCAGCCCTTCCCGGCGCTGCGCCCGGAGACGGCCGAGGGGATCGAGGCGGCGCTGGGCTGGCGTTCGGCCGACGGCCGGATCGAGGGGCGCGCCACCCTCTACCGTCTCAAGGTGGAGGACCAGATCACCTACGTCTTCAACCCGGCCACCTTCGACAGCGTCTACGTCAACATCGCCGAGACCGCGACCGACGGGGTCGAGCTGGAAGGCCGCGCACGGCTGGGCGGCGGCCTCGATCTGACGGTGGCCTATGCGTGGACCGACGCCCGCGACGAGACCACCGGCGACCGCCTGCTGCGCGTGCCCCGGCGCGCCGGCTCGGCCACCCTGGACTGGAGCGGCGAGCGGCTGTCGGCGGCGGTGACGGTGCGGGCGGAGAGCGATCAGGCGGATTCCGACGGCGCCGGCCCGGTGACGCGCGACGGCTTCGTCACCGCCAACCTGAACGCCGCCTGGATCCTGACCGACCGGGTCACCCTCACCGCCCGGATCGAGAACCTGACGGACGAGGCCTATCAGCAGGTGTTCGGCTACGGCGAGCCGGGCCGGTCCGGCTACGTCGGACTCAGGCTGCGCTACTGACGCGGCGGGGGCCGGCGGCGGCGACCGTCGCCGGCTCCAGCTGCAGGGCGGCCCAGTCGAGCCCCGGGGTGGGGGCGTTGGCGGCGGCGACCACGGCGCGCAGCTCGGCGGCCGAGGCCACGCTGGCGATCACCGCCGAAACCTCGGGCAGGCCCATCACATAGGCCAGGGTGGCCTGCATCGGATCGATCCGCGCCTCGGCCAGACGGCGGCGAATGCGCGACAGGGCGTGGGCGTGGCCGGCCATCTCCGGCGGCAGCGGCTCGCCGCTGATGAACAGCAGGCCGTCGGCGAAGACCGAGGTGGCGTGCACCGCCACCCCCAGCCCGGCCAGTTCCGACAACACGCCCGAGTGCTGGACCCGCTGATCGAGAAGGTTGATCGGCAGCTCGACGAGATCCGGCTCGAAGCGGCGCGCCAGCAGGGCGGGACCGTCCTCCAGGGTGGCGCGGAAGCCGATGCGGCGGAACAGGCCGCGCGTCTTCAGGGCCTGCAGCCGGTCCCACAGGGCGCGGCCCTCGGCCCCGGCCAGGTCATCGGCGCTGGACACCAGCAGGGCGTCGCCGCGGGGCAGGCCGAGCCGCTCCAGCGAACGGCGGGCGCGGGCCTCGACCCGATCGATCCCGTCGGTGATCGGCACCGTGCGGACGGTGACCTGGAACGGCGAGGGGAAAGGCCAGGCCTGGCCCAGCCGGCGCTCGCCGTCGCCGTCGGGCCGGGTGGCGACCATGGTCACCCCGCCGTCGGCGGCGGTCTGCAGCAGGAAGCGCAGCGCCTCCTCGCGCGCGCCCGCGGGCAGGGGCGCGTAGGTGTTCACCGCGCGCGCGGGTTCGTGCACGACCGCGACGGCCAGTTTGTCGATCGGAGAGGGCGCGCGATTGGGGAGCACCGCCGGACTGTGACGGTCAAAGTTTAAGGCCCCCCTTCCGAGACCTTGACCGAATCTTACCGCCGGAACGCCGGTTCCCCGTTTTGGGTCAGGCGGCGCCCTGCGCCAGCGCCGCCAGTACGCCCGCGCCATACCGGTCCAGCTTGGTCTGACCGACGCCCGGAATCTGCGCCAGGCGCTCAAGGTCGCCCGGCTCGGCGATGGCGATCTCCAGCAGGGTCCTGTCCTGGAAGATCACATAGGGCGGCACGCGCTGCTCGGAGGCGCGCTCGCGCCGCCAGGCCCTGAGCGTCTCGAAACGGGCCCGGACCTCGGCGTCCATGTTTTCCAGCGCCGCATTGCGGCCCTCGCCGCCGCGCGAACGCTGGCGCGGATTGCCGGAGCGTGTGGCGGGGTCGAAGCGTGGCGGGGCCCGGCGCACCTCGATGGTGCGCTCGCCGCGGTAGACCGCCCGCACCGCCGCCGGATCGCCCAGTCTGACCAGGGGTTTGCCCTCGTTCGGATCCTCGACCAGCAGGCCCTCGAACATCAGGTGGTCGATGACGTCGCGCCAGCCGTTCGGCGACAGGTCGCGCCCCACGCCCCAGGTCGACAGGCCCTCCTCCCACGGCTGGACGTCCCTGGTCTTGCCCAGCAGGTGGTCGACGATCCGGCCGCGGCCGAAACGCTGGTCCAGCCGCTGCACCGCCGCCAGCGCCTTCTGCGCCGCCGTTGTGGCGTCGTGCAGCTGGGGCGGGTCCTGGCAGATGTCGCAGACGCCGCAGGGCTCCGCCTCCGCTTCGCCGAAATAGCGGCGCACCGCCTGCGGCCGGCAGACGGCGCCGTCCAGCATGGCGAACAGCTGGCGCGCCTTCCTGACCTGCACCGCCTTGACCTCGTCGGCCATGGGGCGGCTGTCCAGACGGCGCAGGGTCCAGGCGATGTCCGACGGCCCGTAGAGGGTGACGCCCTCGGCCGGATCGCCGTCGCGTCCGGCGCGGCCGATCTCCTGCCAGTAGGCCTCCAGCGAGCCCGGCGGATCGGCGTGGATGACGAAGCGGACGTCGGCCTTGTCGACCCCCATGCCGAAGGCGATGGTGGCCACCATCACCGCCCCGTCCTCGGCCAGGAACCGCTCCAGCCGGCGGTCGCGGTCGCGGGCGTCCATGCCGGCGTGATAGGCGATGGCGTTGGTCCCGGCGTCGCGCAGGGCCTGGGCGACGCGCTCGCAGCCGTCGCGCGAGCCGCAATAGACCACGCCCGACTTGCCGCGCCTCTGGCGCACCAGTTCGATCACCGCCTCGTCGGTGCGGGCGCGCGAGCCGTTGGCCTTGCGCAGCGCTGACAGCTGCAGGTTCGGCCGCGCGAAGCTGTCGACCACGACATGGGCCTCGCCCAGCCGCAGGGAGCGCACGATGTCCTCACGGGTGCGGGCGTCGGCCGTCGCCGTCACCGCGATCCGGGGCACGCCCGGGAACAGCTCGGCCAGACGCCCCAGGGTGCGGTAGTCCGGGCGGAAGTCATGCCCCCACTGCGACACGCAGTGCGCCTCGTCGATGGCGATCAGCGACAGCGGCAGGTCGTGCAGACGGTCGATCAGGTGCGGCTGGGCCAGTCCCTCGGGCGAGACATAAAGCAGGTCCAGCTCGCCGGCCCGGGCGGCGCGCCATATCTCGGAGCGATCGTCCAGCGAGACGCCCGAATCCAGCCGCGCCGCCGCCACGCCCTGCTGTTTCAGCGCCTCGACCTGGTCGGTCATCAGGGCGATCAGCGGCGACACCACAAGGCCGAGGCCGGGGCGCAGCATGGCGGGAATCTGGTAACAGACGCTCTTGCCGCCGCCGGTCGGCAGCACCGCCAGCACGTCGCGCCCGGCCAGCACCTCCGCGACCACCTCGGCCTGGCGACCGCGGAAGTCGGCGTGACCCCACACCCGCTCCAGCGTGGCGCGCGCCTCCGCCAGGGTCGGCGGGGCGGCGGCGAGGGTCGAGTCGGCGAGCATCGCCGCCTTGTGCCTCATTTGTTCCGGTCTGTGAACGCTCAGCGCGGCTCGACGGTCACCGTCGCCCGGATCGAGTTGGCGATGTAGCAGGCCTCGTGGGCGCGATGGTGCAGATCGTCGAGCGCCGCCGCGTCCGGCCGGGTCTCGCCCGAGAACACGGCTTCGGGCCGCAGCGTCACCGCGGTGATCGAAATCCGGCCGCGGTCGTCGCGCCCCAGCACGGCCGAGGCCTCGTCGCGATAGCGGTCGACCACGAAGCCGTCCTTGCGGGCGTAGGCGAGGAAGAACAGCATGTGGCAGCTGGACACGGCGGCGACCAGCGCCTCCTCCGGGTCGACCGCCGCCGCGTCGGATTGCGGCTCGGGCACGCTGGACGGCGCCGAGGAGGCGCGCACCACCGCCCCGCCGTCGAACCGCCAGTCGTGGGCCCGGCTGTAGAGGTTGTCGGCGAAGGCGTGGCCGTCCCGGCTCCATTCGACGACGGCGAGGTGTTCGCTCATGAGGCGGCTCCCTGACAGACTGGGCTGTTGGTGTAGCCGCGGCCGCCGCCGAAACCCAGTCCTCCGCCTTGATACCGCCCGCGACCCGCCTTATCCCCGAAAGCCATGGCCGCCCCCCTGATCTGCCCGTCGATCCTCGCCAGCGACTTCGCCCGCCTGGGCGAGGAGGTCGCCGCCCTCGAAACCGCCGGCGCCGACTGGGTCCATGTCGACGTCATGGACGGCCATTTCGTGCCCAACATCACCATCGGTCCCGAGGTGGTGAAGGCGCTGCGGCCGCACACGAAACTGCCCTTCGACGTGCACCTGATGGTCGCCCCCGTCGACCCGTGGCTCGAGGCCTATCGCGAGGCCGGCGCCGACTATCTGACCGTCCATCCCGAGAGCGGACCGCACCTGCACCGCACCCTCGGCCGCATCCGCCAGCTGGGCGCCAGGGCCGGCGTGGTGCTCAACCCCGGCACGCCGTTGTCCGTGCTGGAAGAAGTGGTCGACCTGGTCGACCTGGTGCTGCTGATGTCGGTCAATCCCGGCTTCGGCGGCCAGTCCTTCATCCCCTCGACCCTGCGCAAGATCGAGCGCGCCCGGGCCCTGCTCGACGCCGCCGGATCGCCGGCGCGCCTGCAGGTCGACGGCGGCGTCACCGCCGCCAACGCCGGGGCCTGCGTCGCCGCCGGCGCCGACGCCCTGGTGGCCGGCACGGCGGTGTTCCGCGGCGGCCCCGCGGCCTATGCCGACAACATCCGGGCGCTGAAGACGGCCCCGGCGTCGACGGCCTCAACCCCCCCGGCATGAGCCCTCTCGGTCCCTTCGCCCGCATCGAAGCCTCCGGCCCCGCCCCCGGCGAGATTCCGGGCCTGCGCGGCGCGCCGGTGCGGACCCCGGTGCGCTCGACCGAGGCGTCGACCGGGCCGGGCCTGTGGCCCGCCGTGGCCGGCCGGCTGCTGACCCGCCAGCTGTGGATCGAGCTCTACGGCCTGCCCGGCTACGGCCTGACCCTCAGAGGCCGGACCGCCCAGGGCTTCGCCGCCACGCCGCGCGACTTCCGCCCCGCCGACCCCGCCGCCGGCAAGTCGGTGCTGGGCGGGAAATTCGTGCTCGACGGGGCCAGCCTCGAGGCCGCCGCGCCCGACGATCCGTGGAACCGCCCCAGCCCGACCCGCGCCTTCGCCGTCGAGCTGCACGCCTTCGCCTGGCTGCCGTCGCTGATGCTGCAGGGCGAGCGCGGCGCCCGCGAGGCCCTGCGCCTTACCCTCGCCTGGGCGGGCGTGTTCGCCCGCTGGTCCCCCTTCGCCTGGGATCCCGCCATCCTCGCCCGGCGCACCTTCAACCTCGCCTGCGCCGCCCGGCGCATGGGTCAGGTCGCCACCGAGGCCGAGCGGCTGCGGCTGGCCGACCTCCTCGCCCGGCAGGCGCGCCAGCTGCTGCGGCCGCCCGGCGGCGTGGCCGGCACTGCTGAACGTCTGGTCGCAGTCGCCGTGGCCGGTTGCGTGCTGGCCGGCGCCGCCGGGGCCGGGCTGAGGCGACGCGCGCTGCGCGCCCTGCCGGCGGCGCTCGGCCGGACGGTCGGCGACGACGGCGGCCACGCCACGCGCAGTCCGGAGGCGGGGCTGGAGCTGCTGCTCGACCTGCTGACCCTGGAAGACGCCATGGCCCAGCTGTCGGAGCCCGTCCCCGACGCCATGCGGGCGGCGATCCGGCGCCTCACCGAGGCGGCCCGCTTCCACACCCTGCCCGACGGACGCCTCGTCACCCTCCAGGGCGGCGGGCCGTCGAGCGCGGAACGGGTGGCCGCCGCCGTGGCCCATGACGAAATCGATGAGGACACCGCCCCCGCCCCCGCCCCTTCCGGCTCGGTCGGCGGCGTGGCCCGCATCCGCAGTCCCCTGCTCAGCGTGGCCGCCGATGTCGCGGCCCCGGCCCGCGGGGCCTGGTCTGCCGCCGCCTGCGCCCAGCCGCTGGCGCTCGAGATCGTCTGCGGCCGCGACCGTCTGGTGACCGGCTGCGGCTGGACGCCGCGCGCCGCCGACCGCCAGGGGCTTCGCCTCGGACCCGGCCACTCGACCCTGACCCTCGGCGAGACCGCGACCGGCGCCCCGCTCGGCGGCTGGAAGGGCGACCTGCTCGGCCCGCGGCTGATCGCTCGCCCGCTCGACGTCGAGGTCCACCGCCGCGACGGCGAGGGCGCGGTCTGGCTCGAGGCCGAGCACGACGGCTGGGTCGCCGAGTTCGGCCTGCTGCACCAGCGCCGGCTCTATCTCGACCAGCGGCTCGACGAATTGCGCGCCGAGGAGCGTCTGCACCCGGCGCCGGGGCAGAAGGACGTGGTGCGCGCCATCGCCGCCCCCTACGCCGTCCGGTTCCAGCTCGAGCCGGGGGTCCAGGCCTCGCTGGCCCGCGACCGCCGCTCGATCCTGCTGCGCGGCCATTCGGGGCGCGGCTGGTGGTTCCGCACCGACGGACCGGACGTGGCCATCGAGCCCTCGGTGCATATCGACGAGGGCCTGACCCGGCGGTCGCTGCAGATCGTCGTGCGCGGCTCCGCCCGCACCGACTCCGAGACCAAGATCCGCTGGAAGCTCAGCCCGGCCGGCGCCGGCGGCGATCCGACTTGAGTAAGGGCCCGTTGGGGACCATCTGACGGCTTCCGCGTTACGACTGATCCGACACAGGACCGCCATGACCCTCGCCGACCCGTCCACCCCGCCCGACGACCTGATCAAGGAAGGCTCCGACGCCGGCTTCATGGCCGACGTGGTCGAGGCGTCCAGGACCCAGCCGGTGCTGGTCGACTTCTGGGCCACCTGGTGCGGGCCGTGCCGGACCCTGACCCCGATGCTCGAGAAGGCCGTCCGCGCCGCCGGCGGGGCGGTCAAGCTGGTCAAGATCGACGTCGACAAGAACCCGGCCTACGCGGGCCAGCTGCGCGTGCAGTCGATCCCCACCGTCTACGCCTTCGTCAACGGCCAGCCGGTCGACGGCTTCCAGGGGGCCGTGCCGGAAAGCCAGCTGAGGGCCTTCATCGACAAGCTGACCGGCGGCGAGAGCGCCAATTCCGATATCGAGCAGCTGATGGGCATGGGCGAGGAATCGCTGGCCCTGAACGACCTGGGCGGCGCCGCCCAGGCCTTCGCCCAGGTCCTGACCCTCGAGCCCGGCCACGAGGGTGCCGTCGCCGGCATGGCCCGCGTCTATCTGGCCGACGGCGACCTCGACCAGGCCCGCCAGACCATCGCCATGGCCCCGGCCGACTCGAAGAACGCCCAGGTCCAGTCGGTCCGCGCCCAACTGTCGCTCGCCTCGACCGCCCCGACCGGCGCAGGCGCCGAACTGGAGGCGCGCGTCGCCGCCGATCCGTCGGACCATCAGGCGCGCTACGACCTGTCCCTCGCCCAGGCGGCCGCTGGCGATCTGAAGGGCGCCGTGGACAGCCTGCTGGCCATTGTCGCAGCCGACCGCGAGTGGAACGACCAGGCCGCCCGCAAGCAGCTGCTGACCGTATTCGACGCCGCCGGCGCCGCCTCGGATGTCGCCCGCGACGGCCGCCGCCGCCTGTCCTCCATCCTGTTCGCCTAGGGAGCACGCATGGCGCAGGGCTATGTCAGGGCCGCCGACCTGCCGCAGGTCATTCCGGTCTTCCCCCTGCCCGGCGCCCTGCTGCTGCCACGCGGCCAGCTGCCGCTCAACATCTTCGAGCCGCGCTATCTGAACATGATCGATGACGCCATGGCCGGCGACCGCATCATCGGCATGATCCAGCCGCACGGGGGCTCGCAAAGCCTGCCCGGCCTGTCGCCGGTCGGCTGCGCCGGGCAG
>JADGMW010000710.1_pt1 | contig 11622 bp, 8 predicted proteins | sample 8641801 | NCBI WGS metagenome assembly JADGMW01 (sample SAMN16272018, study PRJNA661076) | feces metagenome | isolation source: fecal sample from diarrhoea affected cattle A | host: Bos taurus | place: South Africa: Lokaleng Village, Mahikeng | collected 2019-09
AAACAGCGAGGTCTGAAGTTAGCCAGAAATAGGGGCTACTTCAGACCATCCTTAGGGATCGGCCTTGTGCGTTTTGTAGGACAGCTGAAAGCGCTTACGCCGGCTGCAGTTCCGCCTGGGCTAGGGCGCGGTTGAGGGCGCTGAACAGGGCGCGGATACTCGCGGTGGTCAGATTGCCGTCAATGCCGATACCGTGCAGCGAGCGACCGCCTTCGAGGCGCAGTTCGATGTAGGCCGCAGCCTGGGCCTGGCTGCCGGCACCGATGGCATGTTCGGAATAATCCATGACCTCGACAGCCACCGGCAGGGCGGCGACCAGGGCTTCCAGCGGGCCCTTGCCGGTGCCGTGCCATTGCACGGTTTCGCCATTGTCGTGAACCTCAACGTCAACCACGCTGGTGCCGTCCTCTTCCTGCAACCGGTGGCGCTGCAGTGCATAGGGTGCGCAGGCCTGCAGGTATTCGCGTTCCAGCAGGCTGTAGATCTGCTCGGCGGTCAGTTCCAGGCCGAGGCGATCGGTTTCCTTCTGCACCACCTGGCTGAATTCGATCTGCATGCGGCGCGGCAGGCTGATGCCGTATTCCTGTTCCAGCAGGAAAGTGATGCCGCCCTTGCCGGATTGGCTGTTGACGCGAATCACCGCCTCGTAGCTGCGGCCAATGTCGGCCGGGTCGATCGGCAGGTAGGGCACTTCCCAGATGCCGTCCGGGTCCTGCTGGGCGAAGCCCTTGCGGATCGCATCCTGGTGCGAGCCGGAGAAGGCGGTGTGCACCAGGTCGCCGACATAGGGGTGACGCGGGTGCACCGGCAACTGGTTGCATTCCTCGACCACCTTGCGCACCGCGTCGATGTCGGAAAAATCAAGCTCCGGATCGACGCCCTGGGTGTACATGTTCAGGGCGACGGTGACCAGGTCGACGTTGCCGGTGCGCTCGCCGTTGCCGAACAGGCAGCCTTCGACTCGGTCGGCGCCGGCCATCAGGCCCAGTTCGGTGGCGGCCACGCCGGTGCCGCGGTCGTTGTGGGTGTGCAGGCTGATCAGCACGCTGTCGCGCTGGTTGATCAGGCGGCCGAACCATTCGATCTGGTCGGCGTACACGTTGGGCGAGGCGGCTTCGATGGTGGCCGGCAGGTTGAGGATGAGTTTTTTCGCCGGGGTCGGCTGGAACACCTCGATCACCGCGTTGCACACCTCAACAGCGAACTCGGTCTCGGTGGAGCTGAACACTTCCGGTGAGTACTCGAAGCGCCAGTCGGTTTCCGGGTTGGCCTCGGCCAGGCGTTTGATGGTCTGGCCGGCCTTGATGGCGATTTCCTTGACGCCCGCCTTGTCTTGGTTGAAGACGATCTTGCGAAAGCTCGGCGCAGTGGCGTTGTAGTAATGAACGATGGCCTTCTTGGCGCCCTTGAGGGACTCGAAGGTGCGCTCGATGAGGTCGTCACGGGCTTGGGTAAGCACCTGGATGGTGGTGTCGTCCGGGATATGGCCGCCTTCGATCAGGGTGCGCACGAAGTCGAAATCGGTCTGCGAGGCAGACGGGAAACCCACTTCGATTTCTTTGACGCCGACGCTGACCAGGGTCTTGAAGAAACGCAGTTTCTTCGCCCCATCCATCGGCTCGATCAGCGACTGGTTGCCGTCGCGCAGATCGGAACTCAGCCAGATCGGCGCTTTGTCGATGACCTGGTTCGGCCAGGTGCGATCAGGAAGGTTGATCGGCGTAAACGCGCGGTATTTCTGCGACGGATTCTTGAGCATGGTCATGGCGACATTCCTGTTGCGGCAGCGAAGCTATGCCCTGAAATGACAGTGGCATGGGCTTGTTGGAAGACAATGTGCGCAACGCTAGTGGTTGCTTGGTGGTTATGGCAAGCAGTGTTTGAAAATTGGTGATTTCAACTAAAAAAATACGTTAAGAGCAATTTTGTACTGATTTTTTAGAAAAAGCGTTGTTTGGCTTGTTTGGCTCTCTTGCGGCATCGCGCCACACGCGGACGAAGGAAGCAGCGTGCGATTATTTGCATTACCCACGGTCGGCCAATGGGGCCTGAATAAGGATTAGTGAGTGCGCGCAGTACGACAGCAATCGGTAGGAATCTGGCTTGGCCTGTTCGCCATGCTGATGATCCATGCCGGACCGTTGTACTCCGCGATCCAGGCGGCGCAATCAAGTGCCCGGGTTGCCGGTGCGTTGCATGCCGAGCATGATCCATACGGGCATTCCAGCCATGCCGCGCCAGTGCAGACGCAATCGGCCGCCCACAGCCAGCATCACCAGGCCTCGCCCGATCAGCCCGCCTGGCTTGCGGCGCTGGAACTGTGCGGCTATTGCGAGCTGCTGACCCTCAATCCGCCGCTGAGTCTTGCCCTGCAGCTGGTGCTGCCCGAGCACTCGTCGACGTTCTTCCTGCCGCTGCCGAAGAATCCGCAGCCCATAGCCCCGCGCCGCGCCAGCGGCCATCCTCGCGCCCCTCCGGTTACGCACAGCTGATCGACCTGTCGAGTCGCCTGTGGCGACTTGCCCAATCCTCTGTGTGAGACCTCTTATGACTCGTAACTCCCGTTGCGTGGCGCCGTCGCGCCTGCCCGTTGCCTTTTCCATCGATGCCACGCGGTTGCGCTGGCGGCTTGCCCATGGCGCACTGCTGGTTTCGCTCAGCGCGGGTGCCCTGGCCACGGAACACCCGCACCATCAGTTGGCGCCCACTGTCATCACTGGCGTGGCCCCGTCTGCGTCCCTGGTGGTAACCACCGACCCGAAGATTCCGCGCCAACCGGTGCCGGCCAGTGATGCCGGCGATTACCTGCAGACCATTCCCGGCTTTTCCGCCGTGCGTGGCGGTGGCTCCAATAGCGATCCCGTGTTTCGCGGCATGTTCGGCTCGCGCCTGAAGTTACTGAGCAATGGCGGCGAAATGCTCGGTGCCTGTCCGAGCCGCATGGACTCGCCGAGTTCCTACATCACTCCCGAAAATTTTGACCAACTGACGGTGGTCAAGGGGCCGCAAACCGTGCTTTGGGGCGCGGGGGCCTCGGCAGCAACCATTCATTTCGAGCGAGAACCTGTGCGCTTCGACGAGCTGGGCGGACGTATCGATGCCAGTCTGCTGGTGGGTTCCGATGGTCGTTTCGACCGCACTGTCGATGCCGCCGCGGGCGGACAAGCAGGCTATGTGCGCCTGTTGGCCAATCGTTCCGCGGCGGACGATTACCAGGACGGCAACGGCGATGCCGTACATGGGCAATTCGATAAATGGAGCAGCGACCTGGTGCTCGGCTGGATGCCGGCCGAGGACACCCTGCTGGAGCTGACCGCAGGCGTGGGTGACGGCGAGGCGGCTTACGCCGGGCGGGGTATGGATGGCAGCCAGTTCGAGCGCGAAAGCCTGGCGCTGCGCATCGAGCAGGACAATATCGGCGAGGAGCTGCAGAAGGTCGAAGCGCGGGTGTATTACAACTACGCCGACCACGTGATGGACAACTACACGCTGCGCCAGCCCAATCCCAACGATGTGATGATGCCCATGCGCAACCCCATGGCCACCAACGTGGATCGCCGCACCCTGGGCGGGCGTCTAGCGGGAACCTGGCAGTGGAACGCCTACGAACTGGTGGCAGGCGTCGATGGGCAGACCAACCAGCACCGCAAACGCAGTGGCTCTGGCATTGACACCTATAAGGACATGTCATGGGTCAAGGATGCCGAGTTCAGCCAGTATGGTGCGTTTGCCGAACTGACACGCACGCTGGCCGGCGATAGCCGAATCATTGGCGGCCTGCGGGTTGACCGGATTTCCGTAACCGATGAACGTGCACAACTGTGCAACATGATGGGCATGGCCTGTCGGGCCAACCCCACAGCCGATGACGAGCGTGATGACACCCTGAGCAGTGGTTTCCTGCGTTACGAGCACGAGCTCGCCAGCATGCCGGCTACCGCTTACGTAGGTCTGGGCCACAGTCAGCGCTTCCCGGACTACTGGGAGCTGTTTTCGGCCGCCAACCAGGTTGGCAAGCCTACCGCGTACGAGACGGTTGATCCGGAAAAGACCACGCAGTTGGATATCGGTCTGCAGTACGCCGAAGGCCCGCTGGAAGCCTGGGTTTCGGCTTATGCCGGCGTGGTAAAGGATTACATTCTGTTCTCCTACGGGCCGGGAGCGAACCCGCTGCACACCATCTCCTGGGTGGATAACATCGACGCCCGCATCGCCGGAGCCGAGTTGGGCGGCAGTTACAAACTGACCGAAAACTGGAAAACCGACGCCAGCCTGGCCTATGCCTGGGGGGAAAACACCACCGACAACCGCGCCATGCCACAGATCCCGCCGCTGGAAGCTCGCCTGGGCCTGACCTATGAGAAGGGCGACTGGAGCGCCGCCGGCCTATGGCGTGTGGTGGCCGCACAAAATCGCGTGGCCGAGATGCAGGGCAATGTGACCAGCAAGGACTTCGATGAAAGTGCGGGCTTTGGCGTGCTCTCACTCAACAGCGCGTACCGGGCGAATGAAAACTTCAAGCTCAGCGTCGGTGTCGACAACCTGCTGGACAAGGCGTACAGCGAGCACCTCAACCAGGCGGGCAATGCCGGGGTCGGGTTGTCGGCCACGGAACGCCTCAACGAACCGGGCCGCACCTATTGGACCCGGGTCGACATGAGTTTCTGACGCAACTGAAAACCACTGTTGGGGGGCAGGGCAGGTACCCAGCTCCCCCGGACGCAGGTTGGCGCTGGGCATGCGGCTCGGCCGTCGGAAACCGGGGCTGCGTCAGGGATGACGCATGGGCAGCCTGAAGCCGGTCGTGCCGGCCGCGTGCCTAGCGCCAACCTGCGCCATTCATGTTGGGCGACCTGCCACGGGGCGGTCGCCCTCATCTATCCCTGCTAGATCACTTCTTCATCCAGCTGTCGAAGCTGGGCGCTGGACTGGCTGGCCCGTTGTCCAAACGAGTCGCGCCACTCGCGAAAATCAGCGCCGCCCGGGGCTTGGAACACGCGCAGGCCGAATTCCGGCAGGATCGCCAGCAGGTGATCAAAGATGTCCGCCTGAATGCCTTCGTACTGGACCCAGGCCACCGTGTTGGTGAAGCAATAGATTTCCAGGGGCAGGCCTTCGGCGGTAGGCGCCAGTTGGCGCACCATCAGGGTCATGCCCTGGTGAATGCCTGGATGGCGCTGCAGGTAATGCTGCACGTAGGCGCGGAAGGTGCCGAGGTTGGTCACCCGACGAGTATTGACGGGCTCCTTGCCGATCTCTTCCAGCTTGGCATTCCAGTCATCGATTTCCTGGCGCTTGTTGACCAGGTACTCCTCCAGCAGATTGAAGCGATACAGCCGCTGGCGCTCTTCGTTATTAAGGAAATGCACGCTCTGCTGGTCCAGGTACAGGCTGCGCTTGATGCGCCGACCGCCGCTTTCCTGCATGCCACGCCAGTTCTTGAACGAGTCGCTCATAAAGCGCTTGGTCGGAATGCTGGTGATGGTTTTGTCCCAGTTCTGCACCTTGACCGTATGCAGGGCGATGTCGATCACCGCGCCGTCGGCGTTCAAGGTGGGCATTTCCACCCAGTCGCCGACGCGGATGATGTCGTTGGAACTGATCTGCACGCTGGCCACCAGCGACAGCAGGGTGTCCTGGAAAATCAACATCAGGACCGCGGCCATGGCGCCCAATCCCGAGAGCAGGATCAGCGGCGAGCGGTCGATCAGGGTGGCGATCATCAGGATGGTGGCGATGGCGTAAATGATGATCTGCACCACCTGCAGATAGCCCTTGATCGGTCTGCGGTGGGCATCGGGGCGCAGCTGGTAGAGGGTATTGATCAGCGTGAGTACACCGCCGATAGCCATGGCAACGGTCACGACGATAAAGGCGTGGCTGACGTTTTCCACCACCGTCACCAGCGCCTCGGGCATCCCGGGAATCAGCTTCACGCCGCTGGACAGGATCAGGGCCGGAACGATGTTGGACAGGCGGCGGACGATGCTCTGATCGTTATCCTCGATGTGCTGGCCTACCGCGGTCGCGCCGAGGACGCGGTGGACGCCGCGTACCAGCAGCGCTTTGACCAGCCAATTAGCCAGCCAGGCAACGAATATCAGCAGGCAGGCGCACAGCGCGGCATAAAGTTTGGGCTGTTCTTGCAGCCAATCGAGCCAGGGGGATAGTTCGGCGGGCATGAATATTCCTCGTCGAGTGAAATGAATGTGGGGGCGTCAGAGCGTGAAGGCGCCGATGAAAATGCTCGGATCGATGCGGGCATCGTTGAGGCTGACATTCCAGTGCAGATGTGGGCCCGTTGAGCGACCGGTGGAGCCGACTTTGCCGAGGACGTCGCCGCGCGCCAGCTCGTCGCCGACCTGCACGCCAATCTGCGACAAATGACAGAACATGCTGATCAGCCCCTGGCCGTGGTCGACGAAGACCGTCTTGCCATTGAAGAAGTAGTCGCCGGTGAGGATGACCTGGCCAGCGGCCGGTGCCTTGACCGGCGTGCCCGCTGGCGCGGCGAAGTCCAGGCCGGAATGCGGGTTGCGCTCCTGATCGTTGAAGAAGCGGCGCAGGCCAAACGGCGAGGACAGCGGGCCGTCCACCGGCTTGTCGAACAGCAGGTTGCTCGGCTGGCGCGGGCTGAAGTGACGGTAGGCGTCGCGCTGTTCGGCCAGCTCTCGCTCGATGCGTTTGAGATTGGTCGCGCTGGGGCTGACCTGTTCCTGGTTCTTCAAGGTGATGCGCTGTTCACGGTAATGGCGCGGCTCGACCTGAAAACTCAGTGCCTGGCCGTTGGCGTCGATCTGTTGGGGGCCGGCTTTTACCGACAGCGGAATGCCGACAATGGCAATCCAGCGCTGGCCGTCTTCCTTGATCACCAGCGCGGGCTTGTCCTGATAGCGCACACGCGGAGCTTGGGGAGCCTTACCCAGCGCGATCACCGCCACGCCACCGGGCACCGGCTTGTTGAGCAGGCGGGTGATGAAGCCTTCGGCGTGGACCGGCAGGGAAAAGCAGAGAAGTAGGGAAAGCAGTAAACGCATGCAGGGTCCAGGATGGGGTTTTCGTAGGGTGGATGGCGCTTTCTCCATCCACCGCGCGGCAACGGGGCGTTATCAAAACGACAGCCACCCTACAAGTCTGTCGTGGATCAATCCAGCAGCGACAGGGTAACCGGCGTCTGGTGATTGTCTTCCACGCGCACATCCAGCTCGCCTTCGCCCAGTCGAGCGCGCAGTTTCTGGCCGGGTTGGGTTTGCGCGGCGCTGCGGATCGCGTGGCCTTTATCGTCCAGCAGGATACTGTAACCGCGGCCCAGGGTCGCCAGTGGGCTGACAATCTGCAGTGTCTGGGCCAATCCGGCGAGCTGTTGGCGACGCTGGCGCAGCACGGCTTGTGTGGCACGCGGCAGGCGTTCGGCAAGGCCCTCGAGGCGCTGGCGCAACAAGGCCAGCTGCCGTCCTGGATGCTGGGTATTCAGACGATTTTCCAGACGCGACAACCGTTCCTTGTTGGTGGTCAGGCGACGGTGCAGGGCATGCTGCAAGCGCCGCTCCAGATCGTCGACGCGCAGCGCCTGTTGCTGCAGACGCTCGCCGGGATGGCGCAGTCGCCGTGCCAGGCCTTCCAGGTGCAGGCGATCGCGGTGCAGGCGCGTCTGCAGGCACAGACGCAGACGGCGGCGCAGGCTTTCCAGGCGCAGCCGCAGGTCGGCGCTGTGCGGAGCCAACAATTCGGCCGCAGCGGAAGGCGTCGGTGCACGCACGTCGGCGACGAAGTCGCTGATCGAGACATCGGTTTCGTGGCCCACGGCGCTGACAACGGGGGTGTCGCACGCGGCGACAGCGCGAGCCAGTGCCTCTTCGTTAAAGCACCAGAGGTCTTCGAGCGAACCGCCGCCGCGCGCCAGGATTAACGCATCGAAGCCCTGGCGGTCGGCCAGGTGCAGGGCGCGGACAATTTGCGCCGTGGCATCGCGACCCTGTACGGCGGTGGGGATCAGCGTCAGCTCCACGTGCGGCGCGCGGCGGCGGAACACCGAGATGATGTCGCGGATCACCGCGCCGCTCGGCGAGCTGACGATGCCGATGCGCTGAGGATGGGCGGGCAGGGCGCGCTTGCGTTCGGTGGCGAACAGACCTTCGGCGGCCAGCTTGGTTTTCAACGCCTCGAAAGCCAGGCGCAGGGAACCGTCGCCGGCGGGCTCAACGTTGTCGAGGATCAGCTGATAATCGCCGCGCCCCTCGAACAGCGAGACCTTGCCGCGCACCCGTACCGCCAGGCCGTCGCGCAGCGCCTGACGCACGCGCAGGGCGTTCTGCCGGAACAGCGCGCAGCGCACCTGGGACTGGCTGTCCTTCAAGGTGAAATAGATGTGTCCCGAAGCCGGCTTGGCCAGGTTGGAGATTTCGCCTTCGACCCACACCTGAGCGAACACGTCTTCCAGCAATAGCCGCGCACGGTTATTCAACTGGCTGACGGTCAGCACGTCGCGGTCGAGATTCAGGCGTTGGAACGGATCGGTATACATGGCGTGCATGATACGGCAAGAGTGCTGGCGCACTTCAACCACGTCATTGTTTTCGGATGTTTAAGACCGCCTCGCGTGAACGGTCCGTAGCGTTTACAGAGTTTGATCCCGCCCGCCAGAGGTTTAAGCTGCGCCTATAGTCCACAGCCAGATCCTGCCATGAGTCAATTCATCATCGTGCCGAAAATTTCCAGTTACCCCGGGCCGGAGGCCAGGGCGCGCGTCATGCTGCGCTGGCTGATCGAGCGAGGGGTCGTCGAGGCGCAGTTGACCGCCTGCGGGGTAAACGGGCAGTGGGCCCATGCCATCGGCCCGCGCGTCAACGAGGTTATCGAGCCGGCCGGGATGGCGTTGCTGCCCTACGATCAGCCCTGCAATGGCCTGCAGGTCGTTACCAAGCGCTGCATTTATACGCCCAGCGAAAATTTTCAGGGTGACGCCCGTTGCCCCCAATGCCGGGCGAAGGTCGGCGAAGTGCTACTGGAGCACCTGGAAGTGTGGATGCCCGGTGAGACCGACAACTTCATCTGCCCCGAATGCGGCCACGAAGACGACATCAACGGTTTCCCCTTCGAGCAGGCCTGTGCATTTTCTGACCTGGGCTTCATCTTCAATAATTGGCCGGGTGCATTTTTTCGCCGCAGGTTCCTGGATGAATTCGCAGAGCGGCTGGGTTTTCCGATCGAATGCGTACAGGTATCCACCTGATTCGGTGTCCGTCGACGAGACGGGCTGTATTGTGCGTTGAGTGCGGCCTGCCGTCGGGCGTATAATGCCGCGCTTCCGATTTTCCCGCCTGGGAGCCCCCGCCATGCTGCGTATCAGCCAAGAAGCCCTGACTTTCGATGATGTCCTCCTTATCCCCGGTTATTCCGAGGTGCTGCCGAAGGACGTCAGCCTCAAGACCCGCCTGACGCGTGGCATCGAATTGAACATCCCGCTGGTCTCCGCGGCCATGGACACCGTGACCGAAGCCCGCCTGGCCATCGCCATGGCCCAGGAAGGCGGCATCGGCATTATTCACAAGAACATGACCCTCGAGCAGCAGGCCGCCGAGGTGCGCAAGGTCAAGCGCCACGAGACCGCCATCGTGCGTGACCCGGCCACGGTGAACCCCGACACCAAGATCAGCGAGCTGCTGAGCAAGGCCCAAGAGCTGGGCTTCTCCGGTTTCCCGGTCGTGTCTGGCAAAGAGTTGGTCGGTATCGTCACCGGTCGTGACCTGCGCTACACCCCGAACACCGGCGATAGTGTCGCGGCGATCATGACCCCCAAGGACAAGCTGATCACCGTACTCGAGGGCACCAGCCTGGACGAGATCAAGACCAAGCTGTACGAGCACCGCATCGAGAAGATGCTGGTGGTCGACGAGGCGTTCAATCTGCGTGGCCTGGTGACCTTCCGCGACTTGGAAAAAGCCAAGACCTACCCGCTGGCCTCCAAGGACGAGCAGGGCCGCCTGCGCGTCGGTGCGGCCGTTGGTACTGGTCCGGAAACCCCGGATCGCGTGGCTGCCCTGGCCGCTGCTGGCGTTGACGTCGTGGTAGTGGACACCGCCCACGGTCACTCCAAGGGCGTTCTCGACCGCGTGCGCTGGGTCAAGGAGAACTTCCCCGAGCTGCAAGTGATTGGCGGCAACATCGCCACCGCCGAAGCGGCGCTGGCGCTGGTGGAAGCCGGTGCCGACGCGGTCAAGGTGGGGATCGGCCCAGGTTCGATCTGCACCACGCGCATCATTGCCGGTGTCGGCGTGCCGCAGATCAGCGCCATCGCCAACGTGGCCACCGCCCTCAAGGGTACCGGCGTGCCGATGATTGCCGACGGCGGCATCCGCTTCTCGGGCGATCTGTCCAAGGCCATCGTGGCCGGTGCCAACACCGTGATGATGGGCTCGATGTTCGCTGGTACCGAAGAAGCACCGGGTGAAATCGAGCTGTACCAGGGGCGTACCTACAAGGCCTACCGCGGCATGGGTTCGCTGGGCGCCATGGCGCAGGCGCAGGGCTCAAGCGACCGTTACTTCCAGGACTCCTCGGCCGGTGCCGAGAAGCTGGTGCCGGAAGGCATCGAAGGCCGCGTGCCGTATAAGGGCGCTCTGGCGGCGATCATCCACCAGTTGATGGGTGGGCTGCGCTCCTCCATGGGCTACACCGGCAGCGCCGACATCGAGCAGATGCGCACCGAGCCGCAGTTCGTGCGCATTACAGGTGCCGGCATGGCCGAGTCACACGTACACGATGTGCAGATCACCAAAGAGGCGCCGAACTACCGCGTCGGCTAAGCGACTTTTTCGCTGGAGGCTGGAGGCTGGACGAACAGATTTTTCGTTCAGCCTTCAGCCTTCAGTTATTTATACCAGGTGAAGAAAATGGCCCACCCTGACATTCACGCCCACCGCATTCTGATTCTTGATTTCGGTTCCCAGTACAGCCAGTTGATCGCGCGCCGCGTGCGTGAACTGGGCGTGTTCTGCGAACTGCACCCGTTCGACATGAGCGACGAGGCGATTCGCGCCTTCAACCCGCGCGGCATCATCTTGGCCGGCGGCCCGGAGTCGGTGCATGCAGCCGACAGCCCGCGTGCCCCCCAGGCGGTATTCGACCTCGGCGTGCCGTTGTTCGGCATTTGCTACGGCATGCAGACCATGTCCGAGCAACTGGGCGGCAAGGTGGAAGGTTCCGACCTGCGCGAGTTCGGCTATGCCCGCGTCGACATCGTCGGCAAGTCGCGCCTGCTCGACGGCATCGAAGACCATATCGACGAAGACGGCCTGTTCGGCCTCGACGTGTGGATGAGTCACGGCGACAAGGTCACCCAACTGGCTGAAGGTTTCCATGTCATCGCCAGCACACCAAGCTGCCCGGTCGCCGCCATGGCGGACGATGCCCGTGGCTACTACGGCGTGCAGTTCCACCCGGAAGTGACCCACACCAAGCAGGGCGGGCGCATCCTGTCGCGCTTCATTCTCGACATCTGCGGCTGCGAAGCGCTGTGGACGCCGTCCAACATCGTCGAGGATGCCATCCGCCAGATGCGCGAGCAGATCGGCGACGCCAACGTGCTGCTCGGCCTGTCCGGCGGTGTGGACTCCTCGGTGG
>JADGMW010000712.1_pt1 | contig 11599 bp, 16 predicted proteins | sample 8641801 | NCBI WGS metagenome assembly JADGMW01 (sample SAMN16272018, study PRJNA661076) | feces metagenome | isolation source: fecal sample from diarrhoea affected cattle A | host: Bos taurus | place: South Africa: Lokaleng Village, Mahikeng | collected 2019-09
GTAGAATCTCATCCTGATTGTCGCCAGCGTCTCATCCAGATTGCCGCGCTATAAAGACCCGCCGCAATCCCGCGGGAGATCTCTTCGCGCTCCCCCAACTCGAGCGTCCATGCAGCTCTCCGTCTTGCTGACGGAGCAATGCCACCATGGACAACTACTATCCGCTGAACGCCGCCTTTGGTCTTGCGCTCAAGCGCTCGCGAGATCGACGAAATGCTCTGACCCTGCTTCCATCGCTCCCACAGCTCAACCTTCTGTTCGGCGGTAAACCAGATCCGTGACGTCACCATGCGACACCTCCTCATCCTCTCAGATTAAAGGTGTTGCGACGATCCGTTGAACCCACCGGTCGATAGCGGTCGTTTGACGGACACCTCATACCCGGCGATGTCGCAGGCGACTTGGGCAGGTCTAGGGGGTGGGTGGAAACTTCAGGGATCAGTCCGGAGTAATAGCAGAGCCAAACCCGACAGCGGTTCCCCATTAAAAAAAACACCGCAGCCCGGGGGCTGCGGTGTTTTTTGTTTGTCTTACCTGGTGCGGAGGAGCCTTAGGCTTCCTTGACCTGGGAGATGAGTTCGACGAGCGACTGCTTGGCGTCGCCGAAGAGCATGGAGGTCTTTTCGTCGAAGAAGAGTTCGTTCTCGACGCCGGAGAAACCCTTGCCCGGACCGCGCTTCATGGCGATGACGCTCTGGGCTTCCGACACCTTGAGGATCGGCATGCCGTAGATCGGCGAGGACGGGTTGGTGCTGGCGGCGGGGTTCACCACGTCGTTTGCACCAATGACCAGCACAACGTCGGTCTCAGCGAACTTCTCGTTGATCTCATCCATGTCGATGAGCTTGTCGTAAGCCACGCCGGCTTCTGCAAGCAGCACGTTCATGTGGCCGGGCATGCGACCAGCGACGGGGTGGATGGCGAACTTGACGTCGCCGCCGCGCTTTTCGATGAGGTCGGCCAGCTCGCGCACCTGGTGCTGAGCCTGGGACACGGCGAGACCGTAGCCCGGGACGATGACCACGCGCTTGGCATAGGCCATGCGCAGGGCTGCGTCTTCAGCCGAGACCGGCTTCATTTCGCCGTCGGTCGAGCCACCACCGGCAGCCGCCGCGACGCTGTCCGAACCAAAGGCGCCGAAGAGCACGTTGGCGAAGGAACGGTTCATGGCCTTCGACATGGCGATCGAGAGGATAATGCCGCTGGCGCCGTCGAGTGCACCGACGATGATCAGGATGTTGTTGTCGAGCGCAAAGCCGGTCGCAACTGCGGCAAGGCCTGCGTAGGCGTTGAGCAGCGAGACCACCACCGGCATGTCGGCGCCACCGATCGGCAGAACGATGAGCACACCGATTGCCAGCGACACGACCAGCATGACGATGAAGATCGGCCAGGCGTCCGGAACAATGATCATCCAGACAAAGCCGATGACGGCAATGCCGAGCAGGATGAAGTTGGAGATGTTCTGGAAGGGGAAGGTGATCGGCTTCTGTGGCAACCAGCCCTGCAGCTTGCCAGCGGCCATGATCGAGCCAGTCACGGTCAGGCCACCGAGCAGCACTTCGAGGGCAAGGGCCGCAACGTGGCCGCTATCGAGGTGATTGGTGGTGAAGCCGTGGTGGTATTCGCCCAGACCCACGAGGGTTGCTGCCAGCGCACCGAAGGCGTGGCTGATGGCGATACGCTGCGGCATGGCCGTCATCGGCACGAACATGCCGAGCGGATAGCCGATGGCGGCACCGGCGACGATGCCGACGACGATCCACTGATATTCCACGATACGGGCGTGGAACAGGGTTGCAACCACGGCGATAAGCATGCCGAGGGCGGCCATCTGCATGCCGCGGCGTGCCGTTTCCGGACGACCGAGCACGCGGAGCGCGTTGATGAAGAGGAATGCCGCTACAAGGTAGGCGAGCTGGATAAAGGTATCGGTCATTTCGCTGCCTTATCGGCCTTCTTGTTGTCGGACTTGAACATGGCCAGCATGCGGTCGGTGATCAGGAAGCCGCCAACGACGTTGGCCATAGCCATGGCCACGGCGATGGTGCCGAAAATGGTGCCGAGCCAGCCGTGGTTGGCGCCAGCCAGAACCAGCGATGCCACGAGCGAAATGCCGGACATGGCGTTGGTTGCGGCCATCAGCGGAGTGTGCAGCAGCGGCGGAACACGGTGGATGGTCATGAGGCCAACGAAGCTGGCCAGCAGGAACACGAAGAGTTGGATGACTGTTGTTTCGGGCATGATCCTGCCTCCGGGTTAAGCGGCTGCGCGAGCAGGCAGGGCCTGGTCGCCAGCGAGAGCGTCGAGGATTTCGTCGCCGGCCACGAGGCTCAGCGCACCGTCCTTGAACAGGTGCGTCAGCAGCGTGCGCATGTTGCCGCTGTAGAGGCGGCTGGTGTCGGTCGGTGCGGCGCTGGCCAGATTGGTCGGCCCAAGGATGGTCACGCGGCCATGGCGCACGACTTCATCGGGCTTGGTGAGCGTGCAATTGCCACCGGTTTCGGCAGCCATGTCGACGATCACGGTGCCCGGGGTCATCGCCGCAACGTTTTCCTCGTCGATGAGGATGGGTGCAGCGCGGCCCGGAATCTGGGCGCTGGTGATGATCAGATTGGTGCGGGACAGGGCCTCGGTGAGCGCGCGGCGCAGGCGGGCCTGCTGGTCATCGCTCTGGGCGGCAGCATAGCCGCCAGTGCCTTCGGCCTTGGCATCGGGAACGTCGGGGAAGACGAACTCTGCGCCCAGGCTTTCCACCTGTTCGCGGGCGGCTTCGCGCACGTCAAAGCCATAGGTCACAGCGCCCAGACGACGGGCGGTCGCGAGGGCCTGGAGGCCGGCGACGCCAGCGCCGAGAGCGATCATCTTGGCGGGGCGGACAATGCCGGCCGCCGTGGTCATCATCGGCATCAGCGTGTCGAGGTAGCGGGCGCCTTCGAGCACGGCCGCATAGCCGGCGATAGACGCCTGGGAGGACAGCACGTCCATGCTCTGGGCGCGGGTGATGCGCGGCAGGCGTTCCATGCCCAGGTGCAGGATCTGCGCGGCCTTGGCGGCATCGATGACGGCAGCATCGCGGCCGCCGAGCGAGATCAGCACCTTGCCGGGCGCAAAGCCCGCGAAGTCCGGAGCGCGGACAGCAAGGATCAGATCTGCGCCGGAAATCGCATCGGCGCGGGTCGTAATCTTGCCACCGGCAGCAGTGTAGTCATCGTCGACGAAGCCGGCGTTCAGGCCTGCACCTGCCTCAACGACAATGTCGTATTGGCTGAGCTTGCCAATGTCTGCCGGCACGAGTGCCACGCGGCGTTCGCCCTGCGCCGTCTCTTTCAGCACTGCGACGACAGGCTTTCGCGTGATGTGTACCATTAGAAATCCTCTCCAAAAGCCGTGGCGCGCGAACGCAGCCCTACTGACCGGCCGGGGAGTATTTCCACGGGAGGGAGATTCGTCTGTTTGCCTAAGGGCGTAAGACTTTGGGAGTAAAAGACTATTTATGGACGGATTGGGTTTTCGCCGTTCGATTGCAGCGAGTGCGCACACGAGTTTGTGAGCCGTGGCTGCTCTGGCCTAGATTCCAGCTCGGACCAAAAGTCGCATTGGTAGGTCGTTCGCAGATCCGAGAGTTGCGATCAGTTCAAGACTAACGGCAGGCCGTGGCGTTGGCGGGTAGATTTGCTTATGCAAAAATCACATGAGAGAATAAGTATTTTGAGGGATACAGTTTATCTCTTCTGTTTTGACTGTGCAAAAACAGGTGCGCTTGGCGGCTTTCTGTCGTGACACATGCGCGGTTTTTCCGCGATCCACGCTGCCGATAGTAGAAACGGATGGGCGACAGTCACGTGCCAATCGGAGAAGGCGGCTTCTCCCTCCGGCATAGGCGGCTGCCGCGGAAGCGACCGCGGGGTGTCGATGCGCTGGGAACGGATGCCCAAATGACGGATTTTTACGGAGTGTCCTAACGGCCGGACAATCTCAAGCTGTCAGGGTGAAAGGGGGAGGAAAGTTCATGGCATTCGACAGGGGGCAAATGCAGGCGCGGTTCAACGCATGGATGCTACGCGTCGGAAAACTCCGTGTCGTAGCAGCCATTACCGCGTTTTCGGTAGTTGTCTCGGTGCTGGTGACCTGGTTCGCCAATGCCGTCTTCATGCCCCATGTTCCGGTCGAGGAATGGCTCTATATTTCGGCCATCGCGCCCCTGCTGATCTCGCCCCCAATCAGTGCCTCCGTCCTGTCGCTGCTTTACCAGCTCGCCGAGGCACGCGCCGCGTTGGTGACCATGGCCGAAACCGATCCGCTGACCGGGGCCGGCAATCGGCGCTATTTTCTCGATCGGGCGCGGCTTGCGCTGGCGGAGGCGGGCGCGCGGGGCGAACCGGTCAGCATCATCCTGCTCGATATCGACCGGTTCAAGCGGCTCAACGACAGCTATGGGCACGCAGTGGGCGACGAGGCGATCATCATGGTTGCCCATGTCTGTCGGCGGATAATCCGGGCCGGGGATGTGTTCTGCCGCTGGGGCGGGGAGGAGTTTATCGTGCTGCTGCCCGCGGCGGAGCTCGAGGCCGCGTGTGCGCTGGCCGAGCGGTTGCGGGCAGGCGTGGCCGCAGCGGAGGTGAAGGGCGTGCCCGAGGGGGTGACAATCAGCCTGGGCGTCGCCGAGCTGCGGAGCCGGAACGAGACGCTCGACGACATTATCGCCAATGCCGATCGCCAGCTTTATGTGGCCAAGGATCTCGGCCGCAACAGGGTGGAGCCGATGGATCCGGCGTGGGTGATTGAGGGGCCGGGGCGGGCCGGCTGAGGGCGCTTAAGTTGAGACGGCGCATGTCATCCCGGCCTGCCGTGAACGGGCGGCAGGCCGGGTATGGGTTCAGGCTGCCAGGGGCGAGCGGGTTGCGCTGGCGGCTGGGGCCCAGACGATCCAGGCAAAGAGAATGACGCCGGCAAAGGTCAGGAGTGAGCTGCCGGCAACGAGCGGAACCATCGCAGTATTGCCAAGCAGCAGGAAGTAAAGCGCCAGGCTCATGACGGTGACGCCCACGACATAGACCAGATATTGGGCCATGGGCAGGCGACCGGCTGCCTTGGCGGGGTTCAGGGCGTAATAGCCACCGAACAGAGCACTGGTTACCCAGCCCAAGAGATTGATGTGGGCGTGGGCGCCGATGACATTGTGGTCGCCGGTGATCGACATCATCAGCCCGAGGGCAATGCCGACGAGCAGAAATAGCACGGCTGTTCGAAAAAAGAGATTGGATATATTTGGCATGATGCTCCCCCCAGAGCGGTGAGCGGGTCCTGAACTGACGCTCCGCTGGAAGAAACTATGCTTAATTTTTGGTGTGGGATAGCCGGTTACTCAAAGTGGTCCGCAAGACTGCATGGTTGCGGCGGATCGCACTAGTATAACCGGAAAAAGACCTGCCGGCGCCTTGCGCCAGCAGGTCAAACGGGTGTCAGTCGAGAAGGCTGTCCGGCACCTTGCCGCCATTGGCCTTGAGCTGGGCGATGACCTGCTTGTGGAGCCAGATGTTCATGGTGGCGCTGTCGGACTTGTCACCGGTATAGCCGAGTTCGTCGGCCAGTTCCTTGCGCGCGGTCAGCGAGGAGTCGATGTCGAGCGCCTTGAGCAGATCGACGATCGAGGTCTTCCAGTTGAGCTTCTGGCCAGAAGCGGCAACGGCTGCATCGAGGACGGTGGCGACGTCGACTTCAGCGGCGGGAGCGGCCGAAGGCGCGGCCTGGCCGGCGGCGGCGTTCCGCGCGACAGCGTCGGCGATCACCTTGTCGGCTGCGGCCATGCCCACCTTGACGGCGGCCTGCTGCTCGGCAGCAAGCGGGGGAGACTGGGGAGCGGCCGAAGGCGCGGCCGGGGTGGGCGTTGCAGACGATGCCGGAATGGCCGCAGAGGCGGGAGTACCGAAAATCTTGGCCTTGATATTGTCCAGGAAGCCCATGGTTATTCCTTTTGTTAGTGTCCGGTAAACAGAAGGAAAGTCTCACGGCAAAATCAAGGCATTTTCTGGCGTGGTGAACAGGCGACTGCGCCTTGTCGGGCGGGCGTGTCTGAACCGGGGGATGTGTTTCGTCGTCAACACGAATGGGGCGCGGGGCCCTGAGGGAGACCGAAGATGAAGATTGCGGGCTGGGTTTTGAGTGGTTTGATCGGGCTGTTTCTGGCGATAGCGTCGGCGACGCCGAAGTTCATGGGGATGGACGCGGCGCTGGACTCGATGGAAGTGGTGGGCTGGCCGACCAAATATCTGCTGCTGATCGCGGTGATCGAAGTGGTCTGCGTGGTGCTCTATCTCATCCCGCGCACGGCCCTGTTCGGTGCGGTGCTGACCACGGGACTTCTCGGCGCCGCGCTGGCCGCCAATCTGCGGGTCGACAATCCACTATTCAGCCATACGCTGTTCAGCATCTATCTGGGCGTTGCGCTGTGGGTGGCGCTCTGGCTTCGCGACGAGCGGGTGCGGCGGGTGTTTCCGCTGATGGGCTAGGCCCGATCAGGGTTTGAGGAAAGGCCGCATCGCGCTGGCGTGCAAGGCGGCAAATTCGAGGCGGCGGATCCATTGCAGCGGGTCGTCGTCACCGCTGTCTGCATTCTCGCCGAACTCTTCGAGGGTTCGATAATAAAGCGCGTCGGATTGGGTATAGCCGAGGGCGAGGCCGGCGCGGCGCGCGAGAAGGGGCCACTCCACATCGTTGGCGAGGCTATCGACCTGGCTCTGCTCGAGGATCAGCGCGATGGCGCGCGGCGACAGACGCCGGACGGCGAACATCAGGTCCCAGTGATCGCCGGTGAGCAGGGCGTGGGCATGATTGACGAGCGTCTCGCTGTCGCGCAGGCGGCGAGGCTCGGCCGAAAAAGCGCGGTCGGAGCGGCCGACGACGAGGCAATCGAGGGCTGGTTCCATTTCGAGGACGCGGTGGAGATCTTCGGGGCCAAGCTCGAGCCAGCGCAGCAGATGGTCGAAATCGGTATAGAGGGCGGGCCTGTCCGTGCCGGCAAGGGCGAGGGCATCGCGGCGGGCCTTGCCGATCATCGCTTCGCTGGCGGAGTGCACCATGATCGCGTCTGCGGTGGCGCTGAGGGCGTCACGGGTTGCGACATGGGTGGCGTCGGAAATGTTCAAGGCAAGGCGCGCAAAACTGGCGCGCAGGGGGCCGGACATGGAAACGGTCGCCTCGGCGAGGCGACCGATGGGGTCGTGAACAGTTGCCGCCAGGGCGACTGCGCTCATCGATCAGTAAACGCGGACCGAAGAGAGATTGCGGTTCAGATAGCGATCAAGGACCGGCTGGCTCTCGACGATGCGTTCGCAATAGGAGTGGAACTTGCGCTCGCGGCAGGCAGCGGCGGAGACATTGCCCTTGATCTCGACGGAGGCGAAGCTGTTGTCGACTCCGTAAAGGGCGAGGTCGGGGAAGACCTGGCCGGGGCCGGCGCAGAAGGAGGAGCCGGAGTAATTGGTGCCGGTATAGAAGCAAACGGTGCCCGGGCCGCCGGCCGGATAGTTCGGCTGGATGGCAAAGAGCGGGCCTTCGGGCGTGGTGCCGAAGCCGACGCGTTCAAGCGAGGTCCAGCCGCGGCCGCCGGGGCCATCGACCAGGCACCAGACCTTCTGGCAGCGCAGGACCCTAATGGCGGCGTTCTCGGCAATATTGCCGGTGACCGCATAGGCCGCGCCCGGGCCGTCGCGCAGGCTGAGCGGCTGGAGTGCCCACCCGTGCGATCCCGTTTCCGAGGCAGCGTAGGAGGGCGACAGGGCAGAGGCGAGAAGCGTCAGGGCAAGCAGCAGGCTCTGGAGCAGTTTCATTGAAGCGTCCGATTGGCAGTGTGGCGCGGACAGTAACTGTTCGTTAGCGATTGTCCAAGGGGGAACGCTAAAAAGCATCGCCTCCCGGAGGAGGCGTTGCCCTGAAGTAGAAGTGGTTTAGCGGACGCGAACCGAGATGATGTAGTCATCAAAGTCACCCAGCGAAGAGGCGCTGGTGGTGTAGGTCCGGCAGCCGCGGTAGTTGGCTTCCGAGCAGACCTGGACCGAATAACCGCCCGGGTTCTCGATGGAGGAGATGCGGTCGGCCCAATCCCGGAGGTCGCGGGTGCTTTCGCCCGGGCCCATGCAGAAGCTGGCGCCGCGGTAGTTGTTGCGATCATAGAAGCAGACATCGCTGACCGGAGCGGGCTGCGGACGCACCACCACAGGGGGGCGCTGGTCGCCGACGCCGATATTGATCGACGGGCCGCCAGGGACATTGATGCCAAAGGAGATGCCGGGCTGGGTCGGGTTGACCGGACGGCCACCGGCATTGAGGTAATTGGCGGAGACCCAGCCATCGGCGCCGGGCTTGGTGATGTAGCACCAGGAGCCGTCGCAGCGCTGTACGTCGACCTGCTGGCCGCGGCGGGCCGTATCGACAACAGCATAATTGGTACCGGGGCCAGAGCGCACATTCACATTGCTGGTGACGGTTCCCGGAGCAGCCTGGGCTGCCGGCAGGAAGACGACCACAGCGGTCGCGGCTACGGCAATTCCGGTGGCGAAATTGAGCAGTTTCTTGCGGGTGTAGCGGTTCATGACGATCCCTTTGCGCCAATTATTGCGGGCACGACGACTCATTCGGACGCCAGCCCGGCCTCAGCTTTGTTTGTGAGATTAGAACGGGTCTGGACCGCCAAGGGTTCCAGACCCAGTCGCTTGTCGGTTTAGTAAACGTCTACCGAGGAGATGCGACGGTCGATGCCGGAGGGCAGGCGCGCCTGGTCCGACCGAACGGTGACGCAATTGCCATAAAAGCCGGTGTCGGCGCAGAGATCGACACGGGCCCGGCCGAAGACCTGGACCGACCGAATGACGTCGTTCCAGCCGCGCGGCATGCGGGCGTATTCCTCACCCCGGTCGACGCAGAAGCTCGAGCCGCGGAAATTGCGTTCGGTAAAGAAGCAGGCGCCGGCCTGACGCTGCGGCTGCGGACGGGTCTGTGGCTGCGTGCCGAAGTTGAAATCGAACGAGAAGCCGGGGCCGGAATTATTGCCGCCACCCGGACGCGGGGGCTGCGGCTGCGGGCCTGGACCTGGACGCGGGGGCTGGGGGGCAACCGAGCCATCGGTGAAAGCGATGAGCGACTGGGAAATCCAGCCGCTGACGCCGCGGAAGTTGCCGGTGCCGTTGATCATGCACCAGCCCTGATCGTAGCAATTGGCATCGACGGTGGCGCCGCCGGGCAGGGAGGTCAGCACGGGGGCCGACGTCGAAGCGCCCTGGCGCACATTGGCATTGCCGGTCACGACGGCCGGAGCCGCGAACGCGGTGGCGACGCCGCCAAGCAGCGTCAAGGCAAGTGCAGCGGCGATTTTTGCGGACTTCATCGATCTTTGCTCCCAAACGGGCTTCAATTTGTTGATGCCAAACTAATCACGAGCCCCTGAACGCAGTCTGAACGATTTCATTCAGATTGGGAGCGGCCGACTATTCTTTGGGAATGGGCCGTTTTTGGCCGTTCTCATCAAGAGATACATAGACAAAGCGTGCTTCGGTGACCTTCTGGCGGTCGTCGAGCCTGTTGCGGCGCACCCAGGCTTCGAGCGCGATGGTGATGGAGGTGGTGCCGACCCGCTCGACCTTGGTGTAGACGCACAGCACGTCGCCCACCTTGACCGGCGCAATGAAGGTCATTGCCTCGACGGCAACGGTCACCACGCGTCCGCGGACCCGCTCGACGGCGGCAATGGCGCCGGCAAGGTCCATCTGGCTCATCACCCAGCCACCGAAAATGTCGCCAGCAGGATTGGTGTCTGCCGGCATGGCGATGGTGCGGATGGTCAGGGCGCCATCGGGTTCAGTGGAATGTACGATCATCATGCAGGTCCTTTTACTGGCCAGCGGCCAACGGCCTCTTCCCAGTGCTTGCGGCAGAGGGAGAGGTAGACAGATTTTTCGATCGAGACCTGGTCGCCATCGGTGAGAACGCGGCCGGACATGTCCTGGCGCACGACCATGGTCGCCTTGGCGCCGCATGTACAGATGGTGCGGATCTCGCGCAGGATATCGGCGATGGCGAGCAGTTCCATCGAGCCGGGGAACAGCTTGCCCTGGAAATCGGTGCGCAGGCCATAGCACATGACCGGGATTTTCAGCCGATCGGAGACTCGGGCGAGGCCCCAGACCTGGTCGCGCGTGAGGAACTGGGCTTCATCGACGAAGACGCAATCGACCTTGGATTCCTCGTCAAAGTCGCGGACGGATTGATAGAGGTCGTCGCCGGCGGAATAGAGCTCGGCCGGCTCGGAAATGCCGATGCGTGAGGAGATGTGGCCCGTCCCGCCTTCGGCATAGAGGCCGGAGGTGTAGAGCAGGGGGCGCATGCCGCGCTCGCGATAGTTATAGGCCGCCTGCAGCAGGAGCGTGGACTTGCCCGCATTCATCGCCGCATAGGAAAAGTAGAGCTTGGCCATGGGTGATCCTGTGCGGGGAATGGTGTGCTAAGCCAATAGCGCCTCGTGACCGCACGATGAAGGGCCGGGGCTTGTGGATCAACAATAGAATGCGCGAAACCATGGCTGAACTCACTATCCGCAGCGCCGAGGCCGGCGATTCGGAGGCCCTCAAGGAATTGCTCGACACGTCCTGGCGGACCCACTGGGGGCCGGAAGTGACGGCAGAGAGCCGGGCTCTCTATGACCGGGACATGCCCGCCCACGGCTATGTGGATGCGTGTCTCGACGCCTTTATGGTGGCCGAGCGGGGCGGGCAGGTCGTCGGCATGTATCATCTCGAAGGCAGCCAGCTGCACGCCATCCATGTGGCGGTGGCCGAGATCGGCACAGGTGTCGGCGCGGCGCTGATGGAAAAGGCGGAGGCCGACGGGGCGGCACGGCTTGATGTGCGGGCCTTCAACACCAGAGCGCGCGCCTTTTATGCTGCGCGTGGCTGGCGCGAGATTGCCGAGGAAGATGCGACAGAGATGGGTACCCCGGTCCGCAGCATTATCATGGCGCGGTGACGCCGAGGGGTCGAGAGCCGGCGTTGCGTTCAGTTCATGTTCAGGCGCGGCGGATCAAAACCGGCGCGGTATAGTATGGAGTGCCTCATGTTTCGATCTGTTCTTGGTATCGCCTTTGCCGCCCTCGCCAGCCTGCCCGCTATGGCGTCGCCCGCCGGCATCTGGGAAATCGAGATGCGGGACTCGCGCTATAAGGTGGAGATGTGCGGGGACGGCAGCCAGTTTTGTGCCGAGCTGATCTGGCTGGGCAATGGCGCCGACAATGCCGAGAACCTGCCCTATATGAACACCATGCTGATCGACCACGCCAGCCAGACCCGGCCCAACCAGTGGAAGGGCGAGCTCAATATCTACGGGCAGAAGGCGGCCGGGACGATCACCCAGGTGAGCGCCGACCAGATCACGCTCAAGGGTTGCGTAGCCTTTGTGCTGTGCAAGACCTACCAGATGTACCGGTATCAATAGGTCCGGGGCTCAGGCCGGGCTGACCCTTGAAATGCCCACCGGGTAGACCATTCGTGTGGAGAGATGGATTGCCCGGACGAGCAACCGTGGACATCACTGTTGGAATGCCGGTTCC
>JADGMW010000713.1_pt1 | contig 11593 bp, 7 predicted proteins | sample 8641801 | NCBI WGS metagenome assembly JADGMW01 (sample SAMN16272018, study PRJNA661076) | feces metagenome | isolation source: fecal sample from diarrhoea affected cattle A | host: Bos taurus | place: South Africa: Lokaleng Village, Mahikeng | collected 2019-09
GCCGCGGCCGCCTCCTGGCGCGGCGACGGCGGCGACGAGCGCGGGTTCTCGATGGCGCTGGGCCGGCTCGGCGACCCGTTGGACGGCGAGTGCGTCCTGGTTGCGGCGCGCGACGCCGAGGGCGACCTGCGGGGCTTCCTCAGCTTCGTGCCGTGGGGGCACACGGGGCTCTCGCTGGACCTGATGCGCCGCGACCCCACCGCCGACAACGGCCTCGTCGAGCTGCTGGTCGCCAGCCTCGCGGACGAGGCCGCGACCTTCGGGATCGGGCCGGTCTCGCTCAACTTCGCGATGTTCCGCGAGGCGTTCGCACGGGGTGCACAGGTCGGTGCCGGGCCGGTCGCCCGGCTGTGGCGCCAGGCGCTGCTGCTGGCCAGCAGGAACTGGCAGCTGGAGTCGCTCTACCGCTCCAACGCCAAGTACCTGCCCGACTGGCAGCCGCGCTATCTGGGCTACGAGTACGCCTCCGACCTCCCGCGGGTCGGCACCGCGGCCGGCAGCGCCGAGGGGTTCCTCACCGCGCCGTCGATCGGCCGGCTCCGGCGCCGGGCGTCGGACGGCGACCCGCTCGCCGGCGGCGGGGCGGACCACGCGGCCGCCGTCCGGGCGCTGATCCCGCCGGCCCCGGACGTGATCGCCGAGGCCGTCTCCATCGAGCACCTGCCCGAGCAGATGCGGGTACGCCGCGCCAAGCTGGACCGGCTCCGGGCGGACGGCGTCGACCCGTACCCGGTGACCGCTCCGCGCACCCACACCCTGGCCGCCGCCCGCGCCCTGGTCGCCGAGGACCCGGCGCCCGACACCGAGACCGGCCTCGAGGTGAGCGTCGCCGGCCGGGTGGTGCTCAAACGGGATATGGGCCACCTCGGGTTCGCCACCCTGCGCGACGGCACCGGCGACCTGCAGGTGATGGTGGACGCCGCGCACGTCTCGGCCGCCGACCTCGCGTTCTGGGAGCACTCGATCGACCTCGGCGACCACGTGAGCGTGACCGGGACGGTGGTCACCACGCACACGGGCGAGCTCTCGGTGCGCGCGACGTCGGTGCTGCTCGCCAGCAAGGCGCTGCGCCCGCTGCCGGACAAGCACCAGGGGCTCACCGACCCCGACGCCCGGGTCCGGATGCGCTACGTCGACCTGATCGTCCGCCCGGAGTCGCGCACTGTCGCCTACCAGCGCGCGACCGTCGTCCGCAGCGTGCGGGACTCGCTGCGGGCGCGCGGGTTCACCGAGGTGGAGACGCCGATCCTGCAGACCATCCACGGCGGCGCCAACGCCCGCCCGTTCGAGACCCACATCAACGCCTACGACCTCGACCTCTACCTGCGGATCGCCACCGAGCTGCACCTCAAGCGGCTGCTGGTCGGTGGGATGGAGAAGGTGTTCGAGGTCGGCCGGCAGTTCCGCAACGAGGGCGCCGACTTCAAGCACAATCCCGAGTTCACCTCGCTGGAGGTCTACGAGACCTACGGCGACTACGACACGATGCGGGTGCTCACCCAGGAGCTGATCCAGGAGGCGGCCACCGCGGTGTACGGCGCGCCGCTGGCCCGGCGCCGCGACGCGGAGGGGAAGGTGGTCGAGTACGACCTGACGGGCCAGTGGCCGGTGAAGACGATCTGCCAGGCGGTCTCCGAGGCGCTCGGCGAGGAGATCACCACCGACACTCCGGTGTCGACGCTGGTCGCTCACGCCGAGCGGATCGGTCTCGAGCTGGACCTCGACCCGCCCTGGGGGGTGGTGCTGGAGGAGATCTACGGCGAGCTCTGCGAGGGACAGACCACGACCCCGGTCTTCTACACCGACTTCCCCCAGGAGAGCGCGCCGCTGACCCGCCCGCACCGCCACGACCCGCGGCTCACCGAGAAGTGGGACCTGGTGATCTTCGGCGCCGAGCAGGGCACGGCGTACTCGGAGCTGATCGACCCCGTCGACCAGCGCGAGCGACTGGTCGCGCAGTCGCTGCTGGCAGCGGCCGGGGACGCCGAGGCGATGCAGGTCGACGAGGACTTCCTCGCCGCCCTCGAGTACGGGATGCCGCCGACCGGCGGGATGGGGCTGGGCATCGACCGGCTGGTGATGAACCTGACCGGGCTCAGCATCCGCGACACGATCCTGTTCCCGCTGGTCAAGCCGTACCGCTGAGGTGATGGCGGACGCGCACCGGACGACGGCCGCCGCGCCGTCCACGGTCCAGAAGGTCTCGGTCTCATCGTGGCAGCCTCATCGTGGCAGCGATGGTCGTCGGCTCGGTGCCTACCTGGCCTGGACGCTGCTCAACGCCGAGGTGATGTTCATGCCGGCCCGTACCGAGGTGATGCCGCGGTTCCTGGCCCGCGAGAACCGGCACGGCACCCCGACCAGCGCCCTGGTGGTCACCAACCTCTCGGTCCAGCGGTTCCTGCTGCGCCCGAGTCTTCACCCGGCCAGAGCTCGCCTGCTGCGTGCTGCTGTGGGCGCTGGCGCTGCTCGGCGGGGTGCTGGCGGCGACGGGCGTGGTGGAGTTCCGACTGGTGGGGGCGGGGTTGTGCGGGGGCGTTCAGCGGGCCCGCGGCGGGGTGGATAACCCCTTGGCATCGAACAGGTGTTCGAGTAGAGTGGGGGCACGACATCAGCTGTGCAGCTCGTTCGGAGGCTCGCATGGACCACCCGATCCGGGTCGCCGCCCGTGAGCTCGGTGATGTGCTGAAGTCGGTCGCCGACGTGAACCCGTCGTTCATGTCGACGCCGGACAAGGCGGCCGCACTGGTCGAGCTGGCGGCGGTGGAGTCGCGGGTCGCCGAACTGCGGCTGCGGGTCTGCGCGGACGCCGGTGACGTGGCCGAGGAGGCGGGCGCGCGCGACGTCGGGGCATGGGCGGCGGTGGAGACGCGGCGGAGCCGGGCGGAGAGTGCCGCGGACCTGCGGTTGGCGGTGGTCTTGGCCGAGCGGCCGGCGCTGGCGGCCGGGATGCGCACCGGCGAGGTGAACCTGGGCCAGGCCCGCGCGATCGCGGCGTCCCTGGCCGACCTGCCCGCGGGCGTGGGCGGGAATGTCGTGGCCGAGGCCGAGGCGGCGCTGGTCGCGCACGCCGGCCGGTTCGACCCGACCGAGCTGCGCCGGCTGGGCCGGCGCATCCTCGACCTGGTGGCGCCCGAGGTGGCCGAGGCGGCGGAGGCCCGCGCACTCGCCGCCCTGGAGGGCGCCGCCCAGGAGCGGATGCGGTGGGGGATGCGGTCGCTGGGCGACGGGACGACCCGGGTCAGTGCGCTGATCCCGGACGCGGCGGCGGCGCGCCTGGCGACGTACCTGCACGCGTTCACGAACCCGCGCCGCGACCCCTCGCCGCGGTCCGACGCCCCGGTGTGGACGGTGCCGTACGGGCGCCGCAGCGCGGAGGCGTTCTGCCAGCTCCTGGAGTGCGTCGACCCGGCCCGGCTGCCGGTCCACGGCGGCGACGCGACCACGGTGGTGGTGACGATCTCTCTGGACTCCCTGCGTGCTCGGCTCGGGACGGCGACGCTGGGGAACCCGGGGCCGGGGGAGTCCCACGACCGGATCACCGCCGCCGAGGCGCGCCGGCTCGCCTGCACCGCTCAGATCGTGCCCGCCGTGCTCGGCGGTGCCGGTGAGGTGCTCGACCTCGGCCGGGCCCAGCGGCTCTTCACCCGCGCACAGCGCCGGGCGCTCGCCGTCCGGGACCGGGAGTGCCGCGCCGAGGGCTGCCACGTCCCGGCGCCCTGGTGCGAGGCCCACCACCGTGACCCCTGGTCCTCCGGCGGCCGCACCGACCTCGCCGACGGCGTCCTGCTCTGCGCGCACCACCACCACCGCGCCCATGACCACGACCGCAGCGTCGAGCGTCTGCCGAACGGCGATCTACGTTTCCATCGGCGGACGTAGATCGCGCCAGATCGGATGACGCCGTCACGGCGGATCCGTTGGCCTGGGCCGCGGTGGTAGGCCACCGACAGCGCTTCCACGTGGCAGATCACGTGAATCATCGCGGAGAGACCTGAGCGGTTCAGGACAAGTCCGGATGGGGTGCGGCGCCTACTGCGCCAGGCGTTCGGCGATGCAGCGTGTGCATGGCGTCATCGTGGCCGCGGCCCCCACCCTCAAGCCGCGCATCTGGTACGGGACGCCCGCCTATGCGACGTCGGCGAGCACGCCCGCGCTGATCACGCTGCGCAACGACGAGCGACTGAATCTCGCGATCACCGAGAAGGCAGCCTTCCGCGCGGCAGGCGGCGGACAGGGAGCTGATGCCGGCTGCCTGGTACTTCGAGACGGTGGACGCCGCCACCGAGAAGCGGATCGTCGAGATCGTCTCCGGTGGCGCCGGGATGTCACGCGGGCGGCCGCCCGAGAACTGCTCGGCCCCACTGTCTGGAATCACTTGCACTGGTTCACCACCGTGCGCGGACGACGAATGGGCGACGGGGTCGTGCGATGGGAACGTGCGCTACTCCTTGCCGCCGACCGCAAGATTCGTGACCAACGATGGCTCGTCGATGGCCTCTTCCTGGGGCCCCGTGATGAAGGGTCCACGCCGTGAACGTCGCACGCGGCCTCGCGCAGCAGATCTGGGTGTCGCGCCACGGCTGACGGCAAGGGGACTTCTGAATGAACGGGTGACAGGTCAGATTGTCACCCATCCGTGCAGCAGACCCGTCCCTCCCCACTCGCATACTGTGACCTAGGACATACGGGAGGCACCATGCTGCCACGTCCAACCTCCATCGTCAGGTGGTGCCTCCATGGCACAAGCGTTCGCGCCACCATGGCAGTTTGGGCGGCGGCCCTAGGAGTGACCACCGCCGCGTTAGCGGGGCCGGTCAGTTCGGCATGGGCCGCCGCGCCCGCAAACGACGGGATCATCCCGACCGCCAATGATCTGGGAGTTCGATGTTCCGCTGGCCTAGCGTCCAATGAGGTGTGCCTCACTGACAACAGCAGCGTTACCTACTACATGGACTCGAACGGCGAGTTCGCGCTAGAAGCAGCCGACCGTGCCGACGTCCAGAACGCCGCCGCGAAGTGGCGGGACAATACGGACCTTAGCGTTACATACGACAGCAGCCCCACGTTCTCGGGCGGTGGCGAGACTGACATCGTCATCCAGGAAGGCAGCTTCGGAGCCCCTGCCAAGGTCCTCGGCGTTACATGGTGCGACGACCCGGTTGACGGCACTACGTGGCGCTGCGACCAGTCCTACATCCGTATGCGCGGTAACGGCGCAATCACCCCTGTCGTCGCCACGCATGAGATGGGACACAGCTTCGGCATGCTGCACCCCCATGAGTGGGCGCCTACGAGGCGGAGCGACTGTGATCCAGTCGCCGGCATCATGAGGGCCGATGCGAACTGCATTCCCAATAATGCGCTGGGTGCTGCCGTGCGCAACAACATCAATTGGGTCTACTAATGAGGCGGGACATGAACGCTTTAAGGACGCTTGCCAAGAGCCCCATCCTTCCGCTCTCTCTCATCGCCGTGGGTTGCGCAGGATGGACCGTGACGCGAGCAGACTCAGACGCACGAGTGACTTCCCCGGCAAGTTCCGACGGCGTCTTCTTCATGCATGCCCTCGAGGAGAATTCAGCGCCAACAGTGCCCGACTGGGCCGGTGCTGCAGACGTAGTTGTCGAGGCACGAGTGGTGAGTGAGCGGGCCGTCGAACTACCCCGATCTGAGACTGACACCAAGGAGGGGCTCAGACCTGTCGGTCGCGACATCACGGTCGAGGTGATCGACGTGATTTGGCGCTCGCCCGATGCGACGGTGGCGAGCCCGAAGACCTTTGACATGGCCGCCTGGGGCTGGATGCGCGTTGACGCAAGCACGAAGCGCGAGATGGTGACGCCCGGAGCCGCTCGACTGGAGACTGGACACACTTACGTCATGGCCCTCGAATGGCGCGAGGCGCAGTGTGAGGACGGAGACGAGCCTGTTCCGGCCCAGTGGACTGCAATCGGCTCCGGCGCTGTGCTCCCCGCCGACGGCGACACGATCGGGGTTGGCGAGTACGAAGGCAGCCACGTCGACCTCGTAGACGACATTTCGGAGCCCCAGGCCGAGGTCATGGACGAGAGCGCTCTAGGAGAGTTCGTCGGGGACGAGCCGGCTGCTTTGGCGGATGCGCTGGACGACGCGGCGGACGACACTGGTCTCACCACGTCGGAGAGCGCCTCGACCTGCGACCTGTAGGTGTAGGTCCGCCGGCACCAAGTGGCACGTCGAGCTGCCCGCGCCGCGGCCAGTGGTAGCGGTGGCGGAACTCGCCTTGCCGGTCATCGCGGGCACCGCCCCGCGGCGCTTGGCGGGTCCTCGACGGCTGGGCGAAGCTGGCGCGCGGCCAGCCAGCCCGCGACGACGTCGCAGCCACCGTCAGTCCAGAGAACCCACGACCAGCACCACCTGGCCCGGGCGGACGCAGAGCTGTGCCAGGAGGCCCGGGCCGAGAAGCACCCGCCCGCGGGTGTCACAGCGCACGCGCCGCGACGGAGGTTCGCCGCCCCCAGTTTCCAGGGCGGGCTGGGACGGCAGGAACTGAAGCCGGCCCGGCGTGCTCAGGATCACTTGCAGTTCCTGGCGCCCCGACGCCGGATCGCCGCCTGTCCGCCGGCTCATCGGCGTGGCGCCATCAGCCCGCAGGGTGGATCCGCCCGCGCCGGGCAACCGCAGTCAGCCACCCGGCTCGAGCACGATGGCCGCAAGGGCAGGAGGAGGAGGACCGCTGAGGGCGGAAAGCTGCGCCCGGTTGGAGTACCGGGCCGAGCGGGAGGCGGGATGGTCCCCCGCGACAGGAAGCGGCGAGGAGCCGGCGGCCTCGGCCTGTGCCGCCGGTCCTGCCTCCTTGAACCCAACGCGCTGGGCGAAGGCCCAGTCTTTTGTGTCCGAGGGGGGACTTGAACCCCCACGCCCTAATACGGGCACTAGCACCTCAAGCTAGCGCGTCTGCCAATTCCGCCACCCGGACGAGTGCGGTGGAACAGTAGCAAGAACGCGGCTGGATCACCGCATCGGGGTGCTCTTCGAGGATGACATGCTGGCCCCATGAGCGACCCGACGCGAGACGAGGCCCGCCCCGCCGGCACGCCGGCCTACGACCCGGCCGCCGAGGTCGTGGAGACCTGTCGCGACCTGCTCCGGATCGACACCTCCAACTACGGCGACGCCGAGGGCCCCGGCGAGCGCAAGGCGGCCGAGCACGTCGCCGCGATGCTCGCCGAGGTCGGGATCGAGCCGCGGCTCTACGAGTCCGAGCCCGGGCGCACCTCGGTGGTGGCCCGCTGGGGCGGCGACACCGGCGAGGGTCTGCTCCTCCACGGCCACCTGGACGTCGTCCCGGCCGCCGCCGAGGACTGGCAGGTCGACCCGTTCTCCGGGGAGATCCGCGACGGCTACCTGTGGGGACGCGGCGCGGTCGACATGAAGGACTTCGACGCGATGCTGCTCTCGGTGGTCCGGGCCCGGCAGCGCGCCGGGCACGTCCCGCAGCGCCCGATCGTGCTCTGCTTCACCGCCGACGAGGAGGCCGGCGGCCACCGCGGTGCCCAGGTCCTCGTCGAGGAGCACGCCGACGAGTTCGAGGGCGTCACCGACGCCGTCGGCGAGGTCGGCGGCTTCAGCACCACCGTCCGCGGCCGCCGGCTGTACCTGATCGAGGCCGCCGAGCGGGGGATGGCCTGGATGCGGCTCACCGCCCGCGGCCGGGCCGGGCACGGCTCGATGGTCAACGACGACAACGCGGTCACCCGGCTCGCCCAGGCGGTCGCCCGGCTCGGCACCCACCAGTGGCCGGTGCGGCTCACCCCGGCGATGGAGGTGCTGCTGGCCACCGTCGCGGACCTGGCCGGCACCACCGCGACCCCGGAGAACGCGGTGGACCTGGTCGAGGAGTTCGGCCCGGCCACCCGGATGCTCGGCGGGGTGCTGCGCAACTCGGTCAACCCGACCATGCTCGGCGCCGGCTACAAGGTGAACGTGATCCCCACCGAGGCCACCGCGCACGTCGACGGCCGGTTCCTGCCCGGCTACGAGGACGAGTTCTTCGCGACCCTGGCCGAACTGGTCGGCGAGGGCATCGAGATCGAGCACGTCAGCCACCAGCAGCCCTGGGAGTCGCCGTACGAGGGCGACCTGATCGCGGCCATGAGCCGCTCGCTGCTCGCCGAGGACCCGGACGCGGTGGTGGCGCCGTACCTGATGGGCGCGGGCACCGACGCCAAGCACTTCCGCCGCCTCGGGATGCGCTCCTACGGCTTCGCGCCGCTGCGGCTTCCCGCGGACCTCGACTTCACCGCGCTCTTCCACGGAGTCGACGAGCGGGTGCCGGTGGACGCGCTCGAGTTCGGGGCGCGGGTCTTCGACAGGTTCCTCGACGAGGTCTGAGGCGCGGGCTCCGTGTCGCTCATCCGGTCCGGACGGCGCGGATCACCTTGCGCCGCAGCACCACCCGGCGGACGCCGTCAGCGGTGATCCGGACCCGGTCCAGCTCCCAGCCGCCGTGCTCGGCGCGCTCGACGAGCAGCTTGGTCACCACCGTGCGCGGGAACTCCCGGTCGAAGGTGACCTTGTCGAACTCCCACTCGACCCCCGGGCGGGGCGGGCGGCGGTACGCGCGCGACATGCGCTCTCCTCTCCGCGTCGGGGCTCAGGCGCTCACGTCGTCCAGGGCCGCGACGATCTCCGCAGGCAGGCTCAGGTCCTCCACCGCCAGCGTCGCACGCAGCTGAGCGGCGGTCCGGGCGCCGACGATCGGCGCGGTCACCCCCGGCCGGTCGCGGACCCAGACGAGGGCCACCTCCAGCGGGCTCCAGCCCAGGCCGTCCGCGGCGCGGACCACCGCCTCGACGATCCCCTGACCGCCGTCGGCCAGCGAGCGCTCCACCCGCGTCGTCCAGGCCGGGTCCGCGGCGCGGGAGTCCACCGGGATCCCGGTCCGGTACTTGCCGGTCAGCACCCCGCCGGCCAGCGGCGACCAGGGCAGCACGCCCAGCCCCAGCGCCTCGGCGGCGGGCAGCACCTCGTGCTCGACGGTGCGGTCGAGCAGGTTGTACTGCACCTGGGTGGAGGCCAGCACCGTGCGGCCGGGGACGGCGCGCTGCCAGGTCGCGGCCTGTGCGGTCTGCCAGCCGGTGTAGTTCGAGATCCCGACGTACGCCGCGCGTCCCGACGACACCGCCAGGTCGAGCGCGGAGAGCGTCTCCTCCAGCGGTGTCCGGTCCGACCAGACGTGCACCTGCCACAGGTCGACGTGGTCGACGCCGAGACGGCGCAGCGAGGCGTCCAGCGCCGGCAGCAGGTGGCCGCGCGAGGTGTCGAGGCGGCGGCTCTCGCCGCGGCGCACGATCCCGGCCTTGGTCGCCAGCACCACCTCGTCGCGGGCCACCACGTCGCCGATCAGGGAGCCGACCAGCTCCTCGGCGCGGCCGTCGGAGTAGCTCGCCGCGGTGTCGAGGAGCGTGCCCCCGGCCTCGGCGAACGCGATCAGCTGGTCGCGCGCCTCGTGCTCGTCGGTGGCCCGCCCCCAGGTCATGGTGCCCAGGCCCAGGCGCGAGACCTGAAGACCGGTGCGCCCCAGCGCCCTCGTCTGCATGGGGAAGACCGTAGTGGGCGCGGGTCCGCGCGGCGCGGTCGGCACGCCCGGAGGGCGGGCCGTAGGATGCCGACCCGTGTCAGATCTCCTCAAGGCCGTGGTTCTCGGGTTGCTCCAGGGCCTGACCGAGTTCCTGCCGATCTCCAGCAGCGCGCACCTGCGGATCTACCCGGAGATGTTCGGCTGGGGCGACCCGGGCGCCGCCTTCACGGCGGTGGTGCAGATCGGCACCGAGCTCGCGGTGCTGCTCTACTTCCGCAAGGACATCTGGCGCATCGCCTCGGCTTGGGTCCGCTCGCTGGTGCGCCCGGAGTACCGGGGCCACCTCGACGCCCGAATGGGCTGGTTCATCATCATCGGCTCGCTGCCGATCGTGCTGCTCGGCGTGGCCCTCAAGGACGTCATCGAGAACGACTTCCGCAGCCTGTGGGTGATCGGCACCACCCTGATCGTGCTGGGCGTGATCCTCGGCATCGCGGACCGGATCGGCAGCTCGGACAAGACCGTGCGCGACATGTCACTGCGCGACGCGGTGCTGATGGGCGTGGCCCAGGCGTGCGCGCTGGTGCCGGGCGTCTCGCGCTCGGGCGCCACCATCTCGATGGGCCGGTTCCTCGGCTACGACCGCGAGTCCGCGACCCGGTACGCCTTCCTGCTCGCCATCCCGGCGGTGGTCGGCGCCGGCCTCTTCGAGCTGAAGGAGATCCCGCACGGGGCCAACTCCTACGGCTGGGGCCCGACCCTGGTGGCGACCGTGGTCTCGTTCGTCATCGGGTACGCCGCGATCGCCTGGCTGTTGCGCTACGTCTCCACCCGCTCCTACACCCCGTTCGTGATCTACCGGATCGCGCTCGGCACGCTGACCCTGGTGCTGGTCGGCGCCGGCGTCATCGCCGCCTGACGCGCAGTGGAGTAGACCAGCGTCACGCCGGCGTTGGCTCAGGTCCCTCCGAGCAGCGCCGAACGTGCGGGATGTGACCACCCCCCGCAGCGGCAGCCAGGCCGCCCCCCTCTCCCGATTCGGCCGCTTCGCCACCGACCGCGACGCCTCCTCAGGCCGGTGGGGCGTGCGCGCCAAGTTCGTGAGCCTCGGCGCGGTCGGCGTGCTCGCGGCGACCGCGGTCGCCGGGATCGGGCTCAACAGCCTCGGCGCGGCGGAGGAGAACGCCGTCCAGATGCGCGGGCTGGCACGGCTCGCCGCCGACGTCGACCGGATCAGCTTCTACAACGCCGACATCAGCGGCTGGCAGGCCGCGTTCGCGTGGGACGCCCGGCGGCTCTCGCCCTCGGAGGCGATGGCGTCCAGCAACGAGAACCGGGCCTCGTTCCTGGTCAGCCTCGCCGCGCTGCGCGAGCACCTCACCTCGATGTCGACCGCGCGGATGGCCAAGGGCGAGAAGGCGCTGTTCGAGCAGGTCACCACGTTGTGGGACGAGTTCTACGCGGTCGACGCGGAGGTGACGAGGAGCTACCGGCGCGGCACGGAAGCCTCGGTCGCCGAGGCCGAGCGGCTGATCCTCGAGGACGGCTACGAGCGCTACTACGAGATCGTCGACCTGACCGCGGCCCTGGTGGAGAACGTACGGGAGCGGGTGGACGCCGCGGCGCAGGAGACCATCGACGACGCCGCCACCGCCCGGTGGCTGGTGCTCGCGGTGGTGCTGGTCGCCGGGCTCGTGGTGCTCGGCTCGGCGATCGTGCTCTCCGGGCGGATGGTGGCCGGTCTGCGCGAGGTACGCCGAGCCCTGACCGCGCTGGGTGGCGGCGACCTGACCGTGGCCGCGGAGGTCGGCTCGCGCGACGAGGTGGGCCAGATGGCGACGGCGTACGAGGAGGCTCGCGAGTCGGTCTCCACCATCGTGATGAAGGTGGCCGCCTCGGCGGAGACCCTGGCCGCGGGGACCGAGGAGATGTCCGCCACCGGCCGGCAGATGTCGGCCGGGGCGCACGAGGTGTCCTCGCAGGCCGAGGTGGTGGCGGGTGCCTCGGAGGAGGTGTCGCGCAATGTGT
>JADGMW010000714.1_pt1 | contig 11590 bp, 15 predicted proteins | sample 8641801 | NCBI WGS metagenome assembly JADGMW01 (sample SAMN16272018, study PRJNA661076) | feces metagenome | isolation source: fecal sample from diarrhoea affected cattle A | host: Bos taurus | place: South Africa: Lokaleng Village, Mahikeng | collected 2019-09
TCGGCAACGCCGCGCTCCCATCAGTCAGCGTTGCTTAGACCGATGGAGTTCGCCCAGGCAAGAAGCGCTAGAAGTGGCCGAGAAGTACGGCGCCAGCCCGCCCCGCGCCAGCCCGCCCCGCGCCAGCCGAGCCCGGTCAGCCGCGCAGCGCGGCCTCGATGTCGGCGGCGATCTTCTCCGGCTTGGTGGTCGGCGCGTAGCGGGCAATGACCCGGCCGTCGCGGCCGAGCAGGAACTTGGTGAAGTTCCACTTGATCCGGTTGCCGAACAGGCCGCCGCGCTCGCGGCGCAGCCAGGCGAAGAGCGGGTGGGCCTGGTCGCCGTTCACGTCGATCTTGGCGAACATCGGGAAGGAGACCCCGTAGTTGGCCTGGCAGAACTCGGCGATCTGCTCGCTCTCGCCGTACTCCTGGTCGCGGAACTGGTCGCACGGGAAGCCGAGCACGCTGAAGCCCTGCTCGGCGTAGCCGTCGTGGAGCTCCTGGAGCCCGCCGAGCTGCGGGGCGAGGCCGCATTTCGAGGCGGTGTTGACGACCAGCACCACCTGCCCGTCGTACTGCGACAGCTCGACGGGGGCACCGTCGAGCGACTGGGCAGAGAAGTCCGACAGCGTGGTCATGGCCCCCAGTGTGCCGGGGCCGGGTGGTGTCGGCGGTCGAGATGCACGAACTGGGCCTCCGGTTCGCCCTTCCGGGGCGCGGCAGGGATCATGGGGGCATGCCCGAGCTGCGCGCCGACCCGCTGCTGCGGTGGGCGCGCGGGCTGCTGACCGCCGCCGTTGCGCTCAGCGCCGGCGCGGTCGCCCACGTCGCGGCCGGCGGGCTGATGCCGGCGCTGCCCGAACTGCTCGCCCTGCTCGGGCTCACCTGGCTGGTCGCCGGCGCCCTGCTCGGCCGGCCGGCCTCCCGGGCCCGGCTGGTGGCGCTGGTCGTCGCCGGCCAGGCGGCCGCGCACCTCGCCTTCGCCGCGCTCGCCGGGCACAGCGCAGCCGCGGCACCGTCCTCGGGTTCCGCCGCCGGCACGCTCCCGGCCCGCCTCGCCGACGTCGAGGGCCCCCGGCGCGGCTCCCTGTACGACCTGACCACCGGCACCGGGCTCCAGGCGGGCGACGGCCCGGGCCTGCCGGCCTGGGTCGCGCACCTGGTCGCCGACCTCACCGGTCCGCAGGCCTGGATGACGCTGGCGCACGCGCTGGCCGCCGCCGCCCTCGGCTGGTGGTTGGCCGTCGGCGAGCGGGCCCTGTGGTCGCTGGTCTGCCTGGCCGGCAGCGGCGTGCACGCCACCGCCGAGGCGGTACGCCGCCGCGCGCGGGCCGCGCTGGGCGCCGCCCTCGCCGTCGTCGCTGCCGCCACCCGGCCTGCCCCGCCGCGGGCCGTCGTGCGGGCCCGCACTCTCGAGCCCTGGCGCCCCGCGGCGCTGCGCGTGGTCGGCTCGCCGCTGGTCCGACGGGGTCCGCCGGTCGCCGCCTGACGCCGTCCTCGGCGGGCCCGTCCCGCCCGGCGTCCACCCGGACCCCAGCTCCGGGTGCCGAGCACCAGCGCGCTCGCGCGGTGCCCTCGCGCGCCCACCCGAACCGAAGGACCATCATGCGTATCCGTCACACCGTCTCCGCCCTCGCCGTCGTCTCCGTGGCCGTGCTCGGCCTGAGCGCCTGCTCGGAGGAGTCCGACTCCACGGCCACCGACAAGGAGACCCCCAACACCTCGGCCAGCACCTCGGCCAGCACCTCGGCCAGCACCTCGCCCGACGCCGGCGAGGAGACCGCCTCCGCCGAGCTGGAGGCCTCCGCGGCACCGGCCGACGAGCCCGACCTCGACATCGTCTACAAGAACGGCAAGATCTCCCCGAACGCCCAGGAGCTGACCGCGAAGGTCGGCGAGCCGCTGACCCTGCGGATCACCGCGGACGCCGCCGGCGAGCTGCACGTGCACGCCAAGCCCGAGCAGCACGTCGAGTTCGCGCCCGGGGTGACCACCACCGAGGTGGTCTTCGAGACGCCCGGCAGCGTGGAGATCGAGGAGCACGGCACCGGCGCGGTGATCGCGCTCGTCAAGGTCCAGGCGTGAACCTCGCCCACGGGCTGGGCGGGGGCAGCGACCTCCCGATCCCTGCCTCGCTGGCGATCGGCGGCGGCACCGCGGCGCTGACGATCTCCTTCGCCGTCCTGCTGCTGGCCTGGCGCGAGCCCCGCTTCGCCGACCCGCGCGTCGGCGTCCCGGTCGGTGAGCGCCTGGCCCGGTTCGCCACCGGCCGCGGGCTCGCGGTCGCGCTGCGGGTGGTCGGCATGGTCCTGTTCGGCTTCACCGTGCTCGCCGCGGTCGCCGGCCAGGACCTGCTCACCAACCCGACGTTCGGGATCGTCTACGTGTGGCTGTGGGTGGGCATCGTGCCCGCCTCGCTGCTCTTCGGCCCGTTCTTCAAGGCGGTCAGCCCGGCGCGCACCCTGCACCTGCTGATCGCCCGGCTGACCGGGGGCGACCCGGAGCGCGGGATCCTCGAGCTGCCCCGCCGGGTCGGCTACTGGCCGGCGGCGGTCGGTCTGCTGGCGTTCGTGTGGCTGGAGCTGGTCTACCCCAGCTCCACCTACCTGGGCCCGGTCCGGCTGTGGTTCGCGCTGTACGTCGCGGCGATGGTGCTGGGCGCGGCGGTCTTCGGGTCGCGGTGGCTGGAGCGGGCCGACCCGTTCGAGGTCTACTCGACCCTGCTCGGGCACCTCTCGGTGTGGGGCTGGACCACCGACGCGGCCGGGAACCGGCGGCTGAGCTGGCGCAACCCGATGCGGAACCTGCCCACCATCCCGGTCGAGCCGGGCCTGGTGGCGGTCACCGCGGTGCTGCTCGGCTCGACGGCGTTCGACAGCTGGCGCGAGTCGGGGACCTGGGTGCGGTTCGTGCAGTCCACGACGCTGGACGTGCCGTGGCTCAACTTCGGGCTGCTGCTGGGGATCTGCGTGGCGGTCGGGGTGATCTTCACCCTCGCCTGCTGGGCGACGTCCGCCGCGGTGGTGCCGCGCCGGGAGCTGCCGGGCCGGCTGGCGCACTCGCTGGTGCCGATCATCGTCGGCTACATGGTCGCCCACTACCTGACCTACTTCGTCGAGGTCGGGCAGCAGACGCTGATCCACGCCAGTGACCCGCTGGGCACCGGTGCGAACCTGCTGGGAACCGGGGACTGGCAGATCAACTACTGGCTGTCGTACCACCCGACGCTGCTGGCGACCGTCAAGGTGCTGGCGATCGTGGTGGGGCACGTGCTCGGCGTGATCGCCGCGCACGACAAGGCGTTGCAGCTGCTGCCGCGCCGCAGCCAGGTGACCGGGCAGCTCGCGCTGCTCGCGGCGATGGTGGTCTACACCTTCACCGGTCTGTACCTGCTCTTCGGCGCCTGAGCGGCGCACCGACACCACCGGGCGGCCCCGGACCCGAGAACCACGCGGGTCCGGGGCCGTCGCGGTGCGACGATGGCGCCCATGAGCGAAGCCGTAATCTCCACGCCGTCCCCCGCCGGCCTCGAGCAGGCGCTGGACGTCGCCCGGCGCTGGCTGCCGGCGTTCCTGGCCGGACGCCGTGCCGACGACGAGCTGTACGCCGACGGCGTGGTGACCTGGCACAACATCGGCGAGCGGGAGTCGGTCGTGCAGCGCACGCCGTCGCGGACCCGGCAGGTCGAGTCCGGCGCGGACCTGCACGTCACCGACGCCCGGGTGCGGGTCTTCGACGGCGGCTGGGTCTTCCAGGGCACCACGGTCGGCACCAACGCCGCCGGCGAGCCGGTGCGGATCCCGCTGTGCCTGGTGGCGACCCTGGAGGACGGGCGGATCGCCCGCTTCGAGGAGTACGCCGACTCCCGCGCCGCCGAGCGCCTCTTCGCGCCCGCGCCGGGCGACCCGTCCGGGCCGACGTGAGTCGGTGAGGCCCTCGGCCCGCGCTGAGCCCGGCACGCCTAGGCTCCCCCTATGAGTCGCGAGCGTGCGGGCCAAGCGGCCCGCGGTCCGGCTGAGCGTCCGCTGCGGCGCGACGCCGAGCGCAACCGCGAGCGGGTGCTCGCGGCCGCGACGGCGACGCTGCTGCGGGCGGGCACGCACGTCTCGATGAGCCGGGTCGCCGAGGCCGCCGGTGTCGGCGTCGGGACGCTCTACCGCCGCTACCCCTCCCGAGAGCACCTGCTGGAGGCGCTGCACCGGCGCTCGTTCCAGCTGGTGCTCGATCTCGTGAAGCGGGTCGAGGCGCAGCGCCTCAGCGGGGTCGAGGCGCTCGAGGCCTTCCTGCGGGGCACGGTCGAGCACGGCGACCAGCTGGTGATGACCTGGCACGGGGCTCCGGAGAGCAGGGACCCGGAGACCCTCCGTCTGGAGGGCGAGCTGCACGGGCGGGTCGCCTCGCTGATCGAGCGCGCCGTGGCCGACGGGACGGTCCGATCCGACCTGGAGCTGCTGGATCTGCTCACCTTCGGCGCCATGGTCGCCCAGCCGCTCACCGCGACCACCGATTGGCCGGCGCGGGCCCACCGCCAGATCGTCATCTGGCTCGACGGCGTGCGCGGTCCCGCCGCCTGAACGTCCCCGGCCGCGCGGTCGGGCCATGGGCCGGGCTCGGCGCAGCCGCCGACCTGGAGGATCGGTTCCGCTTCGGGCCGCTGCTCAGACCAGGAGCTCGGTGCGGTAGCGCGCCGCCAGCCGCGCCGCGGCCTCGGCGCGCCGCACCTGCTCCTCCTCGCTCAGCCGCGGCGGCTCAGCCTGCCGGGTGGGGAGCTCGTCACCGACCGCGAGGAAGAACTCGTCCTGCCCGGCCGGCGTGCACATGCACAGCATCCGCGCACGGGCGCCGGATCGGTTGCGGAAGAAGTGTGGGGCGTTCGCCGGGATGTTGAGCGTCGTCCCTGCCGTGGCGACGCGCTCCTCCCCACGGAAGGTGAAGGTCACCTCGCCCTCGAGGACCGTGAACATCTCCTCGAAGTCGTGGCGGTGGGGTGGCGGCCCACCGCCGTCGGGCACCTCCATGTCGATCAGGGTGTAGGCACCCGCGGTCCGCGAGCCGGGCACCAGGATCGAGTAGACGTCACCCGCCAGGAACACGTGCCTCACATCCGCGTCGTCGCGGTGGGCGACGGTGAGCCGGCGAGCGGGGTCGTCGTCGGGAACTGTCATCGGACCTCCTTGAACCGAACGGTGTCATGGGTCACGATAAGCGGAGATTTCATTCCGCTTGAAGGCCCGCGGGAGGAAGACCGACCATGACCCTGGGCATCGACGACCACCGCGTCCGGCGCGCGCCCTTCGTCCAAGCGACGCGCACCGTCGACCATCCCCCCGGGGACGTTCGACCTCACCATCGAGGCGCCGCTGCCGGCGATCTTCCCGGCCACCGACGCCGCGGCCGGCGTGGCCTCCACCACCGTGGACCGGCCGTGGAACCGCGGCGGCCTGAGTCGCACGAACACTCTCACCGACGGATCCGCGAACGAGGAGGACCTGCTCGGGGTGGACCGGCCGTTCTCCTTCTCCTACCGGATCCACGGCTTCACCGACTCGGTCCAGAGCGGGCTGCTCGAGGCGATCTTCGGCCGGTGGTACTTCCTCGACAACGGCGACGAGACCACGAGCATCGACTGGCGCTACATCCTGGTGCCGATCGACGATGCCGCTCGCGAGGCGGTGGAGACCGAGCTGATCCCGCGGTACCGAAGCCGCCTCGACACGGCGCTGGAGCGGGTGCGGGCCCTGGTCGAGGGCGCCGGGCGCGACCGCTGAGGCGACTCTCAGAGCGTGGTCGTGAGGACGCCGCCGTCCGCGCGCAGCGCAGCGCCGTTCGTGGCCGAGGAGAGCGGGCTGGCCAGGTAGGCGACCAGGTGCGCGATCTCCTCGGGCTCGATGAAGCGCTGCAGCAGCGAGGTCGAGCGGCCGGCCGCGATCGCGCTCTTCATCTCCTCGACAGGGATGCCCTGCGCGCGAGCCACCTCTCGCACCGCGGCCGCGACCCCGTCGGAGTAGGTCGGCCCGCCCAGGACGGTGTTCACGGTGACCGCGGTGCCGCGGGTGGCCTTGGCCAGTCCGTTGGCGAGCGCGAGCACCGCCGCCTTGGTGGCGCCGTAGTGGGTCATGTCGGCCGGGACGTCGACGCCCGACTCGCTGCCGATGAAGACGATCCGGCCCCATCCCTCGTCCAGCATCCGCGGGAGGACGTGGCGTGAGAGCCGGACACCGCTCATCACGTTGAGGTCGAAGTACCGCTGCCAGTCGTGGTCGGTGATCTCGTCGAACGCGGCGATCTCGAAGACGCCGACGTTGTTGACGAGGATGTCGATCTCGTCGAGTGCCTCGAGTAGCCGGCGCACCTCCTCGACCTCGGTGAAGTCGGCCGCCAGGCCGTGGACGATCCCTCCCGGGACGGCGGCCCTCAGCTCGCGCACCGCAACGTCGACCCGCTCCGGGCTTCGTCCGTTGACGACGACCTCCGCCCCCTCGGCCAGCAGGGCCTGGGCGACCGCATAGCCGATCCCCTGCGTCGACCCGCTCACGAACGCCTTCTTGCCTTCGAGCCGCAGCTCCATGGTCTCGCCCCTCATTCACTTGCTCAGGAAAGTCAGTTGCCTAACCTAGTGACTTTCCCAGGCAAGTCAAAAGCGCCTAGGCTGCCGCCATGGGAGATTCCCCGCAGCACTCCGGCCCACCCGCCACGCTCACCGGCGAGGACCTCGAGACGTGGGCCGCGCTGGCGACCCTGCTCGAGTGGTTGCCGAGCGCGCTGGACAGCCAGCTGCAGCGAGACGCCCAGCTGACCCACTTCGAGTACGGCGTGCTGTACGCGCTCGCCCAGGCACCCGAGCGCACGCTGCGGATGAGCGTCCTCGCGGGCTACGCGAACAGCACACTGTCGCGGCTCTCGCGCGCGGCGGCCCGCCTGGGCGCCCGGGGCTGGCTGGACAGGATCCCCGACCCGGCCGACGGGCGGTACACCCTGGCCGTCCTGACCGACCTGGGTCACGCGAAGGTGATGGGCGCCACGCCCGGCCACGTCCAGGTCGTGCACCAGCTCGTCCTCGACCGGCTGACGGGGGCCCAGGCGCGTCAGCTGCGCGAGATCAGCCGGCGGATCACGACCGGCATCCGCGAGCACGGCGGGTGGCAGCCGTCGTGAGGCGCGGGCCGGGGCGGTCGTAGCGGTTCGAGCTCTCCGCACGACCGGCACCGCCCGGCACCGCCCGGCCTCGCTAGGCCGTCGTCCCCGCCGCGGCGGCCTCGATGGCCGACCGGAAGTCGGGCTCGGCCCCGAGCTGGGCGAGCCACACGTTCGCCGCGTTGTAGCAATTGAAGGTCTCGATCCTGCCCTCACGCAGGTACCAGAGATCCGCCGCCGGCACGTCGATGCGGCGACCGGTCGGGGGGATCTCGCCGACCGGGGTCGGGAAGCCGCCGAGGTGCGTGCCCTGGATCCGCAGCTCGACGGCGACGACGTCACCGGCCACATGCATCTGGAGCACCTCGCGGTGGATGTCGGGGAACGCCCCGGCGAGGCCGGCCAGCGCCTGGGGGATCTGCTCCCCGCTGAAGGTCAGGGAGTTCGGCACGTCATTGAACGTCCCGCCCTCGGCGAACAGAGCGAGGAACCCCTCGCCGTCCAGGACGCTCCCCTCGACCAGTCGGTATGCCTCGCGGACAACCTCGGCGTTGCTCGTCACATCTGCTCCTCATGCCGGACCCGCGCAGGTGCGGGCGCGTTATTGACTATGTCGTCCATAACCGTAGGAGTTATGGACCGAAACGTCAACAACGGCTATCCTCGCGGCATGGCCAGGCCGAGGAAGTTCGACGAGGACGCGGTGCTCGAGGCGGCCCGGGACCAGTTCTGGAGCACGGGCTACGCCGGGACGAGCATGGACGCCGTCGCCGAGGCGACCGGCCTGGGCAAAGGCAGTCTGTACGGCGCCTTCGGCGGGAAGCAGCAGATGTTCCTGCGGATCCTCGACGCCTACTGCGCGCGGGCCACCGACGAGGTCGCCAGCAGGCTGACCGGGCCGGACGACGGCGCGTACGCGCGGCTGTGCGCCCACATTCGGGCGGCTGCGGCCGGGATCGCCGCCGACCGGCAGCACCGCGGCTGCCTTCTCGCGAAGGGGGCGGCCGAGCTCTCCGAGCACGACCCGGCTGTCACCGCCACCTCCCGCCGGACCCTCGAGCGTCTCGCGGCGCTCCTGGCCGAGGACATCCGCGCCGCCCAGCGTCACGGTGACCTCGACCCGACGGCCGACGCCGACCGGCTCGCCGCCCTCGTGCTGGCCGTCCTGCGCGGCCTCGAGGCTCTCGGCAAGGCGGGGATCGACGCCGACCGCCTGGAGGGCGTCGCCGAGACCGCCATCACCCTCCTGCCCCGGACCGGATGAGCGCACCATCCGCGGCCCGCGCCGCGGCCACCTGACGTTCTCCCGGTCGACGACCGCTGGGACCAGCGGGGCGCGGCGTCAGTCGTGGTGGTGGTAGCTGTGGTGGAGTGCGTCGACGTCGTGCTGATGCTGTGGCCGAGCGCGTGGCAGACGTGGTGGTGAAGTGGCCGGCGGCGCTGGCCGGAATGTCCGTCTCGCCGTACGGGGCGGAGCAACCCACGGCGGGGTTCGCCTCCCGGACGGTGGTGTCGACGGGGCGAAGAAGGCCGACTAGAAGGCAGAGGAGAGGGAGGTGTCCGTCACGGGCACCTCCTCGGAGGCGCCGCAGGGAACCGCCGAGGAGGGCCGCCGCGTCTAGGAGGGTGACAGGACCCCGGACAGGAGCGGCCCAGGTGAGACCCGAGGACGACTTCGACGCCTACGTGGCGGCACGCTGGCCGCGACTGGTCCGCTCCGCGGTCCTGCTCGGCTGTGCGCCGGCGGACGCCGAGGACCTGGTCCAGGCCACCCTGGAGCGCTGCTTGGTGAAGTGGTCGCGGGTCCGGGCCGCGGACGACCGGGACGCCTACGTGCACCGGATCTTGGTCAACACCCTGGTCTCGGCGCGCCGCCGGCGCTGGTGGGGCGAGCGGCCGACCGCTGACCTGCCCGAGCCCCCGGACCACCGAGCGAGCGACGCGACCCTCGCCGTCGACCTCGCGGACGCGGTCCTGCGGGCCCTGGACCGGCTGCCGAGCGAGCAGCGCACCGCGGTGGTGCTGCGCTACTACGCCCAGCTGAGCGAACGACAGATGGCCGACGCCCTCGGCGTCGCCCCGGGCACCGTGAAGAGCCGGCTCTCCCGCGCGCTGCGCAGTCTGGGTGCCGACACCGACCTGGCCGACCTGCGAGGCGCCCGATGACCCGACAGCTGCCCGAGTCCGACCTCGTCGCCCTCCTCGAGGACGCCGGCGGACGTCGCCGGGTCGGCCCGGCGCCGCTCGCCGCGGTGCACCACGGGGCCCGGCACCGGCGCCGACGCCGGGCAGCCGCCACCGGGCTCGCGGCCGCCGGGGCGCTCGCCGCGGTCGTCGCGCTCGGGCTGCTGCCCACGCCGGAGCCGCGCGGCCACGACGTCCCGGCGCCGGCCGGGACGACGCACTCCACCCCGACAGCCACCCTCACCTCGGGCTCCGACCCGCTGACCCCGCCGGCGCCGCGTCGGCCCCGAGCCAGCGTCCCGATCCTGAAGGACCGCACCGAGGCGGAGGCCCGCGAACGCCTGGCACAGAGCGGGCTCGAGGCCCGGATCGTGACCCGCCACGAGCCCTGCCGACCGGCCGACACCGTGGTCGACCACCGGCCGGGCGCTGCCCGGCCGGCCCCCGCGGACCGGGTGGTCACCGTGGTGGTCTCCGACGCCACCTCCGGCACCGGCGACTGCCCGCAGGGCGTCGCCTCGCAGCATGACCACGAGCTGGTCGCCGCCGTGCACCGGTGGGCCAGCGGCCAGCAGGGAACAGCACCCTGGGCCCCGGTGGTGAGGGTGGCCCTCGCCGAGACCGACACGCGGTGGGACCTGCCCGAGCGGACGGCCCGGGACCGGGCGCGGTGGCCCCGGGCGCCCGGCGGCGGCGACCTGCTCGCCGGACTGGCGGCTCCCGACGCCCGGTACCGGGTCGACGTCGGCGCGGCGCGCACCTGCGCCGGGACCCCGGGCTACCTGTCCGACTCGGACTCCGAGACCCGCTACCTGCGCGTCTCCCCCGCCGGCCCACTCGGCTCCTGCCTGGAGTGGTGGGCGGTCGACCTCGAGGTCGGCGCGGTCGGGCAGATCGACGCGGTCACGGTGCACCGCGGGGAGTGGTGAGAACCCGCAGCCGAGCGCCAGGACCCGAGAGACAGAAGAGGCCCCAGGCGATTCGCCTGGGGCCTCTTCCACACACGTGCGCGAGGGGGGAGTTGAACCCCCACGTCCTTTCGGACACACGGACCTGAACCGTGCGCGTCTGCCTATTCCGCCACTCGCGCAAGCAGCGGCGTCAGGTTATCCCAGGCCCTCCGACATTCCCAAACCGGTGCGTGTTCGCCCCTGCCGGGCGCGGGTAACGGGGCCCACAGTCCCCCGGCCGATACGATCACCGGAGCACCGGCGCCGCACCGGGGCGCCGGCCTGCCCGGCGTCCGAGCGACTGCGGCAGCGACCTGGCCCCGGGCAGGACGCGCCAGGAGGGCACCGGGCACAGGTGGAGAGGAGGCGGACGTGGGTGGCTTGCAGCGCTTCGAGCAGCGCCTGGAGCAGATGATCTCCGGCGCGTTCGCCCGCGCCTTCCGCTCGGCGGTGCAGCCGGTGGAGATCGCCGCCGCCCTGCAGCGCGAGTGCGACAACAACGCGCAGATCCTCTCCCGCGAGCGCCGCCTGGTCCCCAACGACTTCCACGTCGAGCTCTCCGGCTCCGACCTGGAGCGCCTCGCGCCGTACGACACCGCGATGGCCGACGAGCTGGTCGCCCAGCTCCAGCTGCACGCGGACTCCCAGGGCTACTCCTTCCCCGGCCCGATCACGGTCTCCTTCGAGGACGCCGACGACCTGACCACCGGCCGGTTCCGGGTCCGCAGCCGGGCCCTGGCCAAGGTCACCGGCGCCACCGGCCACCCCCGGACCCGGCGGGCCCGCGCCGTCCTCGAGGTCAACGGCACCCGGCAGCCGCTGGAGGCCCCCGGCGTGGTGGTCGGTCGCGGCACCGAGGCCGACATCCGGATCAACGACCCAGGGGTCAGCCGCCGGCACGCCGAGTTCCGGCTCACCGAGACCGCCGGCACCGGGCCGGACGCGATGCGGATCGAGGTCCACGACCTCGGCTCCACCAACGGCCTGCTGGTCGACGGGCAGAAGGTCGCCCGCGCCCGACTGCACGACGGCTCGGCCGTCCGGATCGGCAACACCACGCTCACGGTCCGCCTGGTCGAGGAGGACCACCGTGTCTGAGCTGACCCTGCTGCTGATCCGGGTCGCCTACCTGGCGATCCTGTGGATCTTCGTGCTCTCCGCGATCTCGGTGATCCGCTCCGTCATGTTCGGCGCCCGGGTCCCGGAGGCGGCGCGCGCCAAGGCTCCGCGCCGCCGCGAGCGGCCCGCCAAGCCGCCGACGCGCCGCCGTGGCGCGCCGACCCACGTGCTGGTCGTCGAGGGCTCGAACGCCGGCGAGCGCGCCGACCTCGACCACGCCCC
>JADGMW010000715.1_pt1 | contig 11589 bp, 13 predicted proteins | sample 8641801 | NCBI WGS metagenome assembly JADGMW01 (sample SAMN16272018, study PRJNA661076) | feces metagenome | isolation source: fecal sample from diarrhoea affected cattle A | host: Bos taurus | place: South Africa: Lokaleng Village, Mahikeng | collected 2019-09
TCGGCGACGGGAGCCGAGGACTCGTCCTCAGGGGCGCCCTGCTCGTCGCGCGGCTTCGTCTGCTGCGCCGCGCGGCGCTGCTCGCTCTTCTGCTCGGCCTTCTTCTTGGTGGGCCCGAGCACCATGATCATGTTGCGGCCGTCCTGCTTCGGCGAGCTCTCGATGAAGCCGAGCTCGGCGACGTCGGCGGCGAGCCGCTGGAGCAGGCGGATGCCCATCTCCGGGCGCGACTGCTCGCGACCGCGGAACATGATCATGACCTTGACCTTGTCGCCCGCCTTGAGGAACCGCTCGACGTGGCCCTTCTTGGTGCCGTAGTCGTGCGGGTCGATCTTCAGGCGGAAACGAATCTCCTTGAGAATCGTGTTCGTCTGGTTGCGCCGGGCCTCACGGGCCTTCATGTCTGCTTCGTACTTGAACTTGCCGTAGTCCATGATCTTGCAGACCGGGGGGCGGGCGTCCGGGGCCACCTCGACGAGGTCGAGATCGGCATCCTGGGCCAGGCGCAGTGCGTCTTCCACGCGGACGATGCCGACCTGCTCGCCGTTGGGGCCGACCAGGCGGACCTCGGCGACGCGGATCCGATCGTTGATGCGGGGCTCGCTGATGTGGTGCTCCTCGGGTTTCGTCGTGGAGATCACCAGGAACGGGAAAGGCCCCCGAACCTGGGCACAGGTGGGGGCCTCGAAGTCCGGAGCCGCTAGCACGGGACGCGACGAGCGTCTCGCACGACGGCGGACAAGCACGACCGCGAGGCCGTGCTCTCCGGACCGGGACCTGGCCTCTGTCGTCGATCAGAGATCGAGCAGTCGAAACTCAGGTGGGAGGTGACTCCACTTGTGCACCCGGGCCGGCGTGCTCGTTCGAGCGACGTTCGACCCAGGTCAGTCAAGGCAAGACTCTAACAGACGACCGGTGGGGCGCCGCAACGCCGAGGCACCCCGTGTGGTGGAGCCCGAACCGATCAAAAATTGGATTCATTCCAGAAAACCCGCTAGGGTCCTGCCATGACGACGGCCACCTCCGAGCAGCAGCTGCGGGACAACGGCCTCCGGGTCACCGCGACGCGACTCGCGGCGCTCGAGGCCCTCGCACAGCACCCCCACGCCGACGCGGACACCGTCCTGACGGCGGTCCGCGCCTCGTTGGGCACCGTGTCCGTGCAGGCCGTCTACGACGTGCTGCACGCCCTCACCGACGCGGGCCTGGTCCGGCAGATCGAGCCCGCGGGACACCCGGCGCGCTACGAGCGGCGGACCGGGGACAACCACCACCACGTGGTGTGCCGCTCGTGCGGGGCGATCGACGACGTCGACTGCGCGGTCGGCCACGCGCCCTGCCTGATCCCGAGCTCGACGTCCGGGTTCACGGTCGAGAGCGCCGAGGTCACCTTCTGGGGCCTGTGCCCGGACTGCCAGCACTGAGCACATCACCCGCCCCCATCGACCCCTGCCACCGGCAGGGGGAGCACTCACCCCGGCCCGCCCGGGACAGCGAGAGGAACCACATGTCGAACGTGCCCCCCACCACCACCAACTCGGGCGCTCCCGTCGCGTCGGACGCGCACTCGCAGACCGTCGGCGCCGACGGCCCGATCGTCCTGCACGACCACTACCTGGTGGAGAAGCTCGCGCAGTTCAACCGCGAGCGGGTGCCGGAGCGCGTCGTGCACGCCAAGGGCGGCGGGGCTTTCGGCACGTTCACCACGACGCACGACGTCAGCGCGTTCACCCGCGCCGCGGTGTTCCAGCAGGGCGCCACGACCGAGACGCTGGCCCGCTTCTCGACCGTCGCCGGCGAGGCGGGCTCGCCCGACACGTGGCGCGACCCGCGCGGCTTCGCGCTGAAGTTCTACACGACCGAGGGCAACTACGACCTGGTCGGCAACAACACCCCCGTCTTCTTCATCCGCGACGGCATCAAGTTCCCCGACTTCATCCACTCGCAGAAGCGTCTGCCGGGCACCCACCTGCGCGACAACGACATGCAGTGGGACTTCTGGAGCCTGTCCCCCGAGTCGGCGCACCAGGTGACCTGGCTCATGGGCGACCGCGGCATCCCGGCGTCGTGGCGGAACATGGACGGCTTCGGCTCGCACACGTACCAGTGGATCAACGCCGAGGGCGAGCGCTTCTGGGTCAAGTACCACTTCAAGACCAACCAGGGCATCAAGTGCTTCTCGAACGACCAGGCCTCGCAGCTCGCAGGCTCGGACGCCGACTTCCACATCCGTGACCTCTCGGAGTCCATCGAGCGCGGCGACTTCCCGTCGTGGACGCTCTCGGTCCAGGTCATGCCGTACGACGACGCCAAGGACTACCGCTTCAACCCGTTCGACCTGACGAAGGTGTGGCCGCACGCGGACTACCCGCTGATCGAGGTCGGCCAGCTCGAGCTCAACCGCAACCCCGAGAACTACTTCGCGCAGATCGAGCAGGCGACGTTCGCGCCGAGCAACTTCGTGCCCGGCATCGCGGCGAGCCCCGACAAGATGCTGCTCGCGCGCATCTTCTCCTACGCCGACGCGCACCGGTACCGCGTGGGCACCAACCACGCGCAGCTGCCGGTGAACGCCCCGCACGCCGCCCCGGTGCACTCGTACTCGCAGGACGGCGCCATGCGCACGGGCTTCAACTCCGCCAGCACGCCGGTGTACGCGCCGAACTCCGTGGGCGGCCCCGCGGCCCACGCCGACGTCGCCGCCGAGTCGCGCGGCTGGGAGTCGGACGGCGACCTGGTCCGCACGGCGGCCACGCTCCACGCCGAGGACGACGACTTCGGCCAGGCAGGCACGCTCTACCGTGACGTCTTCGACGACGCGGCCCGGGCGCGCTTCCTCGAGACGATCACCGGCCACGTCGGCGGCGTGAAGAACGAGGCGATCCGCGAGCGGGCGATCCAGTACTGGACGAGCGTCGACGCGAGCCTCGGCTCCGCGCTGCGGGCGAACCTCGCCGGTGTCGCGCCGGTCGAGACCGGCACCCCGGCCACGGCGACGGTCCCGGCCGTCTGACGCACGACCCGCTCCACCCGAGGGCCCCGCACCACACCGGTGCGGGGCCCTCGGCGTCCTCCTGCCGCGGCCGCCGGGGTTTGTGCGGTCGCGCATCCGTCCGGCCGGGTCGCCGAGCCCGCGCGAGATGAGAGGATCGCCGCATGTCCGAGCACGCCGAGCACACGCCCGCCCCGGTCTCCCCGCAGTCCGAGTCCCAGGGCGCACGCCACGCCCACGACGACCCGGGTGCCGCGGTCCGCGACATCGCCGACGTCGCCGCGGTCGAGGTCATCACCACAGCGGCCGTCCACCTGATGAGCGCCGCGGCCGTCAAGTGCGGGCTCGCCGAGGACCTGCCCGGCTCGCCCGCGTCCGACCACCTGGACCTCGACGAGGCGCGCAAGCTCATCACCGCCCTGGCCGCCCTGGTGACCGCCTCCGCCCCGGACATCGGCAACCAGCACGCGCGCTCGCTGCGCGACGGCCTGCGCTCCCTGCAGCTGGCGTTCCGGGAGGCGTCGCCCTTCCCGGACGCCCCGGGCGACGGGCCTGGCGAGAAGTTCACCGGCGCGGTGAGCTGACCGGTCCAGCAACGGCCGCGAGCACGCGCGGCGGCGGGCCGGGGAACTCGGTCCGCGTGCGATTCCAGCGGCACAGCGAACCGCCCTCCCCCTATTCTGTGCAGCGTGACGAGCCACCTGGGGACGGACGACGGCGCCCTCAGCGACTCCGGGCCCACCGAGGCGCCTCTCGGCGGGACCGAGGACGGCCGGGACCGGGCCGCCGAGCCAGCGGCCGCACCGCTCGACCCACCGCCCCTCGAGGGCGCCGAGGCCCCTGGCGCCCCCAACCGCCTCGATGACTCGTCGCAGGAGAGGCTCGACCGCCTCGCCGCACCGCTGTCCGGTCCGGTGGCGCCGGAGCCCGAGCCGCCCGGGCCCGTGGCCGCACCCGCGGCGCCGCACCGCACGCCGGCGCCGAGCGTCACCTCGTCTGCCACCCCTCCCTCCCCCGCTCCGACGTCGTTCATACCTGGGCCCCTGCCTCCCGGGTATGCCCCATCGGGCCACGGCGCCTCCGAGCTGTCGGACAGCGCTCCCCACGCGGGCTTCGCCTCCGCCCCGGCGCCACTGCCCGCCTCCCTCTCCCTCGCGGACGTCGCCCCGCGGCGCCGGCGCCAGTGGGCGATGATCGTCATCCCCCTGGTGCTGGCCCTGCTGATCGCGTTGAGCACCTACCTGCTGGTGGCCGCGCGCGCACTGGAGAGCCGCAACGCCGAATGGGAGCAGGTGGCCCGGTCGACCGGCCAGGACCTGGCGAAGGCCCGCGACGACCTGGCCGGCGCCCTCGCCGAGCTGGACGGCGCCCGGGCCCAGCTGGACGCCGCCCAGACGCGCATCACCGAGCTCGCCGACGAGAAGGCCCAGCTCGGCGACGACCGGGAGGTGCAGCAGCGCCTCGTGGACTTCCAGTCGAAGGTCTCCGACGCGGCGCGCAACGTCACGTCGGCGCTGACCTCCTGCGTCGACGGGCAGAACCAGCTCATCGCCTACCTGCAGGACTCCGCCATGTACGACCCCGCGGACCTCACCCGCTTCCGCGCGGACGTCACCCGGGTCTGCGACTCGGCGACCGACGCCAACAAGGCGCTGCAGGAGGTGCTGACCCGGTGACGAGGCGGCGCGGCACGACCCCGCTCCGGGCAGCCGGCGCGGCGCTGTCCGTCGTCCTGGCGGCCGGATGCGGGGTGCTGCCCGCCCTGCCCGGGCCCCTGCCGACCGACATCGTCCCGTCGCACGCCCCCATCGCGGAGCCCACCCAGACCGGGAACCTGTCGGTCGACGGGTTCGACGCGGCCCAGCGGATGGCGGTCCGGATCCGCAACATCGGCTGCTCGTCGCTGTCGACCGGGTCGGGCTTCGCCATCGACGAGTCGACGCTGATCACCAACCGGCACGTCGTCGCAGACTCGGACGACCTGCAGGTCAGCACGTACGACGGTCGCGACATCGCGGTGACCGCGGCGAGCATCGCGGGCCTGGCCGATCTCGCCGTGGTCCGCACGGCGCAGCCGTTGCCGGCCGCCCCGGTGCTGGCGGAGTCCGATCCCGCCCCCGGCGACCCGGTGACCGTGGTGGGCTACCCGCTCGGCGGTCAGCTCACGGTCACCAGCGGCCAGGTCATCGGCACCACCACCGATCCCCTCAACGAGAACCTCGGCGAGGTGCTCATCACGGACGCCCCGGTGGAGCCGGGGAGCTCCGGGTCGGCGGCGCTCGACTCCGAGGGCCGCGTGATCGGGGTGGTCTACGCCAAGAACTCGACGGGGATGAGCTTCGTGGTGCCGGTCAGCACGCTGCGCGCGATGCTTGCTGACGACACGTCGTTCGTCGAGTCGACGTCGTGCGCCACCACATCCTGAGCCCAGAGCCCCGAGGAACACAGGAGACGCCATGCCGCAGGACCGTGACTTCGACCCGTCGGGCGTGACCCAGGCGGTGAGCGACACCCTCAACGTGGACCGTGTCTTCGGGGAGCCCTACGAGCACGCCGGGACGACCGTCATCCCCGTGGCCCGCATCGTCGGCGGCACCGGGTCGGGGTTCGGCTCGGGCAACCGGGGCGAGGGGCACGGCGCGGACGGCGGTCGTCCCGACGCGGGCGGGCAGGGCGGAGGCGGCGGGTACGCCGCGCAGGTCAAGCCGCTCGGCGTCTACGTGGTCGACGGCGCGGGCGTGCACTGGCGCCCCGCCCTGGACCTCAACCGGGTGATCCTCGGCGGGCAGATCGTCGCCGCGGTGACGGTCACCGTGGTGGGCGCGTCCTGGGTGCTGGGGCGCCTGCGCCGACGCTGATCAGCCGGCCGACCGGAGCCGCAACTCGAGCGAGTCGACCCGCGACGTGACGACGTCGTCGCTGGCCAGGGCGGTGTTGACCTGCGCCAGCACGGCGTCCAGACGCGCCCTGTCGAGGCCCGGGACGAGTGTGAGCACCGCGGCGATCTCCGCGCGACGCCCCGGCTCGGCGTCCGACGCCCGGACCTCCGGGATCCCCGCCAGCGCGGTCGTCACCGCCGCCCGCACGAGGGGATCCACCTCGGCGCCGCCCGACGACACCCGGACCGCGGGCTCCCACCCCCGCTGCTGGGCGAGCGCCCACACGGCGGGGCGCGGCACCAGCACGGTGACCGGCCCGCCGGGATCCAGCACCAGGAGCTCCCACCCCTCGCTCACGGCGGAGAGGGCCGCGCGCGCGATGTCGGACGGGACGGGCCGCGCGTCGGCCCGCCACGCGGCCATGCTCGCCACGGAGGAGAACACGGGCAGCGCGGTGCGGCCGTCGGGCGCCTGCAGGGCCACGATCCCCGCGGAGGCCTCCTTGTCGACGGTGTGCGCCCGCCCGTCGTGCTCGACCACGTCTGCGGCCTCGAGCTCGGCCAGCACGGGGACCAGCACGCGCGTGCCGGCGAGCGCGTCCACGACATCGGCGACCGGGCTGGCGCCGCGGGCGTGCGCGTCGAGCACGGCCGCCAGTCGGGCGTCGCAGGTCCCGTCATCCCCGGCGAACGGCGACGACGGTGGCAGCTCTCGGCCGACCATGGTCACGGCCGCCCGGCGACGTCCAGGGCCTGGGGCAGCGTGAACGCTCCCGCGTAGAGCGCCTTGCCCACGATCGCGCCCTCGACGCCCAGTGGCACGAGCGTCCGCAGCGCCTCGATGTCGGCGAGGCTCGAGACGCCGCCCGAGGCCACGACCGGGGCGTTCGTGCGCTGGCAGACCTCCCGCAGCAGCTCGATGTTCGGGCCGCGCAGCGTGCCGTCCTTCGTCACGTCGGTCAGCACGTACCGGGCGCAGCCAGCCTCGTCGAGGCGCGCCAGGACCTCCCACAGGTCGCCGCCCTCCTTCGTCCAGCCACGCGCCGCGAGCGTCGTGCCGCGCACGTCGAGGCCGACGGCGATCGCGTCGCCATGGCTGGCGATGACCTTCGCGGTCCACTCCGGGTCCTCGAGCGCCGCGGTGCCGAGGTTGACCCGCGTGGCGCCGGTCGCCAGGGCGCGCTCGAGCGACGCGTCGTCACGGATCCCGCCCGAGAGCTCGACCTTGACTCCCTTGCCCGCGAGGTCCGCGGCGACCTCGGCGAGCAGCGGCGCGTTCGAGCCGCGGCCGAACGCGGCGTCGAGGTCCACCAGGTGGATCCACTCGGCCCCGCCAGCGTGCCAGTCGAGGGCGGCGGCGAGCGGGTCGCCGTAGCCCGTCTCCGAGCCGGCGGCGCCCTGGACCAGGCGCACGGCCTGCCCATCGGCGACGTCGACGGCGGGCAGCAGCTCCAGGCGGTCGGTCATGGTGTCCTCTCTCGGCGGCGCGCGAGGCGCCGCGTTGTGGGGCCCTCGAGGGGCCGGTCGATCAGATCGTGGGCGACGCGCTCAGCGCAGCGAGGCGACCCAGTTGCGCAGCAGCTCTGCTCCCGCGTCCCCCGACTTCTCCGGGTGGAACTGCGTCGCGCACAGCGGGCCGTTCTCGACGGCCGCCACGAACCGGCCGCCGTGCTCGGACCACGTGACCAGGGGGCGGGCGAAGCGTTGCGCGTCCACGGACTCGGCGAGCGGGAAGGCCCTCGCCGCGTACGAGTGGACGAAGTAGAACCGCTCGTCCTCGAGCCCGGCGAAGAGTCTCGACCCGGACGGCACGTCCACGGTCGACCAGCCCATGTGGGGCACGACCTCGGCCTCCAGCCGGTCCACGACCCCGGGCCACTCGCCGAGGCCGTCCGCCCGCACGCCGTGCTCGTCGCCGGAGTCGAACATGACCTGCATGCCCACGCAGATGCCCAGCACGGGCCGGCCGCCCGCGAGCCGGCGGTCGACGATCTGGTCCCCATGGACCTCACGCAGCCCGTTCATGCAGGCGGCGAAGGCGCCGACCCCGGGCACGACGAGGCCATCGGCCTCGGCGGCCGCATGGGGGTCGGCGGTGAGCTCGACCTGGGCGCCGACCCGCTCCAGCGCACGCACGGCGGAGCGCACGTTGCCGAAGCCGTAGTCGAGGACGACGACGCGAGACTGGCTGGGCACCGGCCCAGGTTACCCGGCGGCGCACGACCTCCGGAGCGGTGTCCAGCGCAGGCCCGAGGTCAGCCCCGGCGGATGTCCTTGGCGGCCGCTGCGAGCAGGCGCATCGCCTTCCACCGGGACATCCCCACGCTGGTGACAGGGTTCTCGGCGTCGTCGATCGTCAACGTGCCCAGCAGCAGCTGCTCGAGCACCGCGGGCGCGTCCGACAGCACGAGCCCGGGCGGCAGCTCGTCCCCCTGCACGCCGTGGGTCCAGTGCGTGGCGCTGATCCGGCCCGCGCGCCGCACCAGCAGCACCACCGGCGCCGCCTTGAGCATGGCGGACAGCGCGCCCGCGCTGGCCGGGCCCGCCGCCGGATCGCGCAGGACCGCGACCGCGCCGACCGGCGTGAAGATCGCGTCGGCGTCGACCTTGGACAGCGCGCACGCGGCGGCCAGCGCCTCGGCCCCCGCCACCTGCGTGACGACCAGCGCGACCTGCGGCCGCTCGTCCTGCGGAGCGCCCTCCGACTGGGCCGCCTCGCCGAGGCCCTCGAGCGAGGACAGGTCGTCGGGGACCGAGAAGCCGTCCGGCAGGTCGTCGTCGCCGGCGGGCCGGGGCGTGCCGTCCACGCTCACAGCGCGCCCTTCGTGCTCGGGATGCCCTCGACGCGGGGGTCGGGCTGCACCGCGAACCGCAGGGCACGCGCCAAGGCCTTGAACTGCGCCTCGACGATGTGGTGCGGGTCCCGGCCCGCCAAGACCCGCATGTGGACGCAGATCCCGGCGTGGTGCGCGATGGACTCCAGGACGTGACGCGTGAGCGACCCGGTGAAGTGCCCGCCGATCAGGTGGTACTCCTGCCCGGCCGGCTCCCCCTCGTGCACCAGGTAGGGACGCCCGGAGACGTCGACGACCGCCTGCGCGAGCGCCTCGTCCAGCGGCACCAGGGCGTCGCCGAAGCGGGAGATCCCCCTCTTGTCGCCGAGCGCCACCCGCAGCGCCTCGCCGATCGCGATCGCGACGTCCTCGACGGTGTGGTGCGCGTCGATGTGCGTGTCGCCCGTCGCCTTGACGGTGAGGTCGATCAAGGAGTGCTTGCCGAGCGCGGTGAGCATGTGGTCGTAGAAGCCGACGGTGGTCGAGATGTCCGTCGTTCCCGTGCCGTCGAGGTCGAGCTCGACGAGCACGCTCGACTCGCTCGTGGTCCGCTCGATGCGCGCCGTCCGCGCCGAGCGGTCAGCCGTCGTGGTCACAGTCCTGCCACCTCCACCAGGGCGTCCTTGAACGCCGTCATGTCCTCCGGCGTGCCGATCGACACGCGCAGCCACCCCTCGGGTCCCGTCTCGCGGATCAGCACCCCGCGGTCGAGCAGACCCTGCCAGATCGCGTGGCGGTCGTCGAACACCCCGAAGAGGACGAAGTTCGCGTCGGACTCGGCGACCCGCAGCCCGCGGTCCCGCAGCCACTCGACCAGCGCGTCGCGCTCCGCCCGCAGCGACCCGATCTGCGCCATGAGTGCTGGCGCGTGGCGCAACGCCGCCCGGGCCACCGCCTGGGTCACCGCGGACAGGTGATAGGGCAGTCGGACCACGCGGAGCGCGTCGACCAGCGCTGGCGCGGCGGCGAGGTAGCCGACCCGGGCGCCGGCCAGGCCGAACGCCTTCGACATGGTGCGGGACACGACCAGGTGGGGACGGTCGGCGAGCAGGTGCAGCGCGGAGCGCACGCCCTCCCGCCGGAACTCCCCGTACGCCTCGTCGACCACGACCACGCAGCCGCCCGGGACGTCGGCCGCGGCGTCGAGGACGACCTCGAGCGTCCGGGCCGGCAGCGCGGTGCCGGTCGGGTTGTTGGGGCTGGCGAGCAGCACCACGGACGGGGCCTCCGCGGCGATCAGCGCCGCCGCGGGCTGCGGGTCGATCGTGAAGTCCTCGGCCCTGCGGCCGACGACCCACCGGGTGCTCGTGTCCCGCGCGTACTCCGGGTACATGGAGTAGGTCGGGGCGAACGACAGCGCCGTGCGCCCGGGGCCGCCGAAGGCCTGCAGCAGGTGCAGCATGATCTCGTTCGACCCGTTCGCCGCCCAGATCTGGTCCTCGGCGAGCTCGACGCCCGACTCGACGGCCAGGTAGCCGGCCAGGTCGGCCCGCAGCGCGCGGAAGTCCCGGTCGGGATACCGGTTCAGCCCTGCGGCGGCCTCCGCGACGTCATGGGCGATGTCGGCGATGACGTCCGCCGACGGCGCGTACGGGTTCTCGTTCACGTTGAGCAGGTGCGGCACGTCGAGCTGCGGCGCGCCGTACGGCTCGAGCCCGACGAGCTCGGCGCGCAGCGGCAGCGAGGGGCGGGCGAGGTCAGAAGTCACGGAGCGAGTCTAGATACCCGACCGGGACGGCCTCTCCTGCGCGCCTCTGATGAGACGCGCGCCCCACCGCGCAGAACATGACCAAGGTCCCACCCACGATCCCGCGCCCTGTGCCTAGCCTCGTAGTGCGGCCGCGCGACCACCCCCCTTCGCGCCCGCCGCCTGACGACGACGTCAGCTGATGCCCGTCCGCTCTCCCCCCGCGCGGACGGGCATCCGCATTTCTGGGACCACCCCGCCGCCGTTCGGGTTTCCCGGTGTCCACAGGCAGAGACCGCCAGGTGACCGAGTTGTCATGTTCTCGCTAGGTTCACGGGCATGACCCCGCCGCCGCGCCCGCACACCCCCGTCCGCGACGGGCGCCGACTGTCGCCCCCCGGCCCTCTGGCGAGCACAGCAATGGCCCTCGTCACGGCCCTCGCCCTCGCCGGGTGCGCCGCCGACGGCGCCGAACCCACGCGCACCCCCACAGCGACCACGGCAGTCGCCACGCCCAGCCCCGAGCCCACACCCAGCCCGAGCCGGTCAGCCAAGCCCGAGCGCCCCGCGGCGATGGACGACGCGACGGTGGACGGAGCGCTGGCACTCGCGACTTACGCTCTGTCGCTGTACCCATACGTCCATAACACAGGGGACCTCGCGGAGTGGCGCACCCTCAGCCATCCGGAATGCAAGTTCTGCGCCAATGTCGAGACGGACGTGGAAAACTTGCGCGCAAAAGGTAATCACAATGAAGGCGGAGGAGTGACCATCCTCGCCGCGAGTGCGCTGGAGTTGAATCCCGGCCACAGCTTTAGCGCCGAGATAGATGTAGCACAGGCTGAATTTCGCGAGGTTGACGGTTCGGGAGAGCCTGTCGGTGAACCGGTGCCTGCTGACAACCTCAGGTTGGTTTTTTCGCTGTTCCATGAAAACGGCACATGGCTCATACGAGGCGTCGAAGCTGTGACCCCCAGTGCATAGGCTCGTCTATTTCGCAATCTTTGGCCTGATTGCACTGGTCCCCCTCGGCGAAGTTCATCGCGAAACGCCAGTGACCAATGCCTCAGAGCCAACGGGTGGCCTCCGCGCCGATGCGGTGGACGAGTCCATTGATCTCAACGCGAAGCAAGCGGCCGGTGCGGCTGCGGCGCATGCGGCGGCGCGGGCGGCGGGCGACCCCGCGGCGGCGTTGCGC
>JADGMW010000716.1_pt1 | contig 11572 bp, 12 predicted proteins | sample 8641801 | NCBI WGS metagenome assembly JADGMW01 (sample SAMN16272018, study PRJNA661076) | feces metagenome | isolation source: fecal sample from diarrhoea affected cattle A | host: Bos taurus | place: South Africa: Lokaleng Village, Mahikeng | collected 2019-09
CCGGCCGCTCCCGCGGCGACCGTGCCGGCTGCGCAGAACCGCGCGCAGCGTCGCGCCAAGAAGAAGTAGGAACCGCGAGACTGCATATCCCGCACGAGACGGACGTCGCCACGCGCAGTCTCGTGCCGGGGATGCAGTCTCGCGGGATGAGAGCTAGCGGGTGCCCCAGTCGTAGGACTGCTTGCGCAGTTCCAGGTAGACGAAGGTCTCGCTCGAGAGCACACCCGGGAGGGTGCGGATGCGGGTGTTCAGCAGCTCGCTGAGGTCCGCATCCGACTCGCACACGACCTCGGCGAGGATGTCGAAGCTCCCGGCCGTCAGGACCAGGTAGTCGACCGCCTCCAGCTTCTCCAGCTCGGCGGCCACCGCCCGGGTGTCGCCGGTTACCCGGAGGCCCACCATCGCCTGACGCCGGAACCCGAGCTGCATCGGATCCGTCACCGCGACGATCTGGATGACGCCGGACTCGGTGAGGCGCTGGACGCGCTGACGCACGGCGGCCTCGCTGAGGCCGACCGCCCGCCCGATCTCGGAGTAGGACCTGCGGCCGTTCTCCTGGAGCTGTTCGATGATGAGCTTCGTGGTGTCGTCGAGGGCATCGCGACCGGCCATGGGTCTCCTTGCGGGGGATGGTGAGCGTCCACGCTACTGCGGAACCGGGGGTCGGTAGCCCCATCCAGAGCGGATCCGTGTGACATCCGTGTTTCAGGCGACGAATTCCGTAGCGCTATCCGGGGCGGATCTGACAGTATCGGCTCCACCCGAAAGTCTGTGCCGACGGAGGAGTGCTGATGCCCCGAGGACCTCTGCCCGAAGACCCGGCGGTTCGCGCCCTGATCGCCCAGGCCCGCAACGCGCGGTTGTCCCGTCGCTCCTTCGTCGCCGGAGCCGGTCTGTCCATGGCCGCCTTCCTCGCGGCATGCTCCGGCCGGGTGGGTGGTTCCGCGCCCGCGGCCTCCGCGGCTCAGGACCGTTCCGATGCCGAGAAGAGCCTCACCTGGGCCAACTGGTCCTTCTACCTGGATGAGGACGACTCCGGCGGGCACCCGACCCTGGAGGCCTTCGAAGCCGCCACCGGCCTGTCCGTGAAGTACGACGTCGCCATCGACGACAACAACACCTACTTCGCGAAGGTGCGCGACCAGCTGGCGCTCGGTCAGGACATCGGCGCGGACGCCGTGTGCCTCACGGACTGGATGGCGAACATCTGGATCGCCTCCGGATACGCCCAGGAACTCGACAAGGCGAACCTCCCCAACGCGACCGCCAACCTGACCCCGAGTCTGCAGGACCCGAGCTTCGATCCGGGCCGGGCGTACTCGCTGCCGTGGCAGTCCGGGTTCGCGGGGCTCGCCTGGAACAAGGAGAAGCTGCCGAACGGTCTCGCCTCCCTCGAGGACCTGTGGGCTCCGGAGCTCAAGGGGCGCGTGGGCGTGCTCAGCGAGATGCGGGACACCCTCGGGCTGATCATGCTCAGCCAGGGCGTGGACATCGCGGGGTCCGGATGGGGCGACGCCGAGTTCGACCGTGCGCTGGAGGTGTTCGCGCAGCAGGTGTCGGACGGGCAGATCCGCAACATCAAGGGGAACTCCTACGCCGACGACCTCAAGAACGAGGACACGCTCGCCGCGATCGTCTGGTCCGGGGACATCGCCGCGATCAACGCGGAGGTGGGGGACAAGTTCGGCTTCGCCCTGCCCGATTCCGGCGGGACGCTGTGGAGCGACAACTTCCTCGTGCCGGTCGGTTCCGCACAGAAGACGAACGTCGAGAAGCTCATCGACTACTACTACGACCCGGCGGTGGCCGCGGAGGTCGCGGCGTGGGTGAACTTCATCACTCCCGTCGAGGGGGCGCAGGAGGCGATGGCGGACATCGATCCGGAGATGGTCGAGAACCAGCTCATCTTCCCCGATGACGCGACGCTGTCGCAGGCCCACATCTTCCGCGCGCTCTCGAACGAGGAGCAGCAGAAGTACAACACCGCCTTCGAGTCCGTCGGCCTGGGTGCCTGACGGCCATGTCCGCCGGCACATTCGGGGAGTCCGGAGCCGACCTCCGGCTGGAGGGGATCCGCAAGACGTTCCCCGGCTTCACCGCCATCGATGACCTCGATCTCACGATCCCGGCGGGCTCGTTCTTCGCCCTGCTCGGTCCGTCCGGATGCGGCAAGACGACGACCCTCCGCCTGGTCGCCGGGCTGGAGTCGCCCTCGGCCGGCCGCATCCTGCTCGGCGGCACCGATGTCACGGACGTCAAGCCGCACAAGCGTCCGGTGAACACGGTCTTCCAGAGCTACGCGCTCTTCCCGCACATGAGCGTGCTGGAGAACGTCTCGTTCGGGCTGCGCCGACGCGGGATCGCCGATGCCGTCGGCAAGGCGCACGAGGCACTGCGGCTCGTGGAACTCGACCACCTCGCCGACCGGCGCCCGAGCCAGCTGTCCGGAGGGCAGCAGCAACGCGTCGCGCTGGCCCGCGCGGTCGTCAACCGCCCGGCGCTGCTCCTGCTCGACGAGCCGCTCGGCGCACTGGATCTGAAACTCCGCCGGCAGATGCAGCTGGAGCTGAAGTCGATCCAGAACGAGGTGGGCCTCACCTTCCTGCACGTCACGCACGATCAGGAGGAGGCCATGACGATGGCCGACACGGTCGCCGTGATGAACCGCGGCCGGATCGAGCAACTGGGCTCGCCGGAGGAATTGTACGAGCGTCCCCGCACCGGCTTCGTCGCCACCTTCCTCGGCCAGTCGAACCTGCTGGACGCGACCGTCGTCCAGTCGTCGGGCGGCGTCGTCACCGCGCGCACCGCGGGGGGCGTGCTGGCGCTCCCGGAGGAACGCGCCGTCCGGACATCGGGGCGGATCACCCTCGGCGTCCGTCCGGAGAAGCTCCTGCTGCACGCGGAGGAGCCGTCCCGGGACGGCAGCCGGAACGTGCTCGGGCCGGGTCGGGTGACGGATGCCTCGTTCACGGGCGTGAGCACGCAGTACCTCGTCGAGGTCCCCGGCGTCGGGACGCTCGCGGTGTTCGCGCAGAACCTCGTCTTCGGGGCGGTCCACGCGCCCGGCGCGGAGGTGTGGGTGGCGTGGGACCGCGAGCACACCTTCGGGCTGGAGGCGGATGCCCGCGAGGCGGCGGTGCCCGAGGAGGAACTCGACACCGGCCTGCTGGCCGTCGCCGGATCGACCGGCGAGGCGGCGTAGCGTGGCCCTCACCGTCCTCGCGCCGGCGGGGGCGAACGACACGGCCCCGCGCTCCGCCCCTCGCCGCATCGGGACCGTCGCGCTCGTCCTCCTGCTGCCGGGGCTGCTGTACCTCGCCCTCTTCTTCCTCGTCCCGTTCGTGTCGCTGCTGATGACGTCGTTCGGGGTGAACGACCCTGCGGAGTACGGGGTGTTCACCTACGGGTTCGCGTGGCAGAACTACATCGACGTCATCACGGCGTACTGGCCGCAGTTCCTCCGGTCCTTCTGGTACGCGCTGCTGGCCACCGTCTTCGCGGTGCTGATCAGCTATCCGATCGCGTACTTCATCGGCGTGCGCCTGCGGGATCGTCCGCTGTGGCGGAACCTCCTGCTGGTGCTCGTGATCGCGCCGTTCTTCATCTCGTTCCTGCTGCGGACCTTCGCCTGGAAGCAGATCCTCTCGGACGAGGGTCCCGTGGTGAGCACTCTGCAGATGATCGGGCTGCTGGGGTCGCAGGCGCACCTCACCGGGACCGGATTCGCGGTGGTCTTCGGACTCACCTACAACTTCATCCCGTTCATGACGCTGCCCCTGTTCGCCTCGCTGGACCGCCTCGACACGCGGCTGCTCGAGGCGGGCAACGACCTCTACGCCGGTCCCGCCACCACCTTCTTCCGGGTCACCCTGCCGTTGTCGGTCCCCGGGCTCGTCTCCGGCACCCTGCTCACCTTCATCCCGGCCGCGGGCGACTACGTCAACGCGAGCCAGGCCTTCCTCGGCAGTCCGTCGACGTCCATGCTCGGCAACGTCATCCAGTCGAAGTTCCTCATCACCGTCAACTACCCCCAGGCGGCGGCCCTCAGCATCCTGCTGATGGCGGTGATCGTCGTCATCGTGGGGTTCTACGTGCGGCGCTCGGGAACGGACGACCTGCTGTGAGCACCGCCGTGACGAGGAACCGGGCACCCGTCGGGCTCGGACGATGGCTGCTGCCCGCCTATGTCGTGATCGCCTTCACGCTGCTGCTGATCCCCATCGTCTACACGTTCGTCTTCTCGTTCAACGATGCCAACCGCTCGAACATCTCGTGGAACGGGTTCACCTTCGACAACTGGCTGAGCGTCTGCGCGCAGCCCGAGGTGTGCACCGCGTTCGGCAACAGCCTCATCGTCGGCGGGGCGGCCACCCTCATCGCGACGGTGCTCGGGACGATGATCGCGATCGCCCTCGTGCGCTACCGATTCCGGGCGCGCAACGCGATCAGCCTCCTGCTCTTCCTGCCGATGGCCACGCCGGAGGTCGTGATGGGCGCCGGGCTCGCGGCCCAGTTCCTCACCGCCGGCGTGCCCAAGGGCCTCGGGACGATCATCATCGCGCACGCGATGTTCTGCCTGAGCTTCGTCGTGGTGACGGTCCGGGCCCGGGTCCTCTCGCTCGATCCGGCACTCGAGGAGGCCGGCCGGGACCTGTACGGCTCACCCAACCAGGTGTTCTGGCGGATCACGTTCCCGCTGCTGCTGCCCGGGATCGTCGCGGCGGCGCTGCTGTCGTTCAGCCTCAGCTTCGACGACTTCATCATCACCTACTTCACCTCCGGCACGACCCAGACCTTCCCGGTCTTCGTCTACGTCGCGGCCCAGCGCGGCATCCCGCCCCAGGCCAACGTCATCGCCTCGGCCGTGTTCTTCCTCGCGATCGCCGCGGTGCTGGTGTTCCAGGTGATCTCCGCCCGCCGTGCAGCGGCGCGGCGGCGCTGACCCCCCGCGCGGCACCGGCAGGCGCCGAGCTCACGGATGCGGCAGGCCAGCGGCTGGCGATTGGCCGCCCGGGGGCGGGACTATCCTGATCGGATGACCGTCCTACGCCACCTCGACCAGTCAGCCAAGCTGAAGAACGTCCTCTACGAGATCCGCGGAGAGGCCCTCGTCGAGGCCGACCGGCTCGAGGCCGAGGGGCACACCATCCTCAAGCTGAACACCGGGAACCCGGCCACGTTCGGGTTCGAGGCACCGTTCCAGATCGTCCGCGACATGATCGAGGCGATCCCCGGCTCCCACGGCTACAGCGACAGCAAGGGGATCGCTTCCGCGCGCCGCGCCGTCGTGTACCGCTACGAGCAGGACCCGGAGTTCCCCCCGTTCACCCCCGAGGACGTCTACCTCGGCAACGGGGTGTCCGAGCTGATCACCATGACGATGCAGGCGCTGCTGGACGAGGGCGACGAGGTCCTCATCCCCGCCCCGGACTACCCGCTGTGGACCGCGATGACGAGCCTCGGCGGCGGCACCCCGGTGCACTACGTCTGTGATGAGCAGAACGGGTGGCAGCCCGACATCGAGGACATCCGCGCCAAGGTCACCCCCAAGACCAAGGCGATCGTCGTGATCAACCCGAACAACCCGACCGGCGCGGTGTACAGCCGGGAGGTCCTCGAGCAGATCGTGCAGGTCGCTCGGGAGAACTCCCTGCTGCTGCTCGCCGACGAGATCTACGACCGCATCCTGTTCGACGGGGCGAGGCACATCTCCCTGGCGACCCTCGCGCCTGATCTGCTCTGCCTGACCTTCAACGGCCTCTCCAAGACCTACCGGGTGGCGGGCTTCCGGTCCGGGTGGCTGGTGATCACCGGGCCGAAGGATCACGCGCGCGGCTTCCTGGAGGGCATCAACCTCCTCGCCTCCACGCGGCTGTGCCCCAACGTGCCCGCTCAGCACGCCGTGCAGGCCGCGCTCTCCGGCGTCCAGTCGATCGACGCGCTGATCGCCCCGACCGGGCGGCTGCACGAACAGCGCGACGTGGCCTGGGCGGGGCTGGAATCCATCCCCGGCGTGTCCTGCGTCCGCCCGCAGGGTGCGCTCTACGCGTTCCCGCGGCTCGATCCCGAGGTGCATGAGATCCACGACGACCAGCGTCTCGTGCGGGATCTGCTGATCTCGGAGCACATCCTGCTCGTCCCGGGAACCGGCTTCAACTGGCCCACCCCGGATCACCTGCGGATCGTCACGCTCCCGGAAGCGCGCGTCATCGCCGAGGCCATCGAGCGGATGGGTAACTTCCTGGCGTCCTACCGGCAGTAAGGGCCCGAGCGCGGGCGCCCGCTCACAGCAGCGCCAGGGAGGTCGCGCGCCACCGGCGGTCGATGCCTTCTAGCCGGATGGCGACCGCGCGCGTACGCGCTGGGCCGGCGACGATCACGACCGCCTCGACGACCCCGTCGGCCGGCTCGGAGAGATGGACGCTCAGGATGGTGTGCACCGGACGGGCGGCGCGGACGCCTCGCGCACTGCGTGCCCTGGTCGCGAGGTTCACCCGGACGAGCAGCGCACGGTAGGCCTCCTCGGTCAGCCAGCGCGCGAACTGGTCGATGTCGCGGACGCCGGCCAGGGCCTCCAGGACGCCGCCGGTGAGATTGCGGACGAGGGGGAGCGGATCGGGCAGGTCGGCGGCGGACGTGGGCTGCGGCCCGAAGAAATCGCCGGACGGGCGACCGTCCGCGCGGGGGACGCGTTGCGCGTGCGTCGGCGACTGTGCCATCTGAGCCTCGCAGGGTGGGGGGATCCTGAGTGCGTTCAGTAGACCACGCGTGCCGGAGGCGGCTCTAGACGAGTCATCCATTGTGGAAAACTTCTCATCCGGCAGCTCTGCCGGGTCTAATCTCACGGCGTGCGATGGGATCGATTCTTCGAGGACCTCCAGGACCAGTTCGATGCGGAGTGGGAGGCCGAGCGCGCCATCCTCGACACCGAGGGGGAGCGCCTGCGCCTGGCGAAGGTCGGACTGCGGGAACGGCTGGTCGAGCTCGGACGCGGAGATCCGGCCACCAGGGCGGAGGTCTCGTTCGAGCTCCGCGACGATTCCACGGTGACCGGCCGGGTGAGCGCGATCGGCGCGGACTGGGTGGGAGTGGAGTCCGCGGGGCGTACCGGGATCATCCCGGTGGGATCTATCGCCGCGATCGGACTCGATCACGCCGACATGCTCCGCTCCGCCCGTCCCGGTCCGGACGGGCACGCATCGTTGACGGAGCGGATGACCCTCGGCTTCGTCCTGCGGGACCTCGTGCGCCGTCGCGTGCCCGTGACCGTTCTGACGGCGCACGGCCGCGCGTTGACGGGCACGATAGACCGCGCGGGCGCGGATCACCTCGACCTCGCCCTGCACGAACCGGGCTCGGCCCGGCGGGCGGAGGCCGTGCGTGGGCACCGTCTCGTGCCGTTCGCCGCCGTCGCCTGGGTGCAAGTCGACGCGGTGGAGCGGCTCTGAGCGTCAGTCGGGGTTGCGGACGGGGCCCTTGCCCCACAGCTCGGGGAAGCTCGCCGCGTTGGACTGCCGCCACAGGGCGATCCGGCGTGCTTCTTCGGCCAGATCGTCGAGGTACTCGGCGAGACTCGACTCGGAGATGCGCCACTGCCGGCCCGAGCCGACGCGGACGCCGCGCAACCGGCCCTCCATGATGAGCGCGATCACGTCGTCGACCGACACGGCGAGCGCCTCCGCGGCCGCGGCTGGGGCGAGGAGGCGCCCCTCCGAGGCGGACGAATCGGGCATGACCTCATTATGCTGGGGCATTCCGACGCCGCACCGCCGAAGCTGTGGATAACATCCGACGCCCCGGGGACCGCTGAGCGACCATGGAGCGCATGACAGCACCGGATGCACCGCGGCAACGCCCGCGGGCGCTGTGGGCGGATGCCCGGTTCCTCATCGGCGCGGTCCTGGTGCTCGCCTCGATCGCGGGCGTATGGCTGGTCGTGGCGGCGGCGCGGCAGACGGTCCCCGTCTACGCGGCGACCCGGACGATCGTTCCCGGAGAGGCGGTCGCCCCGGGGGACCTGCGAGTCGTGGATGTGGCGCTCGGAACGCTCGAGGACACCTACGCCGCGGTCGACGGGGTCGCCGAGGACACCGTCGCGCTGCGCACCATCCATGCCGGGGAGCTCGTCCCGGCGCAGGCGATCGGAGCGGCCGACGCATCCCGCAGCACGACCGTCGTGGTCCGCAGCGCCACCGACATCCCGAGCGGTGTCGACACGGGGACCGGTGTGGAGGTGTGGGCGGCGCCGCTGGATGCGGAGGGGATGCGCCAGGCGCCGCGGATCCTCGTCGCGGATGCCACCGTGGCGGGAGTCACCCGCGACCAGAGCATGGTCGGTGGGGGCACCGCCTCCGTGGAGCTCGTGATCCCCCGGGCCCAGGTCGCCGATGTGCTGGCGGCGATCTCGGGCGATGCGGCACTGTCGGTCGTGCCGGCCGGGGGAGCACCGGGATGACGCGGATCGTCCTCGCCCTGGGCCAGCCCCTCGCCTCCGCTCTGGCCGCCGAGCTCGCCCTGGAGGGGGTGAGCGAGATCGCCCTCGTCGAACCGGCGCACCTCTCGGCGACCGTCGCCGCGGGCCGCGACCCGGACGAGAGTGCCGCCGCCGCGCTCGCCGGCGCCGCGGCGCTCGTGGTGCACGCGTCACCGGAGACGCTCACCGCGCCCGCGGTGGCCTACGCGGATCGGCACGGGATCCGCGTGGTCCCGCTCGGCACGGATGCGGCGGCCGGCCGCCTGGCTGCGGCGTTCGGGCTGGCGGTGCCGCTGGCGCCGACCCTCCCGCTGCGCGACCTCGCCCGGGCCGTCCTCTCCGCCCGCACGGCGGCGGTCCCGGCCCAGGGGCCGGCCACCCCGCGCACCATCGCGGTGTGGGGACCCCACGGCGCCCCCGGGCGGACCACGGTGGCGATCTCGCTGGCGACCGAGCTGGCGCGCGGCGGGCGTCATGTGGCGCTGGTGGATGCGGACTCCCACGCCCCTGCCATCGCCCTGTCCCTGGGGCTTCCCGACGAAGGACCGGGATTCGCCGTGGCCTGCCGTCAGGCCGAGCGCGGGGCGCTCGACGAGGCGGAGCTGCAGCGGATCAGCCTGCCCCTGGGCGGGGTGGACGTCGATGTCCTCGTCGGGATCAACCGACCGGCCAGATGGCCCGAGCTGAGCGCCGCACGCGTCACGCGGGCGCTCGCCGAGTGCGCGGGCTGGGCGACGCACACGGTGGTGGACACCGCGGCGAGCCTGGAGCAGGACGAGGAGATCGTCAGCGACATCCTCAGCGGTCCCCGGCGCAACGCCGCGACGCTCGCGGCCGTCGCGTCCGCCGACCGGGTCGTGGCGGTCCTCTCCGCCGACCCGGTGGGCGTGGCGCGCTTCCTGCGTGCCTACCCCGAGCTGCGTGCGGCCGTCGGGCGAACCCCGGTCACGGTCGTGGTCAATCGCCTGCGCGCGGGAACGGTCGGGCTGGACGCGCGGGGTCAGATCCGCCGCACGCTGGAGCGGTACGCCGACATCCGCGATGTGTGGTTCCTCCCGGAGGACCGCCGGGGCACGGATGCGGCCATGCTCGCCGCGCGACCGGTCGCCGAGGTCGCGCCGCGGTCCGCCCTCGTCGCGGCGGTCCGCCGTGTGGTCGGGGCGGAGCTCGTCCCTCCCGCCCCTGGCGGCGCCCTCCCGTCGACACGGCGCGCCCGCAGACGGGAGTCCCGGCGTACGCCCGCTCCGCGGGCCGCCTCGGCCGACGTCTAGGCTGGGACGGTGTCGACCCTCAGTGATCTCGTCTACGCGCACGGCTTCTCGGACCCGGCGGATGTGGAGTGGCTCCATAGGCTCGCGGGGGACGGTCAGCTCCTCGCCGACCTCGCCTCCGCCGACATCGTGATCTGGGTGCCGACGGCGGACGACTCGTTCATCGCCGTCGCACACGCCCGCCCGAGCGGTGCGGCGACCCTCTTCTACCGCGACATCGTGGGCGACCGGGTGCGTCCGCAGTGGCGGGCGCAGGTGCGCGAGGCGTTCCTGTCCGGGCGCATCGTGGACTCGGCGTCGCCGGACTGGTTCGAGGAGACACCGACCCGGGTACGGGCCGTCCCGGTCATGCGCACGCGCGGAGCGGCGGGCACCGCGCCCACGGTCCTGGCCGTCCTCACCCGGCACACCAACCTGGGCGAGGCGCGGACGCCGTCCCGGCAGCAGATCACGTTCAACGACTGCGCGGACGACCTGTTCGGCATGATCGCGTCGGGGGAGTTCCCCGACCCCGCGGCGCCGACCGCACCGCGCCGGGGAGCCCCGCGCGCCTCGGACGGCCTCATCCGTGTCGACGTCGACGGGCTGGCGACGTTCGCGAGTCCGAACGCCCTCTCCGCCTTCAACCGGATGGGCTTCGACGACGAGCTCGAGGGGGAGCCGCTCATCGAGGTCATCACCAAGATCCTCCCGGCGAAGCGCCAGTTCGACGAGTCCCTGCCGGTCGTCGTCGCCGGCCGCGCCCCGTGGCGCGCGGACGTGGAGGCGCGCGGGGTCACCGTGTCCCTGCGCGCCATCCCGCTCCGCGACCACGGCACGCGCATCGGGGCGATCGTGCTGTGCCGCGACGTGACCGAGCTCCGCCACCAGGAGCAGGAGCTCATCACGAAGGACGCGACGATCCGTGAGATCCACCACCGCGTGAAGAACAACCTCCAGACCGTCGCCTCGCTGCTACGGATCCAGGCGCGGCGGACGCATTCCGACGAGGCGCGCGACGCGCTGGCGCACGCGACGCGGCGGGTGTCCGCGATCGCTGTCGTGCACGACACGCTGTCGGAGGGACTGACCCAGAGCGTCGACTTCGACGAGGTGTTCTCCCGCGTGCTCAAGCTCGTGGCCGAGGTCGCCGCGGCTCCGAACACGCGCGCGAAGACCCGCAAGACCGGCACCTTCGGTCCGCTGCCGAGCGAATATGCGACGCCCCTCGCGCTGGCGCTCACCGAACTCGTCACGAACGCCGTGGAACACGGTCTGGCCGGTCAGGAGGGCGAGGTGGAGATCGCCGCCGAGCGCACGGAGGAGAGCCTGGAGGTCCGGGTCCGCGACACCGGCGTGGGGCTCCCGGAGGGACAGGTCGGGCGCGGGCTCGGGACGCAGATCGTCCGGACGCTGATCCAGGGGGAGCTGGGCGGGACGATCGACTGGCACACCATCATGGGCAGCGGCACCGAGGTGACCATCGACATCCCGCTGCGGTACATCGCGCGCGCTCAGGTCTGAGCGGAGAAAGACACCGCCCCGCCGGGAGGACGCGGAGGCGTCCCCTGGCGGGGCGGTGAGGATCAGGAGGCGCGGCGGGCGCGTGCGGCGCGGCGCTTGAGAGCGCGGCGCTCGTCTTCGGACAGGCCACCCCAGACGCCGGAGTCCTGGCCGGTCTCGAGGGCGTACTGCAGGCAGACCTCGGTCACCGTGCAGCGGGCGCACACAGCCTTGGCCTTCTCGATCTGGTCGACCGCGGGGCCGGTGTTACCGACCGGGAAGAACAGCTCCGGGTCGACCGTGAGGCAGGCCGATTTGTCGCGCCAATCCATGCTTGTTTGCT
>JADGMW010000125.1_pt2 | contig 11568 bp, 12 predicted proteins | sample 8641801 | NCBI WGS metagenome assembly JADGMW01 (sample SAMN16272018, study PRJNA661076) | feces metagenome | isolation source: fecal sample from diarrhoea affected cattle A | host: Bos taurus | place: South Africa: Lokaleng Village, Mahikeng | collected 2019-09
ATCGGGCACCACGCGCACGTGCCGCAGCCCGTCGCGCGGCTCGCAGGCGGCCCTGGTGGCGAGGGGATGTGGGTGGCGTACGGGCTGGGCAACATGCTGTCCAACCAGGACGACGAGTGCTGCGTCGCCGGCACGGAGTCCGGCCTCCTCCTCACCGCCCAGGTGACGGCGACGGGCGCCTTCCCCGCCCACGGGGTCGAGGCGGGACCCGCCCGGGTCACGGGGGTCGAGTGGACGCCCACGACCGTCGACCGGCACGCGGGGCACCGGCTGAACGCGCTGGTCGACATCGCCGCGGGAACGGACACCCTCAGCGCCGCCGAGGTGGGGGCCCGGGCGGAGCGGGTGCGCCGCGCAGCCGGCCAGGAGGCCGCCGAGCGCACCACCCCGGCCACGCCGACCGGCGCCCTGCCCACCGTCGTGACCCGCTCGCGCGGCGAGTGACCGTCACGTCACCGACCGCGGTGGCCTGACTCCTCGTCCTCGTCGGCGCCGTCGAAGTAGTCGGTCGCCACCGGCGGGTCCCCGGGGAGCGCCCCGTCGTCCTCGAGCACGTCCTCCTGCTGCGGCACGCCCCGCAGCATGGCGAGCGTGCCCGGAAGGTCGTCGGGCTGCACCAGGACCTCGCGCGCCTTCGAGCCCTCGGAGGGCCCGACGATCTCGCGGGACTCGAGCAGGTCCATCAGGCGGCCCGCCTTCGCGAACCCGACCCGGAGCTTGCGCTGCAGCATCGAGGTCGATCCGAACTGCGACGTGACGACCAGCTCGGCGGCCTGCAGCAGCAGGTCGAGGTCGTCGCCGATGTCCTCGTCCACCTGCTTCTTCGCCGCCGAGACGATGACGTCCTGGCGGTAGGTCGGCTTGAGCTGCTGCTTGACGTGCTCGACGACCGCGTGGATCTCGCTCTCGGACACCCACGCGCCCTGGGTGCGCATCGGCTTGGCGGCGCCCATGGGCAGGAACAACGCGTCACCCTGCCCGATGAGCTTCTCGGCGCCGGGCTGGTCGAGCACGACCCGGGAGTCGGTGAGCGAGGAGGTGGCGAATGCCAGGCGCGAGGGCACGTTGGCCTTGATGAGCCCGGTGACCACGTCGACGCTGGGCCGCTGCGTGGCGAGCACCAGGTGGATGCCGGCGGCGCGCGCGAGCTGGGTGATGCGCTGGATCGAGGCCTCGACGTCGCGCGGGGCCACCATCATGAGGTCGGCGAGCTCGTCGACGATCACCAGCAGGTACGGGTACGTCGCGATCTTGCGCTCCGAGCCCGGCAGCGGCTTGACCTTGCCGGCGCGGACGGCGGCGTTGAAGTCGTCGATGTGCTTGAACCCGAACATCGCGAGGTCGTCGTAGCGCGCCTCCATCTCGCGCACCACCCACTCGAGGGCCTCCGCGGCCTTCTTCGGGTTGGTGATGATGGGCGTGATGAGGTGCGGGATGCCCTCGTAGACCGTCAGCTCGACCCGCTTGGGGTCGACCAGCACCATGCGCACCTCATTGGGGGTGGCGCGCATCAGCACCGAGACGATCATCGAGTTGACGAAGCTCGACTTGCCCGCGCCCGTGGCGCCGGCCACGAGCAGGTGCGGCATCTTGGCGAGGTTGGCCGTGACGTACCCGCCCTCGACGTCCTTGCCGACGCCGATGACCATGGGGTGCTCGGAGCGGCGGGCCGCGCTCGAGCGCAGCACGTCGCCCAGCGACACCGTCTCGCGGTCGGTGTTGGGGATCTCGATGCCGATCGCGGACTTCCCCGGGATCGGCGACAGGATGCGCACGTCTGCCGAGGCCACCGCGTAGGCGATGTTCTTGGACAGCGCGGTGACCCGCTCGACCTTGACCGCGGGGCCGAGCTCGACCTCGTACCGGGTGACCGTCGGCCCGCGGGTGAACCCGGTGACCTGGGCGTCGATCTCGAACTGGTCCAGCACCGTGGTGAGCGCCTCGACCACGCGGTCGTTCGCCGCCGAGCGGACCTTGTGCGGCGGGCCCTTGGCCAGGACGTCCTCGGCGGGCAGCAGGTAGAGCACGTCGCCCTCGAGCATGGGCTGCTCGCCACGGGGAACGCCCGCGGTCGGGGGCGCGGCGAGGGGCCTCGGGCGGGGCTCGGAGGGCGTCTGCTCGGGCGTCCTGTCGATGATCGCCGTCGGCTCGTCGTCTGGCGACCCGACGACCTCCACCGGCTCCTCCACGGGGTCCTCGCCCCGGGCGGCGACGATGGCCGCGCGCTCGAACGCCTCGTCGCCGACGTACCCGTCCAGCCGCTCCCTCTCGGCCTGCGCGGCGGCCTCGGCCCGCTCCTTGCGGCTGCGTCCCAGGAGCTTGCGGGTCTTGGCGGGCTTCTCGGGCTCCGGGTCGGGCAGCGCGGTGTGGCCCGCGTTGATGACCAGGGGCGCGTCGTCGTCCTCCGCCTCCTCCTCGTCGGGGTGGCCACCGGTGAGGCGCTCGTACAGCGCGCGCAGGCGCGGCCCGATCAGGTGCACGGGGGTGGCGGTCACCACGAGCAGGCCGAAGAACGCGAGCAGGCCCAGCAGGGGCACGGTCACGTAGGCCGTCAGCAGGCTCACCAGGGGCGTGCCCACGAGGTACCCGACGATGCCGCCGGCCTCGCGCAGCGCCGCGTAGCCGCCGCTGGGCGCGGGCAGGTCCGCGGACAGGTGCACGAGCCCGCACACCGCCAGCGTGATGGCGGCCAGGCCGATGCCGATGCGCGAGTTGGCCTGCGCGCGGTCGGGGTGCCGCATCAGGCGGATGGCGATGGCCAGGAGGACCACGGGGACCGCGACGCCGACCCGGCCGAAGGTGCCCGCGACGACGTTGTGGACCACGTTGCCCGCGGCTCCGGACAGGTCCCACCACTCGCGCGCGGCGACGACGATGGCAAGCCCCAGCAGCGTGAAGGCGGCGCCGTCCCGGCGGTGCGCCGGGTCCAGGTCGCGCGCTCCCCGTCCCATCCGTCGTGCTCCTCCGCCGATCAGGTGCGCGCTGCCCATCCAGGCGCCCTTGATGATGCGCAGCGGCAGCGCGGGGCGCTGCGGGGGCGGTGGGGCCCCTCGGCCAGCGGGCTTCGCGGAGCCGCGGGCGGCTGCGGGCCGGCCCGCGGAGCGCTGCGCGGTCGACGAGGCGGACCCACGGCCTCGCGGGGTGGGTGAGGACGTGCGGGTCGCCATGGTCCTCACGTTAGTCGCGCACCCGGGCGCCGCGCCGCAGCAGGGCTGCGTGTCGGGCTAGGCCTCGACCACCACGGGGATGATCATGGGGCGGCGGCGCAGCCGGTTCGAGACCCACCGCCCGACGATCCGTCGCACCACCTGCTGGAGCTGGTGGGTGTCCGATCCCCCGCGTTGCGCGGCCTCCTCGAGGGCGGCCACGACGTCCGGGAGGATGTCGTCGAACACGGCGTCGTCCTCGGCGAATCCGCGCGCGTGGATCTGCGGGCCGGCGAGCACCTTGCCGTCGGCCGAGCTCACCACCACGAAGATCGAGATGAAGCCCTCGTCCCCGAGGATCCGGCGGTCCTTGAGCTCGGCGTCGGTGATCTCCCCGACGCTGGACCCGTCCACGTACACGTACCCGCAGGGCACCGCGCCGACGACGCTGGCGCGGCCGTCGACCAGGTCGACCACGACGCCGTCCTCGGCCAGCACCACCCGGTCCGCCGGAACGCCGGACTTGACCGCCAGCGCCGCGTTGGCGACCAGGTGCCGGGCCTCGCCGTGCACCGGCATGACGTTCTTCGGCCGCAGGATGTTGTAGCAGTACAGCAGCTCGCCAGCGCTCGCGTGGCCCGAGACGTGCACCTTCGCGTTGCCCGAGTGCACCACGCGGGCGCCCAGGCGGGTCAGCCCGTTGATGACGCGGAACACCGCGTTCTCGTTGCCGGGGATCAGGGACGAGGCGAGGATCACCGTGTCCCCCGGGCCGACGCTCACCTTGTGGTCGTTCGTGGCGATCCGGGACAGCGCCGCCATCGGCTCTCCCTGGGAGCCGGTGCACATCAGCACGAGCTCCTGGTCTGGCACCGTGTCGATCTTCTTCTGGTCGACGAGCACGCCGTCGGGCACGTGCAGGTAGCCGAGCTCGGCCGCGATCGTCATGTTCCGCACCATCGAGCGCCCGACGAGCGCGACCCGGCGCCCGTGCGCGGCGGCGGCGTCCAGCACCTGCTGGACCCGGTGCACGTGCGACGCGAACGAGGCCACGACGATCCGCTGCGTCGACGCGGCGAAGACGGAGTCCAGCACCGGGCCGATCTCGCGCTCGGGGGTGACGAAGCCCTGCACCTCGGCGTTCGTGGAGTCGACCATGAACAGGTCGACTCCGCGCTCGCCCAGCCGCGCGAACGCCCGCAGGTCCGTGATGCGCCCGTCGAGCGGGAGCTGGTCCATCTTGAAGTCGCCGGTGTGGAGCACGGTGCCGGCGCCGGTGCGGATCGCCACGGCCAGGGCGTCGGGGATCGAGTGGTTCACGGCGACGAACTCGCACTCGAACGGCCCGATCTGCTCGACCTGGCCCTCCGTGACGGCGAGGGTCAGCGGCGCGATCCGGTGCTCCTTGAGCTTCGCCTCGACGAACGCGAGCGTGAGCTGCGAGCCGACCAGCGGGATGTCCCGGCGCAGTCGCAGCAGGTACGGCACCGCGCCGATGTGGTCCTCGTGGCCGTGCGTCAGGACGATCGCCTCGATGTCGTCCAGGCGGTCACGGAGGTAGTCGAAGTCGGGGAGGATCAGGTCGACGCCGGGCTGGTGGTCCTCCGGGAACAGCACGCCGCAGTCGACGACGAGCAGGCGGCCCTCGTACTCGAAGACCGCCATGTTGCGGCCGATCTCCCCCAGCCCGCCGAGCGCGACGACGCGCAGGGCGCCGCTCGGCAGCTCCGGGGGCAGGCTGAGGTCGGGGTGGGGGTGGCTCATCGGGCCTCCTGCTCAGCTCCGGACGGCGTCCAGCAGGCCCGCCGCGCGCAGCCCTGCGCGCACCGCCGCCGCTTCCTCGTCGGAGGCGGCCACGTTGGGCAGCCGCATGTGTCGGTTCGGGACGAGTCCCAGAGCCTCGACCGCGGCCTTCGCGGCCACCGCCTGGAAGCCGGCTCCGTTGAGCGCGTCGATGGCGGGGGCGATCGACCGGAACACCCGCAGCGCACGGGCGACGTCCCCGGCGTCGAACGCCTCGGTGATCTCGACGAGCTGTCGTCCCGCGACGTGCCCGACGACGCTGACGATGCCGCAGCCGCCGTGGGCGAGGAGCGCGAGGTACACCGAGTCGTCGCCGCCGTACCAGGCCAGGCCGGTGCGCTCGCTCGCCGTCGCGGCCGCGTAGAGGTCCCCGGTGGCGTCCTTGATCGCCACCACGCGCTCATGCGCGGCGAGCCGGTCGAGCGTGTCCTGCGCGAAGCGGACCCCGGTGCGTCCCGGCACGTCGTAGAGCATCACGGGCAGGTCGGTCGAGTCCGCCACGGCGCGGACGTGCTGGTACACGCCCTCCTGGGACGGGCGGGAGTAGTACGGCGACACGACGAGGAGCCCGTGGGCGCCCGCCTCCGCGGCCTGCTCCGCCATCCGGACGGCGTGGGGGGTGTCGTTGGAGCCGGCGCCGGCGAGGATCGTCGCCCGGTCGCCCACGGCCTCGACGACGGCGGCGATGAGCCCGGCCTTCTCGGGCGCGTGCGTGGCCGGAGCCTCGCCGGTGGTGCCGTTGAGCACCAGGCCGTCGTGCCCGCCCTGGTCGACCAGGGCTGTGGCCAGGCGGGCGGCGGCGTCGAGGTCCACGGCGCCGTCCGCCGTCATCGGCGTGACCATCGCGGTGAGCACGGCCCCGAAGGGGCGCGCAGGAGTCCGGGCGTGAGGCATGCGCCCAAACTACCGCCCCTCCCCGAAGGGACGCGCAGCCGCCCGAGGAGCGGGCGCTCGCCCGACGAGGGTGCGCCCGGCGGTCACCGCCCGGCGGCGCGCTCGTACGTCACGAACCGGTAGCGCACCCCGTCGGCGGTCGAGGCGTGCCACCCCTCGGCAGGGTCGCACGCCCGGCGCTCCCACACGGCGGGGTCGACGCGCGGGGCGAACGCGTCACCCTCCACGTCCACGTCGACCTCGGTCACCTCGAGCCGGTCCGCGTGGTCGATCGCGGCCGCGTACACCACGCCGCCGCCGATCACCCAGGCGTCGCGACCGCCGAGCAGGTCGAGGGCCGCGTCCAGGGACCCGACCACGGTGGCGCCCTCGGCGACGTACCCCTCTGCCCTCGTCAGCACCAGGTTCTCGCGGCCGGGCAGGGGCCTGAACCTCGCGGGCAGCGACTCCCAGGTGGCGCGTCCCATGACCACCGGGCAGCCGGACGTGAGCGCGCGGAAGCGCGCCATGTCCTCGGGCACGCGCCAGGGCAGCGCGCCGTCCCGGCCGATGACTCCGGTGGGCGACTGCGCCCACACCAGGGAGAGGCTCATCGGCTCAGACCGCGATCGGGGCCTTGATGGCGGGGTGGTGCTGATACCCCACCACCTCGACGTCCTCGTACGCGTACTCGAGGATCGACGGGGCCTTCCGCAGCCGCAGCGTCGGGTAGGGGTACGGCTCGCGGGTGAGCTGCTCGCGCACCTGGTCGACATGATTGTCGTAGATGTGGCAGTCACCGCCGGTCCACACGAAGTCGCCCACCTCGAGTCCCGCTTGCTGGGCGACCATGTGCGTGAGCAGCGCGTAGGAGGCGATGTTGAACGGCACGCCCAAGAAGAGGTCGGCGCTGCGCTGGTAGAGCTGGCAGGACAGCCGCCCGTCGGCGACGTAGAACTGGAAGAACGCGTGGCACGGGGCCAGCGCCATGGAGGGGATGTCGGCCACGTTCCAGGCCGAGACGATATGCCGGCGCGAGTCGGGGTCGCGCCGCAGGTCCTCGACCACCCGGGCGATCTGGTCGATGTGCCCGCCGTCTGGCGTGGGCCACGAGCGCCACTGCACGCCGTACACCGGGCCGAGCTCGCCGTCCTCGTCGGCCCACTCGTCCCAGATCCGCACCCCGTGCTCCTGCAGCCACCCGACGTTGGAGTCCCCGCGCAGGAACCACAGCAGCTCGTACACGATCGACTTCAGGTGCACGCGCTTGGTCGTCACCAGCGGGAAGCCCTGCGACAGGTCGAAGCGCATCTGGTGGCCGAAGAGGCTGCGCGTCCCGGTCCCGGTCCGATCCGACTTGGCGACGCCGGAATCGAGCACCAGGCGCAGCAAGTCCTCGTACGGGGTGGGGATGGCAGGGGTGACCGCGGACGTCATGGCGTCATCGTAGGCGCGGCTCCAGGGCGCCGGCGCCCGCCCCTGGCACTCGGCGGGGGCGACGCCGAGGTGGCGCGGGACGACCCGCGCAGATGCGGCGCACCCCTGTGCAGACCTCGCGCCTGCGCGCCACACTGGGCGCATGTCCTCGCCTCATCTGCCGCCCACGGTCGCCGCCCACGTGCCCACCGGACTGCTGATCGGCGGCGCATGGCGCCGGTCCTCCTCGACCGGCCGCACGTTCTCCGTCGAGGACCCCGCCACCGGCGAGGTGCTCTTCGACGTCGCGGACGGCAGCGCGGAGGACGGCCTCGAGGCGCTGACGGCGGCCGCGGACGTCGCCGGGGAGTGGGCCGACACCGCGCCCCGCGTGCGCGCCGAGCTGCTGCGGGCGGTCTTCGAGACGCTGATGGCGCGCGCGGAGGACGTGGCCGCGCTGATCACGGCGGAGGGCGGCAAGCCGCTGGCCGAGTCCCGTGCCGAGGTCGCCTACGCGGCCGAGTACGTCCGCTGGTACTCCGAGCAGGCGGTGCGGCTCGACGGCCTGGCCCGCCGCGCCCCCGCGGGAACGCACCACCAGCTCGTCCTCAGCCGGCCGGTGGGGCCCGCCCTGCTGATCACGCCGTGGAACTTCCCCATCGCGATGATCACCCGCAAGATCGCCCCCGCGCTGGCGGCCGGGTGCCCCGTCGTGGTGAAGCCCGCGCAGCTCACCCCGTTGACCACGTCGTACTTCGCGGAGATCGTGCGGGCGGAGCTCGAGGCCCGCGACCTGCCCACGAGTGTGATCAACGTGGTGCCGACGTCGTCCTCGAGCGAGCTCACGACGCCGGTCATCGCCGACCCGCGGCTGCGCAAGCTCTCGTTCACGGGATCCACCGAGGTGGGGCGGGTCCTGCTCCGCGCCGCGGCGGAGAACGTGCTGCGGACGTCGATGGAGCTCGGTGGCAACGCCCCGTTCCTGGTGTTCGAGGACGCGGACATCCCCGCGGCCGTCGAGGGCGCGGTCGCGGCGAAGATGCGCAACTCCGGCCAGACCTGCGTCGCGGCCAACCGGTTCCTGGTCCACGAGTCCGTGGCCGGCGAGTTCTCCGAGGGGCTGACCGCCGCGTTCAAGCGGCTGGTCATCGGGCACGGCTCCGACGCCGCCACCACCGTGGGACCGCTGATCGAGGCCGCGGCGGTCGACCGCGTCGCCGACATCGTCGCCGAGGCCGTCGACGGCGGCGCGAAGGTGCACGTCGGCGGCGACCGGGCGCAGCGCGCCGGCCACTTCTACCACCCGACCGTGCTCACGGAGGTGGCGCCCGACGCCCGCGCCGTGCGCGAGGAGATCTTCGGCCCGGTCGCCCCCATCGTCACGTTCGGCGACGAGCGGGAGGCGCTCGAGCTCGCGAACGGCACCGAGTTCGGGCTCGTCGCGTACGCGTACACCCGGGACGTCGGCCGGGTCATGCGCCTCGCGGAGCAGGTCGAGACGGGCATGCTCGGCGTCAACCGCGGGATGGTCTCGGACGCCAGCGCCCCGTTCGGCGGCGTGAAGATGTCGGGGCTGGGGCGCGAGGGCGGCGAGGCCGGCATCGAGGAGTACCTCGAGCGCCGGTACGTCGCGCTCTGACCGCGCCGGCCTGGTGGGTGGAAGGGCGGCAGCCGACCGTCGCGCCGCGGGACCGCCCTGGGACCTCCGTCACTCGACAGCGCTCGACGCGCATGCTCTTGGTAGTCTCGCGGAGCCCTGTCGGCACCACCCCACCACTCGGAGAACCCGTTGGCCACGCGCCCCCAGACGTCCTCGATCGGCTACCTGATCTTCATGTCCCGCTGGCTGCAGGTCCCGCTGTACCTCGGGCTGATCGTGGCGCAGGCGGTGTACGTGTGGCAGTTCATGATCGAGCTCTGGCACCTGTTCTCCGACGTGGTGCTGCACAGCGGCGCCAGCGTCACCGAGGAGTCGATCATGCTGGCTGTCCTCGGCCTCGTCGACGTGGTGATGATCGCCAACCTGCTGATCATGGTGATCATCGGCGGCTACGAGACATTCGTGTCCCGCATCCGTCTCGACGACCACCCCGACCAGCCCGAGTGGCTGTCCCACGTCAACGCGAACGTGCTGAAGACGAAGCTCGCGATGTCGATCATCGGCATCTCCTCGATCCACCTGCTGCGCACGTTCATCGAGGCGAGGACCACGCTCCAGCAGCCGAACGGGTCCGAGGTGCTGCTCTGGCAGACGCTGATCCACCTCGCGTTCATCGCCTCGGCGATGGCCCTGGCGTGGATCGACAAGATCTCCCACGCCCACCCGGCGTCTCCCAAGCCCGCCCTGGCAGGCCTGCACGACGCCGGCGACGACGCCGTCTCCCGGGCCCCCAGTGGCCGGGTCGGCGTGAGCGCCGTGGATGACAACACCGTCGGCGACCTGGCGCCGGTGACCCGCTGATGGCGCTCTTCAGCGAGCAGGCCGACGTGTCGGTGCGCCCGGCCGTCCCCGGCGACGAGCTCGCGATCACCGACATCCAGCTCGCGGCGTGGCGCTCGGCGCACACCCCCGAGGTGGGCCAGGACGTCCTCGCAGGCCTGGACGGAGGCGCCATCGCCGAGCGGTGGGCCCGTGCCATCACCGCGCCCCCGGGCCCGGGATACCGGGTGCTGGTCGCCTGCGAGGGCGCCGACGTCGTGGGCTTCACCGCAGTCGCCCCGCTCCCCGCGCCCGAGGAGTCACCGCTGGCGGCGCCCGGCGGCGAGATCCTCTCGCTCGAGGTGGCGCCCGTCGCGCAGCGGTCGGGTCACGGCTCGCGGCTGCTCGCCGCGGCGGTCGACCTGCTCCGTGAGGACGGCGCCGCCTACGCGCGGACGTGGGTGCTCGACGGCGACGCCGGCCGCGCGCAGTTCCTCTCGTCCGCCGGCTTCGGCCCCGAGGACGCGGTGCGCGAGCTCGCCACCGGCGTCGGGCCCGACGGCGAGACCCGCACGGTCGCCGAGCACCTGTGGGGCGCGAGCATCTGACGGGCGGCGCCCGGGGTCAGCCCCGGTGCAGCCGGGCGGCGGTCCGCAGCGCCTCGCGCGCACGGCGGCGGTCGCCCGCCGCGTCGTAGGCGAACGCGAGGCGGTACCAGGCCGCCCAGTCCTCCGGGTCCGCCTCCGCCTCGGCGCGGGCAGCGGCGAACGCCTCCGTCGCGGCCCCCCGGTCGATCCTCCCGCCGGGCGAGCGCGGCAGGTCGTCGACGGGCAGCCGCCCCGCGGCGGCCAGCTCGTCGGCCATCCGCTGCACCATGAAAGCCATCCGCCACTCGCGGGCGATCGCCCAGATCGCCAGCAGCGGGAGCACCAGGATCCCGAGGCCGAGGCCGATGCCCACCGGCTCGCCGGTGCGGAGCAGTGCCACGGCCCGCGTCGCCACGACCCACAGGTACAGGGTCAGCAGCGCTGTGAGCGCGGCTGCCCCGGCGACGGCCATCCGCCGTCGAGGAGGCCTCGAGGGGGACGGGCCGCTCATCCGAGGTCCAGGAAGCTCTCGAGGCCCACCGTCAGCCCGGGCCGGGCGCCGACCTCCCGCACGGCCAGCAGCACCCCCGGCATGAACGACACCCGGTCGAACGAGTCGTGCCGGATGGTGAGCATCTCCCCCGGGTTCCCCAGCAGGATCTCCTCGTGCGCGACCAGCCCGCGCAGCCGCACCGAGTGCACGCGCACCCCGTCCACATCCGCGCCGCGTGCCCCGTCCAGCGCGGACGACGTCGCATCCGGGCTGGGCCCCACGCCGGCCGCCGCACGGGCGGCGGCGATGCCGGCCGCGGTGTGCCGCGCGGTGCCCGACGGCGCGTCCACCTTGTCGGGGTGGTGCAGCTCGATCACCTCGACCGAGTCGAAGTAGCGGGCGGCACGCGCGGCGAAGGTCATCGCCAGCACGGCGCCGAGCGCGAAGTTGGGGGCGATGAGCACGCCGACGCCCGGCCGCTCGGACAACCGGGCCCGCACGCGGCCCAGGGACTCGTCGGTCCAGCCCGTCGTGCCGACCACCGCGTGGATGCCCGCGTCCACCAAGGCGGCGACGTTGGCCTCCGTCGCGGACGGGACGGTGAAGTCGACCGCCACCTGGGCGCCGCTCGAGCGCAGCGCGGCCACGTCGTCACCAGCCTCGAGGGCCGCCACGAGCTCGAGGTCCGAGGCGTCCTCCACGGCCCTCACGACGGTGGATCCCATTCGTCCGGCGGCTCCGAGGACGGCCACCCTGATGCGCTCGCTCACGACGGACCAGACTAGTCGTCCGGCGCCGCCCTCCGGCCCACGGGCCCAGGACCGGCCGCCC
>JADGMW010000719.1_pt1 | contig 11502 bp, 11 predicted proteins | sample 8641801 | NCBI WGS metagenome assembly JADGMW01 (sample SAMN16272018, study PRJNA661076) | feces metagenome | isolation source: fecal sample from diarrhoea affected cattle A | host: Bos taurus | place: South Africa: Lokaleng Village, Mahikeng | collected 2019-09
ACTGCTGGCACCCAACGTGCCCGTGGTCGGAGCATCCGGGGCGATCTTCGGCCTGTTCGGTGCGCTGCTGGTGATCGGGCGGCATCTGGGCGCGAATATCCGCGTGATCGCGATCCTGATCGCCGTGAACTTCGCGCTGCCGTTCGTCCTGGCGCTCCTCTCCGCGGCGGGAACCGGATCCTTCGCGGGGGCGCTCTCGGCGATCCAGATCTCGTGGCAATCGCACCTGGGCGGACTGATCGTGGGAGCCGCCGTGGGGCTGATCTACGCCCGCACCCGATCCGTACGGCAGGCGCGGCTGAGGGTCGGTCTGCTCATCGCGCTGTCGGGGGTGCTGGTCGGGCTCCTCGCCCTTCCCCCGCTGCTCTACGCGTGAGAGGACCGGCGGTTATCCACAGGTCTATCCACACATGGGGACAAAATCACACGTGTGTAATTAGCGCCAGCGGGTGGTCATCAGGAAGCCGATGAACGCGATGCCGAAGCCGATCGCGAGGTTCCACGCGCCGATGCCCGGGATCGGCAAATTGGTGCCGCTCAGGTAGAAGACGAGCACCCAGATCAAGCCGATCACCATGAGGCCCAGCATGACCGGCTTGAACCACACCGGGTTGGGTGCCGGAGCACCTTCGCTGCGCTCGGCGATCGGGTCTTCGCCGCTGCCAGTACGTGCCATGCCGACAGTCTAGCTGGCAGCCGCCGCATAGCCTGCGGCTCTAAGATCGCAACCGTGATGGCGAGCGAGACGGCGGTGACCCGGCGTGCACGACGTGCACGGCCGCGGCGACGCGTCTCTCTCGTCGGGGTCCTCGGCGAGGTGCTCATCACCATCGGTGTCGTGGTGCTCCTGTACGTCGCGTGGCAGCTGTGGATCGGCGACGTGATCTACGCGGCGGAGAAGAACCGGGCCGGCGTCGAGCTGTCCGAGCAGTGGCAGCAGGAGGTGGGCCCGGTGGTACCCACCGAGGAGCCGGCTCCGGAGGAATCCGGTGCTCCCGTCGACCCGGCGGCCATCGAGCCGGTCATCCTCCCGCAGCCGGGGGATGCCGAGATCTTCGGGGTCATGCACATCCCGCGCTTCGGCGCGGACTACGCCATGCCGATCGCCGGGGGTGTGAGCCGCCCCCGGACCCTCGACCCCATCGGCATCGGCCACTACCCCGACACGGCGATGCCCGGGGAGGTCGGGAACTTCGCCCTCGCCGCGCACCGGACGACGTTCGGCAAGCCCTTCAACCGCATCGCGGAGCTGCGCCTGGGCGATCCGATCGTCGTGGAGACGAAAGAGGGCTGGTACACCTACCGATTCCGTACGCTGGAGTACGTCACACCCGATGCGGTGGACGTGCTGCTGGATGTCCCGCAGCGACCTGACGTCCCTGCGGGAGAGCGGTACATCACGTTGACCAGCTGCAGTCCGATGAATTCCATGGCGGAGCGGATCGTGGGCTACGGCCTGTTCGAATCCTTCATGCCCCGCACCGGCGACGCGGTGCCGCCCGCGCTCACCGAGGTGGTGAGCTGATGTACGCCGCGCTGTGGCGAGTCCTCCCCGGGCCGTGGTGGGTGCGCGTGCTGATCCTGCTGATCCTTGCGACCGCCATCGTGTACGGGCTGTTCACGTGGGTCTTCCCCTGGGTGAGCCAGTTCGTCAACCCGCAAGACGTCACCGTCCAGTGAGCGGCTTCCGTGTGGTCGTGGTGGACAACCACGACAGCTTCGTGCACACCCTCGCCGGCTACATCCGGCAGTTGGGTGCGGAGGTGGAGCTGATCGAGGCCGACGCGGTCGACCCGCACGACGCGGCATCCGTCGTGTCGCACGCGGACGCGGTGCTCATATCCCCCGGACCGGGCGACCCGGAACACGCCGGCGCGTCGATCGACATCGTCCGCGCGGCCGCGGAGCGCGATGTGCCCCTGCTCGGGGTGTGTCTCGGACACCAGGCCATCGGCGTCGCCTTCGGCGCCTCCGTGGGCCACGCACCCGAGCTCATGCACGGCCTGACCTCGCTCGTCGACCACGACGCCACCGGCCTCTTCCGGGGCCTTGCCCGCCCCATGGTCGCCACGCGCTACCACTCCCTCGCGATCGTGCCGGAGTCACTGCCGCCGGAACTGGCGGTCACCGCGGTGACGGAGTCGGGTGTGATCATGGGCGTCGCCCACCGCAGCGCCCCTATCCAGGGTGTGCAGTTCCACCCCGAGAGCATCCTCACCGAGGGCGGTCACCAGCTCCTGGGCAACTGGCTGGGCTCGGCAGGCCTCGCCGAGGCCGAGGAACGCGGGCGCCGGCTGCACCCGCGAGGGTCGGTCACGGCCCCGTGCACACCGTGAGGACGATCTCCGAATGGATCGGCACCTCGCCCGGTCCGATCGACTGACGCGAGACCGTCGGGGTCGACGCCGCCGGGCACGCCGGGTCTTCCTCCGTGACGACGGTCAGCTGGATCTCGGGGCTCTGCAACTCGCGGGTCGCGGCATCCAGGGTGTAGCCGGCGTAATCCACGATCACGACGCGGCCGGTGGCCACGACGAGGTTCACGGTCGTCCCCAGCGGCACGGTGGCACCCTCGGGCTGATCCGTCTCGAGCACCGTCCCGCCCGCCGCGCTCGGGTCGTTGCGCTGACGGATCGCGCCCACGGTCAGGCCGGCGTCGGTGATCGCCTGCCGGGCCGACTCCTCGGGGAGCCCGGTGAGGGTCGGCACGGTGGCCGTCTCCTCGCCGCGGGAGACGTAGACCGTCACTTCGTTCCGCCGCGCCACCGAGATGCCGGCGGCCGGGTCGGTGCGGATGACGTTGCCCTCGGCGACCGTCGCGCTGGATTCGTCGACGCGGATCGGCACGAGGTCTTCGGCGAGCAGCAGTTCCTCGGCGCGGTCCCACGCGACATCCGACACATCGGGCACGATGCGCGCATTGCCGGGCACCTCGGTGGCCGGCCGGATCGACATGGTCCAGATCAGCACCGACACCAGAAGCACCGCCAGCAGCGCGACTCCGGCCCAGATCCACGCCACCGGCGGGCCGGACTGCGTGCGACGCATGGTGGTGTCGGTGCTCAGCTGCCGCAGCGACCGAGCCGTCTCCGCCGCGTGCCGCGGGTTCGGTCCGTAGAGCTCGCTCGTCAGGGCGCCCAGCTGCTTCTTGCTGGGCTCCTTGCCGTCGACGGTGGCATCCAGCGCGGCACGGAAGCTCGCCGCATCCGGGAACCGCTGGAACGGATCCTTCGCCAGTGCGCGCAGCACGACGGCATCCAGTGCGCGCGGGACCGTGTCGGTGATCTCCGACGGCGGCACGGGCGCTTCGCTGACGTGCTGGTAGGCCACCGCGACCGGAGACTCGCCCCGGAAGGGCGGCCGGCCGGTGAGCAGCTCGTAGAGCACGACGCCGGTGGAGTACAGGTCGGCGCGGGCGTCGACGGGTTCGCCCTTGGCCTGCTCGGGGGAGAAGTACGACGCCGTGCCGAGGATGGTCGTCGTCTCCGCGACCGTCGAGGAGGAATCCGACACGGCACGGGCGATGCCGAAGTCCATCACCTTCACCTGACCGGCATCGGTGACCATGACGTTGCCGGGCTTGATGTCGCGGTGCACCACGCCGGCGCGGTGGGAGAACTCCAGCGCTTCCAGGATGCCGTCGACGTAGCGTCGCGCGTCGTCGACGGAGACCGGACCCTCGGCGATGACGTCCTTCAGCAGCTTGCCGTGGACGAGCTCCATGACGATGTAGGGCACCGGGTGCTGGGCGCCGTCGGTGCCGAGCTCGGAGTCCTCGCCCGCGTCGAAGACGCGCACGATCGCCGGATGCGCCATGCGCGAGGCCGCCTGGGCCTCCAGCCGGAAGCGGGTGCGGAACGCAGCATCCTCCGCCAGTTCGCGGCGGAGGATCTTGATCGCCACCGCCCGGCCGAGGGTGACGTCGTACCCGCGGTACACGCTGGCCATGCCGCCGCGCCCGATGAGCTCATCGATGCGATAGCGGCCGGACAGCACGCGCGTCTCGGTCGTCACGGTGCACTCCCCAGGTGGTGGAACAAGAGGCCAGTTTATTCCTCGCCGGTCGTCGGCGACGGGTCCGGGGTCGGAGCCGCGGCGATGGCGACCTGCGACGTGGGCGAAGGTCCGGATTCGCGCTGCCCGCCCTGCCCGCTGCACAGCGCGACGTAGCTGGCGGTGATGTTCCCGGTGGCGGGCACCTGGATGTCGGCGGATGTCTCACCCGCGCCGAAGCTGCGCTGGGTCGTGCCGCCGGCGGCGAAGATCGCCCCGGTGATGGTCACGGTGTAGCCACTGAGGGTGCCGGTGCCGCTCGGGCACGTGAACGCTCCCCACGAGACCGTCGCCGTCCCGCCCGAGGGCGCGGGGTTCGGGGTCACGGTGGGCCCGTTCCCAGGGCTCGGGATCTGCGTCTGCTCGACGAAGCACGTCACCGTCAGTGCCTGGCCCTCATCGAGGTTGCCGCGCGCGGGATCGGTCGATTCCACCGTGCCGACCTGTTCCGCGCTGGGCGCGGCGGAGCCGTCGGCGCGGCTGGCCCGCAGACCCGCGTCGTTGGCGGCCTGGACGGCGGCGTCGCAGTTCATGCCGACGAGTCCGAGCGAGTCGAGGTTCACGGTCGTGGTCGTCGGCGTGGGTGACGGTGTGTCTCTCGGCGTCGGTGTCCGAGGCGTGCTCGAGGTGGTCGAGGCCTCCGGGGCGGGGTCGCCCTGGCTGACGAAGAACGCGATGAGCGTGCCGCCGAGCACGAGCACGAGCAGGGCGATGAGGGCGATGAGCGGCCACGTCCAGGGGCTGCGCTTGCGCTTCTTCTCCGCCGCGTCCTCTTCCGGAGCCGGCGTGGTGGTCGCCAGGGTCGGCGAAGGGAGCAGGCGCGTGGCAGCCGCGGTGTCGCCGCCGGAGGTGAGCAGCTGGGTGACGTCGTCGGCGGCGGCAGCCCCGCCGACCGCGGGGACGGCCGCGATCGCGGCGGTGAGGTCGCCTCGGCGCAGCGCCGACGCCGCACGGGAGACGGCGGCGGCCGACGCGGGCCGCTCCTCGGGCTTCTTGGCGATCATGGCCATGACCAGTCGCTGCACCGGCTCGGGGACGGTGGGCGGAAGCGGCGGCGGCTGCTCGTTGATCTGCGCCATCGCGATCGCGACCTGCGACTCCCCGGTGAACGGGCGCTTCCCGGCGAGGCATTCGTACGCGACGATGCCGAGGGAGTAGATGTCGGTGGCCGGTGACGCGGGATGCCCCGACGCCTGCTCGGGCGAGAGGTACTGCACCGTTCCCATGACCTGCCCGGTCGCGGTGAGCGGGACCTGGTCGGCGATGCGCGCGATGCCGAAGTCGGTGATCTTGACCCGTCCGTCGGGCGTGATCAGCAGGTTGCCCGGCTTGATGTCACGGTGGACGAGACCGGCGGCATGGGCGGCCTGGAGGGCGGCGGCCGTCTGCGCGACGATGTCCAGCGTCTTGTCGGTGGGCAGCGTGCCCTCGCGCTCGAGGATCGTGGAGAGTGCCTCGCCCGGGACGAGCTCCATCACCAGGAACGCGCTGCCGTTCTCCTCGCCGTAGTCGAAGACGCTCGCGATCCCCTCGTGGTTGACGAGCGCGGCGTGGCGGGCCTCGGCGCGGAAGCGCTCCAGGAAGCCCGGATCGCCCATGTACTCGTCCTTGAGGATCTTGATCGCGACCGTCCGCCCGATGACGTGATCGGTCGCCTCCCAGACCTCGCCCATCCCCCCGATCGCGACTCGCGACTCGAGTTCGTAGCGTCCGCCGAAGGTCACACCCTGTGTCGGTCTCATCTACCCAGCACCGCCTCCATGACCTTCTTCGCGATGGGAGCGGCGATGGTGTCTCCGCTGCCCGACTGTCCTTGTCCTCCGCCGGCTTCGACCACAACCGCCACGGCGACCTGCGGGTCATCCGCCGGGGCGAAGCCGGTGAACCAGAGCGTGTAGGGGCGGTCGCCGTTCTCCGCGGTGCCCGTCTTACCGGCCACCTCGACCCCGTCTATTCTTGCACCGGAGGCCGCACCCTCACGGACATTGGCGGCCATCATGCCCGCCAGCTCGTCGGCGAGCGGCTCCTCGAGGGCCCGGCCGTACTCGGTGCTGTCGAAGGTCTCCTGCACCGTCAGATCCGGCCCGATGACGGCGTCCACCATCCGCGGGTTCATCACGACCCCGCCGTTGGCCACGCCCGCCGACACCATCGCCATCTGCAGCGGCGTTGCGATGACCTGGCCCTGACCGAAGCCCGTCAGCGCGGTCTGCGCGTCATCCAGGCCGGTGGGGTAGGACGAGGGCGTCGAGGTGAGCGGAATGTCGAAGGCGCGGTTGAAACCGTACTTCTCCGCCTCCTCGAGGATCGCGTCGTCCCCCAGGCGCACCGCGAGCTCGGCCATGGGGATGTTGCAGCTGAGGCGCAGGGCGGTGGCGATCGTGACCTCTTCGCCGGGACCGCACGTGCCGCCGCCGGCGTTGCGCACGGTGCGGGATGACTGCGGCAGCTGGTACAGCGCCGGGTTGGGCAGCGTCGAATCGGGCGTGTACTCCCCCGAGGCCAGCGCGGCGGAGACGACGACGAGCTTGAACGTCGAACCCGGCGGGTTGAGGTCCCCGGCGATGGCGCGGTCGGCGAGGGGATCGGCCGGGTCGTCCAGGAGCGCCTGGTAGGCCGCTTCCACGGCTTCGGTGTCGTGGGAGGCGAGCGCGTTGGTGTCGTAGCTGGGGCTCGTGGCCATCGCCAGCACGCGCCCGGTGTCGGGCTCGATGGCGATGACGGCGCCCTGCAGCCCGGCGAGGGCGTCGAAGGCCGCGCGCTGGACCACGGGATCCAGGGAGGTCTCCACGTTGGATCCGCGCGGCGGCTGACCGGTCACGATCCGGTCGAGCCGGGAGAGGAACTGCGAGTCCGCTGTGCCGCTGAGTGCCTGCGTCATGGCCTGCTCGAGCCCGCGGGCAGAGCCCAGCACAGGGTTGATGTAACCGGTCACGGGCGCCCACATGTCGGCATCGACATACACGCGCTGCCAGCTGTAGACATCGTCCGAGGGCACCGAGGATGCGATGGCCGTGCCGCCGGCGATGATCGATCCGCGCTGGATCTCATAGGAGTCGTACAGTGCGCGGGTGTTCGCCGGATTGCGGGCGAGGTCGTCGGCCTGCACGACCTGGATGACGCTGGTCGACCCGAACAGGGCCAGGAACATCACCAGCATGAGGATGCTGAGGCGGCGGAGCTCCTTGGTCATCCGATCACCACCCGGGGTCGGCTGCGCACGGCGTCGGAGATGCGCAAGAGGAGCGCGACGATGAGCCAGTTGGAGATGAGCGAGGATCCTCCCGCGGTGAGGAACGGTGTGGTCAGGCCGGTCAGGGGGATCAGCCGCGTGACGCCGCCGACCATGATGAACACCTGCAGCGCGATCGTGAACGACAGCCCGGTGGCCAGGAGCTTGCCGAAGTCGTCCTGACCGGCGAGGCCGATCCGCACGCCGCGGCTGGCGAACACCATGTACAGGCACAGGATCGCGAAGACCCCCACGAGCCCCAGCTCTTCGCCCAGGCTCGGCAGGATGTAGTCGCTCTGCGACAGCGGGGTCAGGTACGGCCGCCCCTGACCCAGCCCCGTGCCGATCAGCCCGCCCTGCGCGAGGCCGAAGATGCCCTGCACGAGCTGGTAGCTGCTGCCGTTGATGAGGTCGGGGTTGAACGCATCCAGCCAGTTCGAGAAGCGCGCGCCCACGTAGGGCAGCACGCGCGACGCCAGGAAGGCGCCACCGCCGGCGAGGACGACGCCGATGAGCACCCAGCTCGTCTTGCCGGTGGCCACGTACAGCATCGCCACGAACATGCCGAACAGCAGCAGTCCGGTGCCGAGGTCGCGCTGGAGCACGATGATGCCGAGGGAGATCAGCCAGATGACCAGCAGCGGCCCGAGTTCCCGCGCGCGCGGCCACGTCATCCACAGGAACCGGGTGCCGACGGAGCTGAGGCTCTCGCGCGTTCGGACGAGGTAGCCGGCGAAGAAGACCGCCAGGGAGATCTTCGCCAGCTCGCCGGGCTGGAACTGGAACAGCCCGCCGACCGACACCCACACGTCGGCGTTCTGGTTCGTGCCCAGGCCCGGGACGAAGGGCAGCAGGAGCAGCAGGACGCCGGCCAGGCCGAACAGGTAGGTGTAGCGGAACAGCACGCGGTAGTTGCGCAGCAGCAGGACCAGGGCCAGCGCGCCGCCGATCGCGAGCGCCGACCACGCGAGCTGCCGCGTGGACGAGGCATCCCACCCCAAGTGGTCGCGGGCGATGTCGATGCGGTAGATCTCCGCGATCCCGAGGCCCGTCAGCAGCGTCGCGATCGGGAGCACGAACGGGTCGGCGTCGCGCGCGCGCAGCCGCAGGACGACGTGCAGCGCGAGGGCCAGGGCGGCGGGGAGCGCGCCGTACAGGGCGACATCGGTGCCCGGCGTGCGGCCGGTGCCCAGATCGACCAGGGTCACGGCGGCGAGGTTCAGCACGAGGGCGAACAGCAGCAGCGCGAGTTCGCGGTTGCGCTGGGTCTGCGGGACGCGCAGGCGCTTGAGTGCCCGCACGACGGCGGTGTCGGTGCTCACGCCGTCGGCCGGAGCGGACGGGCGGGCAAGAGGCGTGCCGGCGGCCATCAGTTCTCCGCTCCCGCCATGTCGCGCAGGCGATCCACGATCAGCTCCGCGTCGGACAGCGAACGCGCCGAGATCGTGCGCTCGACGGTGGCGCGCTCGAAGTCGGGCAGATCCGCCAGGGCGATGCCGGTGTCTTCGTGCGGGGTGGACAGGGGGATCGGTCCGATCGACTGCTGGACGCCGCGGTACACGACCACGGTGTCATCGTCGGCGCCGATGTAGTAGCGGGTCTGCGTCCAGTTGTAGCCGACGGCCAGTGCAGCGGCGATGGCGGCGAGCACCAGGACGAATCCGACGATCCACCCGATGCGGCGCCGCCGGGCCCGCCGACGGTCCTCCTCGATGAGCTCCTCGAGGAACTCCGCATCCGGCTCGAAGTGCGTCGGCTCGTTGGCGGCCTGACGGTTCGGGTGCAGCCAGCTGCTGCGCCCGGGGCGGGCGGCGGGCACCTCCACGCCGATCGGGTTCGACGCCGACCCGACGATCGAGGGCGTGCCCAGGAACACCGGATGCTGGCCGCCCACGTCGACGATGACGATCGTGACGTTGTCGGGGGCACCGCCGTCCAGGGCGTGCTTGAGCAGCAGGTCGGCGGTGCGGCCGGGGGCGAGGCCCTGGCTCAGCGCCTTGGCCGTGTGCGCATCATCCAGCACTCCCGACAGCCCGTCGGAGCACAGCAGCCACCGGTCTCCCGGCTGCGTCGGCATGATGAACGTGTCGACCTCGGGGTCGGGGTCCATGTCGCCCAGCACGCGCATGAGCACCGAGCGGCGCGGGTGGTAGCGCGCCTCCTCGGGCGTGATGCGGCCGGAGTCCACGAGGCGCTGGACGAACGTGTGGTCGGTCGTGATCTGGGTGAGCGCGCCCTCGCGGTACAGGTATATGCGGGAGTCGCCGATGTGGGCGATGACGGCGTAGTCGTCGACCATGACGAGCGCGCTGACGGTCGTGCCCATACCGGCCAGCTCAGGGCGGCGGCCGACGGTCTCGATCAGCTCGGTCGCGGTGTCGGCGATCGAGTCGCGCAGCGCCAGCTCCGCTTCGGCGGTGGAGGAGAACGGCTGGTCCAGGAGCGCGAGCCGGGCGATCGCGAGGCTCGAGGCGACATCTCCGCCTGCGTGGCCGCCCATGCCGTCGGCCACGACGAACAGGTTCGACCCGGCGTAGCCGGAGTCCTGGTTGTTGGAGCGCACCTTGCCGGTGTGCGAGATGGCGGCGCTCGAGCCCTGGAAGACCATGGAGGATCCGGTGCTTACTTCCGCAGCTCGAAGGTCGTCGCGCCGACCTTGATGGGCGCACCGATCTTCACCGGGACGGGAGCGGCCACGCGCGTGCCGTCGTGGAACGTGCCGTTGGTGGAATCCAGGTCCTGGATCATCCATTTGTCGCCCCACAGCACGAGGCGCGCGTGGTGGCTGGAGGTGTAGTCGTCGCGGATGACGAGGGCCGACTCGCTGGATCGGCCGATCGTGAGCGGCTCGTTGCCCAGGGGCAGCTCGACACCGGCCTTCGGTCCGCTCGTGATGACGATGCGGGAGACGGTGCTGGTCGTCGCGGCACCCCCGGGCGCAGCATCCCTCGCCTTCGAGGCCGGCGCGGGGCGTCCCACCGGCTCGGTGACGCCCGCCGGTCCTGCGGTGGCGGCCGCTGCCGCTGCCGGGGCGGGCTCGGGGAGTTTCCGCACCTTGACGCCGAACAGGTCGGCCCGCAGCGAGTAGACGACGGCGAAGACGAAGAACCACAGCAGCAGCAGGAATCCGATGCGCAGCAGCAGGAGGGTGAGTTCGCTCACGCGGAGGGACCCCTCTCGGGCAGGCCGAACGCACGCGTCGCGTCCGCGTCGGCGCTGCGCGGACGCGCCGGCGCCGCCTGCGGCACGACGCGGAAGACGATGTCGGTGCGGCCGATCGTGACGGTGGAATCGGGGGGCAGCGGGGCTTCGGAGATCTTCTGGCCGTTCAGCTGCGTGCCGTTGGTGGACTTCAGGTCGCGCACCATCGCGCGCTCGCCGTCCCACAGGATCTCCACGTGCCGGCGGCTGGTGCCCGCATCCGGGATCGTGATGTCGGCGTCGCTGCCGCGGCCGATCACGGTGCGCGCCTTCACGAGCGGATGCCGCTGTCCGTCGATGTCGACCACCCCGCGCCACGACACGGTGCCCGCGGCCGTCTCCGAGTCCACGCGGAGCGTGCCGGTGGAGAGCGACTCGTCGCGCGTGAGGGAGATGCCCACCGGCCCGGCGAACGAATAGCCCTGCGTGCGGGCGTGCGCCTTCACCAGGGTGTTGAGCTCATCGCCGAGGGCGGCGCCGAGCTGCGCCATCCGTTCGTCGTCGGCGGGGGAGAGGCGCACCGTGAAGGTGTTGGGCGCCAGGATGCGGTCACGGCTGACCACCGCGGCCTTCTTGTCGAGCTCGCTGCGCAGCGCCGAGGCGATCTCCACGGGCTGGATGCCGCTGCGGAAGGTCTTCGCGAAGGCGCTGTTGACAGCGCGTTCGAGACCCTTCTCGAAACTGTCGAGTAGTCCCACGAGACTCCTTCAGGCAGGCAGACCGGTGGGTACATCGTAGTCAGGGCGCCTGGGGAGGCCATGGACGTCGTTCCCCGGCTCGTCCGCCGCATCCGTTTCGCCGTTCAGAACTCAGGAGAATTCGACGTTTTCCGGGGTCGTGGGGGCCGGATGTGGCGGAATCTCCTGAGTTCTGCGCGGTGGTGCCGGGGGAGCGCTTTGCGGTGGCGGGCGTGGGCCGTGATATCCTCGGGAAGTTGAGTGCGCGGGATCCGTTCCGCGCCTCGCGCGAGTGGCGGAATAGGCAGACGCGCTGGCTTCAGGTGCCAGTGCCCGAAA
>JADGMW010000720.1_pt1 | contig 11492 bp, 12 predicted proteins | sample 8641801 | NCBI WGS metagenome assembly JADGMW01 (sample SAMN16272018, study PRJNA661076) | feces metagenome | isolation source: fecal sample from diarrhoea affected cattle A | host: Bos taurus | place: South Africa: Lokaleng Village, Mahikeng | collected 2019-09
GCGCAGCCGCTGCGTATCGATCAGTTCACGAATCGACTTGGACACCTCAGCAGGTGACGAACCCACTGAACGTGAACCCTTTTCGACATCCACCACTCGTAGCGTCGACGGTAGGAGCTGTGCAAAAGCTTTGCGTGACTGTACTTCTCCGATCACGACCACCAGCGCGACCTTGTGTTCGCGGGCGAGCGATGCCGCGCGCTCCACAGCCTGTGCCAGGTTCTTCCGGATGTTCTCCTCCACGAGGCTTTGACTGTCGGTGTACCGCTCCTGGCCGCCCACGTGCGCCTTGTGTACCGGGAAGCCGTCGCCGTCGACCGATTCGCCGTACACGTCACGCCCGCGGGCATCGCGCACGCACAGGTCCGCGCCGGTGTGGTCGACCTTGGCGATGAGGAAGGGCTCGGTGTCGTATCCGTGTGCGATCAGTGGAATCAAGTAGGGCAGCTCACCCAAGGTTGCGATGGTCGATCCGGCGGGTTCGAGCAGAATATCGTCGATCAGCACTGCTTCGGGTGTGGCAACTATCGCTCGCCCAGCGCGTCCCGAGATTCCGTGATGGTTGTCCTTCACCTCGTCCAGTCGTGCGATGAGCGTTTCGGACGCGCCCTGTTTCGAGAGTTGATTGCGCATCGAGCGCCATTCGAGTTCGAAGCGCTCGCGCGCATCCTCCCGGTTGCGGACGTCTTCGAAGTACACGGAGGCAAACGGGCCGTCACTCGAACCGACCTTCTTCAGTCGCGCAGCATGCATGTCGGCTCCCTTCTGTAGTGGTCCTATGCCGCGTACCCGACAACCGGGTATTCGACACGACCGCTTTCAGTTCGCACGTTTGTTCGACTGCTGGTACTGTCTGTGAACGTGAGGGTGGTGCAGAGGGAAGCCTGCATCACCCTCACGCCAAGAACCCGGGACCTGCCGCCGACTGCCTTCGGTGGCAGGTCCCGATTCTGCTCACTCGGCGTCGTCGGTGCCCTTCGTTCTGTCGGAACTCTTGCGCCAGTGAGTAAATCGTTCCTTGATATCCGACGCGACGTCGCCGACGCCGTTTCCGACGGCGCCGACCGCGCCGCCCAGTCCGCTGCCGATCTCGCGCACCATTCTGATCAGAGGGTCCTCTGACTCGTCGAAGTTCTGCTTGTAGGTCTTGGCTGCATTCTTGAACTCGTCGCTGATCTTCGCTCCGTCGTCTTCTCCTCGCCTCGGGTAGTTTCCGCGCAGGATCGCGGCATAGTCTCCGCTGTCCACCCATTTCTTGAGTTCTGCGGCGCGAAGTACCGAGAACGGATGCGAGAGCAGTTCGATGTTGAGGAGCTTGAGTACGCCGTCCCGGAGGTCGCCGCTGGCGTCGTACTCGGCAGCCTGGGCGAGGAATGCGTCGATGTCGATTTCACTGACTCGCGATCCGCCCGCCAATTTCATCTGGACGCGAATCGCGGTGTGGACGTCCTGCCCGCACAGCAATCCGGCGCGATCGCCGGACAGTTCGGATTTGCGCTGCCATTCCATGAGGGCGGCGATGATCGCGCGCAGTGCCCACCCGCCGACGGGTAGCCAACCGATGGTTCCGGCCAGTCGCATCAAATGCATCAGGATGGTGCGGTAGACCGCATGGCCGGACAGCGCATGGCCGAGTTCGTGGCCGATGATGAACCGCTGCTCCTCGTAGTTCATCACGTCCAGCAGGCCGGTCGTGACCACCATGAACGGCTTGTCCATACCGATGGTGAAGGCGTTGACCATCGGGGTTTGGAGGACGAACAACTCTGGTGTCTCGTCGGCCTGCAGAATGTCGACGCAATCGCGTCGCAGATCGTTCAGGTCGCTGAACTGGCGTTCGTCGACCCGCACGGATGTAGCGAGATACATGAGGCGATGCTGGCGTTCCTGGAGTAGGCCGGACAGCGTCCGCAGCACGGTGTCGAACCCCCGAAGTGTCCGGAGGGTCACCAATGCAGCCCGATCGGCAGGGTGTTCCCACGCACGCGAGCTGATGTCCGGGAACTCGATTCGGGTGCGATCTGGCGCAGTGGTCATGGTGGCCCCTCACTTCGATGTGTGTCGACTCACCTCCAGGGTAACGACTAGTCGGTTTAGCGCTGCATATCGGCAGTTCACTCGGTCGGTTGAGGAAGCGTGCAGTCCGTAACTTTGGGATTGACGCCGAAGTAGTTCAGCGGGCCCGCGATGACGGTGAGCGCGATGGTCCCGACGCCGGCACAGTTGGTCGGCGAACTGCTGTAGTAACCGCGCTGGCCGGCCGCAACGGCTCCGACGATCAGCCAGATCAGAACGATCAGAGTCACAATTCTCATCATGGCGTGCTCGATTCTTCAAATATTATGGTGCCCAGCGAAATACCCGGTCAGCGAGGGTATGAAACGCACGGCCGACGGGTATCCGGGGTGTATGCGGCTCGAGGCGGGCGTATCCGCCCGAGTGAACGCACTGAAGGAGCTTGTCATGATCATCCTCGGCGTAATCCTGCTGATAATCGGTTTCGTGGTGAACATTCCGATCCTGTGGACGATTGGTGTCGTCTTGCTGGTGATCGGAATCATCCTGTACGCGTTGGGCGCGGCCGGGCACGCTGTCGGCGGTCGGCGGCATTACTACTGATCGGGAGCCGGTCCCGCATGTGTATCCATGCGTGCCGGCTCGATCGGGGTGGTGCGTTGAACGGCACGTGCGATCAGTTCCCGAAGGCAGACCTGGCGAAGCGTTCGCTGTTGCCAGTCGCTGCCGCCGCCGGTGACCGATTTGTTCCGCAGCGCCGACTCCACACTCGCGTACTCGCCTGTCTCGTCGAGTGAGTCGCGGACATGGATCAGGAGTCGGTGCAACAGTTCGGTGGCCGAAATTCTTTGTGTGGTAACAGGATCGATCGACGTTCCCAGGACCCCTTCCTTCGCGGACACCCAGGTTGCGAGACGAAGGTTCTCGAGGGAAATGTTCGGAGCCTCGATGCCCCGGTCTATCGCGCCTAACGCAGTTGCCACCAGAGCCCGTCCAAGTGTTGCCAGTAGCGCTGCATCGTCTGCTGTCGGTTGAACGTCGCAAACCCGGATCTCGACGGTCGGTAGATGGCACGACGGACGGACGTCCCAGTAGGCCATCCGCTCGTCGAGCATCACGCCGCAATCCACCATCCGCGCTACCACGTTGTCGAAGTCTGCAGCGCTCTCGAAGTACGGCGGCGGCCCGGCGACGGGCCACCTGGACCATTGGATCGCCCGCCAACTCGCGAATTCTGTGTCGGATCCTTGGTGGACACGGGAATTGGCGCTCAGAGCAAGCAAGGCGGGCAGCCAGATGCGCACGTGATTGCAGACCTGCACGGCTTCGGCTTGATCAGCGACGCCAACATGGATGTGGCAACCACAGATGCTCTGTTCGGCAGCGAGGGCGCCGAAGCGCTCACCCATCTGTCGGTAACGAGGTGCATCGCTTATCTCGAAACGCGAAGGCCCCGAAAGCGGTGCGCCGACGGCCAACAGCCTGCAGCCGTTCAACTCGGCCGCTTTCGCTGCGCGCCGACGCATGTCGATCAAATGGGTTCGGAGTTCGCCGATGCTCTGGCACACCGGAGAGTTGGTCTCGACCTGGCACCGGGACAATTCGAGCTGAAGATCCATACCGAGTGCCGACGCGGTTTCCGCGACCGCGGCATTGTCGGTGGAGGGCAACCACGATGTCGGGTCGACGAGGATGAATTCTTCTTCGACGCCGACGGTCGGGGTCGTCGATTCGTAGCGGCCAGCGGTGGATCCGGTCGAGCTGGTGGCGCTCATGCTCGCGTCTACCCGGTCGGTCGACGGAGGAAACCGACACGAGGAAGCCCCGTTCTCGTCGGGAGAACGGGGCCTGTGGTCGGTCTTGCCAACATCTCGTAAGCGTCAACGAGCCCTTGCACACCGTGTGAATCTGGGGACTGGCGTGCCTGGGAAAACGTACTGTGTCGGACTCGGAAAAACGAGACCTCCTGGCATGTTTCACCCCCTATTTCACCCTCGTGTGAGCCTGCCCGCCCGCACGTCGTCGAGTCGCGGATCGTGCCTGTCGGAGTGCGGTGGGGCTGTCTCGGTTTTATCCGTGGAGTCCGCATTTATCACGCCGATCCCGGAGAAATGTGAACCCATCTAAACTAACGTCCAACATTCAGATGTGAGGTTTCGGTGAGAGTGGCCACTCGGAGCGGCAGTGGATATGTGACCAGTTAATCCCGTGCACAGTATCCGGTAAAGTTATCGGACTTTTGGACTGGTATTGCGTTTCATCAGCGGAAATATGCAGTGGTTATGGGTGAACGTCAGAATTTGGGAGAAAGTGCCTGGGATCGTGTTGCTACCGGTTCGTTATCGCAGTCGAATGTCCACTATGTATGTGGGTGGCGCCTCTTTGAGGCTGGCAAAACTGCGTGTCAACAGTGTGGAAACTTTGCCAACCTCGCGGTCTTCGGTGGAGAGTTTCGCCAGGGATATCTATCGGAATCGACGCGCCCGGAAATTTTTCTCAAGATTTACCCATTGGCGAATTGGGGAAGTTTCTCAGCTTCAGAATATTGGAAATGCTGCGGGTGGGAGCTGTTATTCGTGGCAATTTGCTCGTATCTTGCTGTGTGGAGTTTTTGTGGCAGAAGTGCTGCATGGTCGAGAAATAATCCCATTGATGCTTTACATTGGGAATTGCAAGATGCACGTTTCATCCTCAGTGTTAAACGAAAGGACGAACGCAATGGGTAGCTTGGAAGATTTCGACATCGCGGCACTTCTCCAGAAGGTCATCGCATTCTTCGACGGATTCTCGTCGGACGAGACTGAGCCGACGGGCTAAGACGCCGACGGGCTAAGACTTACCGAAGCCGCTGCGCATCCGGATGTCACCGGATGCGCAGCGGTCTTTGTTCCGCTGCAAGCCACGTTGGGAACTTCCGCGAAATCTCGACCTCAATCAGTTCCTAGCTGGTCGCATCGTTCTGGATCAAGAGCATCGCGTCGTCGACCGGATCGAAGTACAGAGCCGGGTCGGCAACCAGTGCAGCCTCGTCACCATGAGTTTGCATGGTGACAACCCAGGCGCGATCCTCGTGTTCGACATAGTAGGCACCTGCAAGGACGCCGATGGAGCTGCCGCCCTTGAATCCGCCGTAGGTGAACCATTTCGCGGACTCCTCACTGAGCGCCGGATCCTCGGCCAGTATGTCTCGAACCGGTGCGCCGGTCTCGGTCTTCGCCATCTGTTGTAACGAGACCAGCGCGGCACGCAGGTCCGCGGGCGAGGCGAACCAGTCGATGTCGAAAGGCCATGCGGGGGTGGTGAATGCTGACACAGGAATGTCCACCAGGCCGCCGGGTAGTGCCGCCAGTATTGCTCGACGCTCGTCCGGGGTTCCGTCGCGCCAGGCGACACGTTGTGCGCCATCGTTGCCCCAGCCGAGTTGGAACAGTGCGCGGGTCGGCTTCAGCGGAATATTGAGCGAAGGATCCGCCATGCCCATCGGGGTGAACTCGGCTTCGACCTGCTCGCGCCCGACAGCAGCGATCAGCATGTCGGTGGCGGTGTTGTCGCTGATCGAGATCATCTTGCCGGCGGTTTCCCGGACCGTGACTTCGGTTCCGGACGGCAGGTCCTGCATGGTCCCGCCTGGCATCGACTTGAGGTCGTCGGTGACGGTGAGCTTCTGATCCCAGGAGAGTGTCCCGTTCTCGACAGCCGTCGCAACTGCGCCGAGAACGTACAGCTTGATCGTTGACCCTGTGGGCTGCGGTGAGGTGTCGCCGACGCCGAAGACCTCGGCGTTCTTTCCGCCGGTGACTTCGGTGACGGTCAAGTTCGTCGGCGCGGGAAGTGCTTTGACAGCTGTTTCGAGCTCTTGCCACGATGCGGCAGGCACATGATCGTCTTTGGCCGGTGTGATCGCCATTCCAAGGACCAATCCGTTGCCGTCGACGACGACGTTGATGTCGAACGCGCCGCCGGTGGCACTGGTGATGGAAACGGTGCCGTCGGTATCACCTCCCGTGTAATTCACTGGTGTCCAGGGCTGTCCGGCTCGGATGGAGTCGAAGTCCGGAGGCGTCAGGACGACGGGTGCGGTGGGTCCGAAGTGCTCGGCGATTTCTTCCTGGGTCAATGGCGTGCTCGTGTTGAAAGCACTGAGAAGCCAGGTGATCTGCTTGCCGACGGAGCTGTCGGGGATCGTGACTGTCGCAGGTGTATCGGAGGTGGAGCTCGTTGTGCTGTTCTCAGAGGTTTGTGCAGAATCGGACCCGGAGGTACATGCAGCGAGGGCGAATACCGCTGCGGAGGCAAGTGCCACCAGCGTGAGCGGGCGACTCTTCCTGCGTGTGTGTTCGAGTTTCATGGATTCATTTCATCAGCGTTCTCTTCGGCGCGCGTCCGTCTGAGGTGTAGACATACTCAGTCTGAAGTACTGAATCGGTTCATCCTCGAGTACCGTCAACTCCTTGTGGTGGTGACACGCATGTTGAAGCTGGACAATAGGGAGAAATGCTGCACCCGAGTAACTTTCGTGATGACTGCGAGATTCAGTTCTTGGTTGCGGCCAGGAAAGTGGGCTGCGTCGACAGTGCGGCGATCTCTTCGGGGAGATCAGGAATCGGGCGATCATACAGATCTGCCAACTCGACCGAGTTGAAGCGTCGGACGGTCCAATTGTGTTCAGTCAACCACTGACCCGGATCGGATCGTTTGTCGCTGTAGAACAGTTGCGAAATGTCCAGGTCTCCGAACGGACTCTGGGCAAAGTACTTGGATCTGATGGCCGCCAGCTTCTTCGGGTCCGTACCGGCCGGAAAGTCGTTCACTGCCAACCGACTACCGGTCGCCGAGAGTTCGTCGATCCGCTCGAACAATGCATCGTGGGCAGCGCCGGGGAGGTACGCGAGCAGGCCTTCTGCCGACCAGGCAGTGGGGTCGTTCCGATCGAAACCAGCGCTCTCGAGCGCAGTCGGCCAATCGTTGCGCAGATCGGTAGGAACTGTGCGTCGATCGATTTTCGGCTGGGCATCGCGCGCAGTGAGCACTTCGGCTTTGAACTCCAGCACCTTTGGTTGATCTACTTCGAAGACTGTCGATCCTGGGGTCCAGTCCAGTCGATAGGCGCGCGAATCCAACCCTGCCGCAACGATTACCGCCTGCTTGATTCCGGATTCGGTTGACGACAAGAAGAATTCGTCGAAGAACCGGGTTCGCAACCCCATGAAACCGCCGAAGGGGGTGGCGTCGAGGAGCGCGGGATCTTTCAGAAGAGCTGTGAAATGCGGCTCCGCTGCGGCTTCCACGAACCACGATGCGAATTGGTCCTCGATGATCGCGTCCGTGCGGGTGCTTTCCAATGCGCGGAACGTCGCCACTGCCAGCGCAGTGAGTCCGACACTACTGACGATGTCCCACGTGTCTCCATCGCTCCGCATTGCCTGGGTGTCCTTCCGCTCTGGGTGACTGAGCCGAACTCTGTCGACTTTACGCCCGAGCGACCGCTTGCCGCCTGGAACGGAACGGTCGGAACTGGGGCGCGGTGCGAGCAGCGCGTCGGTGCCGGAACATTCTGTAGTGCAAGGCGTTCGGTTTGAAGTCAGTCCTGCCAGGCATCTGCCAGGGTAGTGCCAGTGGACGGCCAGGATGCAGGACTTCACTGGTGTGTGCCCCGTTCGGGACAGCCAGAGGGAGTCTGGAGAAATCTTCGGAGAAGGGATCCATCATGGCTCGACTATTCACACCGGAACAACGTAAGAAGCACTTCTGGGCCAAACTCGCAGTGACGGGTGCGGTCTTGACGGTACCGATAGCCGTGCTCGCCGCGCCGGCCTCGGCGGATACGGTGAATCATGATGTAACGCAGACTGATAACAGTTGGTACGGAGATCAGGGTGGCGATCACTCGCACGATTGGGACCATGGTGGAAACGGCGGCTGGAACCAGGGTGATAACTGGAATCAGGGCAACGACTGGAATCAGGGCAACCAGAATCAATGGCAAGGCGGGCAAGGTCCGGCACCCGCGCCGACAGTGAACCCCTTCGCCGGACTGTTCGGTTCCAGCTGATCGGTCGTCTGCACGACGAATTTCGTTTCGAGACAGAGAGAATGTAAGCCCATGTTGCAGGAAAGCGCGCTCGAGGTGTTGGCCGCTGCGGCACGGAGCGGTAGCCATGAAGCCATGGCCGATTTGTACGCGGCGTTTCGTCCGATGGTTGTGCTGCGGTGCCGCGCCGAGCTTGATCGGACTGTCTCCGACTCCGCCGCGGATGCCTCGTGCCTCGCTGTTCTCGAGGCCGTGCGCGAAGGATCTCTCGAGGCAGTGCGCGACGGATCGGAGTTGAATCAGCCTTTCCTGCGGTTGCTGTATGCGAGAACGAGCGTCGCGATTGCCCGGGCGGCATCCGACGGGTTCAGTGGCGGGCCGCTTGCATCGCCAACGGCCCTTCCGGTTGTCGAACGCGATGTCCTGGTTCTGCGTCTGATCGTCGGCCTCGGCACCGAGGCGACCGCAACATCGCTTGCCCGTACGACGGACGAGGTGTTACTCGACCTGCATCGAGCGCTGCAGCGACTGCGAAAGTTGCCCTCCGCGAATGCAATCAGGGAAATATTGACACCGATATGAGGTGCCCGGCGTGTGTCAGAAGACGAGGAGCGAACAGAACTCTGCGTTACTGGCCGGCGATGTACTCGATCGACGGTCCCGCAGTCCAACCGCCGTCGACGGCGATCTCGGAACCTGTTGTGTACGAAGCATCGTCGGAAAGTAGGTAGGTGACCGCACCGACCAACTCTTCCGGGCGGCCGACGCGTCGATACGGATTGTTGGGGAATGCGCCTTCTTCGAGGCTGATGCCCGTCGGTGCAGTCATGGGTGTCAGGACCATGCCGGGGTGAACCGAGTTGACTCGGATCTTGTCGCGACCGAGTTCGACGGCAGCGATCTTGCTCAGTCCACGCACGCCCCACTTGGCTGCGCCGTACCCACTGGTCAGAGCCATGCCCATCAGGCCGGCAGCCGAGGAGATGTTCACGATGGATCCGCCGCCTGCTGCCTTCAAGAACGGGACCACCGTGTGGATGCCGGTGTGTACGGACACGAGGTTGATCTGGATGATCCGCTGGAACGTTTCGAGGGGCTCATCGGCGACCGTCTGGCCGGACGCGGAGATCCCGGCGTTGTTGACCAGACCGTTGATGGCGCCGAACTCGGACACGGTGAACTCGACGGCAGACTTCCACGACCCTGGGTCGGTGACGTCGAGATGAACGTAACGCGCTGCGTCGCCGAGAGATTCGGCTACTGCTCGACCGTCGTCGTCGAGTAGGTCGCCGATGACGACGCGGCCGTTACCCGCGACGATGCCGCGCGCAAACGCCTCACCCAGGCCGCGTGCGCCGCCGGTGACGAGTACGGTTTTTCCGGAGAGATCCTGAGTCATGATTGTTCCTTACCAGTTGGATGTGAGAGATACGACGTCGAAAACGCGTCGAGTGCGCGGTTGATTGCCGCGGGCGCCGGGGTTCGGTGGTCTGCCATTTCCCGTAGTGCTGCGACCACCGCGAGCGTCGCCTGACCCGCAGCTGCGGTGGTGTCGAGCGAGGTTTCCGGCCGATCGATCAGCCGGGCCACTTCGGGGCGAATGAGTTCCATCGTCTCGAAAGTCGCTGACTCCCAGACTCTCCGGAGTGCAGCATCACTGAAGATGATCGGCATCAGTGACCGTGTCATGGCCTCGAAAGACTCGCCGACCGAGGCGACGAAGGCGTTCCGGACAGCCGGCGCAAGTCCCGAATCGCGTGGCTGCTCACCGAGTGCGGCGGCGAGGCTCCGGTTGCCGTCGTCGAGCATCGGCCAGATGCTCTCCTCTTTGGTGGCGAAGCAGCGGTAGAACGTGCGCTCGGAGATTTCCGCACGCTCGGCGAGTTCGGCGATTGTCGTCGAAGTGTCGCCGCGTTCGACGAAAGCGGCAGCACAACTCTGCGAGACGCGGAGAAGTAGTGCGGTGCGGCGGGCTGTTGCCATATCCGCACTGTACCAAAAGTGGCAGAAACTGCCATATATGGTTGCAGTTGGTCAGCCGGTGCTGCCTTCGACGCCGGATACTTCCTGCTCAACGACGCTCTTGAAGTTCAGCAGCGTCTTGCGGATGTTGCCGCGCTGAAAGTCGGCGAACGTCTTTCCACCGGTGGCAACCTTGTCGAACAACTCGGCCGCAAGGTCCGGCCAGCCGCGCCTGTCGTCGGTCCACGTTTCGGTAACTCGCGTTCCGCCGGGCACCGGCGAGAATCGGAACTGCCAGGTTGCGATGGCGGCAGGAATCCGCGGCGTGGAGAGGCCTATCTTGTGAACGCGGAACTCGAAGAGCTTTCCGGCGTCGGCAGCGGTGACTGTGCATCTCGTGGTCCACTGTGCGCGCCCACGTTTGTTATGTCCGTCGAACTCCATACCCAGGAATGCGCTTTCGCGATCTCCTCGCAAGGTCGCGCCCAAGTTTTCGGGACTCCAGGCACCCATACGAGTGGGATCGCTGATGAGCTCGTAGAGGGAGAGCGCGTCGGCATTGACGACGGCGCTGTCGGAGACGGTAAGTACGCGAGCCATTTCGGTTTCAGTTTCTTTCTGTCGAGCGTGTGTGAGGTGAGTATGACGATCGGTGGTTTCGCGAACAAGATGCGCAGCGGCGCATGAACCCGTCGAGCTGATCGGAGTTGGACTACAGGTGCGGTTTCAGCTGGATCTTGACCGCTCCTTCCTGTTTCTTCTGGAAGATCTCGTAGGCGTGTGGCGCCTGATCGAGCGGCAGCTGATGAGTGGAAAAGCTGTCGACGCCGAGTGGGTCGTCGTCAGTGAGCAGGGGCATGATGTCGTCTACCCACTTCTTGACATTCGCCTGGCCCATCCTGAGCTGAATCTGCTTGTCGAACATGGTCATCAGCGGCAGTGGGTCAACCATGCCGCCGTAAACACCGATCAGAGAAACGGTTCCACCGCGCCGAACGATGTCGATGGCTGAATAGACAGCTCCGAGGCGATCGATTCCTGCGTTACGCATCGCAGGCGCGGCTAGAACATCGGGGAGAAGTCCGACGAACTGCTGCGCGAGCTTTCCGATCGGAGACCCGTGCGCTTCCATGCCGACAGCATCGATGACCGAGTCGGTTCCACGGCCGTTCGTCGCATCCCTGACGGCGTCGCCGATCTTGCTGCCGTAGTCGTCGAGATTGAGGGTTTCGATCCCACGTTCGGCAAGGCGTGCGAGGCGTTCGGGTACACGGTCCACGCCGATTACCCGAAATCCCTTGTGGTGGGCGATGCGAGCCGCCATGTCACCGATCGGTCCGAGACCGAGGATTGTCACGGACCCACCCGGCGGGATGTCGGCGTATTCGACCGACTGCCAGGCTGTGGGCAGCACATCGGAGAGGTAGACGAAGCGCGAATCCGCGGGACCTTCGGGAACTTTGATGTGTGTGAAGTGTGCTTG
>JADGMW010000721.1_pt1 | contig 11469 bp, 10 predicted proteins | sample 8641801 | NCBI WGS metagenome assembly JADGMW01 (sample SAMN16272018, study PRJNA661076) | feces metagenome | isolation source: fecal sample from diarrhoea affected cattle A | host: Bos taurus | place: South Africa: Lokaleng Village, Mahikeng | collected 2019-09
ATCGCGCGGATCGTCGACGGCGCCGGGCCCGGCAACGAGGTGGCCTTCGACGAGTTCAAGCCGCTCTACGGCGCCTCGCTGGTCACCGGCTGGGCCCGGATCCACGGTCGCCCGATCGGCATCCTGGCCAACGCCCAGGGCGTGCTGTTCAGCGAGGAGGCGCAGAAGGCGACCCAGTTCATCCAGCTGGCGAACCAGTCCGACACCCCGCTGCTGTTCCTGCACAACACCACCGGCTACATGGTCGGCGCCGAGTACGAGCAGGGCGGGATCATCAAGCACGGCGCGGCGATGATCAACGCCGTCTCCAACTCGACGGTCCCACACCTCTCGGTGCTGATCGGCGCCTCCTACGGCGCCGGCAACTACGGGATGAACGGCCGCGCCTACGACCCGCGGTTCCTGTTCACCTGGCCGAACGCCAAGTCCGCGGTGATGGGCCCGGCCCAGCTCGCCGGGGTGCTCTCGATCGTGTCGCGGGCCGCCGCGGAGGCGAAGGGCAAGCCCTTCGACGCCGAGGCCGACGCCGGGATGCGCGCCTTCGTCGAGCAGATGGTCGAGGAGCAGTCGCTGCCGTTCGTGCTCTCCGGGATGCTCTACGACGACGGCGTCATCGACCCCCGCGACACCCGCACCGTCCTGGGCATCTGCCTGTCCGTCATCGACACCGCACCGGTCGCGGGCACCGACCGCTTCGGCGTCTTCCGAATGTGAGGCCCGCCGTGATCACCCGACTCCTGGTTGCCAACCGCGGCGAGATCGCCCGCCGCGTGCTCACCACCTGCCGCCGGCTCGGCATCGAGACCGTGGCGGTGCACTCCGACGCGGACGCCGGGCTGCCGTTCGTCGCCGAGGCGGACTGCGCCGTCCGGCTGCCCGGCAGCACCCCGGCCGAGACCTACCTGCGCGCGGACCTGGTCGTCGCCGCCGCCCGCCGGGCCGGCGCGGACGCCGTCCACCCCGGCTACGGGTTCCTCAGCGAGAACGCCGACTTCGCCCGCGCGGTCGTCGCCGCCGGGCTGACCTGGGTCGGCCCGGACCCGTCCTCGATCGAGTCAATGGGCTCCAAGGTGGAGTCCAAGAAGCTGATGGAGGCCGCCGGCGTGCCGGTGCTCCGCTCCTGGTCGCAGGAGGAGGTCGGTGGAGTAGCGAGCGCCGGCGAGCGGATCGAGACCCCGCTGCTGGTCAAGGCCTCCGCCGGTGGCGGCGGTCGCGGGATGCGGGTGGTGCGCTCCCTGGCCGACCTGCCCGCCCAGGTGGAGCTGGCCTCCGCCGAGGCGGCCTCCGCCTTCGGTGACGGCACCGTCTTCGTCGAGCCGTACGTCGAGCACGGCCGGCACGTCGAGGTCCAGGTGGTCGGCGACCGGCATGGCACCGTGGCGGTCTTCGGCGAGCGGGACTGCTCCCTCCAGCGCCGCCACCAGAAGGTGGTCGAGGAGACTCCGGCCCCCGGCCTGGACGACGCCACCCGGGCCGCGCTGCACGAGGCGGCCCGGCGCGCGGCGTCCGCGATCGACTACGTGGGCGCCGGCACCGTGGAGTTCCTCCTCGACGCCGCCGACCCGACCCGGTTCTGGTTCCTGGAGATGAACACCCGGCTCCAGGTCGAGCATCCGGTCACCGAGGCGGTCTTCGGCGTCGACCTGGTCGAGCTCCAGCTCGCGGTGGCCGAGGGCCGCCCGGTGCCGGACGAGGTCGGCGAGCCGCAGGGGCACGCGGTCGAGGTGCGGCTCTACGCCGAGGACCCGGCCGCAGACTGGCAGCCGCAGAGCGGCACCCTGGTCTCCTTCGAGGTCCCCGGGGTGAGCGCGGAGTTCACCAGCCCCGCCGGGCACGGGATCCGGCTGGACACCGGCTTCGTCGCCGGCAGCGAGGTCGGCACCCACTACGACGCGATGCTGGCCAAGGTGATCGCCTGGGCGCCCACCCGCGAGCAGGCCCTGCGCCGGCTCTCCGGCGCGCTGGCCCGGGCCACCGTGCACGGCCTGACGACCAACCGGGACCTGCTGGTGGAGGTGCTGCGGCACCCGGTCTTCGTGGCCGGCGAGGTCAGCACCGACTTCTTCGACACCCAGCAGCTGGCCGCCCGCGCGAGCGGCCAGCTGCTGGACGAGCCGGCGATCGCCCGGGCGGCGCTGGCCGCCACCGTGGCGCTGGCGGAGCGCGACCGCGCGGCCCGCCGGGTGCAGCGCGGGATCCCGGTGGCCTGGCGCAACGTGGTCAGCGCGCCTCAGGTCACCCGGTTCGACGTGGCCGGGCTCGACGAGCCGGTCGAGGTCGCCTGGTACGGCGGCCGGGACGGCTACCGGGCCGACGGGGTCACCGTGCTGGAGGCGGGCGCGGAGCGCGTCGTCCTCGAGGTCGACTCGGTGGCGACCGGCTACCGGGTGGTCGTGGACGCCGCGGTGCCGAGCGCGCCGGTGGCCCACGTCGACTCGCCCGCCGGGTACGTCCGGCTGGCGAGGCGGCCGCGGTTCACCGACCCCGCCGACCAGGTCGCCACCGGATCGCTGCTGGCGCCGATGCCGGGCAGCGTGGTCAGCGTGGCGGTCGCCGCCGGTCAGCGGGTCGCCGCCGGCGAGGCGGTGCTGGTGATGGAGGCGATGAAGATGCAGCACACCGTGACCGCGCCCACCGACGGGGTGGTCAGCGAGATCAACGTGGCCGCCGGCGCGCAGGTCGGCGCCGGCGACGTGCTGGCGGTGGTCGACGAGACCGCCGACGGCACCGACGAGGGGGCACAGGGATGAGCGAGCACGGCTTCACCGAGTCCGAGGAGCGGCGCGAGCTGCGCAAGGCGGTCTTCGCGCTGGCCTCGAAGTACGGCCACACCTACGTGGCCGAGAAGTCCCGCTCCGGCGGGAAGGTCACCGAGCTCTGGTCCGACATGGGCCGGCACGGGTTCCTCGGGGTGAGCATCCCCGAGGAACACGGCGGCGGGGGCGGCGGGATCGGCGACCTGGCCGCGGTGCTCGAGGAGGCCGCGGCCGCCGGGGCGCCGATGCTGATGATGGTGGTCTCCCAGGCCATCTGCGGGTCGGTGATCGGGCGGTTCGGCACCGAGGAGCAGCGCAAGCGCTGGCTGCCCGGGATCGCCGGCGGCGAGCTCACGATGGCGTTCGCGATCACCGAGTCGGACGCCGGCTCGAACTCGCACAACATCACCACCACGGCCACCCGCGACGGCGACGAGTGGGTGCTCAACGGCCAGAAGACCTTCATCTCCGGCGTCGACGAGGCCCAGGCGGTGCTGGTCGTCGGTCGCACCGCGGACGCCAGGACCGGCAAGCTCAAGCCCTGCCTGTTCGTGGTGCCCACCGACGCCGAGGGGTTCAGCAGCTCGGTCATCGAGATGACCTTCGACGCCCCGGAGAAGCAGTTCACGCTCTTCCTCGACGACGTCCGGCTGCCCGCGGACGCGCTGGTCGGCGACGAGGACGCCGGGCTGCTGCAGCTCTTCGCGGGGCTCAACCCGGAGCGGATCATGGGCGCGGCGTACTCGAACGGGATGTCGCGGTTCGCGCTGAGGAAGGCGGTCGAGTACGCCAAGACCCGGTCGGTCTGGCGCGACCAGCCGATCGGTGCCCACCAGGGCATCGCGCACCCGCTGGCGAAGATTAAGATCGAGCTCGAGCAGGCCACGCTGCTGCAGCAGAAGGCGGCCGCGCTGTACGACGCAGGCGATGACATGGGGGCCGGCGAGTACGCGAACATGGCCAAGTACGCCGCGGGGGAGGTCGCCTGCAACGCCACCGACGTCGCGGTGCACACGCACGGCGGCAGCGGCCTGACCACCGAGCTGGGCCTGGCCAACATGCTGGTCGCGGCCCGGCTCGGCCGGATCGCGCCGGTGAGCCGGGAGATGATCCTGAACTTCGTGGCGATGCACTCCCTGGGGCTGCCCAAGTCGTACTGAACCGGCCGGCCCGGAGCCGAGCGGGTGTCGTGGGCCCGGCGCTCTCCCGGGTAGCGTGGCCCGCGTGGGTCGAGTCGTCGCTGCCGTGGATCGTGGGCAGCAGCGTTCCTCGGTCCTCGGCTTCCCGATCGCGGTGGTCTACAAGTACTCCGACGACCAGGGGAACTACCTGGCCGCGATCATCGCCTACTACGCGTTCATCGCGATCTTCCCGCTGCTGCTGCTCGGCTCCTCGATCCTGGGCTTCGTGCTCCAGGGCAACCCCGGGCTGCAGGAGCGGGTGCTGGACTCCGCGCTGAGCCAGTTCCCGATCATCGGCGACCAGCTCGGCCGGCCCGAGGGGCTCAAGGGCTCCGCTGCCGGCGTGGTGATCGGCTTCCTGGTCGCGCTGTACGGCGCGCTCGGGCTGGGCACCGCGATCCAGAACGCGCTCAACATCGCCTGGGCGGTGCCGCGCAACAAGCGGCCGAACCCGATCCTGCTGCGGCTGCGCAGCCTCGGCCTGCTGGCCACCGCGGGGGTGGCGCTGCTGGCCGTCTCGCTGGCCTCCGCGCTCAGCCAGGCGACGGTCTTCGGGGAGCGGATCGCCTCGTACCGGTGGCCGATCGTGCTGCTCACGGTCGCGGTCATCACGCTGGTCCTCGCGCTGCTGATGCAGCTCGGGGTGGCCGGCACCCACCAGCTGCGTCGCTCGCTGCCCGGCGCGCTGGTGATCGGGGTGCTCTGGCAGACGCTGCAGACCGTCGGCACGGCGTACGTCACCGGGGTGCTCGGCGAGACCAGCGAGATGAACCAGACGTTCGCGCTGGTCCTCGGCCTGGTCGGGTTGCTGTGGATCGCCGCGGTGATGGGGATGATCGGGATCGAGGTGAACGTGGTGCTCGCCCGCCGGCTGTGGCCCCGGGCGCTGCTGACCGCCTTCACCGACAACGTCGAGCTCACCGAGGCCGATCGCCGTGCGTACACCAGCTACGTGCGCGCTCAGCGGCACAAGCGCTTCCAGGACATCAGCGTTCGCTACGACCAGAGCGCCCCGGCGACCGAGCCGATGCGGGTGCCGTTCGACGACCCGGACGCCTGAGGCCCGGACGCCTGAGACCCGGCACCGGGCCGCCCGGGTCGCTCACCGCAGCGGCACGAACCGGTAGGCCCCGTGCTGGGTGACCCGCGGCCCGGCGGGGAGCAGCTCGACCAGCAGCATCGTGCTGCGCACCGGGATCACCATCCGGGCGCCGGGCGCGAGTTGGTCGACCAGCGCCGCCGGCAGCCGACGGGCCTCGGCGGAGACCAGCACCCGGTCGTACGGCGCCCGGTGCGGCGCGCCGGGGACGCCGGCCTCGGCCTGCTCGATGCTCGCCCAGCCGCGGCCGCTGCGGGCCAGGTTGGCGGACCCGAACGCCACCAGCGCCGGCTCGATCTCGGTGCCCAGCACCGAGCCCTGCGACCCGGTGAGATGGGCGAGCAGCGCGGTGGTCCAGCCGGAGCCGGCGCCGACGTCGAGGACCCGGTCGCCGGGCCGGACCGCCAGCAGCCGCAGCATGTCGGCCACGGTGCGGGGCTGGGAGCAGGTGGCGCCGTACCCGATCGGCACCGGCGCGTCGTTCGCGGCGCTGCCCTGCCGCGCCGGCGGAAGGAACTCCGCCCGCGGCGTGGCGGCGAACGCGGCCGAGACCGGGTCGTGCACGCCTTCCAGCAAAGCACGGCGCCGCGGACCGGCGTGGTCCAGACTCCACGCCATGATCCGGTTCCTCCCCGCCGTCGTGGTCGGGATCCTGTGGCTCTACTGCGTCGTCGACGCGATCGGCGCCCCGGCCGAGCGGGTCCGCAACCTGCAGAAGCCGGCCTGGGTGGTGATCGTCCTGCTCTTCCCGTTCGTCGGCTCGATCGCCTGGCTGGTCGCCGGGCGACCGGAGACCGGGCCGCCGCTGCGTCGTGAGCAGGGCGGTGCGCCGGGATTCCCGGAATACGAGCGGCCCGGACGCGCGGCCGCGGTGGACCCGGCCAAGGACGAGGAGTTCCTGCGCCAGGTCCGGGCCCGGGCCGAGGAGCAGCGGCGCCGCTACGCGGCCGAGCGCGCGGAGGCCGACCAGCCGAAGCAGGACCCCGGGAGCGGGCCGGACGGCGACTGACGTCCGCCCCGCCCCCGCAGGCCGCTCAGAACTCGATCACCGTCAGCGGCTCCGAGGACGGCGCCTCGTGGGCGCCGGTCGCGGGCTCCACGGTGATCCCGAACCCGTCGGCACTCGCCGGGTCGCCGTCGAGCACCACGGTGTTGTCCGGGCCCTCGGGCATGATCCCGGCCGGCACCATCCGGTCGTCGTGCTGCAACCACAGCGCGTAGACCCGGCCCTGCGCGGGGGCCGCCATGTCCTCGGTGACGACCACGGCCCGGTTGAGGTCGCGGGAGCGGTACAGGGTCGCGGTCGAGCCGTCGGGGAACTCCTCGACCCACTCCTCGGCGTCGGGTGCGTTGCGGACCTGCTCGGCCGCGCTCGGAGCCTGGCTGGTGTCCTCGTCGGCCCAGGGCTGGGTGACCGTGATCCCGACGCCGACGGCGAGGACCACCGCGGCCGCGGCGGCCAGCGCCGGCAGCAGCCGACGGCGACCCGCGGCCGGCCCGGACGAGCCTCCCCGGGAGCCGTCGGATTCGTCGGGGCCGTCGGATTCGTCGGGGTCGTCGGGGGAGCCGTCGCCGGCCGGTGCCACCAGCGGCGGCAGCGGCCGGACGGTGGCGATCTCGGCGAGCAGCCGGTCCCGCAGGCCGGGAGGGGGCGTGGTCGCGGAGGTCTCGGCGAGCACCGCGGCGGCCTCGCGCAGGCTGTCGACCTCGGCGCGGCACGCCGCGCAGTCGGCCAGGTGGCGCTCGAACCGGGCGCGCTCGACCTCGTCGACCGCGTCGACCGCATAGGCACCCGAGAGGGCGTGGATGTCGCTCATCTCAGCCTCCCACTCCCATCGTGTCGCGCAGCCGGATCAGTCCGTCCCGGATGCGGGTCTTGGCGGTGCCGACCGGCAGGTCGAGCATGCCCGCCACCTCGGAGTGCGTGTAGCCCCCGAAGTACGCCAGCTCGAGGGCCTCGCGCTGGACCGGCGTGAGCGTCTCCAGGGCGCCGCGGACCCGCCGCGCCTCCAGGGAGGCGTGGGCGGCCTCGGCGGTCTCGTCGTGCTCGACCGGCTGGTTCTGCTGGTGGTAGCTCAGGTCGCGCCGGGTGGCGGCCTCCGCGGCGCGGACCCGGTCGACGGCCTTGCGGTGCACGATGGTCAGCATCCAGGCCAGCGCACTGCCGCGCCCGGCGTCGTAGCGCCCGGCGTGCCGCCAGATCTCCAGGTACGCCTCCTGGGCGACCTCCTCGGCCTGGGCGGGGTCGCGCACCACCCGCAGCGCCATCCCCAGCACCCGGGCCGAGGTGACGTCGTAGAGCCGCGCGAAGGCGCCCTGGTCGCCGCGGGCGGCGAGGCCGAGCCAGCCGGCGAGGTCGGGCGCCGCCGACGCCCCCTCCGAGGAGGGGACGCCGGCCGGCGGGCGTTCGGGTTCCACGCGATGATCCTTGCGGGTGGGTGGTGGTCGGTGGTCACCGGCTCACGGGACGAGCACGGTGTCGATGACGTAGACGGTGGCGTTGGCCGTCGGGATGTTCCCACACACGACGCTCGCCTCCTCGTCGCCGACCGTCAGGTCCTCGCCCGACCCGGTCACCGACAGCATGTCGCCGTTGAGGGTCTTGAACTCGCCCACGACGTCCTCGGGAGCCAGCTCCTGCGGCACGACGTGGTGGGTGAGGATCGAGGTGAGGGTCTTCTTGTCCTTCAGGATCGCCTTCAGGTCGGCGGGCGGGATCTTCGCGAAGGCCTCGTTGGTCGGCGCGAAGACGGTGATCTGCTCCGCGGAGTTCAGGGTGTCCACCAGGCCGGCCTGCTTCACGGCGGTGACCAGCGTGGAGAGCATCGGGTTGCCGCTGGCGGCGGTCGCGACCGGCTCGGCGGACATCCCCTCCAGCGAGCCCGCGCCCTCGGTCGGCAGCGAGCCGCAGCCGGGACCGAAGACGCCGGAGGCGGTCACCTCCTCGGAGGCCATCGAGTCCGGGGAGCCGGAGGCCATCGAGTCCGAGGACTCCGACTCGGTCATCGAGCTCTCGGCCTCGCTCGCGCTGTTGTCGGCGTTACTGCTGTCGCCGTCGTCGCCGCACGCGGCCAGCCCGGAGCCCAGGATCAGGACGGCGGCCGCGAGGGCGCCCGTACGACGCAGGGCGTGGTGCTTGATCGGCTTCATGGGAGGTGCCTTCCGTTGGACGCACTGTCACCCGGTCTTCGTCGCCGGCCCCGGTCCGGATTGGCCGCCGGTGCCTCAGCCGACGGTGACCACGACCTCCTGCACCCCGCTGGACCCGTCCGGGAACGGGCTGGCCCGGACCGCGGTCTGGGTCTCGCCGTCCCCGCTCACGGCGCGCACCGCGAGCCGGTGCGAGCCGGGCGTCGCGGTCCACGGCAGGTACCACTGGCGCCAGTAGTCCTGGCCCGCCGAGGGGCCCAGCCGGGCCCGCTGCCAGCCGCCGCCGTCGACGCGGACCTCGACCGCGGCGACGCCGCCGCGCTGCTGGGCCCAGGCGATCCCGCCGACGACGGCCCGGCCCGCCTCCAGGTCGGCGAACGGCTTCGGGGTGTCGATCCGGCTGGCGATCTTGATCGGCGCGTCGGTGGCCCAGTCCCGGTCGGTCCAGTACGCCGTGGTCTCGGCGTAGGTGGTCAGGGTGAGTCGGCGCAGCCACTTGGTGGCGCCGACGAACCCGTACAGCCCGGGCACCACCAGCCGGGCGGGGAAGCCGTGCTCGCGGGGCAGCGCGCTGCCGTTCATCCCGATCGCCACCATCGAGTCGCGGCCGTCGGTGGCCAGGTCCAGCGGCGTGCTGATCGTCATTCCGTCCACGTCGGTGGAGAGGATCTGGTCGGCGCGCCCGCCGACCCCGGCCCGGGCGAGCAGGTCGGCCAGCAGGACGCCGCGCCACCGGGCGCCGCCGACGTAGGTCCCGCCGACCTCGTTGCTCACGCAGGTCAGGGTGATGTCGCGCTCGACCAGGTCGGCGGCGAGCAGCTCGTCGAAGCTCAGCGTCACCTGGTGCGCCACGTCGCCGTCGATGGTCAGCCGCCAGTCGTCGGGGTCGACCAGCGGCACGTCCAGCCGGGTGTCGACCCGGTAGAACTCCTCGGTCGGGGTGCGCCAGGCGGTGACGCCCTCGACGCTGTCCTCCAGCCCGGCCGGCAGCGCCGGGGCCGGGTCGGCGGCGGCCGGCAGCGCGACGTCCACCGGGCGCAGCCGGTAGCCGGCGACCCACCGGCCGGCGCCGGCCAGCGCGCCGCCGGTCACGGCGACCACGCCGACGGCGAGCAGCAGCCCGCGCCGGCGCGGGCCCCGGCCGGGCGCGGCGTCGAGCCCGGGCGCGGCCTCGGCCGGCGCGGCGACCCGGGCCTCTCGCACCAGCCAGCCCAGCGCGGCCACCGCGCTGAGCGCCGCGACCAGCGCCGGGACCGCCTCGAGCGGGCCCGCGCCGGGCCGGGTGAGCGCGGCCAGTGCCGCGATCGCGACCAGGACGGCCAGCGCGGTCGCGCCCAGCCAGAGCCGGTGCCGGGCCAGCAGTCCGGCGCCCGCGGCCAGCACCAGCACCCCGACCAGCACCGAGCCGAGGAGCACCGGCTTGTCCGCGGTGCCGAGCTCGCGCACCGCCCACTCCTTGGCCGGTGTCGGGGTCAGGTCGATGACCGCCGAGCCGACCGCGAGCACCGGCGAGGATCGCGGCTCGAGCAGGGCGGCGCTCAGGTGGCCGGCGGCGGTGCCGAGCAGGGCGGCGAGGATGCCGAGGACGGCGTACAGGAATCGGGAGGTCACGCCCGGTGTTCGCGACCGGGCCCGGTCCCGGATGGCGGCGCGGCCGGGGTCCTGGCCGGGATCCTGATCGTGCGGAGTGGTTAACAACCGCTAACCGCGCCGCTACGATCCGGGCCATGAGCAGTCCCGAGGCCTCGACCACCGACCCGGCGCCCCCCGACGAGCTGGTCCACTACGAGGTGGCCGACGGCATCGCCACCGTCACCCTGGACTCCCCGCACAACCGCAACGCCCTCTCCCGGCGGCTGGTGACCGAGCTGGTCGCGGCGCTGGAGCGCGCCGAGGGCGACGAGCAGGCGCGGGTGGTGCTGATCCGCGCCGCCGGGAAGGTCTTCTGCTCCGGCGCCGACCTCTCCGAGGCCGCGACCGGCTCGATGGAGGAGGGCGCGCTGACCATCGTCGCGATCCAGCGCCGGATCCTCACCCTGGCCAAGCCGGTGGTCACCCGGCTGCACGGCGCGGTGCGCGCCGGCGGCACCGGCATCGTGGCCGCCTCCGACGTCGCGATCGCCGCCGAGGACGCGACCTTCGCGCTCACCGAGGTGAAGCTCGGCCTGGCGCCGGCGGCGATCTCGGTGACCGTGCTGCCCCGGCTGACCAGCCGGGCCGCCGCGCTGACCTGCCTGGGCGGGGAGACCTTCACCGGCGTGGACGCCGCGGCGTACGGGCTGGTGACCCGGGCGGTCCCCGCCGAGCGGCTCGACGAGGAGGTCGCCGCGGTCTGCGTGAGCCTGGCCAGCGGCGCCGGCCAGGGGCTGCGCGAGACCAAGGCGCTGCTCAACGCCGACCTGGTCGCCGAGCTCGACGCCAAGGGGCCCGGGCTGGCCGCGCTGAGCGCCCGGCTCTTCGCCTCCGAGGAGGCCCAGGAGGCGATGCTCGCCTTCCTCACCAGGCGCAGCCGGTAGCCCGTGCGGGGCCGGGCGTCCCAGCCCGATCCCAGCCCGATCCGAGCCCGATCCGAGCCCGATCCGGGCCCGATCCGAGCGTGGCGCAAACCACCTCCGGACGGCGCCGCGGCGCGGCTAGGCTAGGGCACTTGCCGCGCCGCGCCTGGCGGGCAGTCGAAGCCGAGGGGAACGGTCGTTGTCGGAGGATCTGGTCGCGCAGGAGATCGCCGTCGAGCAGGCGTTCGTCGACCGCGTCTACGTGCAGCTGAAGGAGTCGGCCGCGGCCGCCCAGCAGCTCGCCCGCGAGGGGCACGACCGCGGTCGGCTGGGTCACGAGGGCGGCCTGGTGGAGCGGGACGCGATGGTCTTCCAGGCCGCGCGCCGCATCGCCCAGCTGGACGCCGCCCACGAGGGGGTGGTCTTCGGCCGCCTCGACCTGGACCCGGCGATCGACCCCGGGCCGCGCTACATCGGCCGGATCGGGCTGCGTGACACCGAGCGCGATTCGCTGCTCATCGACTGGCGCGCCCCCGCGGCCGCGGTCTTCTACCAGGCCACCGCCGCCACCCCGCAGGGCGTGCTGCGCCGCCGGGTGCTGCGTTGCGCCGGCCCGCAGGTGGTCGGCGTCGAGGACGAGCTGCTCGACGACTCGGTGGAGACCGACCTGCCGATCATCGGCGAGGGCGCGCTGATGGCCCAGCTCTCCCGGGCCCGCGACCGCTCGATGCACTCCATTGTGGCGACCATCCAGGCCGAGCAGGACAAGGCGATCCGCGCGCCCGGCA
>JADGMW010000724.1_pt1 | contig 11441 bp, 7 predicted proteins | sample 8641801 | NCBI WGS metagenome assembly JADGMW01 (sample SAMN16272018, study PRJNA661076) | feces metagenome | isolation source: fecal sample from diarrhoea affected cattle A | host: Bos taurus | place: South Africa: Lokaleng Village, Mahikeng | collected 2019-09
CCTCGAGGAGCTCCTTGTCCTCGTCCTCGGGCGAGACCATCTGGATCTTGTAGCCGAGCTCGGCGCCGAGGACCTCGAAGGTCGCCTCGTCGAGGGACTCCGTGGCGGTCGCCATCTCACCGAGGTTGAAGAGGATCGTCACGAGCGTTCCGGGCTGGACCGTGTAGCCGGCGATGGCCTCGATCTTGTCCGCGAAGTCGGCGATCGATGCGCCGCGACGCATCCGGATGATCTGGCCGTTGCCCTTCTGGACGTTGACGCCGCCGACGACCGGCGCCGACCGCATCTCGAATTCCTGCCGCTTCGCCCGCCGCGACTTGCGCTGCTTGGACTTGCCGCCGCCCTTACCGAAGGCACCTGCGGTACCACCGCCGGGACCGCGACCACGACCGCCACCGCCACCGGGACGACCGGCGAAGCCGCCGCCCGCGGGAGCACCGGGACGGGCGAACCCGCCGCCACCGGCACCGCCGGGACGACCGGGACCGCCGGGACGCTGCTGGAAGGGAGCGCCGGGACGACCGCCGCCGCCGGGGCGACCTGCGCCACCGGGACGGGGAGCACCCGGACGCGGAGCACCCGGACGCGGGGCCTGCGGACGAGGGATGTTGCCCGGGGTGGGACGCTGTCCCATGCCCTGAGCGGACGCGAACGGGTTGTTGCCCGGACGCGGGCCGGCGGGACGCTGTCCCATGCCCTGAGCGGACGCGAACGGGTTGTTGCCCGGACGGGGCGCACCACCCGGACGCGGCGGGGTCGACGCGTCACCGGGCTTCGGAGCGGAACCGCCCGGCTTCGGTGCAGCGCCACCGGGCTTCGGCGCGGCGGGTGCCGGAGCCGAAGGAGCAGGGGTCGCTGCGGCGGGGGCCGCAGGTGCGGCCGGAGCGGCGGGAGCAGCCGGCGTCTCCGCGGCGGGAGCCGGAGCCGGAGCCGGAGCGGCCGGTGCCGGAGCGGGAGCCGCGGGGGCCGGTGCGGGCGACTGCGGACGCGCCGCAGGTGCGGGAGCCGGACGAGCGGGGCCCGGACGGGCGCCCGACGAGGGCTTGGGTCCCGGGGACGCCGACTTCGGTGCCGCGGGGGTCGCTGCGCCTTCCGCCTCGAGGGCGGCGCGCAGCTTGCGAGCCACCGGGGGCTCGATGGTCGATGAGGGGCTCTTGACGAATTCGCCGAGCTCCTTCAGCTTCGCGAGGGCGACTTTACTGTCGACGCCGAGCTCGGAAGCGATCTCGTGCACGCGTGGTTTTGCCACAATTCTCCTGTCTGGGGCCCGCCCCAGACAGGGCAGACCATCATTGGCGGACGGGTCTCATTTCGAGCCGTTCACTTTGTGTCCATAGCCGTTCAGCCGTTTCTCGATGGTCTGCGTGTCAAGCGGGCCTGACACACGCAATGCCCGGACGAAGGCACGGCGCCGTATGGCGGCATCCATGCACTCCGGCGTCTCGTGAACCCACGCGCCCCGCCCCGGCATCGAGGCCCGGTCGTCAGTGACGAGCCGGGATCCGACGGCGATCACCCGGAGGAGATCAGTGCGGGGGGCACGCGTGCGACATCCGACACACGTTCGTACAGCATCCATCTTACACCGGTCGCCGTGCGAGGTCCGCTCAGCTCTCCAGGATGCTGTCGGGCTGGATGTCGATCTTCGCGCCCGTGAGCTTGGCGGCCAGGCGGGCGTTCTGCCCCTCCTTGCCGATCGCGAGCGAGAGCTGGTAGTCCGGCACGAGTGCGCGCACGGCCTTGATCGACGAGTCCAGGACGAACGCCGAGGTGACCTTGGCGGGCGACAGGGCGTTGGCGACGAAGGCGGCCAGTTCCGGGTCGTAGTCGACGATGTCGATCTTCTCGCCACCGAGCTCCTCGGTCACCGAGCGCACCCGGCGTCCCATCTCGCCGATGCAGGCGCCCTTGGCGTTGATCGACGGGTCCGCCGTCCGCACGGCCATCTTGGTGCGGTGCCCCGCCTCGCGGGCGAGCGACACGATCTCGACGACGCCGGACGCGATCTCCGGGACCTCGAGGGCGAACAGCTTCCGGACGAGTCCGGGGTGGGTGCGCGAGACCGTGATCTGCGGGCCCTTCGTGCCCTTGGAGACGGAGGTCACGTAGACGCGGATGCGGGTGCCGTGCGTGTACTGCTCGCCGGGGACCTGCTCCTCGGGCGGCAGGATCGCCTCGACCGAGCCGAGATCGACGTGGACCATGCGGGGGTTGGGGCCCTGCTGGATCACACCGGCGACGATGTCGCCCTCCTTGCCGCGGAACTCCCCCAGCACGGCGTCGTCGGCGATGTCGCGCAGCCGCTGGTTGATGACCTGCTTGGCGGCGAAGGCGGCGATGCGGCCGAAGTCGTCCGGCGCACTCTCCTCCTCGCCGATGACGGCGCCCTCCTCGTCGAGGAGCGGCACGAACACGGCCACGTGGCCGGTCTTCCGGTCCAGATGCGCACGGGCACCAGCGGGCAGTTCGCCGCTGGGCGAGGTGTGCTTCGCGTAGGCGGTCAGAATCGCCTGCTCGATGATGGCGACGAGTTCTTCGAACGGGATTTCCCGTTCACGCTCGACCGTACGCAGAAGTCCGAGATCGATATCCACGATGACCTACCTATTCAGCTCTTCGCGGCGCGCAGAGCGTCCGCATCCCGTCTACGTTACCCGATCGCGCGCGGGCGGAACCCGGCGGACGGTCAGGGTTCGCAGTCGTCCAGCACGGATGCCGGGGGCACGGCGGCGAACCGCAGCGTGTCGGTCCACCGCACGAGGTCGGTCAGCATGGCCGAGCGCGGTTGCAGGATGTCCTGGTGGCCCCGGCCGCGCACCGGCACCGCCCGCACCTGCTCCCCCTGGGCGCAGAGCCGCTCCACCAGGGCACGCTGCGATGCCGTGGGCAGGACCTCGTCCCGGGTCCCCCAGGACACGAAGATCGGCGTGTTCCACGGCCCCGTCGGCACGTTCTCGGCGAGTCGTCGCCCGAGCGCTCCACTGGTCAGGTTCTCCGTGTCGAAGGGGCTGTCCTCGCGCAGGCCCAGCGCGGTCAGCGCCGAGACCATCACACCGGGCTCGCTCAGGCAGCGCTGGGTCATCTCGCGCACGATCGACCGGGCGCCGGTGGCGACGTAGGCGTTCAGATCGACGTCCGCGTAGGTGTCCGCATACGGCACCAGCACCCAGGAGACGAGCACCGTGAGCATCGCACCCGCGTCGCCGGAGGTCAGTTCCCGGGCGAGTTCCAACGGGTCGGCCGCCGGCGCGAACGCGGCCGTCCCGAGGATGTCCAGGCCGGGGGTGTACTCCTCGGCCAGCTGCGAGGTCCACAGCGCAGCGTGACCGCCCTGCGAGTGCCCCCAGACGACCGTCTGGGGTGAGAGCACGAGGTCCTCCATCTCCCCGGCCGCCAGCACCGCGTCGAGGGCGGAGTGGGCCTCGCCCTTGCCGATCAGGTAGGGGAACGTGCCGGGGGCTCCCTGTCCGCTGTAGTCGGGGGCGACGACCACCCAGCCGCGGGCGAGCATCTGCTCCAGTGCGGGGATCGCCCACTTGGTGGCGGTCCCGTCGGTGAGGCTCGGCGCGCATCCGCGGGCGACGCCGGTGGTGCCGTGGTTCCAGATGATCACCGGATGCGGTCCGGGCGCCGGGTCGTCCGGGACGATGACCATGGCGCTCCCCACGGCGCGGAACCCGTGCGCGTCGCGCGTCGTGTAGAGGATGCGGCTGACGCTTCCCCGGTCCGGTTCCCGCCCGAGGGACTCCCCCGTGCGGATGAGCCGCCCGTGGCCGAGCGGGAGGTCGCTCGGCGGATCGTAGAAGCCGTCCACGACCGGCGCGCCCTCGCTGAGGAAGTCGTCCAGCCCGAAGCCGCCGACGGCGCCCACGACCAGCAGGAGCGAGAGCGCGTACCGCCCGGCGGCCGCCCAGGCCAGCGCGCGCCGCGACGGCTCGGCGGCCGCTCTCTGCGCACCCGGCGGACGCCGCGCGGCGATCAGCCGGCGCGTCCCCCGGGTGATCAGCGTCGCCCCGAACACGATCGTGCGCACCCCGAAGACCACCGCGACGACCAGGAGGGTGAGATCCGGCCAGGTCAGCGACAGCACGCCGAACGCGATCTGGGCCGCACCCCAGGCGACGGCCAGCACCCGGACGCTCAGCCGCTTCGGCCCGAGCGCGTCGCCGAGTGAGGCCAGGCCGCCGACGACGAGCAGGATCGCGAGCGCCACGGGGAGGAATTCGATGCTGCGGCCGAGCCAGACGAGCACGATGACCCCGCCGGCGATCCACACGGAGGCCAACGCGCGCGTCCACCACGTCGGCGCCCGGTGCCGGGAGACGAGCTCGAGGAGCCCGGAGAGGATCGCGCTGACCCCGACGTAGACGCCGAGCAGGACGAGGGAGGCGAGCGGCCGGATGACGATGAGCGAGCCCAGCAGCGCGATGCCGGCACCCAGCAGCATCATGACCCTGGGCGGTGCCGCTTCCAGGAGACCCGCCAGTGCACGCCAGCGCGGCGGCCGCGGGGCGCGGGATGCGGCGGTTTCGGGCATCCGGTCATTTTAGGTCCGCCGCCGATGTGTCCCGTGCACGCCGTCAAGCCCTCACGGACGAAATCCCGCGTCCGTCTAGAGTCCGGGGATGACCTCGACCAAGGACGCCGCCCGCGCGGCGGAGGCCAACCCGGTGCTGCGCACCCTCGCCCGCGCCGGCTACGCCGCGAACGGCGTCGTGCACGCGCTCATCGGGGTGATCGTCCTGGCCGTCGCCTCGGGCGCGGGGGGCGAGAGCGACCAGTCGGGCGCGTTCAAGGCGATCGCGGCCGCGCCGGCCGGGTTCGTCGCCCTCTGGGTGCTGGCCGTCGCGCTGGGCGCCCTGGGCATCTGGCACGGCGTGGCGGCGGTTCCCGCGCACGCCTCCGATCCGGCCAAGAAGTGGGGCCGGCGCGTCTCCGAGGCGGGGCAGGCGGTCGTCTTCCTCGCACTGGGCGTGATCGCCGGCGCGGTCGCGTTGGGAGCGGAGCCGAGCGGCGACGACGCCGCGCGTTCCGCGAGCAGCGGCGTCCTCGCCGTCCCCGGTGGGCCGTTCCTCCTGGGCGCGGTCGGCCTCGGCGTCGCCATCGCGGGCGTCGCGTTCGTCGTGATGGGCGTGCGGCGCAGCTTCCGGAACAAGATGACCATCCCCGGCGGCACGGTGGGACGCCTCACCACGGCGCTCGGGGTGTTCGGCTTCATCGCCAAGGGCATCGCCCTGTTCGCGGTCGGCGTCCTGCTGGTCGTCGCCGCGGTGCGTGTGGACCCGGAGGAGGCGGGCGGACTCGACGGCGCCGTCGCGGCCCTCCTGGGGCTCCCTCTCGGGCCGTGGCTCGTGGCCTCGATCGGGATCGGGTTCATCGCATACGGCGTGTTCTGCGCCTTCCGCGCCCGCTACGCGCGCCTCTGATCGCGATCAGACCGGCGGGCCGGACAGCGGCGGCGCGCTCGGCAGCTCGTTGATCGCCCGGATGAGCCGGAACAGCGAGCCGACCCTGATCTGGTTCAGCCGGAGCACGAGCCGGGGCAGCTCCAGCCGGTCGTCGTCCTCCCGTTCCCGCGCGAGCGGTGCGCTGCGCTCGATCCGGCCCGAGGCGAGGAGGCCGCCGAAGCGCTCGTTGAGCTCCTCGACCTCGGCATCGTCGGGTTCCGCGCGCAGGCGCAGGACGAGACGGCCGCCGACCCAGCGCATCGAGTCGTAGTTCCGCCAGAAACCGGTGATCTCGTTCGCCGCCGCTTCCACCGAGTCGGTGATCAGCACACGGTCGAAGTCGTCGGGTGAGACCACCCCGGAGGCGATCAGGTGGTCGTCGACGAAGGTCCGCAGGCCCTCCCAGAACGTGCCGCCGGGTTCGTCGAGCAGGACGATGGGCGTCGGTTCCGCCTTGCCGGTCTGCTGCAGGGTCAGCAGCTCGAACATCTCGTCCAGGGTGCCGAATCCCCCCGGCACGCACACGAAGCCCTGCGACTCCTTGACCAGCATGAGCTTGCGGGTGAAGAAGTACTTCATCGCCACGTGGCGCGCATCGTCGGCGACGACCGCGTTCGGGCTCTGCTCGAACGGCAGCCGGATCGACACCCCGAGCGAGCGTTCCGCTCCGGCACCCTCGACCGCGGCCTGCATGATCCCGGGTCCCGCGCCCGTGACGATCATCCAGCCGCGCTCGGCGAGGGCTGCCGCGACATCCGCCGCCGCCAGGTATCGGGCGTCGTCGGACCTCGTGCGGGCCGAGCCGAAGATCGTCACCTTCGGTGTGCCCGCATAGGGGGCGAAGAGACGGAAGGCGGCGCGCATCTCGGAGAGCGCAGCGGTGGTGATCTTCAGGTTCAGCCGACTCGCCTCGTCAATGCCGAGGCCGATGCCGGTCGCGAGGATCCGGGCGACGAGGTCGACGTTCACCGAGACCCCGGCATCCGCGATCACCGCGCGGATGTCGTCGGTCACGTCACGGGGCACGATGGAGCGTTCAGGCATGTCCCCAGCGTCGCACGATCCGGCGGTGCCGGCGTCGAGGGTTGACGCGGCCCGGCACGCCCGCAGTGCACCCCGAGCGGACGCGCCGGATCCGCGGCTCAGGCGGTGAGGATTGCGCGGACGTCCGCTGCGGGCACGGTCTCCCGCTCACCCGTGCGGCGGTCCCAGACCTCGACCATGCCCTCGGCGGCGCCGCGACCCACGATGACGATCCGCGGCACGCCGATGAGTTCGGCGTCCCCGAACTTCACCCCGGGCGAGACCTTGGGACGGTCGTCGTAGAGCACGTCCAGGCCGGCGGACTCGAGCTCCGCGCTCAGCGACGCGGCGAGCTCGAAGGCGGCCGCGTCGCGACCCGCCGCGACCACGTGGACGTCGAACGGCGCGACGGAGGTGGGCCAGATCAGTCCACGGTCGTCGTTGTTCAGCTCAGCGATGATCGCCAGGATGCGGGTGACCCCGATGCCGTACGAGCCCATCGTGACGGTGACGAGCTTGCCGTTCTCGTCGAGCACCTTGAGACCGAGGGCGTCGGCGTACTTCCGGCCGAGCTGGAAGACGTGGCCGATCTCCATCCCGCGGGCGAGCGAGACCGGACCGGAGCCGTCCGGTGCCGGGTCGCCCTCGCGGACGCTGGCGACCTCGACGTATCCGTCCGCGGCGAAGTCGCGCCCGGCCACGAGGGAGTGCACGTGCTTCTGGTCGATGTTGGCGCCGGTGATCCAGCTCGTCCCGTCGACCACGCGGGGGTCGAGGACGTACCGGATGCCGGTGGCCGATTCCTCGCCCAGGATCGCGCCGGTGGGCGACCAGGGTCCGATGTAGCCCTTGACCAGCAGCGGGTTTGCAGCGAAGTCCGCTTCGGTGGCGGGCTCCACTGTCGCGGGAGCGAAGGCGACCTCGACGCGCTTGTCGTCCACGTCGCGGTCGCCGGGCAGGCCCACGACCACCAGTTCCCGCGTCCCGTCCAGGTGCGTCAGGGCGAACACGACGTTCTTCAGCGTGTCCGCGGCCGTGTACTCACCGTCGAGGTGCGTGTTGACGTGCTCCACGAGGGTGGCGATCGTCGGGGTGTCGGGCGAATCGAAGACGACCGGCTCGGGGAGACCCTCGATCGGCAGCGCGTCCGGCACGACCGTGGTGAACGCCTCGACGTTCGCCGCGTACCCGCCCGCGGAACGGACGAAGGTGTCCTCGCCGACCGGGGTCGGGTGCAGGAACTCCTCGGAGCGGGATCCGCCCATGGCGCCCGCATCCGCCTGCACGATCACGTACTCGAGGCCCAGACGCTGGAAGATGCGCTCGTAGGCGTCGCGCTGGGCCTGGTAGGAGGCGTCCAGCCCGGCATCCGTGTAGTCGAAGGAGTAGGCGTCCTTCATGGTGAACTCGCGACCGCGGAGGAGCCCGGCGCGGGGGCGTGCCTCGTCGCGGTACTTGTCCTGGATCTGATAGATCGTCAGCGGCAGGTCCTTGTACGAGGAGTACAGGTCCTTCACCAGCAGGGTGAAGACCTCCTCGTGGGTCGGGGCCAGCAGGTAGTCGGCGCCCTTGCGGTCCTGCAGGCGGAACAGCGCGTCGCCGTACTCCTCCCAGCGACCCGTGACCTCGTAGGGCTCGCGCGGCAGCAGAGCCGGGAAGTGCACCTCGTAGGCGCCCGCCGCACCCATCTCGTCGCGGATGATCTGCTCGATCTTCGCCTTGACGCGCAGTCCGAGCGGGAGCCACGCGAACACACCGGGCGCCTGGCGCCGGATGTAGCCGGCGCGGACGAGCAGCCGGTGGCTGGTCACCTCCGCGTCGGCCGGGTCTTCACGGAGGGTGCGGAGGAAGAAGTGCGAGAGACGGGTGACCACGAGGGATCAGTCTACGCGCGGGCGCGTCGTCCCCGGTGAGCGCTGTGAGCGGAGGACCATCGCCCGGGACGAGGACTCCCCGGCCCGGGATGCCCTCGGCTCGGCGGATGCCCCTCGGCTCAGCGCCGTCCGGCGTGCAGCACCACGCGCACCAGCAGCCCGGCGGCGAGGGCCCAGAAGGCAGCGCTGACGCCGAGGAAGGAGACCCCGGAGGCGGCGACCAGGAACGTCACGACGGCGGGCATCCGCTCCCCCGGGTCATCGATCGCCTGCTGCACCGCCGAGCCGAACGCGCCGAGCAGGGCGAGTCCCGCGACGGCGGGGATCACGGCAACGGGGGCGAGCACCACGAGGGTCGCGAACACGGATGCCGCGGCCCCCAGCACGAGGTAGGACACCCCGGTGGACACCCCGGCGATCCAGCGCCGCATGCGGTCAGGTCCGGCATCCGGACCCGCGGCGAGCGCCGCGCTGATCGCGGCGAGGTTCACTGCGTGCCCTCCCGCCCGTGCGGCGAGCGCCGTGGCGATGCCGGTCACGAGCATCGCCGGGCGCCACGGGACGCGGTACCCGAAGCTCTGCATCACGGCGACACCGGGGACGTTCTGCGACGCCATCGTGACGATGTACAGCGGCAGGGCGATGCCGATCAGGGAGCCGACGGTCACGGTCGGGGCGGTCAGTTCCACGTGCGGCAGCAGCGCGGCCGCGGGCACGGAGGCCCCCTCGGCCGCCAGACCCGCGATCACGACGATCGCCGCGGCGGCGAAGGCGAGGGGCACCGCCCACCGGGGCGCGAGACGCGTGAAGACGAGCCAGGTGAGCACGACCGGGAGCACGCCCCAGGGGTTCGCGACCAGGCCGGTCACCGGAGCGAGACACAGCGGGAGCAGGACGCCGGCGAGCATCGCCTGCGCGAGGGAGGGTGGGATGCGGGCGACGACGGTCCCGAGAAGGGGCCAGACGCCGGTCAGCAGGATGAGGAGCGCAACGACGAGGAAGGCGCCGACCACGGCTGCCCAGCCGCCCTCGATCGAGCCGGTGGCGGCGAGGAGTGCCGCGCCGGGTGTCGACCAGGCGGCCGTGATCGGCATCCGCGTCCGCCAGGACAGCAGGATGCAGGCGAGCCCCATCGTCAGGCTCAGGGCGAGCAGGCCGCTCGCCGCCTGGCCAGGGGTCGCCCCCACGGCCGCAAGGCCGGTGAGCACGACGGCGAAGGAGCTCGTGTATCCGACGAGCGCGGTGACCACGCCCGCGAGGATCGGCCGTGCCGCGTCCGGGGCATCCGCCGCTCCGTCGCGGGTACGCGTGGCTCGGATCATCGCGGCCACGCTAGCGCAGTCCGGTTGCGGCCGTCGCGCCGCATCGCCGCCGCACGAGCGGAGGAGCAGTCACGGGCGGAGGAGCGCATGCCGCCGCGCGGTCCTCCTCCGGCCGCATCTCCTCCCCTCGACGGGGAACGGAGCGGGAGGGCCCGGGTCAGACGGTGACGACCTGGGCGGTGCCGATGCCGGCTTCGGGTCCCATCTCCGCGGCGATCCGGTTGGCCTCGGCGATGAGCGTGGCCACGATCTCGGACTCGGGGACGGTCTTCACGACCTCGCCCTTCACGAAGATCTGGCCCTTGCCGTTGCCGCTCGCGACCCCCAGGTCGGCGTCGCGCGCCTCGCCCGGGCCGTTCACGACGCAGCCCATGACGGCCACGCGCAGCGGCACGGTCATGTCCTTCAGGCCCTCCGTGACGTCCTCGGCGAGCGTGTACACGTCGACCTGTGCGCGCCCGCAGGACGGGCAGGACACGATCTCGAGCGTGCGCTCACGCAGGTTCAGCGACTGCAGGATCTGGTGCGCGACCTTCACCTCTTCGGCGGGCGGCGCCGACAGCGAGACGCGGATCGTGTCGCCGATCCCCTCGGAGAGGAGGATGCCGAAGGCCGTCGCCGACTTGATGGTGCCCTGGAAGGCGGGTCCGGCCTCGGTCACACCGAGGTGCAGCGGCCAGTCGCCCCGGGCGGCCAGCTGACGGTAGGCCTTCACCATCACGACCGGGTCGTTGTGCTTGACCGAGATCTTGAAGTCGTGGAAGTCGTGCTCCTCGAACAGGGACGCCTCCCAGACCGCGCTCTCCACGAGCGCCTCGGGGGTGGCCCGGCCGTACTTCTCCAGCAGGCGCTTGTCGAGCGACCCGGCGTTCACGCCGATCCGGAGGGATACCCCGGCGTCCTTGGCGGCACGGGCGATCTCGCCGACCTTGTCGTCGAACTGGCGGATGTTGCCCGGGTTCACGCGGACGGCCGCGCATCCGGCGTCGATCGCCTGGAAGACGTACTTGGGCTGGAAGTGGATGTCCGCGATGACCGGGATCTGGCTCTTCTTCGCGATGATGTGCAGCACATCGGCGTCATCCTGGCTCGGCACCGCGACGCGGACGATCTCGCAGCCGGATGCGGTCAGTTCCGCGATCTGCTGCAGCGTCGCGTTGATGTCGGTGGTCTTGGTGGTCGTCATCGACTGGACGCTCACGGGGGCGTCACCGCCGACGAGCACCTTCCCGACACGGATCTGCCGGCTCTTGCGGCGAGGGGAGAGGATCTCGGGGACGCGCGGCATCCCGATGTTCACGGCTGGCACGTCCCCCAGCCTACGCCGCGCCGCCTGTACGGGGCCCGTGGCGGGCCGGGACGGGAGCTGTGCGTACCGGCCCGGGTCCGCGCATATGGTACTTTCGGCCCATGCACGCGAACCTCTCCTGGTGGCCCACCGTTTAGGCGGTGCGCGCGTGCGACACAGACCGCCCACGGGCGGTCTTCTTCGTGAGGTGGCCGCTCCCCCGACGAAAGATCCCTGATGACCGGCACCGCCGCGGAACTGTTCTCCTCGCTGGCCTCCGAGGCCGCGCCCTTCGCGCTGATCGCCCGTGACGACACCTGGGTGGAGGTGCTCCGCGGCGACGTGGTGGACGTCGACCTGCTCGCCGACATCCCGCTGACGGATGCCGACGGCACCGCCCGCGAGGTCCTCGCGCTCGTCCCGTACCGGCAGGTGCGCGAGCGCGGCTTCGTCTGCCACGACGACGGCGCCCCGCTGCGCTGCCTCG
>JADGMW010000725.1_pt1 | contig 11440 bp, 10 predicted proteins | sample 8641801 | NCBI WGS metagenome assembly JADGMW01 (sample SAMN16272018, study PRJNA661076) | feces metagenome | isolation source: fecal sample from diarrhoea affected cattle A | host: Bos taurus | place: South Africa: Lokaleng Village, Mahikeng | collected 2019-09
TGTTCTGTTTCCTGCGATCGAACGGAGTATGTACATGGCCGAACGAACATTTCGCCGCGTGGGTGCGGCGGCAGTCATGGCAGCGGGGATGGGTGTTGCGATGACTGTCGGAGGCGTCGGGGCAGCACACGCCGCGCCGACTTCCACCACCATGACGTGCGGAAGCGCCAACCCGCTATTTTGGGCGCCGCCGTTCACCTGGACCGTCACCGCCTCGTCGGGGGCGTCCCGTCCCGGTGGCGAGGGCGAGTTCTTGCCGTCTCTCCTGCTCAGCGGCAACAACGACTTGCCCACTCCTCCTGGTGGTCTCATCCCGAGTATCGGACCGAACTGGTACGGCACGCAGGTGCTGGTCGACTGGCACAACACCAGCACCGGCCAGTCCGGACGGAGCGTCAGCGATCAGGAAGCGTGGAAACAGAAGCCGAGCGTCCCGGTGAACCGCACCCTCACCGGGTCCGGAACGATCAACTTCACTGTCACGCTCCAGACCGGCGCGGGGTGGTGGTTCGTCAATCCACAGAACGCCGTGTGCCAGGGCACCATCGACGTACTTCCCCCGTCCTGAACTGGGTGCGTCGGCTCAACTGCAACCAAGGGGTTGCCGATAGACGATCGGGGTGCAACCATGGGGTTGCACCCCGATCGCATCGAACGAGGAGACGTCATGACCGACGAACTCGACCGCATCGAACGACAGATCGCCATCGAAGCACCGGCCGCACGGGTCTGGGAACTCGTAGCCGAACCCGGGTGGTACATCAACGACCACACGATCACCGAACACCGACTCGAACGCGACGGCGACCTCACCGTCGTCCACGATCCCGTCCACGGCGCCTTCCTGTTCCGCACGGTGGCGCTGGATAAACCGCACTACGCAGCGTTCCGCTGGTTGGCCGACAGCACCGACCCCGACAGCCCGTCCACGCTCGTCGAATTCCGGGTCGATGCCGTCTCCGACTCCTCCACCGTCCTGCATGTGACGGAAACCGGCTTCGAGTCGCTTCCCGGAGACGCCGCCGAGCGTCGCGCGAAGTACGAGGGGAACGTCGAAGGGTGGACCATCGAACTCGATCTCGCACGACAGCACCTGGAGGGCAGGAAAATCGTTGCCGCACAGTAAAACGGGAACGTTCGACGACGGCGGCTCCGACGCGGGCACAGTAACCGACCCGACTCGCGTATTCGCGGCACTCGCGGACGACACGAGGTGGCAACTGCTGCAACGACTCGCCCGATCCCCGGCGTCCGCGTCGGGTCTGGCGGGGGAATTCACGGTCTCGCGTCAAGCGATCGCCAAGCATTTGTCGATACTGGAAGACTGCGGTCTGGTGACGTCCGAACGTGTCGGCCGCGAACTCCGTTTCTCCGCAGCCGGTTCCAGGCTGAGCGCGGTGGGCAGGGCGCTGGAAGCGGTGGGCTCGGGATGGGACCGACGGCTCGACGCCATCAAGAAGGCTGCGGAACGCTCCGTGTGAGAACGGAATGCTGTCAGACCGTCGAAGACCTGCGCGACACGGGAGCTCAGTAGCCTGCCGACGGATCGACGCGCGCGACGAGGTCCTCCCCGGCGATGAACCTCCGCACGTTCTCACGGAGCGTCGGCGCAAAGGTGGCGGTCAAACCGCTCCGAGTGTTCGCGACGTGCGGGGTGATCACGCAATTGTCGAGTGCCCACAGCGGATGCCCGTCCGGCAGCGGTTCGGGTTCGGTCACGTCGAGCACCGCCCCGGCGATCGTGCCCGCGCGCAATGCATCGACCAGCGCATCGGTGTCGACCAGGTTGCCGCGCGCCACATTCACCAGCCACGCCGTATCCGGCATGGCATCGAACGCCGCAGCGCCGACCATCCGGTCGGTGTCGGCGGTCGCGGGCGCCGCAACGACGAAGTGGTCGGCCATCGTCCACACCTCCGAGGTGCGGTGTGCCGGCAACGTCACCGACGCTCCGTCGACCGGACGTCCGGAACGGGTGACCGCGACGACCTCCACCCCGAAGGCACGGAGTCTCGGAATCATCGCCCGGCCGATTCCCCCGCATCCCACGATCGCCACGGTCGATCCGTGCAGCGGGCGGACGAGGGGATCGATGCGATCTTTGCTCCACCGGTTCGCCGCGACGGCGGTGTGGAATTGCCGTAGGCCGACCAGCAGGGCTCCGACCGCGTACTCGGCCACGTTGTCGGCATAGACCCCGGACGCGTTCGTCCACACCCTGGTGCGGTCTACCAGGCCGGCACGGAAGAACGGTTCGATGCCCGCGTAGGCGAGTTGCACCCAGCGCACCCGTTCGGGCAGGGCGGGGAAGTCCTCCGCACTGCCGTACCAGACGACGGCGTCGGCGTCCTCGAGCGACGACACCGTGGCGCCACCGTCGGTGATCGCCGCAGCGAGGTAGTCGTCGTGGTCCGGGCCGAGATGAATTCGCATGACGAAAACCCTAGTGCCGCCGCGGGAAAACGGACGGCTGCGCCTGCGCAGCGGGTGATCTTCGGGGTTCTCCCCGAGGGCAAGATCGGGTATCACACCGGAGGTGCCGCGTCGTGCCGCGGACGAGCATGGTGAGTATGAAACTTCTGGTGCGGCTGGTCGTGGCGGCACTCGCCCTCGTCCTGGTGGCGGCTGCGACCGGCGCCTCCGTGGTGGCCTATACGTGGACGACGGCCGACGTGGACACGCTCGGCCGGGTCGACTTCGACCGGCCACTGCAGATCCCTCCGCTGGAGACCGGCACCGTGACCGCCGACGGCACCCGCGTATTCGATCTGACGCTGCAGGGTGGCACGAGCGATTTCGGCCACGGCCCGGCGACTCGGACGTGGGGCTTCGACGGCTCCTATCTCGGCCCGACCCTCCGCGCCGCGCGCGGCGACAAGGTTCGCGTCGATGTCACCAATCAGCTCGGCGAAACCAGCACCGTGCACTGGCACGGCATGCGTCTTCCCGCGGCGATGGACGGTGGCCCCCATCAGGTTGTGGACGCCGGCGACACGTGGTCCCCGACGTGGACCATCGACCAGCCCGCTGCCTCGCTCTGGTATCACCCGCACCTCCACGGCGCCACCGCGCAACACGTGTACCGAGGCCTCGCGGGGATGTTCCTGGTGGATGATCCGGCCGACCCGACCACCCCCGGCGCTCGGGCCCTGCCCCAGACGTATGGGGTCGACGACATTCCGCTGATCGTCCAGGACAAGAAGTTCGACGGTGACCAGCTCGACGAGAACCCCGGCGTTTTCGGGATCTCCGGGACGGTCGGAGACGAGATCCTGGTCAACGGCACGCCCGGGCCGTTTCTCGATGTCACGACCGAAGCAGTGCGGTTGCGACTGCTCAATGCGTCGAACGCACGGGTTTTCGACTTCTCGTTCGAGTCCGGTCAGGAGTTCGCTCTCGTAGGCACCGACGGCGGCCTGCTCGAACGTCCCACCCCCGTACGCAACGTTCAGCTCTCTCCCGGCGAGCGCGCCGAGATCGTCGTGCGTCCTGTGCCCGGGTCTCGGGATGTCCTGCGCAGCACCCCGCCGGCGCTCGGTTCCGATTTCTTCCAGAGCCGCTTCTCCGGCGGCGACGACAGCTTCGACATCCTCGAGATGCGCGCGGCCCCGGAACTCGCACCTTCGACGGCGCTGCCCGACCGGCTCACCACATTCGACGAGTTCGGCGAGCCGAGCACCACCCGCCGCATCGATCTGAACGGGACGAACATGATCAACGGCAGGACCGTGGACATGACCCGCATCGACGACGTGGTTCCCGCCGGCGCCACCGAGATGTGGGAGGTCCGCAACGCGTCGTCCACCCACCACAACTTCCATATTCACGACGTTCAATTCACGGTTGTCGATGCGACGGGCACCCGAAACGACCGTCCCCTCCTCGCCGGACGCAAGGACACGGTGTTCGTACCCCCGAACTCGACGGTGCGCCTTCTCGTGCGGTTCGGTGAGCACAGCGACCCCGCGATGCCCTACATGTATCACTGCCACCTGTTGTGGCACGAGGACAGCGGGATGATGGGACAGTTCGTCGTCGTGGGTCCGGACGATGCGGCCCGGGTGGACGGCGTCACCGATCACTCATCCACCGGTGGGCACGGCACGCACGGCTGATAACCAGCGGAAATATCCGGGGAATACATCCCGGGGTGGCTGTGTTGGAACCGCATGGATCGGCGCGTCAGTACGCCCCGGAGCCAGTATGAACGGCCTTCGTGGAATACCGTCCGGCTGGAGCCACGTTGCGCGAGACGCCGTGAGGCATCGGGCGCGTCGGTCCGCCTCTCTCTTCGCCCTCCCGTGCTGTGACTGCCGGGTGGATTGCGCTCCCGTTTCCGTTATGACCGGTATCGCTGTGGCGCTCGATTCTCCCGCCAGTACAGTTGCCGTTCGGTAACCGAGGCAACCGAAACGGGAGTGTGCATGAACCGCTGGGCCGACATCGTGGTGACCAGAAGTCGGTGGGTTCTCGCCGCGGTCCTGTTGGTGGTCCTGGCTGCCGGAATCTGGGGAGTGGGGGTGTTCGGAAAACTCTCCGGCACCGGCTACTACGTGGCGGGCAGCGAATCCGTGCAGGCCCAGAAGATCATCTACGACACCTTCGGTCCGCAGACGGCAGACATCATCGCGATGTACACCGCTCCCGAAGGCCAGACCATCGACGACATCCGAGACGACGTCGAGCAAACCCTCGGGAAGTTCTCCGACGAGGTGACGGTCACGTCCATCTCGACCTACTGGACGGCACCGCCGCCGATGAACCAGCTACTGGTCTCCACAGACCAGCGCAGTGTCGCGGCCTCGATCATCCTCGGAGAGGAATCGGGGGTCACGAACGCTACTTTCCCGGCGGTCCTCGAGATGCTCGAGGTTCCCGGAGTCGATTCGCAGTTCGCCGGCGGGACCGTCGTCGGAGTGGAATTCACCGGAACCCTCGAACACGACCTGATCGTCTCGGAGGCGATCGCGATTCCGGTGACACTCCTCCTGCTGGTGTTCATCTTCGGTGGGGTGGTCGCCGCAGCGGTGCCGGTGTTCGTCGGTGTCCTTGCGATCTTCTCCTCGCTCGCGACGCTGCGATTCCTCACGATGTTCACCGACGTGTCCTCGTACGCGCTGAACATCACCTCGTTGATCGGGCTCGGCCTGGCGATCGATTACGGCCTGTTCATCGTCAGTAGGTTCCGCGAAGAACTCAACGCCGGAGCCGAGGTCATCGCCGCCACGAAACGCACCATGTTCACTGCGGGGCGCACGGTGATGTTCTCCGCGGCCCTGTTGATCTGCGCATTCGCGGGCATGCTCGTCTTCCCGCAGTCGGTGCTGCGGTCGCTCGGCCTGGGCGCGATGGCGTCCGTGTTCAGCGCTGCCCTGCTGTCCCTGACCGCTGTGCCGGCCGTGCTCGCACTGCTCGGTCACCGAATCAACGCCTGGACCTGGGACAGGGAGGCGTCCGCTCGCAGCGAGGCCCGCGCCGTGCGCTTCTGGGGCCGTGTGGTGCGGAACGTGATGCGGCGACCCGCGACCATCGCGATCGTCATCACCGCTGGGTTGCTCGTGCTTGCCACACCGGTCTTCAAGGCCGGTTTCGGCGAGATCGAGTACACGGCACTCCCGGAAGACAGTCCCGCACGGGCCGCAACGCAGAAACTTCTCGACGACTTCTCCAGCAGCGGGAACGGCGCCACCCTGGTGGTACGCGGCGACAACGGACAGACCCCGTCGGCCGAGGCAGTTCGCGAGGTCTCGCGCGCGGCGACCGCCCTCGACGGCATCGAGCAAACCGTCACCGTCGGCTCCCAGGGCGACGTCGCGGTGTTGCAAGCGCTGTACGGGCAGGGGGTCGACGGCACACCCCGGGCGAGTGCCATCACCGACGAACTGCGTGCCGTGCCCGAACCCGCCGGAACGGAGGTGCTCGTCGGTGGCGGACGCGCGCTCGTCGACGACGCCAATGCCGCGATCGCCGACGCTCTGCCGTGGATGATCGCGATCATGGTGGCCTCGACGCTGGTGCTGTTGTTCCTCGCGTTCGGCTCCGTGGTGCTGCCGATCAAGGCGGTCCTGATGGCCGGATTGAGCCTGGCAGCCACGTTCGGCGTGCTGACTTGGGTGTTCCAGCTCGGGCACGGCGCATCGTGGATCGGTGTCGTACCCAGTGCGCTCGAGCCGACATTCGTCGTCCTGATCCTGGCGGTCGTGTTCGGCCTCTCCACGGACTACGAGGTGTTCCTCATGTCCCGGATGGTCGAGGCCCGCGCAGCGGGCGCCACCACGGTCGAAGCCGTGGAATACGGCACCGCGCGGACCGGCCGGGTCGTCACTGCGGCTGCCCTGCTGCTGATCGTGGTGACCGGTGCGTTCACGATCTCCGGTCTGTCGATCATGCGGTTCCTGGGCATCGGCATGATCATCGCGCTCATCATCGACGCGACGATCATCCGGATGCTTCTGGTGCCGTCGCTGGTGAAGCTGATGGGTGAGGCGAACTGGTGGGCGCCGGCATGGATGAAGCGAATTCACGAGAAGGTCGGGCTGGGCCACTAGGGCGCGACCCCGATTTCCGGCCCGCGATACTTACCTCAGAGTAAGTTCTCGGGCATGGCAACCTACCTGGTCACGGGTGGAACAGGATTTCTCGGTCGGCAGGTCCTCGCACGACTGCTCGCCACCCGGCCCGACGCCGAAGTGCATGTGCTGGTGCGACGGGGCTCCGTCACCAAGCTCGAGGCGCTCGCCGACTCCCTGCCGGGTGGCGCGCGGCTGCACGCCCTGATCGGAGACCTGACGGCGAGCGAGCTCGGCCTCGAACCGGGGACGATCCCGCAGGCCGATCACATTCTGCACCTCGGCGCGATCTACGACCTGACCGCCGGTGACGAGCAGACCGTCACCAATGTCGACGGCACCCACGCCGTGATCGCGCTGGCACGGCAACTCGACGCGACGTTGCATCATGTCTCGTCGATCGCGGTCGCCGGCGACCACCGCGGGACCTTCACCGAGAATGATTTCGACCTCGGGCAGCACTTCCCGACGCCATACCACCGCACCAAGTTCGAGGCCGAGAAGGCGGTGCGCGGAAGTGACATGCGCTGGCGCACCTACCGCCCGTCCGCGATCGTCGGCGATTCCGTCACCGGTGCGATCGACAAGATCGACGGGCCGTACTTCTTCTTCCCCGCACTGGCGCGACTCGGAGCGCTGCCCTCCGGGTTGCCCCTCGTCGTACCCGATCTGGGCGACACCAACCTGGTGCCCGTGGACTATGTCGCCGCTGCGATCGTCGAACTCGTGCATCGCCCGCACCTCGACGGCCGGGCCTTCCACCTCGTCGCTCCCCGGCCCCAACCGCTGCGTGAAGTCTTCGCCGCGTTCGCTTCCGCGGCGGGAGCCCCGCTTCCGGTCGCCACCGTTCCCGGCGGTTTCGTGCGCACGCTCTTGTCGTCGACAGCTTTGCCCGGGCTCGACGCTGTTCGCCGTTTCGCACTGCACCGTCTCGGCATCCCACCGGTGATGCTCGACCATCTCGCCCTGCCGACCGTGTTCGACGACGCGCGAACCCGGGAAGTGTTGCGCGACAGCGGTATCACGGTTCCGGATCTCTCGACGTACGCACCGGCGCTCTGGCGGTACTGGGAAGAGAATCTGGATCCGAACCGCGCGCGACGCGGGGACGGGCCCGGACCGCTTGCCGGCCGGAATGTAGTCATCACCGGCGCCTCGTCGGGGATCGGCCGAGCCGCCGCACTCGCAGTGGCACAGGAGGGGGCGCGGGTGATTCTCCTGGCTCGCCGCGACGAGGAACTCGCCGCCGTAGTCGCTCAGATCTGTGCCGGAGGCGGGCGGGGCCACGCCTACCCCTGCGATCTCACCGACCCAGACTCCGTCGAACACACCGTCGCGGCTATCCTCACGGACCACGGGCACGTGGACATGCTCGTCAACAATGCCGGTCGATCGATCCGTCGCGGGCTGTACGACTCGACGGACCGGATGCACGATTTCGAACGAACCATGGCGGTCAACTATTTCGGCGCAGTGCGTCTGGTGCTCGCGCTCCTTCCGCAGATGCGCCGGCGACGCTTCGGGCACATCGTGAACATCACCAGCGCGGGTGTGCCCGCCCGCACGCCTCGGTTCGCGGCCTACCTGGCCTCCAAATCAGCCCTCGAAGCATTTGCGGAGGTCGCCGCGGGAGAAACCCTGAGCGACGGAATCACCTTCACCACAGTCCGGATGCCGCTCGTGCGCACACCGATGATCGCGCCCACCGACGAGTACACCGACGCACCGGCGGCGAGCCCGGAGGCTGCGGCGGCGATGATCGTGCGCGCCCTGATCGAAAGACCCACGCGCATCGACGTCCCGGTCTCGACCCTCGCCGAGTTCGGTAGCCTCTTCGCCCCGTCGATCGCGAATCTCGTCCGATCCCGGTTGCATCACGCGTCATCGGATTCCGGTGCACCCGTTGGTGAGACCGAAGAACGGAAACCGACTCCACCCGCGCCTTTCGGCGTGCTTCCGGCACTGACCGGGGGCGCAACCTTGCGGCGGATCGGACGACTGCTGCCGGGCGTGCACTGGTAGAGACGAGCGGCCGACGAGCCCACCGCGCCTCCCGCCCCGATACTCCTCGGTGCGTTATCGCGTCTGTTCTTCGAAGTACTCGCGCTGAGCGGGGAAGTAGTCGTCGAAGGACCGCAACGGTGCCCCGGAGACCGACGCCACGAGTTGGTCCAGGTAGTACTCCCAGCCGGGACCGACATCACCGACTTCTGCCGCCGCGACGCGGTGGTGCACGAAGCGGATCTCGGATCGCTCCCCGTCTTCGGACAGTTCGAACGAGACGTCCCACGCGCCCTGCTCGGAGATCGTCCGGAGGCCGAGTCGATGTGGGGCATCGCATTCGGTGATCTCGACGTCCTCCCAGGGCGCACCTTCCTCGAAACCCATCTGCACCCTGATCGTTTCGCCGACGGCGCCGGTACCTTCCCATCGTCCGACCCACCGCGCGGTGCGCTCGGGTTCGGTGATGCTTGCCCAGGCGTCGTAGACAGAGCCGGGCAGTGTGCGCGTCACTACGAGGTCGAGCCCTTCGGAACCGTTCACGAGCTTTCCGGTCGGTTTCGGAGTCGTCATGCTCTCTTCCTTCCGTTCTCGAACTTCGGCATGTTCGATGCCGCCTTTCGTTCACGCCGGGTTCTCGCAACCTCGGTGGCCAAGGCATCGAACCGTTGCGGCAGAGCAGGCCCGATGAGCCTGTCGAGATAGTCGGCAACTTCCACCAGCGGCTCCGTACGGAGTGTGTAGATGCGCCGGCGACCGTCGACGGTCACCTCGACCACGCCACACTCGATCAGGACCCGGAGGTGTTTGCTGACGGCGGGCCGGCTGATCGCAAAGCGCTGCGCGATCCCCCCGGCCGACAGCGGTGCAGCGCGAAGCAACTCGAGAATCTCCCGGCGTACCGGGTCCGCTATCGCTCGCGCTCCCTCCACACCGGAAAGCGTAACCGATTGGCTACGCATTCGCGTGAGTTCGATAGATGCCGGCGCGGACTGCACATTCTCGCCCGCGTGGCCGGGATCAGCTCCGGTCGAACCTTCCACCGATCGGCGTCACCCGGGTAGCCACCACCGGATACACCGGTTTGGGTGCGGCACCGCAGCTCGCCGGCCGCGGCGGTAGGTCGCGTTTGTCCATCTCGACTCGCCATGCCCGGCCGTCGCGGTGACGCACGACCGGGACAGCGGCCTCATCGACGGTGAAGTCGTCGAGTTCGTCGGCGCCGGTGAGCGCGCGCACCGCGATCTCTGCAACCTGGCCCGACGCATCCCACGTGCTGCGTCCACGAAGACCCGGGAGATATACCCGACCGGCTGTCGCGGCGCGCACTGCGTCTGCGCTCTGTGCGGCATCGAGGCGCCCATAGGTGTAACCGGTCGGCAGGAGAATCATCGACGGGGCGAAGCGATGTCCTCCGGTGTGAGAGCACTCCCACACCGCGTCACCGAATTCGGCGGCGAGCGCCGCAGCGACCGGACGGCCCAGCACCGCGCAGCATTGGTCCCGCTTGCCGTGGGCGCAGACGAGCACGACCGGTTCGCCGACCGGGGTGCCGAGACCGAGGGCGGGCCCGGCCACCACCTGCGGCACGATGTCGAGCAGTTCTGCCGGGTGTGTGATCTCGAGGCGCTCGCACCACGTAGCGCCCGGTTCGGTGCGTGCGAGCAGAACCGTCCGGGTCGCACGCACCACGTCGCGCCCCGGGCGGCGGATGAACATGAACCGGACCCCCGCCGCATCTGCGCGGGCCGAGAGTTCGGCAGCGAGTTCCGGGCCGAGTGCCGTGCCGTCGAGAACGTCCCGCCCCCAGCCCGAGGGGAACTCCAGGCACACGTACCCGGGCGCCGTTGCGGCGGTGCCGGGCAACGGCTCGTCGAGAGCGGACAGCGCGGAGCAGGTTGTCGCAGCGATCGTCACCGGTTCATTGTCGCCGCTCGGCCCATTCACGAAATCGGCGCCCTCGCGAGTTTCGCCGGTCAGCGCCGTTTTCCTCGTATCCGCCGCAGTCCGGCTCTCCCCCACACCCGTAGGAAACCTTGCGTCAGGTAGCCCAAGCAACCGAGGGCCAGCACCCATTTGGTGAGGCTGATCGTCGTCGCGGCACGAACGGTCGTGTCGTCGATGCGACTGCGATGGTCGAGCAGGTACAGCCCGGTGATGTTCTCTGCGTAATCCCCGGCCGCAGCGATCACAGGTGCGGCAGCGAGAAGCCTGCGCGTGCGGGGTGTCAGCGGGCGGTGGTGGTCGAGGGCACGGGCACCGTCCCGGAGCGCGATGGCGAACGTCAACGGATGCACCATGTCCCAGTAGTAGTGCTGCCGGTACCGGCTGATCTCGTCCGGACCCAGGTTGTCGAGGATCTTCCGATACTTGTCCGCCGAAAAGGTGGCCTGAATCGTGCCGACGGTAAGCGCGGTGGGGCCGAGGACGCGGCCCATGTTTGCCTGGGACGCCAGGAACAACAGCGACGATCCGATGAGCCGACGATCCGATTCGGTCAGTGCCATGCCCATGATGGTAGCGCCCACTTCCCGGGTGTCGGATTTGTGCGTTATGGTTTCCGCGCTACCGAACGTCTGGGGGGACGATGGCGGATACGATCAGGGCCGATATCGACGAATTATTCTCTTTGTCAACGGCTTTCCGAGGAATTGCACGGCGTATCGCCCGTATCGACACCCGCGCGATCTCGGCGGGGTCCGTTGAGGGATTTTCCGGCGGTGCTGCGATCGTCGAGGCACTTGCAGCAGTCGAGTCCGCGTCGCGACGCTCGGTCTCACTCCTCGCCGACCGTGCCTGGTCGACGTCCGACACCATCGACCTGGTCGCCGCGGACTACGAGAACACCGACGAGTACTTCGCCGCCGGAT
>JADGMW010000726.1_pt1 | contig 11437 bp, 8 predicted proteins | sample 8641801 | NCBI WGS metagenome assembly JADGMW01 (sample SAMN16272018, study PRJNA661076) | feces metagenome | isolation source: fecal sample from diarrhoea affected cattle A | host: Bos taurus | place: South Africa: Lokaleng Village, Mahikeng | collected 2019-09
ACCTCGGCCACCGCGCCGCAGGCGTGACCGCACGATCCTGACGGCCTCGGCCTCGGCCTCGCCTCGATGACGGGACGGGGCCGAGGCCGTGCGTCGCGTCCCCACGGCGTGCGCGCGCGTCAGTCCGGCGCCACCGTGGTACCTCACTGGCCACACGCCCTGGCTCGGCGGCCCGGGCGCACCGCGGGGGGACTCATGGTCGAGCATTCCGGGCGGCGGGCGCGCGCGGGCGTCGGGCGCGGCTTCCAGCACGCGGTGGTCACGGGTGGCGCCGGCTTCGTCGGCAGCCACCTCTGCGACGCGCTGATCGCCCGGGGGACTCGCGTGACATGCGTCGACGACCTCTCGACGGGCGACGCCGCGAACGTCGCCCACCTGGGGGACGACCCCCGGTTCCGCCTGGTCGAGGCCGACGTCGTCCAACCGGCGTGGCCGGCCGCCGTGGGAGGACAGGACGTCGACGTCGTGTTCCATCTCGCCTCGCCCGCCTCGCCCGTCGACTACCTGCGGCGACCCGTCCAGACGCTCGAGGCAGGATCGGTGGGCGCCCAGCGGGCGCTCGACCTCGCGCAGCATGCGGGCGCGCGGTTCGTCCTGGCCTCGACGTCGGAGGTCTACGGCGACCCGCAGGTCCACCCGCAGCCCGAGGGGTACTGGGGGAACGTCAACCCCGTGGGCCCGCGGAGCGTCTACGACGAGGCCAAGCGGTTCGCGGAGGCCCTCACGACCGCGTACCGGGGGGCGAGGGGCGTCGACACCGCGATCGCCCGCATCTTCAACACCTATGGCCCGCGCATGAGGCCGCACGACGGCCGGATGATCCCGACGTTCATCAGCCAGGCGCTGTCCGGGGAGGCGCTCACCGTCGCGGGCGACGGGACGCAGACGAGGACCGTCTGCTACGTGGACGACCTCGTCTCCGGCCTCCTCGCGCTCGCCGGCAGCACGCTGCCCGGGCCGGTGAACCTCGGCGGGAGCACCGAGCTCACCGTGGCGCAGGTCGCCCAGGACGTGCTGCGCCTGACGGGCTCGGCGTCAGGCATCCGGCACGTCGGCCTGCCCGAGGACGACCCCGTGAGGCGCAGGCCCGACACCGCCCTGGCCGAGCGGGAGCTCGGGTGGCGCGCCGGCACCGGGTGGATGGAAGGGCTCGGCCTGACGATCGCGTGGGCCGTGACGCGGCACGAGCACCCTCGCGGCGCGGGCGCGCCCACCGAGGAGAGCCGTGCCGCCACCGACCAGACGGCGAGGACCTGACCATGCGCGTCTCGGTGATCGGGTGCGGGTACCTCGGGGCGGTCCACGCCGCGGTGCTCGCCGAGCTCGGGCATGAGGTGGTCGGGCTGGACGTGCGGGCGGAGGCCGTCGCAGTCCTCGCCTCCGGGCACGCGCCCTTCTACGAGGCCGGGCTGGCCGAGCTCCTCGCCCGTGGCACCGCCTCCGGGGCGCTCCGGTTCACCACGGAGCCGGCGGACGTGGCCGGGGCGCGGGCGCACTTCCTGTGCGTCGGCACCCCGCAGAGCGCGGACAGCGGCCGGGCCGACCTCTCCGCCGTGGAAGGGGCGCTCACGGCCCTGCTCCCTCATCTGGGGCCCGACGACCTGGTGGTCGGGAAGTCGACGGTGCCGGTGGGCACGGCCACGTCGGTCCTGGGGCGCCTGCGGGCCTCCGGCAGCACGGCGCGGCTCGCCTGGAACCCGGAGTTCCTGCGTGAGGGGCACGCCGTCCACGACACCCTGCGGCCCGACCGGCTGGTCTACGGGGTGGAGGCGGGGCCGGGCGCGACGGCGGACGTGGACAGGCTCGACGAGGTCTATGCGGCCATGCTGCGCGACGGCGTCCCCCGGGTCGTCACCGACTTCCCGACGGCGGAGCTCGCCAAGGTCGCCGCGAACGCGTTCCTCGCGACCAAGATCTCGTTCGCGAACGCGATGGCCGAGGTGTGCGAGGCCGTCGGCGGGGACGCCGTCGCCCTGGCGGCGACGATGGCCCACGACCCCCGGATCGGCGGGGACTACCTGGGCGTCGGGCTGGGGTTCGGCGGGGGGTGCCTGCCGAAGGACATCCGCGCCTTCGCCGCCCGGGCTGAGCAGCTCGGCGCGGGCCGCGCCGTCGCCTTCCTCCACGAGGTCGACGAGATCAACCGGCGGTGCCGCGACCGGGCCGTGGAGATGGTCCGGGCGATGGCGGGGGGCCTGCGCGGCAGCCGGGTCGCGGTGCTGGGAGCCGCGTTCAAACCGGAGAGCGACGACGTCCGGTCCTCCCCGGCGCTCGACCTCGCCGTCCGGCTCGCCGAGGAGGGCGCCGAGGTTGTGGTGACGGACCCGCAGGCGCTCCCGTTGGCGCAGCTCGCCGCGCCCGGGCTGCGGTACGCCGTGGACGTGGTCGAGGCCGCGACCGCCGCCGACGTGCTCGTGCTGGCCACCGAGTGGCAGGAGTACCGGTCCCTCGACCCGCTGGCGATCGCCGAGGTCGTCAGGCGGCGGGGCGTTGTCGACACCCGCAACGTGTGGGACCTCGAGGCGTGGCGGCGGGCCGGGTTCGCCGCCGCCGCGTTGGGGCGGTCGTCCGCCCTCCCGCCGGGCCTGGGCGCCGCGGAGCCCGACCACGGGTCACGGGCCGACGGGGTCGCGCCGTCGAGGTGAGCTGGGCCGGCGAGGCGCGGTGGGCCGGCGAGGCGCGCTGGGCCGGGCGTCGAGCAGGTTCTCGACCGCCGCGAGCACCTCGTCGACCGAGATCGCGGCGAGCGCGGCGTCGAGCACCGTCCCGTGCGGGTCCCCGCGTCTGCCGGCATGGCCCGGCTCCGCGCCGTGCCACAGCACGGTGTGGAGCTCCGGGTCGATCGAGGGGCCCCACAGCCGCGGCGGGGTGGGCCCGAAGAGGACGACCGACGGTGTGCCGAGGGCCGTCGCCAGGTGCGCCACCCCGGTGTCTCCGCTGACGACCAGGTCGGCTGAGGCGACCAGGTCGGCCAGCTCGCGCAGGTCGAGCAGTCCCGCCGTGCTCTCCGCCCGCGGCCCGCCAGGGCGCCCGGTCGGCCGCGCGACCTGCTCGGCGAGGGAGCGCTCGCCCGCGCTGCCGGTGACCACCACCCGGCGCCCGGACGCCAGGAGGTGCTGGGCCACCGCCGCGTAACGGTCTGGGGGCCAGCGCCGCGAGGCCGAGGCGGCGCCCGGGTGCACGACCACGTGCCCACGGCGGGGCCCGGACGGCTCCAGGCGCAGGTCCTGGGGCTCGGAGCGCCCACCCGCCGAGGCGACGAGCCGCCGCCAACGGTCCACCTCGTGCTCGTCGGGGTCCCATCGCGGGCCGGGCGTCCCGGCCTCGGGGCAGGCGAACGCGACGAGCCGCGAGGGCCCGGTCGCGAGCAGGGCGCGGTGGCTCTGCGGGCCACGGCCGTGCAGGTTCACGGCCACGTGGCCCCGGAACGAGTCGCCCACCCAGGACAGCGCGTCCGCGAGGCCTCCCCGCGGCTCGACGACGGCGTCCACCACCCCGTGCTGCTCGAGCCAGCGACCGATGTCGGGCCGGCCAGCCAGGACCAGGCGCCTGTCCGGCCACGCCCGTCGCATGCCGCGCAGGGCCGGGAGCGCGGTGAGGGCGTCGCCCAGGCCCAGCGCGCGCAGCACGAGCACGTCGCCGGCGTGGTCGCTCACGGCCAGGACGACTCCCCGGACGACATCACCAGCATCTCCCGGATCTCGCTGCCCACAGGCTGGCGCAGGGCCATGACGATGGTCGCGGCGGTGGCGCGCGGATCGTTGAGGTCGGCGTCGGGGCCCGGCTGGTACTGCTCCGGGCGCCCGTCGAAGAACGGCGTGCGCATCCCGCCGGGCACGAGGCAGGTGACCCCCACCCTGCCCGCCATCTCGGCGGCGAGCGCCTGCGAGAACCCCCGGATGGCGAACTTCGACGCGCAGTACGCCGTCGCGTCGCCCGCGCCCCGCAGCCCGAGCGTCGAGGACACCGTGACGACCGTCCCGCGCCGCTCCTCCAGGTATGGCAGGGCGGCGCGCACCACCGCGACCGTGCCGAACAGGTTGACCCGGACGACGCGCTCCCACTCCTCGACGGGGATGCTGGCGAGCGAGCCGCACCTGTCGATGCCGGCGGCCGTGACGACGGCGTCGGGCGGTCCGACCTCGACCGCGAGGGCCTCGACGGCCCGTGCGGTCGCCTCCGAGTCGGCGAGGTCGACGACGGCGTGCAGGACCCCGGCTGCGGGCGGCACCCGGTCGAGCACGACGGGCTTGCCGCCCGCCTCGGCGATGGCCTCGACGACGGCGGCGCCCAGGCCGCTGGAGCCGCCGGTCACGTAGACGGCGCCCAGCTCCCGAGGCGCGAGCGGGGTCGAGGTGTCGAGGTTCGAGGTCATGGGGCGGTCTCCTTCGGGACGGGGATGGTGGCAGGCGGTGGCGCCGGTGGTTCGGGCGCCGGGCGCGGGTGGGGCGAGGCCCGGCTCGCGGAGCGCTCGAGGATGGCGGTCGTGGACCGTCCCTCCATGTGCGGCAGGATGACGACCCGCCCGCCGTGGCGACGCACGACGTCGCGCTCGGGGAGGTCCTGGGCCGCGTAGTCCCCGCCCTTCGCCCAGACGTCGGGCCGCAGGCGTTCCAGCACGGCGGTCGGGTCGTCCTCCTCGAAGACCACCACCTCGGCCACGCAGTCGAGCGCGGACAGCAGCCGCGCGCGGTCCGCCTGGGGGACGACGGGGCGTGCGGGGCCCTTCAGCCGCCGCACCGAGTCGTCGCTGTTCAGCAGGACGACGAGGCTGTCGCCCAGCCGGGCCGCCGCCTCGAGGGTGGCGATGTGCCCGGCGTGCAGGATGTCGAAGCAGCCCCCTGTGGCGACCAGCGTGCCGCGCTGGCGCATGCGGGAGGCCACGCGCTCGACGTCCGCCGGCGCGGCGCCCGAGCCCGTGAGGGACCCGACGCCGGGACGGGTGCTGCCGTGCTCCAGGCTCGCCGCGGCTCGGCGCCGGAAGCCGTCGGCGCCGCCCGCCTCGACCCAGGCGGACGCCGCGGCGACGGCGCTGACCACCGCCTCCAGCACGTCCGCGCCCCGCGCGAGCGCCACCGCGACGGTGGCCGCGAACCGGTCGCCCGCACCGCAGGCGTCACCGGTCACCGGGCGCGCCGGCACGTAGACCGGGTCGCCGCTGGGCGTGGCGAGGAACGCCCCGCGCTCGCCGGCGGTGACGGCGACGGCGCCTGCGCTCCAGCGCAGGCACAGCTCGCGGGCGAGGCCGCCCACGTCGTCGGGGTCCACGGGGAGACCGAGCGCCGCCGCCGCCTCGCGGGCCTCCGCGAGGTTCGGCGTCACGACGGCCGTCCCGGCCACGGGAGGCCCACCGCGCGGGTGCGGGTCCCACACCACCGGTGTCGTGCGCGCCAGCTCCGCGATCACCTCCCGCACAGGGCCGTCGTAGGTGACCCCCGCGCCGTAGTCGGAGACCAGCAGGACGCGGGCGTCGGCGAGGGCCCGGCCGAGGTCCTCCGCGCGGACCGCGCCCGGGCGGGCGGGGCCGCCGTCGTCGACGCGGACGACGGTGTGCCCCGACGAGCGCACCCGGGTCTTGCGCCGGGTCGTGCCCTCCTGCGGCAGGGCCACCAGGTCGACGTGCTCCTCGAGCAGCCGGGAGAGCTCGGTCGCGGCCCGGTCGCCGGCGATCGGGGCGACGAGGCGCACCCGGGCGTCCTGTGCGCACAGGATCGCGGTGAGGCCCGCGCCGCCAGGGCTCTGCCGCACCGCCACGGCGTCGACCACGGGCGCCGGGGCGTCGGGGCACAGGCGCGTGACGTGCCCGTCGATGTCGCGGTCGAGGAGCACGTCGCCCACCACCGTGATCTGCGGCCGGTCCGGCCGCTCGTCCCCGGCAGGGTCCTCGTCGAGTGGGCGCCCGACCGGCGCGGCAGCGGCGGCCCGGAGGCGCGCGTCCACCGCGGCGCACAGCGCGTGCACGGCCCCCAGGTGGAGCTCCTGGACGCCCGCGGTGGTGCGGGCCTGGGCGCGGAGCACGTCGTCGCTGGCCTCCGCGAGCGCCGACGGCGCCGGCCCGGTGAGAGCCCACACCGTGAGCCCCAGGCTGCGGGCGCGCGCCGCCGCCGCGACGACGTTCGGGCTCTCGCCCGAGGTCGACAGCAGGATCAGGATGTCGCCGGCCCGTCCGTGCGCCTCCACCTGGCGGGCGAACATCTCCGCGACGCCGTAGTCGTTGACGATCGCCGTGAGGCTCGACGTCTCCGCGTGCAGGCTGATCGCGGAGAGCGGCGGCCGTTCGCCCTCGAACCTGCCGACCAGCTCCGCTGTCAGGTGCTGCGCCTCGGCGGCGCTCCCGCCGTTGCCGGCCGCCAGCAGCCGGCCTCCCGAGGCGAGCACGGCGGCGAGGCGGCCGGCCCAGCGGTCGAGGCGGGGCGCCTCGCGGCGCAACGCGGCGAGCCCGGCCGTCATCTCCTCGCCGTGGCGGTCCAGCCAGTCGGCGGCGGTCTCCGGAGCGCCCGGCCCGTGGCGGGGATCGGGCCTCATGACTGGTCCGCCGTCCGGGTGGGCCCAGCCGCGGAGGGCGCCATCGTGATGGGCGCCTCGTGCTCCCGCGCGGCCTCGGAGGACGACAGCACGCGGCCGATGCGGGCGAGCCCTGTGCCCCCGGGCGCCGCCGCCACGGCGATCCGATAGCTGTGCACGGTGCGACGCGCGACGACGGACCACCCATAGAGGCGCTCGGCGCGCACCCGCCCGGCCGATCCCAACGCCTCGCCCAGCGCCGGGTCGGCGGAGATGCGCGAGAGCGCCGCGGCGAGGGCCGCCGGATCGCGCGGCGGCACGAGGAGCCCGGTGCGCTCGTGCACCACGGAGTCGAGCAGGCCCCCGACCGCGCTGCCGATCACCGGCCTGCCGCAGGCGGCGGCCTCGATCGGGACGATGCCGAAGGGCTCGTACCAGGGGTCGCACACCACGACGTCGGCAGCCTGCATCGCCGCGCGCACCTCGTCGCGCGTCAGGCTGCCCACGAGCTCGACCCGGTCAGCGACGCCCAGGTCCTGCGCGAGGCCGCGCAGCCTGACGGCCTCCGGGTCGCTGCCGAGCTCGGCGGCGGGAGGCCCCCCCGCCACGACCAGCTCGACGTCGGAGGCCTCCACGAGCGCGCGCACCACGGTGTCGATGCCCTTGCGCTCGACCAGGCGGCCCACGGACAGCGCCCGCAGCCTGCCGTCGCGGGTCGCCCGGGCCCTCCGGTTCGGGTCCGGGCGGAACCGGCCGATGTCCACGCCGCACGGCACGACCTCGATCCGGTCGGGGTCCGCGCCGAGCGCGATGAGCTCGCCGACCTCGTCCGAGCAGGTCGCGATGATGAGGTCGGCCTCGGCGCACAGGCGCTGCTCGAGGGCGACGCGTCCCGCGGGGCTGGTGTCCCGCGCGCCCTGGTGGCGGCGCTTGACCGACCCCAGGGCGTGGAACGTCTGGACCAGGGGGATCCCCAGGGGCCGCGCGGCCCGGAGCCCCGCCAGCCCCGACATCCAGAAGTGGGCGTGCACGACGTCGGGGGCCTCGCCGGCGCCCGACCAGCGGGAGAGCAGCTCGTCCCCGAAGGCGGCCATGTGCGCGAGGAGCTCGTCCTTCGGGACGTGGGCCGGGGGGCCGGCGTCGATGTGGACGACCTCGACCCCCGGGGAGAGGCTGACCGCGGGCGGGAGCCCCGGGTCGTCGCGTCGGGTGTACACCGTGACGGAGTGCCCCTGGGCGCCGAGCCGCTCCGCGAGCGACGCGACGTGGACGTTCTGGCCTCCTGCGTCCACGCTCCCCAGCGGGGCGAGCGGGCTGGCGTGCTCCGAGATCATCGCGATCCTCACGAGGTCACCTCCTTCAGCAACGTGTCCCAGCGGAGCAGGAACTCCGCGAGGGGGTAGCGGGCCAGCACGTGGGCGCGTGCGGCGTCGCCGTGCGCGCGTGCCTCGTCGGGGTCGGCGAGCCAGCGCCGGGCTGCCGCGGCGAGCTCGTCCGGTCGGCTGCTGACCACCCCGGCGGCGGCGGGGACGGCGGCGGGAGCCTCGGTCGCCGCCACGGCGAGCACCGGCATGCCGAGGGCCATCGCCTCGAGCAGCGACAGCCCGAGGCTCGTCCAACGGAAGGGGTGCAGGTACGCGCGCGCCCCGGCGAGCAGGGCGTGCATGGCGTGCTGCGGGACGTCGTCGTGGAGGACGGCCCGGGGGCCCGCGCCGCCCGCGCCGTCCAGGTGGCCCCGCAACCCGTCGACCCCCATGCCGTACACCTCGAGCGGGGCTTCGCGCGCCACGCGCAGCAGGATGTCCGTGCCGGCGACGCGCCACCGGCGGACCGGCTCGTTGACCACCGCCCCCACGCTGGGGCGCTCGCCGGTGTACCGGTGGCCGGGGTCCGGGACGCCGTGCTCGATGACGGTCGACCGCGCTGGCCCGTCGTCCCACATGAGCGCGTTGAAGTGGGTCACGTGGACGATCGGCGCCGAGCCGTCGGCGACCACGTCGACCTCCGCCATGGGGTGCCGGGTCGAGGCGGCCGGGCCGGGAGGGGTGTTGTGCTCGAGGTACACCGCCGGGATGTCCCGCCCGGCCCGTGCCCCGGTCCACCTCTCGAGCAGGTCGAGCTCGTGCGGGCGCTGCAGCACCACGACGTCCACGCCGCCGTCCGCGACCAGGGCGCGCAGGGCGCCGGGCTCCGCCTCGACGGCCGACGCCGGCCACGTCCAGGTGCGCGCCCGGCCCCTGCCGTCGGCGCCGCGGTCGGGCGTCGTCGGGATCACGTACTCGTGGCCACCCGAGACGAAGGACGTGGTCCAGGAGCCGTGGACGTGCCAGACCAGCACCCTCACGACGCCACCGCCATCGCGATGAGGCTCTCGGCCGCGTCAGCCACCACGGCGGCGGGCACGGCGCCGAGGCAGGGGTGGCCGGGCGTGGGGCAGGTGCGCGCGCGGGAGTCCCGGCACGCGGCGCGCTGGTCGCCCAGCAGCACCGATGGGACCCCCCACGGCGCCCACCGCTCGGCGGGGACGACGGGCGCGAACAGGCTCACCACCGGCGTGCCGACGGCCGCGGCGAGGTGCGCCGGGCCGGTGTTCCCGACGATCGCGCACCGGGCGCCACGCAGCACCGCCGCGAGGGCCGTGAGGTCGCCGCGTCCGGAGAGGTCCGCCACGTGGCCCTGCCCCTGGCTCACGAACGCCCCCAGCCAACGCTCGTCCTGGCCGCCCGTCACGACCACCCGATGACCGCGCCTGCCGAGCTCGGCGACGATCTCCCGGGCGTGCCGCGGCTCGGGCGCGCGGGCCGGCGCCGAGGCGCCGGGGTGGACGACGACGTAGGGCCCCTCGGGAGCGAGGTCCGCGCCGGCGGCCGCGGGGAGCGTCGTCGACAGCCGCAGGTCGAACCCGTCGGGCATCGGGAAGCCCGCGGCACGGGCCAGGTCGATCGCCGCCTCGACCTCGTGCAGGCCCTCCGGCCGATGGTGGCGGACGTCGAGCAGGGCGCCCGGATAGTCCTCGCTCGTGGCGGCCACCAGGGGGATCCCGGCAAGCCGCGCCAGCAGGGCCATCGGCAGCGGTGACTGGTGGAACGAGGTGAACACCACGGCGGCGTCGTACCGGCGCGAGGCCAGCTCGTCGACGAGCCGTCGCACGGCCTCCCGCTCGACCGGTGGGGGAGTGAGGCCGGTCCAGGGCGCGTCGAACGTCAGCACGTCGCGCACACCCGGCAGCAGCGCGCCCGCGGGAGCGGCGGCGGGCGAGGTGAGCAGGTCGACGACCTGCGCGGCGTCAGCCATCATCCGCACGGCGGGCCCGGTGAGCAGCACGTCGCCCATGCTGTCCAGGCGGACCGCGAGCACCGGGCGGCGTGCAGAGGACGTCCTGGGCGTCATGCCGTCCGCCTCCCCTGCCGGCCCGAGGGCGGCGACAGCCTCCCGTCGAGCAGGTCGATCGCGCTGGAGAGGTCGGCTGCCACGAGCTCGCAGGCCTCGACCTCCTCGGGCCGCGTCGCGGCGGTCGGCGTGAGCACGCCGACCGCGCCGGCGGCGATCGCCGCGCCGACGTCGGCGCCGATGTCGCCGACCACGGCGCAGGCCGCCGGGGGGATGCCGAGCTCGCGCGCGGCCGCGAGGACCATGCCCGGGCCCGGCTTGCGGCACAGGCACTGGTCCTCGGGGGCGTGGGGGCACACCTGCCACGAGTCGAACGGGCCGAGGAGCCGCTCGACCTCGGCGTCGACCGCCTGGACCTGCGCCGTGGTGAGGAGCCCGCGCGCGACGCCGGACTGGTTGGTCACCACGCCGACGAGCACTCCGCGCCGTCGCAGCCGGTCCAGCGCCTCCCGCGCGCCGTCGACCGGCACGACGGCTCGCGGGTCCCCGTTGTACGGCACGTCGTGGACGAGCGTCCCGTCCCGGTCGAAGAGCACCGCCTCGATGGGCAGCGGCCAGGGCGGCAGGCCTCGGCGCGCGTGCCAGGCCCCGCGCGCCCGGTGCGCCACGGCCGCGAACGGGATCGCCACGCTCGTCCAGGCCATCCGCCGCACCTCGTCCGCGAAACCGGGGTCGCCAGGGCGCGGCCCGGGCGCCAGCCGGCGTGCGAGGAAGTCCACGGTCACGGCCGCCCACACCACCAGCCCCGCGGCGGCGCCCCGGGGCCGGCGGGCCGCGGCGGCGGCGAGCGCCACAGCGGCCCCGGCCACCGCGGCGACGTGCAGGCGCAGCCGTCCCCGCCCGGTGGCGGCGATGCTCCGCCACCGGGGCCCGTGCAGCGCGCGGAGCGTCGCGTCGTCGTACGTCCCCGCCTGGACCTGGAGGCTCTTGCCGTCGGGCGCCGGTCGCACGGGGTGGAGCGCTGTCCGCCCGCCCCGGACGAGCCGCCAACCGGCGGCGGACACCCGGGCGGCGAGGTCGGCGTCCTCCCGGTACGCGCGGGGGAACCGCTCGTCGAAGCCGTGCGCCTGCTCGAGGGCGGCCCTGCGGTACGCCATGTCGGCGGTCGCCCACCGTGCGGACTCGAGCCCGGCGGTCGATCGCTCCCAGTCGGTGGGCCGGCCGTGGAGCGGCACGACGATCCGTCCCTGGACCCCGCCGACCTGCGGGCCCGCCGCGCGCAGGTCGGCGAGGAGTCGTGGCGCCCAGTCCGCCGGCAGCTCGACGTCGTCGTCGAGGAAGGCCACCCACGGCGCGCGGGTCGAGCGCCATCCCGCGTTGCGCGCGGCGGCGGGCCCGCGCCCGCCGGTGCGCACCACGCGCACCGGCAGCGGCGCCGTGGCCCCGTCGAGGTCGAGGGGAGGCTCGTCGGCGCCGCGACGGTCGTCGACGACGACGACCTCCTGCGGCATGACCCCCGGGCCGTGCTCCGGGACGTGCGCCTCCTGCGCGGCGAGGCCGGCCAGCAGGCGGGCGAGCGACGGGCGGCCCACCGTGGGCGTGA
>JADGMW010000728.1_pt1 | contig 11426 bp, 9 predicted proteins | sample 8641801 | NCBI WGS metagenome assembly JADGMW01 (sample SAMN16272018, study PRJNA661076) | feces metagenome | isolation source: fecal sample from diarrhoea affected cattle A | host: Bos taurus | place: South Africa: Lokaleng Village, Mahikeng | collected 2019-09
CTCGCCGTCCCGGTTCTCCTCGCCGTTGGCCTCGTTGCGCTTGTCCTGGTAGGTCACCAGGTCGCGCAGGGTGAACCCGTCGTGGGCGGTGACGAAGTTGATGCTCGCGAAGGGCCGCCGCCCGTCGGAGCGGTAGAGGTCCGAGGAGCCGGTGAGCCGGTAGGCGAGGTCGCGGACCCCCACGCGGGCGCCGGACCACACGTCGCGCACGGTGTCGCGGTAGGCGGCGTTCCACTCCGCCCACGGCGGCGGGAAGTTGCCCACCTGGTAGCCGCCCGGGCCCACGTCCCACGGCTCGGCGATCAGCTTGACCTGGCTGACCACCGGGTCCTGGTGCACCACGTCGAAGAACGCGGAGAACCGGTCGACGTCGTGGGTCGAGCGGGCCAGGGCGGGGGCGAGGTCGAACCGGAAGCCGTCGACGTGCATCTCGGTGACCCAGTAGCGCAGCGAGTCCATCAGCAGCCCGAGCACCGGCGACCGGCGCACGTCCAGGGTGTTCCCGCAGCCGGTGTAGTCGACGTACCGGGCCGGGTCCTCGCCGTCCACCCGGTAGTAGCCGGCGTTGTCGATGCCGCGGAAGGCCAGCGTCGGGCCGGTCTGGTCGCCCTCGGCCGTGTGGTTGTAGACGACGTCGAGGATCACCTCGATACCGGCCGCGTGCAGCGCCTTGACCATCGACTTGAACTCGGTCACCTGGCCGCCGCCGCTGCCGGCGGAGCTGTAGCCGGCGTGCGGGGCGAAGAAGCCCAGCGTGTTGTAGCCCCAGTAGTTGGTCAGCCCACGCCGCAGCAGGTGCGGCTCGCTGACGAAGTGGTGCACCGGCAGCAGCTCCACCGCGGTCACCCCGAGGGACCGCAGGTGCTCGACGAAGGCCGGCGAGGCCAGCCCCGCGTAGGTGCCCCGCAGGTGCTCCGGCACGCCGGGGTGGCGCATGGTCGCGCCCTTGACGTGCACCTCGTAGACGACGGTGTCCGACCAGGAGGTGCGCGGGGAGCGGTCGCCGTCCCACGGGAAGGTGTCGTGGACGACGACGCCCCGGGGCACGTTCGGGGCGGAGTCCAGCCCGTCGGGGACGGCGCTGTCCACCGCGTCGGCCGGGTACCCGAAGACCGAGGGGTGCAGCCGCAGCCCGCCCTCGACCGCGCGGGCGTAGGGGTCCAGCAGCAGCTTGGCCGGGTTGTACCGGTGTCCCGTCGAGGGGTCGTAGGGCCCGTGCACCCGGTAGCCGTAGCGCTGGCCAGGGCCGATGCCCGCGACGTGGCCGTGCCAGACCTGGTGGGTGCTCTCGGTCAGCGGATGCCGGTGCTCGGTGCCGTCGGTGTCGATCAGGCAGAGCTCGACCGCGTGCGCGCCGGCCGACCAGAGGGCGAAGTTCGTGCCGGTGCCGTCCCAGTGCGCACCGAGAGGGGCGGGCGAGCCGGGCAGGACCTCGACGGCCGGGAATGCGGTCACCCGGCGATGGTGCCAACCCCGGGGGTGTGGGGGTGCAGGCGGCGCGCGCGGCGGTTGGTTGGATGGGTGCGTGTCGAGCGCAGACGCCTCTGCTGGGGCTGTCGTACGGATGACCGGGGTCGACGTCGTGCGCGGGGGGAACCACCTGCTCCGCGGCGTCGACTGGAGCGTCGAGGAGGACCACCGCTGGGTGGTCCTCGGCCCCAACGGGGCGGGCAAGACGACGCTGCTGCAGCTGGCGGCCGCGCTGATGCACCCCAGCAGCGGCGAGGTGAGGCTGCTGGGGGAGACCCTCGGCGCCGTCGACGTCTTCGAGCTGCGCCCCCGGATCGGGCTGACCAGCGCTGCGCTGACCGCACGGATCGCGCCGACCGAGCGCACCGGCGACGTCGTCGTCTCGGCCGGGTACGCCGTCGTGGGCCGCGGGCAGGAGCGCTACGACGTCCACGACCTGACCCGGGCCGGCATCCTCATGCAGCAGTGGGGGGTCGCGCAGTTCGCGCACCGGCCGTTCGGGACGCTGAGCGAGGGCGAGCGCAAGCGCGCGCAGATCGCCCGGGCGCTGATGCCCGATCCCGAGCTGCTGCTGCTCGACGAGCCCGGCGCGGGCCTGGACCTCGGTGGCCGCGAGGACCTCGTCGCCCGGCTGTCCGACCTCGCCCGCTACCGCTACGCGCCGGCGCAGGTGCTGGTCACCCATCACGTCGAGGAGATCCCGCCGGGGTACACCCACGCCCTGCTGCTGCGCGGCGGCGAGGTCGTCGCCGGTGGACCCGTCGACGACGTGCTCACCGCCGCGGCGCTGTCGGACACCTTCGGCCTGCCCCTGGAGCTGACCCGCACCGACGGCCGCTTCGCCGCCCGCCGCGCTCAGTAAGGTGCCCGGCATGGCTGAGCCCGAGTTCGTGACCCTGCAGGTGGAGGACGGGGTGGGCACGATCCGCCTCGACCGGCCGAAGATGAACGCCATCGACGAGCAGCTGCACCGCGAGGTGCGGGTCGCCGCGATGGAGGCCGCGGAGCGCACCGACGTGCGCGCCGTGGTGATCTACGGCGGGGAGCGCGTGTTCGCCGCCGGCGCCGACATCAAGGCGATGTCCCAGCTGGACGGGACGACGATGGTGGCGTGGGGCCGGGAGCTGCAGAGCTCCTTCCGCACCGTCGCGCGGCTGCCCAAGCCGGTCATCGCCGCGATCACCGGCTACGCCCTCGGTGGCGGCTACGAACTGGCGCTGTGCGCGGACTTCCGGGTGCTCGGCACGCGGGCCAAGATCGGCCAGCCGGAGATCCTGCTGGGCGTCATCCCCGGCGCCGGCGGCACCCAGCGGCTGGCCCGCCTGGTCGGCCCGGCCAAGGCCAAGGACCTCGTCTTCACCGGCCGGCACGTGGGTGCCGAGGAGGCCCTGGAGATCGGCCTGGCCGACGCCGTGGTCCCCGACGCCGAGGTGTACGAGACCGCCGTGGCCATGGCGCGCAAGTTCGCCGCCGGGCCCCCGCTGGCGCTGGCCGCCGCGAAGCAGGCGATCGACGAGGGCCTCGAGCTGCCCATCGACGAGGGCCTCGCGCTGGAGAGCCGGCTGTTCGCCGAGCTGTTCGACACCGAGGACCAGACGATCGGCATGCGCTCGTTCCTGGAGAGCGGTCCCGGCAAGGCGGAGTTCACCGGCCGCTGAGCCCACCGGTCGGTCACAATGCGCGAGGCCGTCGGCGTCGGGGTCATCCGATCCTGATGCGGGGCGGCCCCACACCAGGAGGACACGTGCGACGAAGCACCCTGCGGACCGTGGTCGCGGTCGTGACGGTGGGACTCACCCTCACCGCCTGCGGCTCGGACGACGGCGACTCCGGCGGCGGGAGCGGCTCGGACTGGGCCACCGCCACGTCGGTCGAGGACGGCGGCGGCATGGACGCCCTGATCGCGGCCGCGCAGGCCGAGGGCGAGCTGAACGTCATCGCGCTGCCGCCGGACTGGGCCAACTACGGCGAGATGCTGGAGACGTTCAGCGACAAGTACGACATCGAGATCAACAGCGCCAGCCCCGACGGGTCCAGCCAGGACGAGCTCAACGCCGTCACCAGCCAGCGCGGCCAGGACCGGGCGCCCGACGTCCTGGACCTGGGGCTCTCCTTCGCCCGTCAGGCGCAGGCCCAGGACCTCCTCGCGCCCTACCAGGTCCAGACGTGGGAGGAGATCCCCGAGGACCAGAAGGACCCCGAGGGCCACTGGTACAACGACTACGGCGGCTACCTGTCCATCGGCTGCAACGCCACGATCGTCGAGCAGTGCCCGACGACGATGGCCGAGCTGGCCGACCCGCGCTACGCCGGGCAGGTCGCGCTGAACGGCAACCCGACGCAGGCGCAGGCCGCCTTCGCCGGCGTGTGGGCCGCGGCGCTGGCCAACGGGGGAGACCTCGACGACATCGGCCCGGGGATCGACTTCTTCGTCGAGCTCAAGGAGAGCGGGAACTTCAACCCCGTCGAGTCGACGCCGGCCACGGTGCTCTCCGGCGAGACGCCTATCTCGCTGGACTGGGACTACGTCAACGCCGCGCAGACCGAGAAGATGGCGGCCGCCGGGTCCGACTGGCAGGTCAACGTGCCCACCGACGGCCTGATGGGCGGCTACTACAGCCAGGCCATCAGCAAGTTCGCGCCGCACCCGGCCGCGGCCCGGCTGTGGCAGGAGTTCCTCTACAGCGACGAGGGCCAGAACATCTGGCTCGCCGGCGGCGCACGCCCGGTACGGCTGCCGGAGATGGAGGCCGCCGGCACCGCCGACGCCGAGGCGCTCAGCGCGCTCCCCGCACTGGTCGGTACCGCCGAGTTCCCGACCGAGGAGCAGGAGGGCGCCGCCAAGCAGGTCGTCACGACCCGCTGGAACGAGGAGATGTCCGGCTGAGCACGACAGCAGCGGACGTGGCCGCGCCGACCCCCCGTCGCGGGGGCCGGCGCGGCCACGTGCTGACGGTGCTGGCCACGGTGCCCTTCTTCGGGTACGTGGCCCTCTTCCTGCTGCTCCCCATCGGGGTGCTGGCGGTCGAGGCGTTCCGCGCCACCGACCCGGTCACCTTCGAGGAGACCTGGTCCACCGGCTCGATCGAGACGATCACCGGTGGCGTCTACCGCCGCGCCTACCTGGGCAGCCTGCAGCTGTCGCTGATCACCGCGGTGCTCGCGGCCGTCCTCGGGCTGGCGCTGGCCGTGGCCATCCTGCGGGCCCGGCGGGGGCGGCTGCTCCGCCGGCTGGTGCTCACCGCCTCCGGCGTGCTGGCCAACTTCGGCGGCATCCCGCTGGCCTTCGCCTTCATCGCCACCATCGGCAGCCAGGGCGTGGTCACCGCGTTCCTCCAGGACACGCTGGGCATCGGCCTGGGCGGGTTCTCGCTGTACTCGATGACCGGCCTGGCGCTGGTCTACCTCTACTTCCTCGTCCCGCTGATGGTGCTGACCATCGTCCCGGCGCTGGAGGCGCTGCGGCCCCAGTGGCGGGAGGCCGCGGACAACCTCGGCGCCAGCGGCTGGCAGTACTGGCGCCACGTCGGTGGGCCGGTCCTCGCCCCGCCCGTGCTCGGCGCCACCATGCTGTTGTTCGCGTCGTCGTTCGCCGCCTACGCCACCGCCAAGGCGCTGGTGGGCAGCAGCGTCCCGCTGGTCACCCTGCAGATCGCCGACGCGCTGTCGAGCAACGTCGTCGTCGGCGCGGAGAACCTGGGCAAGGCCCTGGCGCTGGGCATGGTGGTCGTCGTCGGCCTGGTCATGGCGTTCTACGCCTGGGTGCAGCGGCGCACGCAGCGGTGGCTGGCATGACCGCCCTGGCCGAGAGCGTGGCCGGCGCCGGGGGAGTGGCCCCCGGGACGCCGGTCCGTCCCGCCCGGCGCGGCAGCGGGCGCTGGCGGTTCGCCGTCCTGGGCCTGCTGGGCATCTACTTCCTGGTGCCGATCGCGGCGTCGGTCTGGTTCACGGTGCGCAACCGGGGCACCGGGCAGTTCACCGCCGAGTTCTACACCGGCATCCCCGGCGCGGCCGGGTTCGCCGAGTCGTTCACCCGCTCGCTGGTCCTGGCCGGACTGACCGTGGTCATCGCGCTGGCGCTGATGGTGCCGACCGTCGTCCTGGTCGACCTGCGGCTGCCGCGGCTGCGGACGACGGTGGAGCTGCTCACCCTGGTACCGCTGGTCGTGCCGCCGATCGCCCTGGTGGTGGGGGTGCGCAGCGTGCTGTCCTGGGCGCCGGACTACTTCCTGGACACCTGGCTCGCCGAGGTCTTCTTCGCGATCCAGGAGCCGGCGCTGCCCTGGATCCTGGTGTTCGTCTACGTCGTCCTGGCGCTGCCGTTCGTCTACCGCGCGCTGGACGCCGGGATCCGCGGCGCCGATCTGCGCACGCTCACCGAGGCCGCCCGCAACCTGGGGGCCTCCTGGCCGCGGGTGCTGACGTCGGTGGTGCTGCCGGTGCTGCGCACCTCGGTGCTCAACGCCGCCTTCCTCACCGTCGCCCTGGTGCTGGGTGAGTTCACCTTCGCCAACATCCTCGGCTTCGAGACCTTCCCCACCTGGATCCTGCGGATCTCCGGCTCGGCCCCGCAGCTGTCGGTGGCCGTCTCGGTGCTGTCCCTGGTGCTCACCTGGGTGCTGCTGCTGATGATCTCCGCGCTGGACCGCCGGCGCGGCACGAAGGAGAGCGCATGACCGCCACCTCGCTGCGGTCCGCGGACGCGGGCCCGGAGAACCGTCCCGGGGTGCCCATCCGGCTGGACGGGCTGACCCGCCGCTACGGATCGGTCGTGGCGCTGGACGGGCTGGACCTGGAGATCGCCGGCGGTGAGCTGCTCGCGCTGCTGGGCCCCTCGGGCTGCGGCAAGACGACGGCGCTGCGCGCGATCGCCGGGTTCGACCGGCCCGACGCCGGGCGGGTGCTGCTCGACGGCCGCGACGTCACCGGCGTCCCGGCGAACAAGCGGGACATGGGCATGGTCTTCCAGGCCTACAGCCTGTTCCCGAACCTGACCGTGGCGGAGAACGTCGCCTTCGGGCTGCGGGTGCGGCGCCGGGACCGGACCGAGCAGCGCAGCCGGGCGGCCGAGCTGCTGGAGCTGGTCGGTCTGGCCGACCGCGGCAACCGGTACCCCCACCAGCTCTCCGGCGGCCAGCAGCAGCGGGTCGCCCTGGCCCGGGCGCTGGCCGTGGCCCCGAAGGTGCTGCTGCTGGACGAGCCGCTGTCCGCGCTGGACGCCCAGGTGCGCGTGCAGCTGCGCGAGGAGATCCGCCGCATCCAGCTGGAGCTGGGCATCACCACGGTCTACGTCACCCACGACCAGGCCGAGGCGCTGTCGGTGGCCGACCGGGTGGGGGTGATGCGCGCCGGGCGGCTGGAGCAGGTGGCCGGTCCCGACGAGCTCTACCAGCGCCCGGCGACGGCGTTCGTGGCCGAGTTCGTCGGCACGATGAACCGGCTGCCGGCGACGGCGGCCGACGGTGTCGTCGAGCTGCTCGGGGTCCGCCGTCCCGTCGCCGGTGCCGTGCCAGCGGGGACGGTCGAGGCGCTGGTCCGGCCCGAGGGCCTGCTGGTCACCGCCGGCGGTGAGGGCCGGGTGGTCACCCGCACCTTCTCCGGGGCAAGCACCCGGCTGCTGGTCGCCCTGCCCGGCGGGCTGGAGGTGCGCGTGGACCTGGCCAGCGCCGAGAGCCAGGACTTCACGCCCGGCACGGCGGTCACGGTCTCACCCGCCGAGCGTCCGGTGCTCGTCGTCCCCGCGGAGCCGGCATGACCGCCGTCGACCGGTCCGACCCCGGCGGCCGCGCCTGGGTGGACCGGGCGGTCGCCGCGGTCGAGGCCGACGCCCGGCGCAGCGCCGACACCCACCTGCTGGTCTACCCGCTGCCCCCCGAGTGGGGCATCGACCTGTACCTCAAGGACGAGTCGACCCATCCGACCGGCAGCCTCAAGCACCGGCTCGCGCGCTCGCTGTTCCTCTACGGCCTCTGCTCGGGGCAGATCACCGAGGGCGGCACGGTGGTGGAGGCCTCCAGCGGGTCGACGGCGGTGAGCGAGGCCTACTTCGCCCGCATGCTCGGCCTGCCGTTCGTCGCGGTGATGCCCCGCTCGACCAGCCCGGAGAAGATCGCGCTGATCGAGTTCCACGGGGGCCGGTGCTCCTTCGTGGACGACGCCGCGGAGATGTACGGCGAGGCCCGCCGGCTCGCCGCCGAGAGCGGCGGGCACTACCTGGACCAGTTCACCTACGCCGAGCGGGCGACCGACTGGCGGGGCAACAACAACATCGCCGAGTCGATCTTCGAGCAGCTGGCCGCCGAGCGGCACCCGGTGCCCGAGTGGGTGGTCGTGGGCGCCGGCACGGGCGGGACGAGCGCGACCATCGGGCGCTTCCTCCGCTACCGGCGGCACCCCACCCGGCTGGCCGTGGTCGATCCGGAGAACTCCGCCTTCTACCCGGGCTACGCCACCGGGGATCCGGAGCTGACCACGGGTGGGCCGTCGCGCATCGAGGGCATCGGCCGGCCGCGGGTGGAGCCGTCCTTCGTGCCGACCATCGTGGACCGGATGATCCAGGTGCCCGACGCCGCGTCCCTGGCCGCGATGCGCCACCTGGCCGAGGTGACCGGGCGGCGCGCGGGGGGCTCCACCGGCACCAACCTGTGGGGCGCCTTCTCCCTCGTCGCCGAGATGCTCGCGGCCGGCCGCCGCGGCAGCGTGGTCACGCTGTTGTGCGACGGGGGAGAGCGCTACGCCGACACCTACTACTCCGACGACTGGGTCGCGGCCCAGGGGTTGGACCTCGCTCCGCACACCGCCACGCTGCGCGCTTTCGCCGCCACCGGCGCCTGGGAGCCGTGGGCGTGACGTGGCTCACCCGGCCCTCGTTCCTGACAGCCTTAACGTGCAAGTAACCTCCAAGGCCGGAGCAGGCGGGCTATCTGCCCGCGCCCCATGCACCCCGTCGCGGAGGTAGGTCTGGCGTGAACATCGTCGTTCTGGTCAAGCAGGTCCCGGATTCCGGCAGCGAGCGAAAGATGGATCCGGCGGACAACACCGTCGCCCGCGCCGCCGCCGACAACGTCGTCAACGAGATCGACGAGTACGCCATCGAAGAGGCGCTCGTGGTCAAGGAGGCCCAGGGCGGTGAGGTCACCGTGCTGACCGTCGGCCCCGACAGCGCCACCGACGCCATCCGCAAGGCGCTCTCCATGGGCGCCGACAAGGCGGTGCACGTGTCCGACGAGGCCATCAAGGGCTCCGACGCCGTGCAGATCAGCGCCGTCCTGGCCGCTGCCCTCGGGCAGCTGGAGTTCGACCTGGTCATCTGCGGCGCCGAGGCGACCGACAGCCAGATGAGCGTCATGCCGGCGCTGCTGGCCGAGCGGCTGGGTCTCCCGCAGCTCTCCGGCGCCCGCAAGCTCACCGTCGAGGGTGGTGTCGCGAAGATCGAGCGGCAGACCGACGGCGGCTACTGGGCCGTCGAGGCTCCGCTGCCCGCGATCGTCTCCACCTGGGACACGATCAACGAGCCGCGCTACCCCTCGTTCAAGGGGATCATGGCCGCCAAGAAGAAGCCGGTCGAGACCAAGTCCCTCGCCGACCTCGGCGTCGATGCCTCCCTCGTGGGCCTGGCCAACGCCACCACCCAGGTCGTCGACTTCGCCGGCCGCCCGCCCAAGGGCGAGGGCGTCAAGGTCACCGACGAGGGTGACGGCGCACAGAAGTTCGTGGACTTCCTCGCCGGCCAGAAGATCGTCTGAGCCCGGCCCGGATCGAAGGAAGAGGAGAAGCTTTCATGGCAGAGGTCCTGGTCCTGGCCGAGCTCAACCCGGCAGGCGGAGGTGTCCGCAAGACGACCCTCGAGGCGCTGACCGCGGCGCGTGCGCTCGGTGAGCCGTCCGCCGTCGTCATCGCCGCCCCCGGCACCGCCGCGGGCATCAAGGACGCGCTGGCCGAGTACGGCGCGGCCACCGTCTACGTCGCCGAGGCCCCCGAGGTCGACGAGTTCCTCGTCGCCCCCAAGGCCGAGGTGCTGGCCCAGCTGGTCGGCGAGAAGTCGCCCGCTGCGGTCGTCATCCCCTCCTCGCCCGAGGGCAAGGAGATCGCCGCGCGCCTGGCGATCAAGATCGGCAGCGGCTTCCTGACCGACGTCACGGAGATCGCCGCCGACGGCACCGCGACCCAGGTCGCGTTCGCCGGTCAGGTGATCGTCCACTCGAAGGTCGCCACCGGTACCCCGATCTACACGCTGCGCGGCAACTCGGTCACCCCCGAGGCGGCTCCCGCGGCCGGTGCCGAGGTGGCCGTGTCCGTCTCGGTCTCCGATGGTGCCAAGCAGGCCAAGGTCACCGACCGGGTCGTCGAGCAGAAGAGCAGCCGCCCCGAGCTCACCGAGGCCTCGATCGTGGTCTCCGGTGGTCGCGGTGTCGCCAGCGCCGAGAACTTCTCGGTCATCGAGGGCCTGGCCGACTCGCTCGGTGCCGCCGTCGGTGCTTCGCGCGCCGCGGTCGACTCCGGCTTCTACCCGCACAGCTTCCAGGTCGGGCAGACCGGCAAGACCGTCTCGCCGCAGCTCTACGTGGCCGTCGGCATCTCCGGTGCCATCCAGCACCGCGCCGGCATGCAGACGTCGAAGACGATCGTCGCCATCAACAAGGACCCGGAGGCGCCGATCTTCGAGCTCGCCGACTTCGGTGTCATCGGCGACCTCAACACCGTCGTCCCGCAGGCCACCGAGCTGATCACCGCCCGCAAGTAGAAGGCCCTCGTCCTCCCCGCGCACGCTCGGGGCGGGACCGGGACGAGGCCGGGCTCCACGTCACCGTCGAGCGCCGATCCCCTCCGGGGGTCGGCGCTCGACGCGTTCCCGCGTCGGGAAGCACGGACGGCGGCCCGTGGTTGGCCCGTTCGTGGAGGGCGCTGCCGGACCGGGCATCGGGGACGCCGGGCACCGCCGCGCGACCCCCGCACTCCTCGGCGCCCGCGTCGCCGGGCGCACCCTCCCGCCGGACCAGGAGGTCCCAGCGGGCGCGACTACCCTGGCGGCGACATGACGTATCTGGACCACGCGGCGACGACGCCGATGCTGCCCGAGGTGCTGGCCGCGATGAGCGAGCAGCTGGGTCGGGTCGGCAACGCCTCGTCCCTGCACGCCAGCGGCCGCGCCGCCCGACGGGTGGCCGAGCAGTCCCGCGAGCGGCTGGCCGAGGCGCTCGGTGCCCGGCCCTCCGAGGTGCTGTTCACCGGGGGCGGGACCGAGAGCGACAACCTCGCCGTCAAGGGCCTGTACTGGGCTCGGCGTGCGGCCGATCCGCGGCGGCGCCGCGTGGTGGTCAGCCCCGCCGAGCACCACGCCGTCCTGGACAGCGTGGAGTGGCTGGTCGAGCACGACGGCGCCGAGGTGACCTGGCTGCCGGTGGAGCCCAGCGGGCGGATCCGTCCCGAGGCGCTGGCCGAGGCGCTCGGCGACGGCGCCGACGTGGCCCTCACCAGCGTGATGTGGGCGAACAACGAGATCGGCACGGTCAGCGACATCGCCGCGCTGGCCGCCGTCGCGCACGCCGTCGACGTCCCGATGCACACCGACGCCGTCCAGGCGGTCGGGCAGGTGCCGGTCGACTTCGGCGCCAGCGGCGTCGACGCGCTCACCATGACCGGGCACAAGCTCGGCGGCCCGATGGGCGCCGGTGCGCTCCTGCTGCGCCGCGACGCGGCGTGCACGCCGCTGCTGCACGGCGGGGGACAGGAGCGCGACGTGCGCTCGGGCACCCTCGACGTGGCCGCGATCGTCGGGCTGGCGGTCGCGACTGTCACCGCCGTGGAGCGCCGCGAGCAGCGGGCCGAGCAGATCGGGGGGCTGCGCGACCGGCTCGTCCGCGGGGTCGCAGCGCTGGTGCCCGACGCCCAGCTCAACGGCGCCGCTCTGGACGAGGAGCTGGCGGGCGGGCCCGGCCGGCTGCCCGGCAACGCCC
>JADGMW010000729.1_pt1 | contig 11411 bp, 11 predicted proteins | sample 8641801 | NCBI WGS metagenome assembly JADGMW01 (sample SAMN16272018, study PRJNA661076) | feces metagenome | isolation source: fecal sample from diarrhoea affected cattle A | host: Bos taurus | place: South Africa: Lokaleng Village, Mahikeng | collected 2019-09
AGGCCGACCAGGCCATCGCCGCCGTCGGCGAGACCAACGACAAGGCCGGCTCGGCGATCGCCGCCGTGGGCGAGACCAACACCAAGGCCAACCAGGCCATCGCCGCGGTCGGGCGCACGAACGACAAGGCCGACCAGGCCATCGCCGCCGTGGGCGCCACCAACGACAAGGCAGACCAGGCCATCGCCGGGGTCGAGCAGACCTCGTCCCGCGCGGACGCGCTCGTCGGGCGGGCCGAGGGCATGGTCGGCCGCCTCGAGCCCGTCGTCGAGGACTACACGCCCGCGCTCGTCGCCCTGGCGCCCTCGGTGCGCCGCCTCGCGGCGAGCCTGGAGCCCGACGAGGTGCAGGCGCTGGTCACCCTCGTGGACCGGCTGCCGCAGCTCGTCGTCCACCTCGACGAGGACATCTTCCCGGTGCTGGAGTCCCTCGGGGACGTGGGCCCGAACCTGAGCGCTCTGGTCGACACCGTCCAGGACATGCGCCAGGTCGTGAAGGGCTTCCCGGGCTCCCGCCTCTTCCGCCGCCGCGGCGCGGAGGAGATCGCGGAGGAGGAGGCCCGGGAGGAGTCGGACAGCTGAGGTCCCGCCCCCGGACCCGGGGGTCCGAGGGGGCGGTGCACAAGGCCGTCCTACTCGGTCGGGTACCCCAGGGCGCGCACGACGTCGCCGATGCGCTCGTAGGTCTCGCCGGCCGGCAGCCGTTCCAGCTCGGCAGCCACCGCGTCGGGAGCGCGGTGGTCCCGCGCCGCCTCGACCAGGTCCGGGCCGGTGCTGGGGAAGTCCGCCCGGTCCAGCCAGCGGGCCAGCTCAGCGCGCAGGTTCACCGTCTCGGCGTCGATGCCGACGGGCGTCCCCCCGACCAGGCTGCCCGTCGGGTCGGCGCTCAGGTCGGGCTCGCCCTCGGCCACCGGCTCGGCCTCGCGCCATTCCTCGGACCGCGTTCCGCGCTCGGCCCTGAGCATGCCCTGGACGTCGTGCTCCAGCTCATCGTCGACCCGGGCGCTGTGCTTGGTGCTGCGGCCGCTCACACCGGCGAAGTCGTCTCCGGACCCGGTCACGTCGTCTCCTCCTCGATCGCCCGGCAGAGCCGGGGTGTCAGTCCTCGCCCAGCGCGGAGGGCTTGTGCACCGCGGTGCGGCCGCTCTCGTCGCTGCGCACCTCGTACTGCGGTTCGTCCTCACTGGCCCGCACGGTCCGCCCGGAGGCGGTCGTGTCGGAGGTGATCTTCCGTTCGACGGTCCCCTCGGTGGTGGTGCCGTGGGTCTTCCAGGTGACGTGGTCACCCTTCTCCAGCTCGTCGGCCATGACCGGCTCCTCGGGGCGGTGGGACGGTGGTCCGCTCTGTGCCCGCCACGGCGAGGGCACACACATCCCTCCGACGGGAGCCTCGATCACCCGTTCGGGTGGAGACCCCCCTCGAACGCCCCGGTCGGCCCGGTCCGGTCACCTAGCGTGGTGCCCGACGCCGAGCACTCCCCCGATCGGGCACCAGGACGACGCACCGTCTTCACCGAGCGTGAGGCCTGTTCCGTCCCACGATCGCCGGCCCGGTCGACCCCATCCCCCGGGGACGGCCGGGTCGGCCCCGTCGCGGCACTAGCCTCCGGGCATGTCCTCTCCCGACGGGGCCACCCACCACGGCCCCTTCCTCGACGGCCTGCGGGCGGTCGACGTCCTCACCGTCACCGCGGTCTCCGACGTGACCCCGTCGGTCCGCCGGGTGGTGCTCAGCGGCAGCCCGGAGGCCGTCGCCGCGGCCGGCCCGACGGTCAACCTGCTGGTGCCCCGGGTCGGCGACGACGCACCGCGGTGGCCGCGCATCCAGCGGGACGGCCGGATCGTCTGGCCCGAGGGCAGCCACGGGGTGGCCCTGCGCAGCTACACCGCCCGCCGCCAGGACCCCGCTGCCGGGGTGCTCGAGATCGACTTCGTGCTGCACGGCGACGGGCCGGCCGCCGCCTGGGCCACCGCAGCCCGCCCCGGTGCGCTGCTCGCCGTGGCCGGGGCGGCGTCCCTGGCCGAGCGCCCGGCCCGCTGGATGCTGCTGGCCGGTGACGAGACCGCGCTCCCGGCGATCAGCCGGCTGCTCGCCGCCGCGGACCCGGCGACGGTCGGCGTCGCCCTCCTGGAGGTGGCCGGCCCGGAGGAGGAGCAGCCGCTGGCGGCGCCGCCGGGCATCGACGTGCGCTGGCTGCACCGGCTGGGGACGCCGCCGGGGGAGAGCACGCTGCTGGTCGACGCGGTCGCGGCGCTCGACCGGCCGGCCGACGACGACGTCTTCGCCTGGGTCGGCGCGGAGTCCGCCGCCGTCCGGGCCATCCGGGCCGACCTGCGGGGCCGGTGGGGTCTGACGCGCGCGCAGCACCATGCGATCGGCTACTGGCGCCGCGGCCGCGCGATGGCGCCCGCGGGCTGATCGTCCCCCGTCCAGGGATCTCACAGGTAGCGTCCAGTGCCACGGCAGTCCGCGGCGCCACGATCGAGGCATGACCACGGCGCCCGCACGTTCGACCGGAGGAAGCGTGGCCGGCAGCTCGCAGACCCGCACCCCCGAGGCCCGGCTGCTCGTGGTGGACGACGAGCCGAACATCCGCGAACTGCTCTCGGCCAGCCTGCGCTACGCCGGCTTCGAGGTCGCCACGGCCGCCGACGGCCAGCAGGCGCTCGCCCTGGCCGAGTCGTTCCGCCCCGACCTGATCCTGCTCGACGTGATGATGCCCGGCCTCGACGGTTTCGGCGTCGTCCGGCGGATGCGGGAGTCCGGCCGCCGCACGCCGGTGCTGTTCCTGACCGCGCGGGACGCCCCGGAGGACAAGGTCTCCGGGCTCACGCTGGGCGGGGACGACTACGTGACCAAGCCGTTCAGCCTGGACGAGGTGATCGCCCGGATCCGCGCCGTCCTGCGGCGCACCGCCGGCGCCCAGCAGGCCGATGAGCCCCCGCGGCTGACCTTCGCCGACATCGAGCTCGACGAGGAGAGCCACGAGGTCATCAAGGCCGGCAAGGTGGTCAGCCTGTCGCCGACGGAGTTCAAGCTGCTGCGCTACCTCATGGCCAACGCCGGGCGGGTGCTGTCCAAGGCGCAGATCCTCGACCACGTCTGGAACTACGACTTCAACGGCGAGGCCAACGTGGTGGAGTCCTACATCTCCTACCTGCGTCGCAAGATCGACACCACCGAGCCCCGGCTGCTGCACACGATCCGGGGGGTCGGCTACACGCTCCGCCTGCCCCGGGGGACATGACCGCAGCCGCTCCCCCGCCCGGTCCGCGCGGGCCCCGGGTACCGCTGCGGGTGACCCTGGTCGCGCTCCTGGTCCTGCTCATGGCGGTCGGGCTCGCCGCGACCGGAGCCGCGGCCACCTCGCTGCTGCGCGGCTACCTGCAGGACCAGCAGGACGACGAGCTGCGCAGCGCGGTCGCCCAGGCCGAGGGGGACGGCCGCATCTACGAGGCGTGCATGTCCCAGCAGTACCGGGGCTTCACCGGCTCGGCCTTCTACGCGTGCGTCGCGCCCGGCAGCGACGAGGTCATCGCGATCCAGGGACCGCGCTTCCCGGACAAGCGCCCCCGGGTGGAGGACCTGGTCCGGCGGGGGTCGCGGGGCCCCACCGACGTCGCCTCGGAGGACGGCCGGACGCACTGGCGGGTGATGAGCGGCGACCTGCGGGGCGGGTACCGCGTGCTCATCGCCACCGACCGCGAGGGTGACGATGCCGCGATCCGGCGGCTGGTGCGGATCGAGCTGACCGTCGGGCTGATCGTCCTGACGCTCCTGGGCGTCGCCGGCTACCTGCTGGTCCGCAACTCGCTGCGTCCGCTGGCCGAGGTGGAGCGCACCGCGCAGGCCATCGCCGCCGGCGACCTGTCCCAGCGGGTGCCCGAGGGGAACCAGCACACCGAGGTGGGCCGGTTGTCCACCGCGCTCAACGGCATGCTCGGCCGGATCGAGAGCGCGTTCCGGGCCCAGGAGGCCTCCGAGGCCGAGGCCCGGGGCTCGGAGGAGAAGATGCGCCGGTTCGTCGCCGACGCCAGCCACGAGCTGCGCACGCCGCTGACCTCGATCCGCGGGTTCGCCGAGCTGTACCGGCAGGGCGCCGTCCGCTCGGACGAGGAGGTCGCCCGCCTCATGGCCCGGATCGAGGCCGAGGGTGCCCGCATGGGGGTCCTCGTCGAGGACCTGCTGCTGCTGGCCCGCCTCGACCAGCGCCGGCCGCTGATCCTCACCCCGGTCGACCTCGGCGCGATCGCCGGCGACGCGGTGCACGACGCCCGCGCCGTGCAGCCCGACCGGCCGATCGCGCTGCACCTGGACGAGTCCCTGACCGATGCCCCCGTCGTCCTGGGCGACGAGAACCGGCTGCGCCAGGTGGTGGGCAACCTGGTCGGCAACGCGCTCACCCACACCCCGGCCGGCACCCGGATCAGCGTCGGCGTGGGGCAGGACGGCGAGGACCTGCTGGTGCTCCGGGTCGCCGACGAGGGGCCGGGCATGGCCGAGGCCGACGCGGCCCGCGCCTTCGAGCGGTTCTACCGGGCCGACACCTCCCGGACCCGGGAGCACCCCGAGGCCGGCGGCACCGGGCTGGGCCTGGCCATCGCCGCCTCCCTGGTGGAGGCCCACGGCGGCACGATCACGCTGGCCACCGCCCCCGGCCGCGGCGCGGTGTTCACCGTCCGCCTGCCCCGGAACGGACCCCCGCCGGCGCCACCGGCCCCGCCCCCGGTCGACCAGCCGGCCGCTGCCCCGGGCGTTCGGACGGCCGCGCCGCCGGGCGATCCCGGCGGGGCCGCCGACCGGACGGCGTGAGGGCGCCTGTCACCATTCGAACGTGACTTCGAACGACGGCGACACCACACCCGACGCCGACCTGATGACCGCGACGACCGACCTGGGCGATGCCCTGCGCGAGCTGATCGAGGCCTCGGTGACCACCGTCGCCCCGGCCGGCGACATCGCCGCGGCCGCCGAGCTGGTGCGCGCCGCCACGGCCCGGATCGGCACCGCCCGGCGCTCGGTCTCCCAGCTGCCCCGGCTCGACGACCCCTCCGAGGGCCGCCGGGTGTTCAACCCGGTCACCGGCATCGCCAACCCGATGGCCCCGCCGCTGGTCGTGCGCGCCGACGGCGACGGCGTCGTCGCCGAGGCGACCCTCGGCCTGTCCTACGAGGGCCCGCCGAGCTTCGTGCACGGCGGGATGAGCGCACTGTTCATGGACCAGATGCTGGGCAGCGCCGCCGGCGCCGCGGGGCTCTGGGGCATGACCGCCCACCTCGAGCTGGACTACCGCGGGCCGCTGCCGCTGCAGACGCCGCTGGTGCTCCGCGCCCGCGTCGAGTCCTCCGAGGGGCGCAAGGCGTTCATCACCGGGACCATCGCCGTCGCCGCCGAGCCGGAGAAGATCCTGGTCGAGGCGCGCGGCCTGTTCGTCATGCCCCGCCCCGAGAAGCAGGCGGCCTACTTCGGCGCGATCACCGACGCGGCCGGCCGGCCCACCCCGCCCCGCCGTCCCGGGGACGCGACCGCCCTCCGGCTGGCCTGACCCGTGGACGACGTCGCCGTCGCCGTACGGGCCGCCGCTGCGGCGGCCGACGCGCTGCTCGCCCTGCGGGCCGACGGCGCGCTCACCGGCCGCCCGCTCGGCGACGCCGGTGACGCCGCCGCGCAGCGGGCGATCAGCGCGGTGCTCGCCGCCGACCGGCCCGGCGACGCCGTCCTGAGCGAGGAGGCGGCCGACGATGCCCGGCGCCTCTCGGCCGACCGCGTCTGGATCGTCGACCCGCTCGACGGCACCCGCGAGTACGGCGAGGCCGGCCGCTCCGACTGGGCCGTGCACGTGGCGCTGTGGGCCGACGGCGAGCTCTCGTCGTCCGCGGTCGCACTGCCGGCCCTGGGCCAGGTGCTGGTCACCGAGCCCGCCCCCCGGGTGCCCGGGCGGGGGGACGGACCGGTCCGGATCGCCGTCAGCCGCACCCGTCCGCCCGCCGAGGCCGAGGCCGTCGCCGCCGCGCTGGGCGGCGAGCTGGTGCCGATGGGGTCGGCCGGCTACAAGGTCCTCGCGGTCGTGCGCGGCGAGGTGGACGCCTACGTCCACTCCGGCGGCATGTACCAGTGGGACTCCGCGGCGCCGGTCGCCGTGGCCCGGGCCGCGGGCCTGGCCACCAGCCGGATCGACGGCGCCCCGCTGGTCTACAACGCCCCGGAGATCTCCCTCCCCGACCTCGTCGTCTGCCGCCCGGAGCTCGCCGGACCCATCCTGGCTGCGGTGCGCGCGGGGCGATAGCGGACACTGGAGGGGAATCCGCACCGATCTGATCGGGTTGCTGCTGGTGCGCCGTCCCGCCCTCGACCCCCGGAGCTCCATCCCGTGACCACGCCTGACTACCGGTTGAGCCAGCTGGAGACGCTCGAGGCCGAGTCCATCCACGTGATCCGCGAGGTCGTCGCCGAGCTCGAGCGGCCGGTGCTGCTGTTCTCCGGCGGCAAGGACTCGATCGTGATGCTGGAGCTGGCCCGCAAGGCGTTCGCGCCGGCCCGGATCCCCTTCCCGGTGATGCACGTGGACACCGGCCTGAACTTCCCCGAGGTGCTGGAGTTCCGCGACAAGCGGGTCGCCGAGCTCGGTGTGCAGCTGGTGGTGGCCTCGGTGCCCGACGCGATCGCCGCCGGCACGGTGAAGGAGGAGCCCAACGGCTCCCGCAACCGGATCCAGACCCCGGTGCTGCTCGACGCGGTGGAGGAGCACGGCTTCACCGCGCTGTTCGGCGGCGCCCGGCGCGACGAGGACAAGGCGCGGGCCAAGGAGCGGATGTTCAGCTTCCGCGACGAGTTCGGCCAGTGGGACCCGAAGAACCAGCGCCCCGAGCTGTGGGACCTCTACAACGGCCGGATCCACCTCGGTGAGTCCATCCGGATCTTCCCGCTCTCGAACTGGACCGAGCTGGACATCTGGCAGTACATCCTCAGCGAGGAGATCGCGATCCCGCCGCTCTACCTCGCACAGGAGCGCGAGGTCGTCGAGCGCCAGGGGATGCTCTACGCGGTCAACGAGTTCATCCGGCCGCGGGACGGCGAGCAGGTGCGCCGGGAGACCGTCCGGTACCGCACCGTCGGCGACGCCAACCTCACCGCGGCGGTGCTGTCCCGGGCGACCTCGGTCGAGGAGGTCATCGCCGAGATCGCGGTGACCCGGATGACCGAGCGCGGCGCGACCCGCGGCGACGACAAGGTCAGCGACGCCGCCATGGAGGACCGGAAGAAGGAGGGCTACTTCTGATGGCCGTCCAGACGCCGGAGGCGCCGGCGCCGGAGCACCAGCGCCAGGCGCACGACGACGGCCAGCAGCACCAGGCCCGTCGCCCAGCCCACCCGCTCGGCCACCACCGGGGACGGCGCGCCCAGCAGGTCGGTGACCCAGGCGCCCACCGCGTAGCCCACGGCGTAGCCGAGGACGACGACCAGCAGCGCGGGCGTGGCCACCGCGAACACGAACATGCGCACCTCTCCGGGGGTCCGCACCCCAGGGTGCGCCGCCCCGCCGTCCGCTGCCAGGAGCCCGCCCGATGACCTCCCTCGATGCGCCCGTCGACCTGCACTCGGCCGCCGCCGAGCAGGCCCACGACCTCGCCGTCGCCCGCAAGGACATCCTGCGGATCGCCACCGCCGGCTCGGTCGACGACGGCAAGAGCACGCTGATCGGCCGGCTGCTCTACGACAGCAAGGCCGTGTTCGAGGACCAGTACGAGGCGGTCGAGCGGGCCAGCAAGGGCGACTTCGTCGACCTCGCGCTGCTCACCGACGGGCTGCGGGCCGAGCGCGAGCAGGGCATCACCATCGACGTCGCCTACCGGTACTTCAGCACCCCGCGGCGCACGTTCATCCTCGCCGACACCCCCGGGCACGTGCAGTACACCCGGAACATGGTCACCGGCGCCTCGACGGCGGACCTGGCGATCGTGCTGGTCGACGCCCGCAAGGGCATGCTGGAGCAGAGCCGGCGGCACGCCTTCCTGGCCTCGCTGCTGCGGGTGCCGCACCTGGTCGTGGCGGTCAACAAGATGGACCTCGTCGACTGGTCCGAGGCCGCCTACGAGGCGATCCGCGACGAGTTCACGGCCTTCGCCGCGAAGCTGGACATCCCCGACCTCACAGTCGTCCCGATCTCCGCGCTCAACGGCGACAACGTGGTCACCCGCTCGGAGAACACGCCCTGGTACGGCGGCCCGTCGCTGCTGCACCACCTCGAGCACGTGCACGTGGCCGGCGACCGCAACCTGGTCGACACCCGGTTCCCGGTGCAGTACGTGATCCGGCCGCAGTCCGACGCCCACCACGACTACCGCGGCTACGCCGGGCGCGTGTCCAGCGGCGTGCTGCGCACCGGTGACGAGGTGCAGGTGCTGCCCAGCGGGCTGACGACGACGATCGCCGGCATCGACGGCCCCCGCGGCCCGGTGGACGAGGCGTTCCCGCCGATGTCGGTGACCGTGCGGCTCGCCGACGACCTCGACGTCTCCCGCGGCGACCTGATCTGCCGGCCGGCCAACGCCCCGCGCGTCACCCAGGACCTCGACGCGATGGTGTGCTGGATGACCGACGAGCCGCTGCTCGCGCGCCGGCGGATGGCGATCAAGCACACGACCCGCTCGGTGCGCGGCGTGGTGAAGGACGTCGTCTACCGGCTCGACGTCAACACGCTGCACCGCGACACCGAGGCCGACGGCCTGGGCCTCAACGACATCGGCCGGGTCCGGCTGCGCACCACGCAGCCCCTGTTCGTCGACGACTACGCCCGCAACCGGTCCACCGGCCGGTTCATCCTGGTCGACGAGGCCACCAACGCCACCGTCGGCGCCGGGATGCTGCTCGCTCCCTGAGCGGGGCCCCCGAGCGGGACCGCCAGCACGCGAACGGGCCCGGCTCCCCCGAGGGGAGCCGGGCCCGGTGCGTCTGGTCTCAGGCCTCGCTGGTCGGGGCCGGAGCCTCGCTCGGGTCGCCGTTCCAGTCCTTGCCCGCCGTGTCGGCGTGCTCGGAGGCGCTGTCGGTCTGCTCGGCGACCGTCTCGACCATCTCCTCGTCGGAGATGCCCTCGCCTGCGGCAGAAGTGTTCTTCGGCTCGCTCATCGCCGTCCCTTCCTCTCGGTCGTGTGCCACCGATCCCTCCCCGATCGGGGCCGACGGCAAACCCCGCGCCACCCCTGCCGGCACGTGCCGCGGGGCACGGAGGACGGGCGGACGCTCAGGTCAGGGCGTCGATGGCCTTGTAGATCCGCTGCTCGGAGATCGGCCGCGGCGTGCCGATGCCCTGGGCGAACAGCCCCACCCGCAGCTCCTCGATCATCCAGCGCACCCGCACGACCGGGTCGTCGGGCGCCCCGGTCGAGGGCACCTGGGTGCGCAGCTGCTCGTACTCGGCGGTCACCGCCGCCACCTGGGCGGTCCAGAGCTCGTCCCGGACGGCGTTGGCCGGCAGCTTCTCCAGCCGGTAGGCCATCGCCCGGAGGTAGCGGACCAGGTCGGGCAACCGGCGCCGTCCGGCGGCCGCGACGAATCCGCGGTGCAGCAGGCCGGTCATCTGCGCGCGCAGGTCGGCGACCGCGGCCTCGGGCACCCGCCGGGCCGGAGCCGCCCCGATGGCCACCGCGACCTCCCGCGCCTGGGTCAGCACGGCCTCCACCTTCTGCACGGCGTCGGCCGCGAGGACCGGGAGCTCGCGCTTCGCCGTCGCGACCAGGGCGTCGAAGGCGGCCCGGTCCCGCGGCGGACCGCCGGCCGCGGCGATCAGCTCGTCGGCGGCGGCGTCGACGCAGTCGTCGACCAGCGCGGGGATCTCGCCGTCGGGGTTGAACTGCAGGGCGAGCCGGGTGCGCGGACCGAGGCTCTTCACGATCTGCTTGGTCGGCGAGCCGGCGACCAGCACCAGCAGCCGGCGGGCCCCGCGCCGGCTCAGCCGGGCCGCCTCGACCTCGGTGGGGACGACGCGGACGCCGACCGTGGCCCCCTCGTCGACCAGCGCGGGATAGGCGGTGACCAGGTGGTCGCCACGGCGCACCTGGACGGTGGGCGGCAGGGTGCCGATGTCCCAGGTGGTGAGCCGGCTGCGCTCGACGTCCGACGCGGCGGCGGCCAGGGTGGCGCGGGCCTGCGGGGCGACCTGCGCCTTGAGCGCGGCCAGGTCCTTGCCGGTGGCCAGCGGGCGCTGCTGGTCGTCGAGCACCCGGAAGGTGGCCCGCAGGTGGTCGGGCACCTGCTCGGGATGCCAGTCCTCCGGCGGGACGACGACGCCGGCCGCCCGGCGCAGCTCACGCTCCAGCGCGGGCAGCAGCGGCTCGCCGGGGTCGATGTGCGGCAGCACCTGGCGCACCCGGTCGGGGATGGGTACGAGCGCGCGGCGGGTCTGCTTGGGCAGGGTGCGCAGCAGCGCGGTGACCAGCTCCTCGCGCAGCCCGGGCACGGTGAAGGCCAGCGACTCCCCCGACGTCCGCTGCGCGACGGCGTCCAGCACGCCGAGCGGCACGTCGACGGTGACGCCGTCCTGCGGGGCGCCCGGGGAGAAGGCGTAGGACAGCGGCAGGGTCAGGCCCTGGGAGAGTGCGACCTCGTCCGGGTAATCGGTCGGGTCCACCTGCCCGGCGGCCGCGGCATCGGTGAGCATCGCCGGGGTGAAGGTCAGCAGGTCCGGCGTCCGGTGGCGGGCCTGCTTCCACCACTTGTCGAAGTGCCGGACGGAGACGACGTCGGCGGGGATGCGGGCGTCGTAGAGCTCGAACAGCGTCTCGTCGTCGACGGCGATGTCCCGGCGCCGGGCCCGCTCCTCCAGCTGCGCCACCTGCTCGATCGCGCGGGCGTTGTCGGCCCAGAAGCGGTGGTGCGTCGTCCACTCCCCCTGCACCAGCGCGTGCCGGATGAACAGCTCCCGGGACAGCTCCGGATCGATCGAGCCGTACTGCACCCGCCGACCGACGACGATGGGCAGGCCGTAGAGGGTGACCCGCTCGGTGGCGACGACCGAGCCGCGCTTGGCGTCCCACCGGGGCTCGGAGTACTGCCGCTTCACCAGGTGGTCGGCGAGCTTCTCGACCGCCTCGGGGTCGATCCGGGCCACCGTGCGGGCGAACAGCCGGCTGGTCTCCACCAGCTCCGCGGCGACCACCCACCGCGGCGGCTTCTTGGCCACCGCGGTGCCCGGGGCCAGCACGAACCGGGTGTTGCGGGTGCCCAGGTACTCCCGGCCGGGCCGTCCCGGCTTGCCGTCGCGCTGCTTGGCCGGTTCCACCTGCATGCCGACGTGCGACAGCAGCCCGGCCAGCAGCGCGGCGTGGATGCTCTTCTCGTCGGGCTCGGTCGCGGGCTCCCCCACCGCCATGCCCAGCCGGCGGGCGGTGCCGCGGAGCTGGCCGTGCAGGTCC
>JADGMW010000730.1_pt1 | contig 11407 bp, 9 predicted proteins | sample 8641801 | NCBI WGS metagenome assembly JADGMW01 (sample SAMN16272018, study PRJNA661076) | feces metagenome | isolation source: fecal sample from diarrhoea affected cattle A | host: Bos taurus | place: South Africa: Lokaleng Village, Mahikeng | collected 2019-09
CCTGGATCGGGAGCTGACCCGCGAGACCGGGATCTCCCACGCGTACTACGAGATCCTCGTCCAGCTCTCCGAGGCGCCGGGCCGGGCGCTGCGCATGAGCGAGCTGGCCGACCGGTGCCTCTCCTCCCGGAGCCGGCTCTCCCACGCCGTCTCCCGGCTGGAGGAGCGCGGCTGGGTGCGCCGGGAGGTGTGCCCGGAGGACGGCCGGGGGCAGCTCGCGGTCCTCACCGCCGAAGGCTTCGCCGCCCTGGAGGCGGCCGCACCGGTGCACGTGGAGAGCGTCCGGACCCACCTGTTCGACCAGCTGACCCCGGAGCAGGTGCAGAACATGCGCGACTTCGGCGAGGCGCTGCTGCGGCACCTCGACCCGATCCGGACCGCCCCCCTCGACTGACCGGGCCCGGTCACCGGCCGAGCTCCCGGAAGTACTTGTCCGGCGTGATCGGCAGGTCGCGGACCCGCAGGCCGGTGGCGTGCCAGTAGGCATTGGCGACGGCGGCCGCGGCGCCGGTGATGCCGATCTCGCCGATCCCCTTCATGCCGAGCTCGTTGACGTAGGGGTCGTGCTCGTCGAGCCAGGAGATGTCCAGCTCGCCGATGTCGGCGTTCGTGGCGATGTGGTAGCCGGCCAGGTCGTGGTGCACGTAGTGCCCGAGCCGCGCGTCGGCCACGGACTCCTCGTGCAGGGCCATGGACACGCCCATGCTGAACCCGCCCATGAACTGCGACCTGGCGGTCCGCGCGTTCACGATCGTCCCCGCCGCGTAGACGCTGGTCGCCCGGGGCACCCGCACCTCCCCGGTGTCCCGGTCGACGCGGACCTCGACGAAGTGCGCGCCGAAGGCGTGCATCGAGTAGTCGGTCGCGTGCGGTGACTCGCCGTCGACCCCGCCCTTCACCACGATGCCGTGCGGCGGCAGCTGCCCGCCGTGCTTATCGTCGAGCTCCCGGCGGACGGCCCGGGCGGTCAGCACGATCGCCGACCCCCACGAGGTCATCCCCGTCGAGCCACCCGCGCCGCCGGCGAAGGGCAGGTCGCTGTCCCCGATCCGCAGCTCCACGGCGTCCAGGCCGACCCCGAGGGCGTCCGCGGCGATCTGGCTGAGCGCCGTCCACGCGCCGGTGCCGATGTCGGAGCCGTCGATCTCCACAGTCCAGCGCCCGTTGCCATGATCGGCGGCGGGGAGCCCGGTGATCCGGCACTCCGCCTTGCGGCGCCGGGTCGGGTAGGTGGCCGCCGCGACGCCGGTGCCGACCAGCCAGGCCCCCTCGGTCCGGAGCCCCGGGCGCAGGTCGCGGCCGGCCCATCCGAACCGCTCGGCGCCGGTGCGGAGGCAGGCCACCAGGTTCCGGCTGGACCACGGCAGGTCGCGCTCGGGGTCGCGGTCGGGCTCGTTGCGGATCCGCAGCTCGACCGGGTCGATCCCCAGGGAGTGCGCCAGCTCGTCCATCGCGGACTCCAGCGCGAACATGCCCGGGGTCTCGCCCGGCGCCCGCATGATCGTCGGCGGCGGCACGTCCAGCCGGGCCAGCCGGTGCGTGGTGCGCCGGTGCGGTGCGGCGTACAGGACCCGCGTCGGCGTCGCCGTCTGCTCGGCGAACTCGCTGATCCGCGAGGTCTGCTCGACGACCTCGTGGCTGATCGCGCTCAGCCGGCCCTCGGCGTCCGCGCCCAGCCGCACCCGCTGGATGGTCGGGGTGCGGTGCCCGACGAGGGAGAACATCTGCTGGCGGGTCAGCTCGAACACCGTCGTGCGCCCCACCACTCGTGCGGCCATCGCGGCCACGATCTGGTTGGGGTGGGTGAACGCCTTCGCGCCGAACCCGCCGCCGACGTACGGGGAGATCACCCGCACGTGGTCCCGCGGCAGCCCGAAGGCCTTGGCCAGGTCGTTGACGATGTTGTGCGGCCCCTGGTTGGCGTCCCACAGGGTCAGCCGGTCGCCGTCCCACCGGGCCATCGAGGTGTGCATCTCGATCGGGTTGTTGTGCTGGGTGGGGGTGGAGTAGGTGGCGTCGACGGTCACCGCGGCGGCGGCCAGCGCCCCTTCGACGTCGCCGATCACCGAGTCGGTCGCGAAGCCGGCCATGAGCTGGGGCGGGGCGTAGAGGTCGGGGCGGTCGGCCGACAGCACGACGTCGGGCTCCTGCGCCGCGTACTCGACGGCGACGGAGCCGACCGCCGCCCGGGCGATCTCCGAGGTCTCCGCGACGACGACGGCGACGATCTGGCCGCGGTAGTGCACGTCGAGCGACTGCAGCACCGGGAGGTCCGAGGCCAGGCCCTCGGCCAGGCGCGGCGCGTTGGCCGGGGTCAGCACCGCCAGCACGCCGGGCGTCGACTCGGCCGGCACCGGGTCCAGCCGGGTGATCCGGCCGCGGCTCACCGTGCTCTGCACGACCGCGACGTGGCAGATGGGCTCGCCCGGGTCCTGGTCGAAGGCGTAGGGGGCGGTGCCGCGCACCTTGGCCGGTCCGTCGATCCGCTCGACGCCGGCGCCGATCAGGCGGTCCAGGGTGGTCATCGGCCCTCTCCTCCGAGCTCCAGCAGGATCCGGACGACGAGGTTGCGGGCCAGGGGCACCTTGTAGCCGTTGTCCCGCAGCGGGACGGCGGCCGCCAGCTCCGCGTCGGCCGCCGCGGCGAAGGACTCCTCGGTGGCCGGCCGGCCGCGCAACGCCTCCTCGGCCGCGGTCGCCCGCCAGGGCCGGTGCGCCACACCCCCGAGGGCCAGCCGGACGTCCTCGACGACCCCGTCGGTGACGCGCACCGCCGCCGCCACGCTGACCAGTGCGAAGGCGAATGCCGCCCGGTCGCGCACCTTGCGGTAGCGCGACGGCATGTCCAGGGCGGGCACGTCGAGGGCGGTGATCAGCTCCCCGTGGCGCAGCGTGGTGTCCCGGTCCGGGTCCTCCCCCGGCAGCCGGTGCAGCTCGGACATCGGCACGACGCGCTCGCCGTCGGGTCCGAGCACCCGGACGCGCGCGTCCAGCGCGGCGAGGGCGACCGCCATGTCCGAGGGGTGGGTGGCCACGCAGGCCCCCGGCCCCTCCAGCGTCGCGCCGAAGAGGGCGTGGTTGCGGTGCAGGCCCTCCAGCGCACTGCAGCCGCTGCCCGGCGCCCGCTTGTTGCACGGCGTGGTGACGTCGGTGAAGTAGGCACAGCGGGTGCGCTGGAGCAGGTTGCCCCCCGTCGTCGCCCGGTTGCGCAGCTGCCCGGAGGCGCCGGCGAGCAGCGCCTGGCTGAGCACCGGGAACCGGTCGCGCACGCGGCGGTCGGCGGCCAGGTCGGCGTTGGGGACGGCGGCGCCGATGCGCAGCCCGCCGTCGGGGAGCTCGGTGACCTCGGAGGAGGTGAGCTGCCGGACGTCGACCAGGACGTCGGGGGTGGCGACACCCAGCTTCATCAGGTCGACCAGGTTCGTCCCGCCGCCGAGGAAGGCGCCCCCGGGCTCGGCGGCGAGCAGCGCGACGGCGGCGGGCGGGTCGGCGGCCCGCTCGTACCGGAACTCCCTCATCGCCGCACGCCCTCCGCCTCGGCGACCGCCGCGACGGCCGGCACGATGTTGGCGTACGCGGCGCACCGGCAGAGGTTGCCGCTCATCCGCTCGCGGATCTCGTCGTCGGTGAGGTCCCCGCCCTCGGCATCGGCATCGGTGACCCCGCTGGGCCAGCCGGCGCGCGCCTCGGCCAGCACGCCGGCCGCCGAGCAGATCTGGCCGGGCGTGCAGTAGCCGCACTGGAACGCGTCGTGCTCGACGAAGGAGCGGTGCAGCGGGTGCGGCTGCCCCTCGGGTGCCAGGCCGTCGGACGTCGTCACCTCGGCCTCCCCGACCGTCACGGCCAGGACCAGGCAGCTGTTCACCCGGCGGCCGTCGAGGAGCACGGTGCAGGCACCGCACTGACCGTGGTCGCAGCCCTTCTTCGGGCTGGTGTTGCGCAGCCGCTCCCGCAGCGCGTCGAGCAGCGTCGTGCGGGTGTCGACGACCAATGGATGGGTCTCGCCGTCGACGCGCAGGGTGATCTCGGTGTCCACGGCGTCACTCTGCCCCCTGGACGGGTGTGCACAAACGAGCGGCCGCGGCGGACCTCGGATGATCGGCCGATCAGTCGCCCAGTCGCACGTCCGGCGGCGCCGCCGGCCACGGCGGCACCCCGGCGATGGGCCCCTCCCCGAGGGGTGCGGTGAAGTCCGGGCGCCGCTTCTCCAGGAAGGCGGCCACGCCCTCGGCGCTGTCCGGGCCGGCGCCGAGCTCGACGACCGCCCGCGAATCGGCGCGGTGCGCGTCCCAGGGCGAGGGGGCGCCGAGCATCGACCACAGCAGCTGCCGGGCGGCTCCCACCGCGACCCCGCTGGTGTTGGCGACGATCTCCGCGGCCAGGGCGTAGGCGGTGGGCAGCAGCTCCTCGTCTGGCACCACCCGGGAGACCAGCCCCCCGCGCAGTGCCTCCCCGGCGTCGAACACCCGCCCGGTGGCGACCCACTCCATCGCCTGGCTGATGCCGACCACGCGCGGGAGGAACCAGGACGAGGCCGCCTCGGGCGGTAGGCCCACCTTGCCGAACACGAAGCCGAACCGCGCCGACGCAGCGGCGATCCGGATGTCCATGGGCAGGGTGAGGGTCGCCCCGATGCCCACCGCGGGCCCGTTGATCGCGGCGATCACCGGCTTGCGCAGGGCGGCGAACGACAGCGCGGCCACCCCGCCGGCGTCGCGCCGGTACCCGGCGATCTGCTCCCGCAGCGGCCCGGGCGGCAGCATCCTGTCCCCTCTGTCGGCGAAAGTGCCGGACCCTCCGCCGAGGTCGGCGCCCGCGCAGAACCCCCGCCCGGATCCGGTCACGACCACGACCCGGACGTCGTCGTCGGCATCGGCCGCCGCCGCCACCCGGGCGAGCTCGACGGCCATGGTGGGGGTGAAGGCGTTGAGCCGCTCCGGACGGTGCAGCCACACCGTGGCGATCCTGTCGACGACCTCGTAGCGCAGTTCGGTGTACCCCTCCCCCGCCCGGTCGGGGGCCGTGTCCGGGCTGTCGTCGACGTCCACGGGAGGGCCTCTCGTCGGGATCGGGGTTCCCGGCAGCCTGACAGCCGGAGCGCAACGCGGTCAACGGTGACTGTCCCTCGCGCCCTTCGGCGCTTAGGTTCGAGTGATGGCCGAACCGGAGCTCCTCACGACGGCGCCGCGCTCCCGGTCGGCCCGGACCGCCGACAGCAGGTTGCTGATCCTGGACGCGGCGGTCGCCTGCCTGGTCGAGGACGGCTACGCCGGTGCCTCCACGCTGGCCGTGCAGGCGCGTGCCGGGGTCTCCCGCGGGCGGCTGCTGCACCACTTCCCGTCCCGGGCCGAGCTGCTGGTCGCCGCCGCCCACCACCTGGCGACGACGAAGCTCGAGGAGGTGCGCCGGCGGTCCGCGGCGCTCATGGCCGACGGCCCCACCGGCCGGGATCGGGTGGACCGGGCGATCGACCTGATGTGGGCGACGTTCCAGGAGCCGCCGTTCTGGGCGGCGACCGAGCTGTGGACCGCCGCCCGCACCGACCCGTCCCTGCGCGCGGCCCTCCGGGGCGAGGAGCGCCGGCTCCGCGCCGCGATGACCGCGGTCGGCGACGGCATCTGGGGGCCCGAGATCGCCGGCTCCCCCGTCTACGCCGACCTCACCGAACTGCTGTTCACCAGCATGCGGGGAGTCGCGCTGGTGTACGCCTTCGAGCCCCGGCCGGCGGCGACCGACCCGCACCTGCCGCTGTGGAAGCGGCTGGCGGCGCGGCTGCTGGACCTGGACGACCCGGCGGACGAAGCGGCGGACGTGCCGGCCTGACGTGCGACCACCACCCCGGGGTTGACCACCCCGGCGGGCCCGGCCAGCATGACGCAGATCACACCCGGCCCGTCGAGGAGCACCAGTGACCGTCGAGATCCCCGCCCTGCAGGGCCGCGGCATGACCCTGAGCGACCAGCTCGCCCGGCATGCCCGCAAGACCCCGGACGTGCCCGCCCTGCGCTTCGACGGGACCGGCCGCAGCTACGCCGAGCTGGACGAGCGGGTGACCCGGCTGGCCCGGGTCCTCCAGGAGCGGGGTGTCCGGCCCGGTGACCGGGTCGCCGTCCTCGCGCTCAACGGCATGGAGACCTGGGAGAGCTACCTCGCCGGGGTCCGGCTGGGGGCCATCGTCGTCCCGGTCAACTTCCGGCTGGTGGCCGACGAGGTCGGCTACGTGCTCACCGACTCCGGCGCCGTCGCCCTCGTGGTCGACGCCGCGCTCGCCGAGGTGGGCGCGAAGGCACGGATGCAGGCGCCGGAGGTCACGAGCACCCTGGTCATCGGCGAGGAGTACGAGGAGGCCCTGGCCGCGGCCGGTGACGAGCCCCTCGACATCGCCGTCGACGAGGACGACCCGGCCTTCCTCATGTACACCTCCGGGACCACCGGGCGGCCCAAGGGCGCGGTGCTGACCCACCGCAACCTGCTCATGCACGCGTTCAGCCAGCTGGCCACGCTCGGCTCGGACCCCGAGGACCGGGTCGGCGTCCCCGGCGCTCCGCTGTTCCACATCGCCGGCCTGGCCGGGGGCATCGGGCCCCTGCTGCTCGGCGGCACCCACGTGATCATCCGGTCCGGCTCCTTCGATCCGGTGGAGACGCTGGACCTGATGGAGCGGGAGAAGGTCTCCAGCATCTTCCTGGTACCGGCGATGTGGGCCGCCGTGCTCGCCGTCCCCGGCATCGCCGACCGCGACCTCTCCCGGCTGCGCCGCGTCTCCTGGGGCGCCGCGCCGGCCTCGACCACCCTGCTCCGGGCGCTGATCGACGCCTTCCCGGGGGCCGACGTGGTCACCGCCTTCGGGCAGACCGAGTGCAGCCCGGTCACCTGCCTGCTGCGCGGGGAGGACTCGCTGCGCAAGATCGGCTCGGTGGGCACGCCGATCCTCAACGTCGAGGTCCGGGTCGTCGACGACGCCATGCAGGACGTCCCGCGGGGCGAGGTGGGCGAGATCGTCTACCGCAGCCCCATGGTGATGAAGGAGTACTGGAACAAGCCGGAGGCCACCGCGGAGGCCTTCGCCGGCGGATGGTTCCACTCCGGGGACCTGGTGCGGGAGGACGAGGACGGCTACTTCTACGTCGTCGACCGCAAGAAGGACATGATCATCTCCGGCGGGGAGAACATCTACTGCGCCGAGGTGGAGGACGTCCTCGCCGCGCACCCCAAGGTCGGCGAGGTGGCGCTGATCGGGGTGCCCGACAGCCGGTACGGCGAGGCGCCGCTGGCCGTCGTCGCCCCCCGGGACCCGGCCGACCCGCCCACGTCCGAGGAGCTCGCGGCCTGGTGCCGGGAGCGGCTGGCGCGCTACAAGAACCCCCGGGAGTACTCCCTGGTCGGCGCGCTCCCCCGCAACCCCAGCGGCAAGGTGCTCAAGACCGAGCTGCGCACCGAGCACTCCGCCGGCTCGCTGGTCGCCGAGCCGGTGGTCTGAGGGTCTTCCGTCCGGTCGCCGGGGCCCGCGCGGGTCAGGCCGTCCAGGCCTCGGCGACCTGCCCGGCCACCGCGACGGCCTGGGCGCGCCCGGCCCGGGCCGACGGCGCCCGTGCGGCGGGGTCGAGGACGTTGCGACCGATGGCGGCCCGGGAGGCCGCGTCCGGGGTGACGACGGCGACGCGGGCGGAGACCATCCCGCTCACCTGCGCGTCCACGCTGGCCATCGGCCCGATGCCGCGGGAGATCGGCGCGATCACCACGAGCCGGTCGTAGCCCTGCGCGAGGTCGGCGTTCGCCGAGGACCGGATGCCGCCGTCGATGTAGCGCCGCTCGCCGATGGTGACCGGCGGGTAGACCCCGGGCACCGCGCAGCTGGCCGCGACCGCCTGCAGCAGCGGGACGCCCGAGGTGCGGTCGAAGGTGGTGAACTCCCCCGTCTCCGCGTCCACCGCGGTGACGGTGAGCGCCCGCTCGGGCCAGTCCCGGCCCACCAGCCGGGAACCGATGACGTCGAGCCGCTCCTGCTCCGTCGGCGTGCGCCCGGCCCGCTCCGCGGCGAGCGCCACGGCGCCGACCCGGCGGCGGAACTCCTCGTCCCGGCCGCGGGTGACCAGCATCGCCCACGCGTAGCGCGCCAGCGTCGACCGCGACATCCGGGCCACCCGCTCCTCCGCGGGCGGCTGGAGCTGGCGCTCGAACATGGCCTCCAGCTCCGCCCCGCTGGTCACCTGCGCCCCGACCACCGAGCCGGCCGACGTGCCCACCACCAGATCCGCGGTGGTCAGGTCGACCCCGGCCTCGGCCAGCCCGGTGAGCAGGCCCACCTCCCAGGCGATCCCGGTGATGCCGCCACCGCTGAGGACGAGGGCCGTGCGCTGGTCGCTCATCGGGTGATCGTCACAGACGCCGCGGCCGATGGGGCCGGCGCCACCCTGACCGCGGCGCCCGGGTGTCCCGGCGGAGCCGTTGCCCCGTTCGGGGTCGTTGCGCGCGCGGCGGCCCCCGGCTCACTACTGTCCGCGGCGTGGACAGCGAATGGGAGGGGACGGAGACCGAGCACAGCGGTGTCCGGATCGCCCACTAGGAAGCCTCCCCGGTTCGCCAGGTGCTGCGCCGGGTGTGGATCGCCGGGATCGTCCTGGTCGTCGTCGTCCTGATCGTCTACCTGGACCGGGACGGCTACGAGGACAGCAAGGGCGGCCCGCTCTCCCTGCTCGACGCGGCCTACTACGCGACGGTCACCCTCTCGACGACCGGCTACGGCGACATCACCCCGGTCACCCCGGAAGCCCGGCTCATCAACATCCTGCTGATCACGCCCCTGCGGATCATGTTCCTGATCGTCCTCATCGGGACGACCCTCGAGGCGCTCACTGCGCGCTCGCGGGAGGAGTTCCGCATCCGACGCTGGAGGTCCCGCGTGCGCCAGCACGTCATCGTGTGCGGCTACGGCACCAAGGGCCGCAGCGCCATCCGCTCGCTCATGGCCAACGGGACGCCGACGGAGAAGATCGTGGTCGTCGACCCCGACCCGCGGGCCATCGACGAGGCCAACTCCCTCGGCCTGACCGGCGTCGTCGGCGACGCGGGCCGTGCCGAGGTGCTGCGCCGCGCGTCCGTGGAGCGGGCCCGCGCCGTCATCGTGGCCGCCAACCGGGACGACGCCGCTGTGATGATCACGCTCACCGTGCGCCAGCTGAACCCGAGCGTGCCGATCACCACCAGCGTCCGGGAGGAGGAGAACGCCAACCTGCTCCGCCAGTCCGGCGCCGACACCGTCATCACCACCTCGGCGACCTCCGGGCGGCTGCTCGGCCTGTCCACCGACTCCCCCCGGGTGGTGGCCGTGGTCGAGGACCTGGTCACCGGCGGTCAGGGCCTGGACCTGCACCAGCGCCCGGTCACCGCCAGCGAGGTCGGGCTCGGCCCGCGCGACCTGCGCGACATCGTCCTGTCGGTCACGCGAGGCGGCCGCACCCTCCGGTTCGACGACCCGCTGATCGGCACCCTGCAGCCCGAGGACGTGCTCGTGGTGGTCAAGGCGCACGAGCCGTCCCGGCCCAACCGCCCCCCGACCCAGCCCACCTCGCGGTGACATGGCGATCCTCCGGATCGCACCGCAGCCAGGAGCCGTCCCCCTGCTGCCCTGAGCGTGTCCGCCGCTCGATCGCGGGACCCTCCGGGCCCCACTCCTCACGGCGTGGGCGGGTCCCGCCCGCTCGGCAGGCCTAGGCGCGGACGTACGTCCGCGTCTCCTCGTCGCGGCCGCGCAGCGTGATCGACCGGTCGGGGCGCCAGCGGTCGCGTTCCTCCGCCGCCGCGCCCTGCACCGTCGGCTCGCTGGCCACCGCACGGCCGGCGTGGTCCTTGGCGAGCTCGGTCAGCCGGGCGGCCTCGTTCACCGGGTCGCCGATGACCGTGTACTCCATCCGGCTGGCCGCACCCACCTGCCCGGCCCACACCCGCCCGCACGCCACGCCCACGCCGACGTCGACCTCGCCGGCCTCGGCGACGGCGTCGCAGATCCGCCGGGCCGCCCGCAGCGCCGCGCCCGCCGGGTCCGGATGGTCGGCCGGGGCGCCGAACACGCACAGCGCGGCGTCGCCCTCGAACTTGTTCACCAGCCCGCCCTCGGCCTCCACCGTGTCGACGACCACGGAGAAGAACCGGTTGAGCAGGCCGACCATCTCCTCGGGGCCGGTGCGGCGCACCAGCGAGGTGGAGCCGGCGATGTCGACGAACAGCGCCGCCACGGTGCGCTCCTCACCGCCCAGGCTCACCCCCGTCCGCAGCGCCTGCTGGGCGACCGTCGTCCCCACGTGCCGGCCGAAGATGTCGCGCAGCCGCTCCCGCTCGGCCAGCCCGGCGACCATCGTGTTGACGCCCTCCTGGAGCAGCCCGATCTCGCCGGCGTCGTCCACCAGCACGTCGACGTCGTAGTCACCCTGTCCGACCTGCTGCACCGCCCGGCGGAGGTCGCGCAGCGGCTGCCCGACCGCGCGCGCGGTCAGCAGCGTCGCCAGCGCGCCGACCAGCAGGGCGACGACGACCAGGAACACCACCGCCCCCTCCCCCGGCCCGTCGGGGTTGCTCGGGTCCAGGAACAGCAGGACCACGCCGAGCATCGGCACGCCGCTGGTCAGCGCCCAGGTGAGCAGCAGGCGCGGCCGGACACCGAGCACCAGCGCGCCCACCGGCGGGTGCGCGGCCAGGGCGATCGCGGTCACCGCTCGGGCCGCCCGGGCGGTGAGCAGGTAGGTGACACCGGCGGTGACCACGCCGCCGAGCGTCACCGCGACGCCCACGCGCAGGCCGACCAGCGGCTCGGGAAGCACCACCGCGGCCACCGTCCCCACCAGCACCGCCGCGACGAACCAGATCGACGCGGCGACGAGGGCGACGTCCAGCGGCAGCCGCAGCGCGTGCCCGGCCTCCTCCCCGGTCGGGGCGCGCCGGTCCATCAGCCAGCGGTTGGTGAGCCGCTGCCGGCGCAGGCCCGCGGCGGTCCCGACCGGGAGCGCGACGACCAGGTAGGCGGCGGCGGTCCACAGCACCTGCGCGGTGCCACCGCCCTGGCCGCCGTCGTCGACCCCCACGAGCAGCAGGACGACGGTGCCGACGCCGATCAGGTTGGCCACGATCACCAGCAGCGCGATGAACGGGACGGCGGTGCGGCCGGTGGGCGCCCACTCCGCCCAGGCGCCGTCCCGGGCGACCGTGACCGGCTGCCTGCTCCCGTCCACGGTCATGCCCGGCGCAACGAGACCCGGCGGCCGGGGGTTCCGCCGTCTCCCCCGATCGTGATCACGGGGTGATGATGTCCCGCCCCGGGAACGGGCCGGTTCCGGGGGGTGCTCCGACCAGCGGGTTCGCCGCACCCGCGCGGGTGGCGGCCGGCTCGCGGAACGCGTCGGCCGGCGGCCCGG
>JADGMW010000732.1_pt1 | contig 11388 bp, 10 predicted proteins | sample 8641801 | NCBI WGS metagenome assembly JADGMW01 (sample SAMN16272018, study PRJNA661076) | feces metagenome | isolation source: fecal sample from diarrhoea affected cattle A | host: Bos taurus | place: South Africa: Lokaleng Village, Mahikeng | collected 2019-09
GCTCACGAAGGTGCCCACCCGCTCGGGCGCCAGCCAGTCCAGCTCTCCGGTGTCCTCGGCCTCGCCGAAGACCTGCGCGGTCATCTGCGTACGGGCTCGCGGGCAGATCGCGTTGGCCTTCACGCCGTAGCGGGCCAGCCCCTGGGAGGTGGACAGCGTCAGCGCGACGATCCCCGCCTTCGCGGCCGAGTAGTTCGGCTGCCCCGCCGAGCCGAACAGGAACGCCTCGGAGGAGGTGTTGACGACCCGGCCGTACACCGGACCGCCCGCTGCCTTGCTCGCCGCGCGCCAGTGCACCGCCGCGGCGCGGGACACCGCGGCGTGCCCCTTCAGGTGCACCCGGATGACGTCGTCCCAGTCGGACTCGGACAGGCTGAAGATCATCTTGTCCCGCAGCACGCCGGCGTTGTTCACCAGCACGTCCAGCGAGCCGAACTCGTCGACCGCGGTCTGCACGAGCTGCTCGCCCAGGGCCCAGTCGCCGACGTCGCCGGGCACGGCGACCGCCGAACCTCCGGCTGCCCGGATCTCGTCCACGACCGACTGTGCGGCCGCGCCGATGTCGTTGACCACCACCGCGGCGCCGGCCGCGCTCAGCGCCAGCGCCTCGGCGCGTCCCAGCCCCGCGCCCGCGCCGGTCACCACAGCGACCCGACCGTCCAGCGTCTGACCCGTCACGTGTGTCCTCCCGCGTCGTCGACCATCCCGCGAAACTAGTACGCGTTCTAGTGACGGGCAAGGCCCGTGGCGACGGTTCGGTCAGCGACCCGACGCAGGACCCAGCAGCAGTCGGACGGCGAGCTCGAGCCGCTTGGCGACGTCCTCGGCCGAGGAGCGGCGCATGACCCACGACATCAGACTGGAGAGCCAGACGGCGCCGATGACCTCGGCGATGGCCTGGTGCTCCTCGGTCGGCTCCCCGTCGGCCATGGCGCCGGTGATCATGCGGCGGGTGTGCCGGTCGACCTCGAGGACCTCGTTGGCGACCGAGGCGTCCGCGGACATGATCGCCCGCGTCATGGCCTCGGTCAGCATCGGCGTGCGCTGCAAGGTCCGGGTGTGCCGGCCGAGCACGTAGAGCACCCGGTCGACGGCGGTCTCGCCGGGGACCGGGGATCGCTCCAGCTTCTCGGCCGCCCCGCGGAACTCGCGGGACATGGCCGACACCAGCAGGTGGATCTTCGAGGGGAAGTAGCGGTAGAGGGTGCCCAGTGCGACGTCGGCGCGCTCGGCGACCTCACGCATCTGGACGGCGTCGAATCCGCCCCGGGAGGCCAGCGCCAGGGTGACGTCCAGGATGCGGGCCCGGCGTTCCCGCTGCGCCGGCGAGCTGAGCTCGTCCTCGGTCAGGGCCGTCAGGATCGCGGCGCCGTCCGCCTGCGGCGGCTGTGGTGACTGTGACATCGGGCTGTCTGCCCTCCCGTGCTCCGCGTCACGGCGTGCGCCATGCCGACCTGCGAACCCACCGCGGCCCAGGGGACAGGGCGGCGGCCCGGCGCCCGCGGCGGCCCCCTGGCTGGAGCCGCGGCGCCGGTAACCTTGCGACGATACGTCCCGCCGGACAGTGGCCCGCACCGGCGTGCGAGTGACCTTGCGCACGGTCGGTGACCGCGCCGGCCGGATGGAGGACGCGGGGGCGGGCTCAGGCCGAGGGCGCGTACCGGACCGGGAAGCCCTTGATCCCGTTGATGAACATCGACCGCAGCGGTCGCACGTCCCCGATCGGGCGAAGGTCTGGCATCCGGTCGGCGATGACGTCGAAGATGATGTGCACCTCGGCTCGGGCGAGGTTGGCGCCGAGGCAGAAGTGCGGTCCTCCGCCGCCGAAGGCGACGTGGTCGGACGCCCGGGTGATGTCGAAGCGATCCGGCTCGGCTGCCAGCGAGGAGTCACGGCTGGCCGCGCTGTAGAACATCACCACCCGATCACCGGCCTTGATCTGCTGGCCGCCGAGGACGTGGTCGGACTTGGCCGTGCGCTGGAACTGCATGACCGGGGTGGCCCAGCGGATGATCTCGTCGGCGGTGGTCTCCGGCCGCTCGCGCTTGAACACCTCCCACTGGTCGGGGTGGTCGAAGAAGGCCTTCATGCCGTGCGTGATCGCGTTGCGGGTGGTCTCGTTGCCTGCCACGGCCAGCAGCAGGAAGAAGATGTCGAACTCGCTGACGCTCAGCGCGTGCCCGTCCACCTCCGCCTTCAGCAGCTCGGTGATGATGTCCGCCCTCGGCTCCTGCTTGCGCTGCTCGGCCAGCTCGTTGGCGTACATGTACATCTCGGCGGACGCGGCCTGGGCGTCCTCCGGGCTGGTGCGGAACTCGGGGTCCTCCGAGCCGATCAGCCGGTTGGACAGGTCGAAGATCTTGTCCCGGTCCCCGGCCGGGATGCCCATCAGCTCGCAGATCGCCAGCAGGGGGAGCTCCGCGGCGACGTCCTTCACGAAGTCGCCCTCGCCCTTGGCGAGCGCGCGGTCGACGATCTCCTCGGCGAATGCCCGCAGGTGCGGCTCGAGCGCCCGGATCTTCCGCGGGGTGAAGATCCGCTGGACGATCGAGCGCTGCCGGGTGTGGTCCGGGGCGTCCATGTTGATCAGGAGCAGCCGGGTGGTGTCCAGATCCCCGCTCGATTGCGCGCTGGCCTGCAACAGGCTGCCGTACTCGTAGGAGGAGAAGACCTCCGGCGTGCGGGAGACCTCACGGATGTCGGCTGCCCGGGTCACGGCCCAGAAACCGCCCCCCGGGCCGTTCGGCTGCTCGTGCCAGAAGACCGGCGCCTCCGCGCGCATGCGGGCGAAGGCCTCGACCGGCGTTCCGGACAGGAAGGTGTCCGGGTCGACCAGGTCCAGGTCGACCGGACAGCGCCGGCGCTCTCCGGTCGGTGTCGCCTCGGGCGTGGTGGCGGCGCTCATGTCGTGTCTCCAGTTCGTCCGGCTCGTGCGGAGTGGGTGGTGCGCGGACAGTCAGCCGTCGACCGACAGGACCAGCCCGCTGGTGGGAACGCCGGTACCGGCGGTTACCAGCACGTTCTGGACATCGGGCACCTGGTTGACGGCGGTGCCGCGCACCTGTCGCACGCCCTCGGCGATGCCGTTCATCCCGTGCAGGTAGGCCTCCCCGAGCTGGCCGCCGTGGGTGTTCAGGGGCAGCCGGCCGCCGAGCTCGATCGCGCCGTCGGCGATGAAGTCCTTGGCCTCCCCGCGCTTGCAGAAGCCGAACTCCTCCAGCTGCTGGAGCACGAACGGGGTGAAGTGGTCGTAGATGACCGCCGTCTGCATGTCGTCGGGCCCGAGGCCGGACTGCGCCCACAGCTGCTCGGCGACCAGACCCATTTCCGGCAGGCCGCAGAGGTCGTCCCGGTAGTAGCTGATCATCGACTCCTGCCCGCGGCTGGATCCCTGCGCCGCACCCGCGATCAGTGCGGGGGCGTGGGGGAGATCCCGGGCCCGTTCGGCCGTCGTCACCACGATCGCCTGCCCGCCGTCGGTCTCCTGGCAGCAGTCCAGCAGGCGCAGCGGCTCCACGATCCAGCGCGAGGCCTGGTGGTCGGCCAGGGTGATCGGCCGGCCGTAGAACCAGGCCTGCGGATTCGTCGCTGCGTGCTTGCGGTCGGCCACGCTGACCACCCCGAAGTCCGCGCTGGTGGCGCCGTACTCGTGCATGTAGCGCTGGGCGAACATGGCCACCCACGCCGCGGGGGTCTGCAGTCCGAAGGCGCTGGCCCAGCTCATCGCGATGCCCTCGGACGTCGGTTCGGTGCGGGCGCTGCCCGCGCCGAACCGGTGTCCGGAGCGCTCGTTGAACGCCCGGTAGCAGACGACGACGTCGGCAACCCCGGCCGATACCGCGAGGGCGGCCTGCTGCACGGTGGCGCAGGCCGCGCCCCCGCCGTAGTGGATGCGAGAGAAGAAGGTGAGGTCGCCCAGGCCGGCGGTCCGGGCGACGGCGATCTCGCTGTTGGTGTCCATCGTGAAGGTGACGAGCCCGTCCACGTCCTCGGGGCGCAGGCCGGAGTCGGCCACCGCCGCCCGCACCGCCTCGGCCGCGAGCTGCAGCTCCGAGCGGCCCGAGGCCTTGGAGAACTCGGTGGCGCCGATCCCGACGATCGCCGTCTCCCGGGAGAACGCGCGGGTCATCGGACACCGCCCTCGGGCAGCAGCACGACGACCGTGCCGGTGACGTGGTCGCCGAGGGAGTTCGTGCCGCGCACCGCGATGGTGAGCCGCTGCCCCTCGGGTCGCTCGTCGACCGCGTCCACCCGGCCGCCCAGCGTGAGCACGTCGCCCGCGTAGTTGGGCACCCCGAGCCGGATCGACGCCTTCTCGATCACTGCCTCGGGGCCGGTCCAGTCGGTGACCAGACGCAGGCAGTAGCCGTTGCTGGTGAGGATGTTGGTGAAGATCGTCTTCGAGCCCCGGCGCTGTGCAGTGGCGACGTCGTGATGCACGTCCTGGTAGTCGCGGGTCGCGATCGCAGTGGCGACGATGTTCCGGATGCTGGCGTCGATCACCAGCTCGGGAAGCTCGTCGCCCACGTGCACCGTGGTGGCGCCCGGTCGGGTCATGGTCATCGGTGAACCTCTTCCTGCTCGGCCGCCGGGGCGTCGTCCGGACGGAAGGCCGGCCGGACCTGGTCGCCGGGCAGCTGCTTGATCTCGAGGCGGACCGGCAGCCCGATGTGCACCAGCGAGCGGTCGACGCCGTCGGCGAGCTCGGACACGATGCGTACGCCTTCGGCGAGGTCGACCAGCAGCACCGTGTGCGGGGTGGCGACACCGGCCAGCGGCGGGCCGTGGTGGACGGCGAAGCTGTGGACGGTGCCGCGGCCGCCGGCGACGACGTGCCCGTGATCGGTACCGCCGCACCGGTCGCACAGCGGCTGGGGCGGGTGGTGCAGGGCGCCGCACCCGGAGCACTGCTGGATCCGCAGAACGCCCGCCGCCACGCCGTCCCAGAAGTCGCCGTTGTCCGCCCCGACCGGCGGGGCGGGCCGGGGCGTCGCGCTCTCGGTGGGGGAGTCGGGGGCGGCGTCGGGTGGGCGGAACTTCAGCAGCCGCATGCGGCCGATGCCGACCAGCTCCCCGTCGTCGGTCAGGTACTCGTGCCGGGTCGTGGTGAAGACCCCGGGGCCCAGCGCGGTGCGCTTCTCCGCCGAGAGGTCCTCGACGGCGGACCGGACGCTGATCCGCTCGCCGTGCACCAGCTCGCGCAGGTAGTCGTGCTCGTAGTTCACCGCCACGACCGACGTGTAGCCGGCCTCGTCGAGCAGCTGCAGCAACTCGTTCCGATCGCCCTCCTCGGCGGCGGGCGCGTCCATGATCCAGGTCTGCAGCATGCCGGGCGGCGCGATCAGATGGCCACGTCCGGAGGAGACGGCGTACTGCTCGTCGAGGTAGGCGGGATTGGTGTCCCCGAGAGCCTGGCACCAGTGGTGCACCATCGGCAGGTTCACCGGATCCCGGCCGGTGCGGACCTCGCCGGGTGGCCCGCCGAGCAGGGATCGCGCTCGTTCGGCGACCGAGCCGACGGGCTCCGCCCTGCTCCCGTCCTCGACTGCGGGCATGCGGTTCCTCTCCCACGAGCGGGGTGGCGCCCGGATGTGGCGCCGCTCACATGGCGGTCAACGTAGCCATCGGCCCGGAGCTCGGTCAAGAACTTGTTCTAGTTCTGGAAGTCCTTGTCCGCCTGCTAGAACTCGTACTACTTTCCGGCCGAGGTCGACGACGCGTCGTCCCGTTCCGACAAGGAGTCGACGCATGCCCGAAGCCGTGATCGTCGAGGCGACCCGCACCCCCATCGGCAAGCGAGGCGGTGCCCTGGCCGGGCTGCACGCGACCAAGGTGCTCGGGGCCGCACAGCTCGAGGTGGTGAAGCGCGCGGGCATCGACGCCGGGACCGTGGAGCAGGTCGTGGGGGGCTGCGTGACCCAGGCGGGCGAGCAGGGCTCCAACGTCACCCGGGGAGCCTGGCTGGCCGCCGGTCTGCCCGCGGCGACCGCCGCCACCACCGTCGACTGCCAGTGCAGCTCGGCCCAGCAGGCCGGCCACTTCGTCGCGGGCCTGATCGCGGCCGGGGTCATCGACACCGGGATCTCCTGCGGGGTGGAGGTCATGTCCCGCGTGCCGCTGGGTGCCAACGTGTTCAACGGCCCGGGCACGTCGAAGGACACCGACTGGGACATCGACCTGCCCAACCAGTTCGGCGGCGCGGAGCGCATCGCCGTGAACCGGGGACTGACCCGCGACGACGTCGACGCGTTCGGGCTGCGGTCCCAGCGCAACGCCCGCCGCGCGTGGGACGAGGGGCGGTTCGACCGGGAGGTCTTCGCGCTGGAGGCGCCGGTTCTCGGGGCCGACGGGGCGGCGACCGGAGAGACCGCGATCGTCTCCCGGGACCAGGGCCTGCGCGAGACGACGGCGGAGGGTCTGGCCGGGCTGAAGCCGGTCGTGGCCGACGGCATCCACACCGCGGGGACCTCGTCGCAGATCTCCGACGGTGCGGCCGCCGTGCTGTGGATGAGCCGGGAGAAGGCGACCGCCGAAGGCCTGCGCCCGCGCGCCCGCGTCCGGGCCATGGCGCTCGTGGGCTCGGACCCCTACTACCACCTCGACGGCCCGGTGGACGCCACGCGGGCGGTGCTGGCGAAGTCCGGCCTGAGCATCTCCGACATCGACCTGTTCGAGGTCAACGAGGCGTTCGCCTCGGTCGTGCTCTCCTTCGCCCAGGTGCACGGGGTCGACCCGGACAAGCTGAACGTCAACGGTGGCGCCATCGCCCTGGGCCACCCGGTCGGCTCCACCGGCGCCCGGTTGACGACGACGGCGCTGCACGAGCTCGAGCGGACCGGCGGCCAGTTCGCGCTGATCGCGATGTGCGCCGGCGGCGCGCTGGGCTCGGCGACGATCATCGAGCGCCTCTGACCCCTCGGAACCGCCGGCGGGGCGGGGGCCACCCGCCCGCCGGCGGATCAGGCGACGTCGTCCCAGGCGGAGAAGTACCGGGCGTGCGGGCCCATGGTCATCACCTCGAGCAGGCCGTGGCCCACCTCGCCGGTGTCCAGGGAGAAGCGGGCGAGGTTGTCCACGATCGCCCCGGGAACGGGGGTGATCGCCGGGTCGGAGGTGTCGAAGTCCCGTCGCTGCACGACGAGGTCCTCGCCCTGCCACATGCCCGAGCGCCAGTCCGGATCGAAGCCGTAGCCGGTGCCGCGGGCCAGGTGCAGCGGTCGGAGGACCTCTCCGGTGAGCACCGCACCGTTGCCGAACCGCACGGTGGCCCGCTTCACCAGACGGGTGCCGGCGATGAACTCCAGTTCGTGCTCCGGGCGGCCGAGGTGCTCCACGTTGCCGTCGGCGCGAACCCGGACGGCCTCCTCCAGGCTGCGGCGACCGTGCGCGTCCTCCTGGGCCATGTAGACCAGGCAGAACCCGGGGAACTGGGCGACGACGTAGTTCCAGAAGAAGGACGAGCGCGTCGCGCCGCCGGCCGGTTCGGCCTCCCCGACGGGGCGGATGCCCCAGGAGCGGTCCCGGTTGCCCCGGAAGGTGTCGGGCGTGACCTGGCGCTGCACGCCGTCGAGCACCAGCGTTCCCGACCACGAGCCGGTCTGGAGGAAACGCATCGTGTCCATCGTGACCCGGCCGAACGACGAGGTGGCCAGCATCCGCGGCTCCTCGTAGGCGGGGTGGGCGCCCTGGAAGGTGGCATCGAGGGCGAACCCGTCCATCTCCTCGCACACCAGGCGGACGCGGTTCAGCCGCTCGACGACCTCCACCCGGAGCGGTCCGACGGCCGTGTCCAGGCGGTCGAGCCCCAGCGGCCGGGAGCTCCGGATCACCGTCTGGACGTCGCGCCGGTGCACCGCGAGGAACGCGTCGGTGACGCCGAGGTTCGGGTACTGGCCCAGCCCGGCGACCACGAAGAACTCGTCGCTGGAGTTGTGCAGGTTGAAGTAGTAGCGGTCGTAGAAGTTGCGGTCGCCGGTGCCGACGGTGGCCATCGTCTGGGCCACCTGGTGCACGGGGAGATCGTCCAGCGGGGACAGCACGTCGGGGCTCCAGTTCGTCGGGCACTCCGGAAGCAGCAGGCGGTCACCGTAGAACCGGTTCTGATCTCCCGGCAAGACCACAGCCCGGCCCGGGGCGATCTCCGGAGTGCTGCAACAGGTTCCTGTTCCGACCCCGTCGCCCTGCTACGGTCGGCCGCCCCGGACGCGAAACGAGGACTGTCATGACTCGGTCTCTGGAGATCTCCGTCGGTAGCGACTGCATCGGCTCGGGCACGTGCCGTCGGACGTTCCCCGCCGCGTTCGGCAGCGACGACCAGCACCGGGCGGTCCTCCTGGCCCAACCGGTCGAGGAGAGCGATGCGCTCTGGGAGGCACTGGAGAGCTGCCCGGTCGAGGCGCTCTCCGCCCGCGACGCAGCCACCGGCGAATCACTCTTCCCCTGACCGTTGCGCGTTCCGCCCCCTCCCGGCGCCGCCGGCAGCGAGGAGGCGAACCGCGTGCTTGACGGGAGAGCGGCCGTCCGATTTGCTTCGAACTGAAACGCGTTCTCGTCAAAGGTGGGACCCATGTACGTGGACTACACCCCGGAACAGCACGATCTGCGCACCCAGCTGCGCAGCTACTTCGGCACCCTGCTCACCCCCGAGGTCAGGAACGCGATCGCCGCCGAGGGGAATCGAGGGGCCACGGTCCGCGAGCTCCGGCGCAAGATCGGCGCCGACGGCTGGTGGGGCATCGGCTGGCCTCCGGAGTACGGCGGCCAGGGGCGCTCGGTGCTCGAGCAGTTCATCTTCTTCGACGAGGCGACCCGGGCGAACGCCCCGGTGCCGATGATCGCGCTCAACACGGTCGGGCCGACGATCATGCGGCACGGGACGCAGGAGCAGAAGGATCGCTTCCTCCCTGGCATCCTCGCCGGTGAGCTGGACTTCGCGATCGGCTACACCGAGCCGGGATCGGGCACCGACCTGGCCTCGCTGCGGACGCGGGCGGTCCGCGAGGGCGACGGCTTCGTCGTCAACGGCAACAAGGTCTACACGACCGGCGGCGACGTCGCCGACTTCGTCTGGCTGGCCTGCCGCACCGATCCCGACGCCGCGAAGCACAAGGGCATCAGCATCCTGCTCGTCGACACCACCTCCGCCGGCTTCTCCTGGACCCCGATCCGGACCATCGGCGGGGAGGTCACGACGGCGACCTACTACGAGGACCTGTTCGTGCCGGCGGAGATGGTCGTCGGAGAGGTGGACGCCGGCTGGCAGCTGATCACCTCCCAGCTCAACCACGAGCGGGTCGCGCTGGCCGCCATGGGCGGGCGGTCGCTGGAGATCTTCGAGGCGGTGCGCTCCTGGGCCGCCGACCAGTGCACCCCCGACGGCGGGCGGCTCATCGACGTCCCCTGGGTGCGCAGCACGCTGGCCCGCGCCTACGCCCGGCTCGAGGCACTCAAGCTGCTGAACTGGCGCATGGCATGGAAGACCCACGTCGGCGGGCTGACGCCGGCCGACGCGTCGGCGGGCAAGGTCTTCGGCAGCGAGGCCGACGTCGAGGTCTTCCGGATGCTGCTCGAGGTGGTCGGCCGGGCCGGCTTCGTCCGCCAGGGCTCCCCGGCAGCAGAGCTCGCCGGCGTACTGGAGAAGGCCTACCGCAGCGCCCCGGTGCGCACCTTCGGCGGCGGGTCCAACGAGGTCCAGCGCGAGATCCTCGCCCAGACCGCCCTCGGCCTGCCACGCGGCAGGCGCTGACCGCGACCGGACCGACGAAGGAGATCCTGTGGACTTCACCCCCAGCGAGGAGCAGGCCGCGGTCGCGGATGCGGCAGCCGGCGTGTTCGCCACCGCGACCCCGGCCGAGCACGCGTCGGCCGGCTTCGACGCCGCCCTCTGGACCCGGCTCGGCGAGGCCGGGCTTCTCGGCCTGACCGTGCCGGAGCACGCCGGTGGCGGCGGGCTCGACCTCGCCGCCGCGGCGGTCGTCGCCCAGGAGTCCGGCCGGGTCGCCGGACGGGTGCCGGTGGTGCCGGTGCTCGCCGCGCTCGCGACCGTCGCCGCGGCCGGCCGCCCGCAGGACGCGGACCTGCTGACCGAGGGCGCCGCCGGGCGGGCCGTGGTGGTTCCCGCCCTCGTCGAGGCGGGTGTCGGGAACTCCTGGCTGCCGACCGTGACGGCCGCCCGCGCCGACGACGGCTGGGTGCTGCGCGGCACCCGCCTCGCCGTCGCGTGGGCGCGGGAAGCCTCGCACCTGGTGGTCTCCGCGACCGGCGACGACGGCGCGCTGCTGCTCGTGCTGCTCCCGACGTCCGCCCCGGGCGTGGGCCTGGTGGACGAGGTGGTGAGCTCCGAGGAGCCGCACGCCACGGTCATCCTCGACGGCGTCCGCATCGGCACCGGCGACGTCCTGGCCGACGGTGCGGCCGGAGAGGCCGCCGTCGAGGCCGCGCTCACCCGGTCGACGCTGCTGCAGTGCGCCCACGCCGTGGGGGTGGGTGAGTCCGCGCTGCGGCTGGCCGCGGCGCACGTGTCCGAGCGGGAGCAGTTCGGCCGCCCCCTGGCCACGTTCCAGGCGGTGACGGTCCAGGTGGCCGACTGCTGGATCGACATCGAGGCGATGCGGTTGACGCTGGACCAGGCGCTGTGGCGTGTCGACCAGCAGCTCCCGTCCGCGCGGGAGACGGCGGTGGCCGCCTTCTGGGCGGCCGACGGCGTGCACCGCGTCGTGGAGACCGCGGTGCACCTGCACGGCGGGCTGGGCGTCGACGTCTCCTATCCACTGCACCGCTGGTACCTGGCCGGCAAGGTCGACGAGCTCGGCCTGGGCGGCGCCGCCCGCCAGCTGGAGCGCCTCGGCGACCTGCTGGCCGCCCGGTGAGCGCGGAGGAGCAGACGGCGGCGCCGTGGGCCGGCCGGTCCTGGTTTCCTCAGGAGCCCGGGCCCGCACCCCGCCGGGCCCGCCAGCACGACCTCGCCGACCAGCTCCGGACCCTCGTCGCGGATGTGCTGCGGCTGGACGTCGAGACCGCGGACGCGGCCTCGCTCACCGGCGCGCACGAGGCGCTGGCCGAGGCCGGGCGCCGGGTGGCGGACCTGCCGGCCCTGCCGCAGAACGCCGCCGCGGGTGGCGGGCTGGGCGGCCTGTTCGAGCGCAGCCCGCTGTCGGGGCGGAGCAATGCGCTGGCTGCGCCGCTGACCATGTGGCGGGACGGCGAGCTCACCCGGGCGAAGGCCACCTATGGCGGCGCCTACGAGGGTCCGCCCGGCTGCCTGCACGGCGGCATCGTCATGGCCGCCTTCGACGACGTGCTCGGCGTCGCGCAGGCGGCGTCCGGCCTCGCCGGGATGACCGGCACGCTGTCGGTGCGCATGGTGCGGCCGACGCCCCTCCACGAGGG
>JADGMW010000733.1_pt1 | contig 11378 bp, 12 predicted proteins | sample 8641801 | NCBI WGS metagenome assembly JADGMW01 (sample SAMN16272018, study PRJNA661076) | feces metagenome | isolation source: fecal sample from diarrhoea affected cattle A | host: Bos taurus | place: South Africa: Lokaleng Village, Mahikeng | collected 2019-09
GAGCTGCATCTCGACCACGAATCGGCGCTGCCCCTGAAGTCGCTCCTGCTGAACGAGAGCGGTCAGCTTCTGGAGCGCCTGCAATATACCCACCTTGCCGTTGGAGCCGTGGAGGCACCGCAGCTGCAACCTGGCTCCGGCTGTGAGCCGGTTGAGCCTGTTCCCGCCCAGGTCAGCCAGGCCAGCACCTGGCGCTCGGATTGGCTGCCGCCCGGTTTCCAGTTGCTCGATTCCAATGTGCGGCCCAGTCCGGCTTCGGGCGAGCCTGTCTCCTGGCTGTCCTACGGTGACGGTTTGACAAGTCTTTCAATCTTTCTCGAGCCCTTGCGTGGCGCTGCTGTGGCAGATGCGCGCAACCAGATGGGGCCGACCGTGGCCGTGTCCAAGCGTATGACCACCCCGGACGGGGATGTCATGGTTACGGTGGTCGGAGAGGTCCCGCTTGGTACGGCCGAGCGCATTGCACTGTCGATGCGTGCCGGAGCTGATCAGGGCGTTCAATGATCGAGGAGCAGGGACGCGTCATCGCGCTGGAATCCGGCGCGGTGTGGGTCGAAACGCTACGCAAGAGCACCTGCTCCGGATGCGCGGCCAAGAGTGGCTGCGGTCAGGGGCTGATGGATCGCCTGGGCGTGAGGGAGCGACGCGGCACGATACGGGCACTGTCCGATCTGCAGCTGCAGGTCGGTGATTCCGTGGTCGTCGGTATCCGAGAGGATGTCTTGCTGCGTGGCGCCTTCCTTGTTTATCTTCTTCCGCTGCTCATGCTTTTTGCTACCGCGCTGCTTGCGACTCAGTTCGCGCTGGCCGAACCGTATGTCATTGCGGCTGGGCTGGGTGGTTTTGTGGCTGCCTGGCTGATCGTGCGCAAGCGCAGCCGGGATACCGCGAGCGACACCCGCCTGCAGCCGGTGGTGCTGCGCGCGATGTTGGCAGGGCCTGCTGGCGTGCTGTAGCTTCCTTCGTTTGTTCAGTGGAGACAGGCTAGATGTTCCATCGAAAAAACTGGTTCGTTCTCGCGGCGATCATGCTGCTCGGTCACGTCGCGACTGCGCAGGCCCAGCTGCCGGATTTCACTCCGCTGGTTGAAAGCGCATCCCCGGCGGTCGTCAATATCAGCACCAAACAGAAGGCGCCAGCCCGTGGTGCCGGCGCGCAGATGCCGGACCTCGAGGGACTGCCACCTATTTTTCGCGAGTTCTTCGAGCACAGCATTCCCGGTATGCCGCGCAATCCGAATCGAGGCCAGCAGCGCGAGGCGCAATCGCTGGGCTCCGGGTTCATCTTTTCGGCCGACGGCTACATCCTGACCAACAACCACGTAGTGGCTGATGCGGACGAGATCATCGTTCGCCTGCCGGACCGTAGCGAACTCGAGGCCAAGCTCGTCGGTGCTGATCCGCGTACCGATGTTGCCGTGCTGAAAGTCGAAGGCGAGGGGTTGCCGACCGTGCAGTTGGGTGATTCCAGCAAGCTGAAGGTGGGTGAGTGGGTGCTGGCGATCGGCTCTCCGTTTGGCTTCGATCACACAGTGACTGCCGGTATCGTCAGCGCCACCGGACGCAGTCTTCCCAACGAAAGCTATGTGCCTTTCATCCAGACGGACGTGGCGATCAACCCTGGCAACTCGGGTGGGCCGCTGTTCAACCTGCAGGGCGAAGTGATCGGCATCAATTCCCAGATTTTCACCCGCTCGGGCGGCTTCATGGGGTTGTCCTTCGCCATCCCGATCGATGTCGCCATGGATGTGGCCAACCAGCTGCGCACCGACGGCAAGGTCAGCCGTGGCTGGCTGGGCGTGGTCATACAGGAAGTCAACAAGGACCTCGCCGAGTCCTTCGGGCTTGAGCGCCCGGCAGGTGCCCTGGTCGCTCAGGTACTGGATGGCGGGCCTGCTGCCAAGGGTGGGCTGCGTGTGGGAGACGTGATTCTCAACCTCAACGATGAATCCATCGTCATGTCCGCCGACCTGCCGCATCTGGTCGGCGCGCTCAAGCCGGGCACTAAGGCCAGGCTTGGAATCGTTCGCGATGGCAAGCGTGAAACGCTGAACATCGTGATCGGCGCGCTGCCCGAAGAGGGCGAGGCCATCGCCGCGTCTGGCGGCACTACCGAGAAGAGCAGCAATCGACTGGGTGTGAAGGTGGCCGAGTTGACTGCCGAGCAGAAGCGGAATCTGGACCTTCCGGGCGGTGTAGTCATCACCGAAGTATTGAACGGTCCGGCGGCGATGATCGGCCTGCGGCCAGGCGATGTGATTTCGCACCTGAACAACCAGGCGATCGATTCTGTCGGTACCTTCAGTCGAGTTGCAGAACAGCTGCCCAAGAACCGCTCGGTGTCGATGCGCGTGCTGCGACAGGGTAGGGCCAGCTTCATCACCTTCAAGCTTGCCGAATAAGGGCAAGGCTGGTGTTTGCAAAGGGCGACCCTCAGGTCGCCCTTTGTTTTTCATGACGGCGACATTTTGATTGGCGGCCTGCGTGCACAACGCTGACCGGGCATCGGCGTGGCGTCGGAAACATCGATCAGTTACACTCCCCGGCTATTTTCGGCGGGCAATCGGCCTGCGGCATTTTTGAGTGTTGAGCTGTGAGTGACCTGAGTCATATCCGTAATTTCTCCATCATTGCGCACATCGATCACGGCAAGTCGACGCTGGCCGATCGCTTCATTCAGATGTGTGGCGGCCTGACGGAACGTGAGATGGCTGCCCAGGTTCTCGATTCGATGGACCTCGAACGGGAACGGGGTATCACCATCAAGGCCCACAGCGTGACCCTTCATTACAAGGCGCGCGACGGCCAGACCTACCAGCTCAACTTCATCGACACGCCTGGCCACGTCGACTTCACCTATGAGGTCAGCCGCTCGCTGGCGGCCTGTGAAGGTGCACTGCTGGTAGTGGATGCTGGGCAGGGCGTCGAAGCCCAGTCGGTCGCCAACTGTTATACGGCGATCGAACAGGGCCTCGAGGTGATGCCGGTCCTGAACAAGATGGACCTGCCGCAGGCTGATCCGGATCGGGTCAAGGAAGAAATCGAGCACATCATTGGCATCGATGCCACCGATGCCGTCGCCTGTAGCGCCAAGAGCGGCATGGGCGTCGACGAGGTGCTGGAACGTCTGGTCGCCACCATCCCCCCGCCTACAGGCGACATCGAGGCTCCGCTGCAGGCGCTGATCATCGACTCCTGGTTCGACAACTACCTGGGCGTGGTATCGCTCGTGCGCGTGCGCCACGGCCGTATCAAGAAGGGCGACAAGGTGCTGGTAAAGTCGACCGGCAAGGTTCACCAGGTCGACAGCGTTGGCGTCTTCAATCCGAAACACACCGCCACCGCCGATCTCAAGGCCGGTGAAGTGGGCTTCATCATTGCCGGTATCAAGGACATCCATGGTGCGCCCGTGGGCGACACCCTGACGCTGTCGAACACGCCGGATGTGGAAATGCTCCCCGGGTTCAAGCGGGTCAAGCCTCAGGTGTATGCCGGGCTGTTCCCGGTGAGCTCCGATGATTTCGAGGACTTCCGCGATGCGCTGCAGAAGCTGACCCTCAACGACGCTGCGCTGCAGTACGAGCCGGAAAGCTCCGATGCGCTGGGCTTCGGTTTCCGTATCGGCTTCCTCGGCATGCTGCACATGGAGATCATCCAGGAGCGGCTCGAACGCGAGTACGATCTTGACCTGATCACCACCGCTCCCACGGTGGTCTATGAGCTGGCGCTGAAGAATGGCGAGACGATCTATGTCGACAGCCCGTCCAAGCTGCCGGACCTGTCCGCCATCGAAGACATGCGCGAACCCATTGTCCGGGCGAATATTCTTGTGCCTCAGGAACACCTGGGCAGCGTCATTACCCTGTGCGTCGAGAAGCGCGGTGTCCAGCGCGACCTTCAGTTCCTCGGTACCCAGGTGCAGGTGCGTTATGACCTGCCCATGAGTGAGGTGGTGCTGGACTTCTTCGACCGGCTGAAGTCGGTGAGTCGTGGCTACGCCTCGCTCGACTACAGCTTCGAGTGTTTCCAGTCAGCCAACCTGACCCGGCTGGATATCCTCATCAATGGCGATAAGGTCGATGCACTGGCACTGATCGTCCATCGTGACAACGCGCATTACAAGGGCCGCATCCTCGTCGAGAAGATGAAGGAGCTGATCCCTCGGCAGATGTTCGATGTGGCGATCCAGGCCGCGTTGGGCGGGCAGGTTGTGGCGCGCAGCACGGTCAAGGCATTGCGCAAGAACGTCCTCGCCAAATGCTATGGCGGCGACGTGAGCCGCAAGCGCAAGCTGCTGGAAAAGCAGAAGGCCGGCAAGAAGCGCATGAAGCAGGTTGGCAACGTCGAAATCCCGCAAGAGGCGTTCCTCGCGGTGCTGAAGGTAGATAGCTGATATGTCGATCAATTTCCCGCTGGTGCTGGTCATCGCTGTTGCAGTCTGCGGCCTGCTCGCGCTGGCCGACCTGCTGTTCTTCGCGCCGCGCCGTCGGGCCGCTATTGAAGCCTACGAAGGGCGCGCCGGTGCCATCGACCAGTCGACGCTGGAGGCGCTGAACAAGGAGCCGCTGCTGATCGAGTACGGCAAGTCATTTTTTCCGGTGCTGGCCATTGTGCTGGTGCTGCGCTCCTTTCTCATCGAGCCCTTCCAGATCCCGTCCGGGTCGATGATCCCGACGCTTGAAGTGGGCGATTTCATCCTGGTCAACAAGTTCGCCTACGGCATCCGCCTGCCGGTGGTCGATACCAAGATCATCGAAGTCAGCGATCCGAAGCGCGGCGACGTGATGGTCTTCCGTTACCCCATCGATCCGAACATCAACTACATCAAGCGCGTGATCGGCCTGCCGGGCGATGTGGTGCGCTACAGCAGTGACAAGCGCCTGTTCGTCAACGGCACGCCGGTGGCCGAGACGCTGATAGGCGAGGAGCCCGGCAGCCTGGGCAGTGCGCGGCTTTATCAGGAGAAACTGGGTGAGGCCGAGCACCTGATCCGCAAGGAAATGGGCCGCTACAGGGTCCAGCCGGATCGCGAATGGACGGTACCCGACGGCCATTACTTCATGATGGGCGACAACCGCGACAACTCCAACGACAGCCGCTACTGGCAGGACGCTAATACGCCAGCCGATATGGCTGGCATGGTCCCTGACCGGAATATCGTCGGCAAGGCGTTCGCCGTCTGGATGAGCTGGCCCGACCCCAAGTTCAGCAACCTGCCGCATTTCTCCCGCGTCGGACTTATTCACTGAAGTCTGTGAATTGGGGCCCCTGTTCCAATGACGGGGCTCGTTATATTTATCCGGCCCCGCTCGGTGGGTAACGCAACGACATAGAGGTCGACATGAGTTTCGCTCGTTCGCAAAAAGGGCTGTCCATGCTTAGCTGGATCGTGGTACTGGCCTTTGTAGCATTCCTGGCCAGCACCGCGTTCAAGATGCTTCCTCACTACTTCGACTACATGTCGATGGACAAGTCGATCAGCTCGGTCGGCAGCGAAGCACTCCAGGACGTGCGTACCGTGAGCGATTTCTATCAGCACGTCAGCAGGGGCATGGAGGTCAACGGTATTCGTGACCTCGATCTTCGCGAAGCGGTCAAGGTAGAGATCGAAGAAGGGGCCTTCAAGGTCCAACTGGATTATGAAAAACGCGAGCCGCTGATCGGCAACCTCGATCTGGTGGCCCATTTCGTCAAAGAATATCGCCTAAGGATGCCGTGAGCACTTCGTTAGCCCGCCTCGAGCGCAAGCTCGGTTATCAATTCAAGGACCAGGAGCTGATGCTGCTGGCCTTGACCCATCGCAGCTATGCCGGACGCAACAACGAGCGTCTGGAGTTCCTTGGCGATGCCATCCTCAACTTTATCGCCGGGGAAGCGCTGTTTCACCACTTCCCCCAAGCCAAGGAAGGCCAGCTGTCCCGCCTGCGCTCTCGCTTGGTCAAGGGCGAAACGCTGGCAGTTCTGGCGCGCGGATTCGAACTCGGCGAGTACCTGCGGCTCGGGTCAGGTGAGCTGAAAAGCGGCGGCTTTCGTCGCGAGTCCATCCTGGCGGACACGCTAGAAGCGCTGATCGGCGCGATCTACCTGGATGCCGGCATCGAAGCGGCGCGGGATCGCGTGCTGGCCTGGCTGGCGAACGAACTGCAGGGTCTGACCCTGGTCGACACCAACAAGGACCCGAAAACCCGCCTGCAGGAATTCCTCCAGTCGCGTGCCTGCGACCTGCCACGCTACGAAGTGGTGGCGATTCAGGGTGAGCCGCATTGCCGGACATTTTTCGTCGAGTGCCAGGTGTCGCTGCTCGGCGACAAGACACACGGGCAGGGCGCCAGCCGGCGTATTGCTGAACAGGTAGCCGCCGCCTCGGCCTTGATCGCCCTCGGCGTGGAGAATGGCCATGAATGACGTAACGCCAACAGAACAAACCACCAGTCGCTGTGGCTATGTCGCCATCGTCGGTCGGCCCAACGTGGGCAAGTCGACCCTGCTCAACCATATCCTCGGTCAGAAGCTTGCGATTACCTCGCGCAAGCCGCAGACCACGCGCCACAACATGCTGGGCATCAAGACCGAAGGCGCCGTCCAGGCGGTGTATGTGGACACGCCCGGTTTGCACAGCAATGGCGAAACTGCGCTCAACCGCTATATGAACCGTACGGCCTCGTCGGCGTTGAAAGACGTCGATGTGGTGGTCTTCGTGGTCGATCGCACCCGCTGGACCGAAGAGGACCAGCTGGTGCTCGACCGCGTGAAGTATGTGGAAGGTCCCCTCATCGTTGCGGTGAACAAGACCGATCGTGTCGAGGACAAGGGTGAGCTGCTGCCGCACTTCGAGTGGCTGGCGCAGCAGTTGCCCAATGCCGAGATCGTGCCGATTTCCGCCCAGCACGGGCAGAACCTCGACGTGCTGGAGAATCTCGTCGCGGGCCATCTGCCCGAGAGCGAGCATTTCTTCCCCGAGGACCAGATCACCGATCGCAGCAGCCGCTTCCTGGCCGCCGAGCTGGTGCGCGAGAAGATCATGCGCCAGCTTGGCGCCGAGGTGCCTTATCAGATCACCGTCGAGATCGAGGATTTCAAGCAGCAGGGCCGGGTGCTGCATATCCATGCGCTGATCCTCGTCGAGCGCGACGGGCAGAAGAAGATCATCATTGGCGACAAGGGCGAGCGTATCAAGCGCATCGGCCAGGAAGCCCGCAAGGACATGGAAGTGCTGTTCGACTCCAAGGTCATGCTCAATCTCTGGGTCAAGGTGAAGAGCGGCTGGTCCGACGACGAGCGCGCGCTGCATTCGCTTGGGTATAGCTGACCGAACAGCGGCAAGCTTGAAGCTTGACGACTCCAGTCCGATACCCGGCGCGAACCCATGACCACCCAGACCGCCTTTGTCCTGCACAGTCGGCCGTACCGCGAGAGCAGCGCCCTGGTGGATTTCTTCACCCCTCAGGGTCGGCTGCGCGCCGTGCTGCGCGGCGCCCGGGGCAAGGCCGGTACCCTGGCTCGTCCGTTCGTGCCGCTCGAAGTCGAGTTTCGCGGCCGGGGTGAGCTCAAGAGCGTGGCCCGCTTGGAAAGCGGAGGCCTTGCCTATTGGCTCGACGGGAACGCCCTGTTCAGTGGCATGTACCTCAACGAGCTCCTGATCCGCCTGCTTCCGGCAGAGGACGCGCACCCTGCGATGTACGAGCATTACGCGGCGACCCTGCCGGCCCTTGCGGCCAAGCGCCCGCTGGAACCGATCCTGCGCTCGTTCGAGTGGAGGCTGCTGACCGAACTGGGCTATGGTTTCGCCCTCGACGAAGACGTGGCCGGCCTGCGCATCGCCAGTTCCGGGCTGTATCGCCTGGTTCCGGACACCGGGCTGGAACCCGTGGGCCAGTTCCAGCCGGGGCTGTTCAATGGTGCCGAACTGCTGGCCATGGCTCAGGCCGATTGGGAGGTTCCGGGCGCCCTGGCCGCAGCCAAGCGCCTGATGCGTCAGGCCCTGGCGCCACATCTGGGCGGCCGACCACTGGTCAGTCGCGAGCTGTTCATGAACATGAAGGAGGTCCCGCGTGACTGAAGCGAATCGAATCCTGCTGGGCGTCAATGTCGATCATGTCGCCACGCTGCGTCAGGCGCGTGGCACTCGTTATCCGGATCCGGTCAAGGCCGCACTCGATGCCGAAGAGGCGGGCGCCGACGGCATCACCGTACACCTGCGAGAGGACCGGCGTCACATCCAGGAGCGCGATGTGCTGATGATGAAGGACGCGCTGCAGACCCGAATGAATTTCGAGATGGGCGTGACCGAGGCAATGCTGGCCTTTGCCGAACAGCTTCGCCCCGAGCATGTGTGCCTGGTGCCGGAAACGCGCCAGGAGCTCACCACCGAAGGCGGTCTCGATGTTGCCGGGCAGGAAGCTCGGATCCGCGAGGCGGTCGATCGCCTGGCTGCCTGCGGCGCGGAAGTCTCGCTGTTCATCGATGCCGATCCGCGGCAGATCGAGGCGGCAGCCCGTATCGGCGCGCCGGCCATCGAACTGCACACCGGACGTTATGCCGATGCCCATGGTGTTGCAGAACGGGCCTGTGAGCTGGCGCGGATTCGGGACGGGGTCGAGGCTGGGCTCAGTCACGGCCTGATCGTCAATGCCGGTCATGGTCTGCACTATCACAACGCCGAAGCCATCGCCGCCATCCGCGGCGTCAACGAGCTGAACATCGGCCACGCCATCGTCGCCCATGCCCTGTTCGTCGGCTTCAAGCAGGCGGTCAAGGAAATGAAGCACCTCATTCTCTCCGCTGCCGCGCGCGGGTGAGCCACAGGGCGGCCTGCTCAGCGGGTCGCCCTCAGCGGCGGAATATATTCACCAGGATGGTAAGCACCACGCTCAGGATGATCATCGAGGTGATCGGGATGAAGGTCCGACTGCGCTCCGACTCGATGCGGATATCGCCTGGCAGCTTGCCAAACCAGCTCAAGAGCCCCGGCGCGTAATACAGTGCCACACCCAGCAGGAGCAGTACTGCGCCTGCCGCCATCAGCCATTTCGCCATTCTGCCTCCGTGATTCCGGCGCTACGCTGGGGCCGTCGCTATTTTCGATAGGCGCCCAGGGCCGCGACGACCTGGCGGGACAGTTCCTCCGCGGGTTCGCTACGGTCGGCGGCACGCAGCAGCTTGATCTGGTACTCGCCGAGCGCCGGCAGGTCGGGGCCTTCTTCCAGCCGTTTCAATGGTGGTTTGACCAGGCTCAGGGGATAGGGTGCGATCGCCAGGTCGGCAATCATCGCGGCTTCCTGCCCGGCAGACTGTTCGCTGGAATAGGCGATGCGATACGGCCTGCCAACACTGTCCAGGGCCTTCAGCGCAATGCGCCGCCACGCGCAGTCCGGCGTGGCCAGGGCCAGCGGCAGGGGCGTGCGTTCGGCCGCCACACCACCGGCCCGACCGGCCCACACCAGCGGCTCGCTGTGGACAATTTCGCCGCGCGTATCGTCCTGCCCGGCGTTGCCAACACTCAACAGCGCGACATCCAGCTCGCCGGCGTCGACGCGCTGGATGAGGTCGATGGTACGGCCCACCGACACGTTGACCTCGACCCCGGGATGGCTACGGGCGAACTGCGACAGCAGCCCGGGCAGGATATGCGTACCGATGTCCGCCGGTGTGCCGAAGCGAACCCTGCCGTTCAGCTGCGGCGTGATGAATGCACCAATCGCCTCCTCGTGCAGCTTGAGCAACCTGCGCGCATAGCCGAGCAGCCGCTCGCCGTCGTCGGTCAGGGCGATGCGCCGGGTATCCCGGATGAACAGGCTGCAGCCGAGCAGGTTTTCCAGGCGCTTGATCTGCATGCTGACCGCCGAGGTGGTCCGGAACACCTGTTGCGCGGCACGGGTGAAGCTGCCGCTTTCGGCGATGCAGACAAAGGTGCGCAGCACGTCGATCTCGAGAAGGGGCGAGGTGCAGGCCGGTAGAGGGTGGGGAAGGCCGGTCATTGGAAACCTTTCAATTTTGCTTAACTGGCCGTTCTATCTTAGTCGTTTGTCTGAATGCCTGGCCCGGCACATCCTGAGATTGCCGACCAACAGTCGGTTGGCAGGCCAGGGCGCGCCGGTGCGCCTCCGTGCAGGCGGGAGACGACGATGAAGCATTCGGAACGGCAACAGGATAAAACCGGGGATTCGCAACGGCCGGCAATGCCGGAGTTCTACATGCCGGCCATGTGGCCGGTGGATCTTCAGCAGCAGCTGCTCGACTGGTTCATTGCCTGGCGGGAACGGCAGGTCTATCGGCGGCTGCTCAGACTCAGCGACAGGCAGTTGCGGCGACGGGACCTGAGCAGGCCCCGTGTCATCGAAAAGGCCCAGCGGCCATTGCGGCAGGTCGTCCTGGAGCGCCGAAGCCGTGGCGAGCACCCGCATTGCCGGTTCGGGCAATGACAGCGGCTCCGGCGGGTGGCGGCCTCAGGGTTTGCGCGCGATCAGCACGGCACGCATGGGCGCCGGCAATCCTTCAACGGTCCTGCTCGAGTCCTCGGGGTCGAGAAAGTCCGGCAGTGACTGATAACGCATCCAGTCCGTGCTGCGCTGTTCCTCGGTGCTGGTCACGCTGACATCGACGCAGCGCACATCGACGAAACCGGCGCGGCGCAGCCAGCATTCCAGCGCGGCTACCGAGGGCAGGAACCAGACGTTGCGCATCTGCGCGTAACGGTCCTCGGGAACCAGTGCCGTATGTTCGTTGCCTTCGACCACCAGGGTTTCCAGCACCAGCTCGCCGCCCTTGAGCAGGCAGTCCTTGAGGTCCAGCAGGTGGTCCACCGGCGAGCGCCGGTGGTACAGCACCCCCATGGAGAAGACCGTGTCGAAGCCTTCGAGCTTGGCCGGCAGTTCTTCCAGCGCCATCGGCAAGTGCCAGACCGGCAGCTCGTCGAGGTAGCGCTTCATGGCGTGGAACTGGCAGAAGAACAGCCAGTTCGGGTCGATCCCCACGACCGAGTCGGCGCCTGCGCCGAGCATTCGCCACATGTAGTAGCCGTTGCCACAGCCGACGTCGAGGATGCGCTTGCCGCGCAGATCCAGGTGCGGCGAGACACGCGCCCACTTCCAGTCGGAACGCCACTCCGTATCCACGTGCACGCCGAAGACATCGAAAGGCCCCTTGCGCCAGGGAGACAGACCGAAGAGTGCGTCATGGGTGGCGGCCCGGGACTCGTCGTCGCAGTCGGCTTCGAGGCGAAAGGCGTCGCGCAGCTCGACGGCGCAGGGCTTGATGTCCGGCAGCGCGTCAACCGCGCGACGCCAGCGAGGCAGGTCGCCGTGGCCGATGGCCAGCTTGGCGTCAAGCTGTTGCCGGTACACCGCTGGCTGCCTGGGCCAACGGGCTCCAGCAACAGCT
>JADGMW010000734.1_pt1 | contig 11375 bp, 14 predicted proteins | sample 8641801 | NCBI WGS metagenome assembly JADGMW01 (sample SAMN16272018, study PRJNA661076) | feces metagenome | isolation source: fecal sample from diarrhoea affected cattle A | host: Bos taurus | place: South Africa: Lokaleng Village, Mahikeng | collected 2019-09
GCAACACCGCGCGGCCCGCGGCCAGCAGCCGATCATACTGTCTGGCGGTCAGCGCGGCGAGGGCGGCTTCAAGCGTCGCCCGGCGCTTGACCTCGACCACCGCCAGGACGCGGCCGCGGCGGGCGAGGATGTCGATCTCGCCGGCCCGCGTTTTCAGGCGGAAGCCGAGCAGCTGATAGCCCCGGCTCATCAGCAGCAGGGCCGCCAGCCATTCGGAGCGGTGGCCCTGGCGATGCGACAGGGCCCCGAGCGCCACCCGCCAGCCGCGCTTGTTTGCCACCACCCTCGGCGCCTTGAGGCGGACGGGGGGGCCGGCGCCCCTCACCGGCCCTGCAGCTCCAGCGCCCTCTTGTAGAGCGGCTTGCGGGGCAGGTTCAGCGCCCTGGACACCTCGGCGGCCGCCTCGCCCGGCGGCAGGCGGGTCAGGGCCTCGGAGAGGGCGGCGTCGGCGTCGGCCGCCGAGGCGGTCTCCTGCTCGCCGGGGCCCACCACGATCACGATCTCGCCCTTCGGCGACTGGCAGCGGGGGTCGGCGGCCAGATCGGCGAGGGTCCCGCGGACGCATTCCTCATAGAGCTTGGTCAGCTCGCGGGCGACGGCGGCGGGACGCGGGCCGAGCACGGCGGCCATGTCGGCCAGGCTGTCGGCGAGGCGGGGACCGCTCTCGAAGAAGACCAGGGTCTGGCGGCCCGGCCGCAGCTCTTCCAGCGCCGTCCGCCGCGCCCCCGACTTCGGCGGCAGGAAGCCGGCGAACAGCACCCGGTCGGCGGGCAGGCCGGCAATGCACAGGGCGGCCAGCAGGCTGGAGGCGCCGGGGACCGGGTGGACCGGCAGGCCCTCGGCGATGGCCGCCCGCGCCACGACATAGCCCGGGTCCGACACCATGGGCGTGCCGGCGTCGGAGACGAGGGCCACCACCGCCCCGTTGCTGAGCCGGTCGACGGCCAGTTCGGCGGCCCGGGCGGAGGCGTGGTCGTCGCAGCGCTCCAGCCGCGCCTTGAGGCCGTAGGCGGCCAGCAATTTGGCGGTCACCCGGGTGTCCTCGGCGAGCACGAGGTCGGCGGCGGCGAGGACGTCGAGGGCGCGCAGCGTCATGTCGCGCAGGTTGCCGATGGGCGTGGCCACCAGATACAGGCCCGGCGCCACGGGACGCGGCGGCGGGGCGGTCGGCGGGAAGGGCGACGGATCGGGCATCCCGCTACAGGGCCTTCTTGTAGCCGAGGTGGCTGGCGACGAAGCCGAGCCGTTCGTAGAAGCGATGCGCCTCCGGACGCTCGCGGTCGGTGGTCAGCTGGACGAGGCCGCAGCCGCGCGCACGGCACTCGGCGATGGCCCATTCGAAGACGCGGCCGCCGAGGCCGGCGCCGCGGCGGCTCGCGGCGATGCGGACGCCTTCGATCTGGCCACGCCACATGCCCTTGCGGGACAGTCCGGGGATGAAGGTCAGCTGCAGCACGCCCACCACCCGGTCGTCGTCCGTGACCACGGCGAGCAGCTGGTTCGGGTCCCGGTCGATGGCCTCGAAGGCCGAGACATAGGCGGCGGCCGGCGGCGTGGCGGGGTCCTCGCGCGTGCGGCCGAGGGGGTCGTCGGCCAGCAGGGCGATGATCGACGGCAGGTCGGGCGCGACGGCGCGGCGGAAGGCGATGGTCCCCATCCGGACAGCATAAAGGGGTCGGGGGGTCAGGTCAGCAACCTTCGCGGCAGGCGGCAGGCAGCAGGTGAAGTCCAAAGTGGGGACTGAAAGTGGTGTGTGTCCCCACTTTGGGGAGGGGAAGGTTTTGCCGCGAGGGGCGGCGGAAATCGAGTCGACAGAGTCGACAGGGTCGACATCCCGCTTGAGGGAATTCAGTGACTTCGCGATTTCGGTCCGGTCGCCCTGGACGGCGACGGGGGTCGAATTTTGCGCGGTGGGGCGGCGACGTGCAGGTCGGCGCCTGGAGGGGGCGGCGGCTCCTGGACGGAGCGGCGGGGGTTCGATTGTCAAAGACCGGCGTCGGCCGGCCATTGTGCGCCCGCTCTCCCCTCAGGCGGGAAGATCGCACCTGGATAAGATCATGTGGCTGGAAAGGCGGGAGATTTTTCGTCCAGTCCGACTGGAATTCCGCCGATTGCCAGCACTTTCCGGTCAGGTCAGGAGAGCCTTGAGGAGGGCGTCGAGGACGGGGCGGCCGCGGGCGGTGGCGGCGACGTTCGGGCCTGACAGGGCGAGGAAGCCGTCGGCGAGCAGGTCGGCCAGCGGCGGGGCGTCGGGGGTCAGGCCGAGGGCGGCGAGAATCTCGAGCTGCGCGCCCTCGACGGTGCGGAGGCCGAGCAGGATGCGTTCCTCCGCCGCTTCGGTCGGGGACAGGGCGGCGACTTCGCTCCACGGCGTGCCGGCGGCGACGCCCGCGGCGTAGTCGGGGATGCGGCGGCGGGCCACGGTGGCGGTGCGGACGCCGTCCAGGGTCAGGCGGCCGTGGGCGCCCGGGCCAAGGCCGAGATAGTCGCCGCCGCGCCAGACGTGGAGATTGTGCGCCGAGCGGGCGGCGACGCCGCGCGCGTGGTTGGACACCTCATAGGCGTCGAACCCGGCGTCCCCGAGCACCGTCTGGGTGGTCTCGTAGAGGGCGGCGGCGAGATCCTCGTCGGGCGGGGTCCAGGCGCCGCGGGCCACGGCGCGGCCGAAGGCGGTCTCGGGCTCGATGGTCAGCTGGTAGGGTGAGACGTGCTCGAAGCCGAGGTCGAGGGCCTGGCGAAGCTCGCCGCTCCAGTCGGCGACGCCCTGGCCCGGGCGGGCGTAGATCAGGTCGATGGACAGGCGCGGGAAGGCGCGGGCGGCGACGGCGACGGCGCGGCGCGCCTCGTCGGCGGAATGGTTGCGGCCGAGGAAGGCGAGGCTGGCGTCGTCGAGGGCCTGGACGCCCATCGACAGCCGGTTGACCCCGGCCGCCGCCAGGGCCGCGAAGCGGTCGGCCTCGGCGTCGGTCGGATTGGCTTCCAGACTGATCTCGATCGGGCCGTCCGGCGGGAACAGGTCGCGGGCGCGCGCGATCACCGCCCCCACGGCCCCGGGCGCCATCAGCGAGGGCGTGCCGCCGCCGAAGAAGATCGAGGCCAGCCGCCGCGGCCCGGTCAGGGCCGCCTGGGCCTCGAGGTCGGCGAGGATGGCCTCGACAAGGCCGGCCTGTTCGTCCGTGCGGCCGCGATCCCGCACCACGTTGAAGTCGCAGTACGGGCAGATACGGGCGCAGTAGGGCCAGTGGATGTAGAGGGCGAGCAAGGAGTGGCTAGTGGCTAGTGGCTAGTGGCCAGGAGGAAGTAGCACGGCCGATCTGCTCCGGTCGCAGATTGTGCGATCTGTGGGGAGAAGCGTCCCCCAGCACTGGTCACTAGCCACTGGCCACTCCCTCACTCCATCAGCGCCGCCTTCAGCTTCCCGAACGCCAGGGCGCGGTGGCTTATGGAGTCCTTCAGGGCCGGATCCATTTCGCCGAAGGTCCGGTCGTGGCCGTCGGGGACGAAGATCGGGTCGTAGCCGAAGCCGCGGTCGCCGCGCGGCGGGAAGGTCAGGGTTCCGTCGACGCGGCCCTCGACCACCACCGCCGGGCCGTCCGGCCAGGCCACGGCCAGGGCCGAGGTGAACCAGGCGCGGCGGTCGTCCGAGCCGGTCTCGTCCAGACGCTCCTCGACGCGGCGCATGGCGTGGGCGAAGTCCTTGTCCGGCCCGGCCCAGCGCGCCGAGAAGATGCCCGGCGCCCCGTCCAGGGCGGCCACCGACAGGCCGGAATCGTCGGCCAGGGCGACCTCGCCCGAGCGGTCGGCGGCGTGCCGCGCCTTGAGCAGGGCGTTGCCGACAAAGGTGCTCTCGGTCTCGTCCGGCTCGGGCAAATTCAGCTCGCCGGCGGTGACCACCGCGTAATGTCCGTCCAGCAGCGCTTCGATCTCGCGCGCCTTGCCCGGATTGTGGGTCGCGGCCAGCAGGCGCATCCCCTTGATAAGTTTCAACATTTTTTCTCAGGCTCGGCTGTTACGTTTCATTGCACAAGTTTAATATCGTTAAACGATATGTAACGTGATTTCTGGCAAGGCATGGCCTATCTATTATCTCACGAACGGAGGCCGCGACGTTCTTGATCCAAGGCAAAGCCGGAAGATCGTTGCAGCGGCAAACAAGAACCGGGGCATAAACTGCCCCTCTCAGGATAGAGAACGACAATGAGCACCATGAACGCTTCCTACTTCATCGAAAAGGTCGGCCACGGCGTCCTGAACGCCTTCCTGCTCGCCGCCCTGCCGACCGCGCTGATCGCCACCCTCGTCCAGGCCCTGTGATCCTCCTCCTGTTCACCGGAGCTTTGACGATCGGCATGACAAACGCGATGTATAAGACCGCGCGTGGGTTCCAGGAGCCCCGCGCGGCATTCGCGCTCCGACGTCCAGCCTGAACGAGGCCACCGCCATGCGACTCCCGAAGACGACATCGCTCGGGATTCGCACACCCACCCTGCCCCGCCTGAGCCTGGTTTCGATTTCCAGCGTCGCGGGCACGGCCTGCACCGTCGCCTTCTGGGTTCTGACCGTCGGCGCCGTCCTGATTCCCTCCGCCGTCGTCGCCCTGAAGCTGTTCGGCACCCCGGTGGTCACCGCCGGATCCGGCGACGAGGCCATCGTCATCCCCCTGCCCTGGGCCTATGTGCTGCTGGTGGCCACCGCCGCCTTCGCCTATCTGGCCACCTCCGCCCTGATCTTCCGCCTGCTGATCCGCATCGTCGCGACGCTGCGCGTCGGCGATCCGTTCCATCCGCAGAACGTCCGCCGGCTGCACCAGATCGGCGCCGCCTTCGCCACCGTCACCCTCGGCGTCTGGGTCGGCCAGTTCCTCGTCGCCCGCTTCGTGCGCGGTGCCATGTCGTCGCCCAGCCTGTTCGACCTGATCACCCCCTCCTTCGCCGTGGTCATCATCGTGGTCATCGCCGAGGTGTTCCGCGAGGGCGCCCGCCTGCGCCGCGAATCCGAACTGACCATCTGAGCGGCGCGGTGGCCTTCCCGACGTCCCGCGCCCCGGTGTAAGAGAAAGCCGCCATGGCCATCCGCGTACAGCTCGACCGCATCCTCCTCGAACGGCGCATGTCGCTGACCGAGCTGGCCGACCGCGTCGGCGTGACCCTGGCCAACCTGTCGATCCTCAAGACCGGCAAGGCGCGGGCCATCCGCTTCACCACCCTGGACGCCCTGTGCCGCGAGCTGGACTGCCAGCCGGGCGACCTGCTGACGCAGACGCCGGGGCCGCAGGACGCCGGCTCGGACGAGGACCCGGACGGGAACGCCCCCGGCACGACATGAGCCGCCGCGAGGACCTGAGCCCGGAGGATCGCCGCATCTGGGCCCGGGTCGCCGGCTCGGTGACGCCGTCGAAGCCGAAGAAGCCGCTGCGGGTGACGCCGGGGGCCGCAGACATCCCTCCGCCCGCCGCGCCCCTGGCGAAGGGGGCGGCGAAACCCCGGCCCGCCCCGCCGCCGTATCGTCCGCCGGTCAGCGCCCCGGCGCGCGCTCGGGGCACGCCGGAGGAACTGGAGCCGCGCCGCCAGCGCCGGCTGTCGCGCGAGCGCGATCCGATCGAGGCGAAGATCGACCTGCACGGCTATGGCCGCTTCCAGGCCCAGGACGCGCTGACGGCGTTTCTGATGGGTGCGCAGGCGCGGGGCTATCGCGCCGTGCTGGTGGTCACCGGACAGGGACGGCGCGGCGGGACGGGCGTGATCCGCGCCTCGGTGCACGAATGGCTGCAGGCGCCGGCGTTGCGCGGGGTGGTGTCGGGGTTCGCGCCGGCCGCGCGCCATCACGGCGGCGACGGGGCGATGTATGTGACGATCCGGCGGCGTTAGAGCCGCAGCCCCGCCGCCTTCGCCAGCATCTCCAGCGACACCATCGGCCGCGGCCCCCAGTGGGCGATGACTTCCGCCGCCGCCAGCGAGCCCAGCTTGCCGGCGTCCTCCAGCGACAGGCCGCGGGCGAGGCCGAGCAGGAAGCCGGCGGCGTACTGGTCGCCGGCGCCGGTGGTGTCGACGACCTTGTCGACCGGACAGGCGGCGACCTCGACCCGGTCGGCGCCGTTGCGGCCGAACACCACCGAACCGGCGGCGCCGCGGGTGACGGCGGCGGTCTCGACGATGCGGCCGAGGTGGGCGGCGGCGGTGTCGAATTCCTCGGTCTCGAACAGGGCGGCCAGCTCCGCCTCATTGGCGAGGACGATGTCGGCCGAGGCCTCGATGAAGGCCAGCAGCTCGGCGCGCCAGCGGTGGACGACGAAGCTGTCGGACAGGGTGATGGCGACCTTGCGCCCGGCGGCGTGGGCGGCGGCGGCGGCGGCCTCGAACGCGGCGCGGGCCGGAGCCGGGTCGAACAGATAGCCCTCCAGATAGACGATGGCCGAAGCCCCGACGACGGCCGGGTCGATGTCGGCGACGGTCAGCTGGTTGGCGGCGCCGAGGAAGGTGCACATGGTGCGCTGGCCGTCGGGGGTGACGTTGATCATGCACACGCCGGTGGCGCTGTCGGTCAGCGGCGGGGTGGCGAAATGGACTCCGACGGCGTGGATGTCGTGGGTGAAGACCCCGCCCAGCTGGTCGGCGGCGACCTTGCCGATGTAGGCGGCGCGGCCGCCGAAGGAGCCGACGCCGGCGACGGTGTTGCCGGCCGAGCCGCCCGAGGCCTCGACCCCCGCGGCCATGGCGGCGTAGAGGGCGGCGCTGCGCTCGGCGTCGACCAGCTGCATCGAGCCGGGGGTCAGGCCCTGGGCCTCGAGGAAGGCGGGCTCGCAGGGGGCGAGGACGTCGACGATGGCGTTGCCGACGGCGCAGACGTCATGAAGGGGGGCTTGGGTCATCGGCGGCCTTTAGCGAAACCGCCGCGGCGCGTCATCCAAAAACCCATAAGGATGTCTTTATACGATTTTCCGGCCTGGCTATAAGACCGCATGACCCGCATCGCCGTGCTGACGCCCGATCCGTCCGACCCGTCCTACGCCGACCAGTGGCCGGGGGTGCTGGAGCGGCTCGGCGAGGCGCTGGCCCCGGCGGGCGTCACGGTCGAGCCGACGCCGTGGACCGACCATGTCGGGGACGCCTCGGGCCTGGCCGGCCGGCCGCTGGTGCTGCCGCTGATCGTCTGGGGCTACCATCTCGACCATGCGCGCTGGATGAAGGCCTGCGCGACCTGGGCGGCGGCCGGGGTGAGGATGCTCAATCCGCCGTCGGTGATCGGCTGGAACTCCGACAAGGCCTACCTCGCCCGGCTGGCGGAGAAGGGGGTGGCCATCCCGGAGACGATCTGGTCGGAGCGGGCGACCCAGGCCGGGGTGGATGCGGCCTTCGAGCGGTTCGGGACCGGGACGGTGATCGTCAAGCCGCGGGTGTCGGGCGGGGCGTGGAAGACGCTGCGGCTGTCGCGCGGCGAGCGGCTGGCCGACGCGCCCGACGGGCCGGCGATGATCCAGCCCTACCTGCCGGCCATCGAGACCGAGGGCGAGACCTCGCTGCTGTTCTTCGGCGGCGAGCTGAGCCACGTGGTCAACAAGCGGCCGGTGAGCGGCGAGTTCCGGGTGCAGGTGCAGTTCGGCGGCGGCTATACGGCGCTGGCGGCGCCGCCGGCCGGGGCGCTGGCCCTGGCGGAGAAGGCGCTGGCCGCGATCGACGAGGATCTGCTGTACGCCCGCATCGACGTGGCGCGCGGGGCGGACGGCGAATGGCTGCTGATGGAGGCCGAGCTGATCGAGCCGGACTTCTATCTCGGCTCGGCGCCGGAGGGCGGGGCGCGGTTCGCGGAGGCGGTGAAGGCGCGGCTCTAGCCGGCCTGACCCAGCGCCATCAGCCCGGCCCGCGAGGGGCACAGGTCGCTGATCACGCAGGCGCTGCATTTCGGCTTGCGGGCGGTGCAGACGTAGCGGCCGTGCAGGATCAGCCAGTGGTGGGCCTTGGGCAGCCAGTCGTCGGGGACGACCTGGTGCAGCTGGGCCTCGACCTTGTCGGGCGTGGCGGCGTTGGTGAGGCCGAGGCGGTGCGAGACGCGGAAGACGTGGGTGTCGACCGCAATAGCCGGCTCGACGCCCAGTTCGTTGAGCACCACGCTGGCGGTCTTGCGGCCGACGCCGGGCAGGGCCTGCAGGTCGGCGCGGGTCAGGGGGACCTCGCCGCCGTGCCGCTCCAGCACGAGGCGGCTCAGGGCGATGACGTTCCTCGCCTTGCCGCGGTACAGGCCGATGGAGGAGATGAAGGGGATCAGCCCCTCTTCGCCGAGGGCCAGCATCCTCTCCGGGGTGTCGGCGACGGCGAACAGCCGGTCGGTGGCCTTGTTGACGGCGACGTCGGTGGCCTGGGCCGAAAGGGCGACGGCGACGACCAGGGTGAAGGGGCTGGACCAGTTTAGCTCGGTCTTCGGGTCGGGCATGACCCCGGACAGGCGGGCGAAGACCGCCTCCACCCGGTCTTCGTCCGGCGGCCAGCGCAGCACCGGGACCATGGGACCGGTGAGCACGGCGGGGCGTTTCGGCGGGGTCCTGGAGCGGGCCTTGGGCATGGCGGGGAGGTAGCAGACCCCGTCGCCGACCGGGAGGCTCTACCTGGCCGGAGCGGCGGGCATGGCCAGGGCGGCGAGCCCGAGCGCGAGGCCGATGAAGCCGAACCACTGCGGCAGGTCGAACAGCAGCGCCCCGCCGAGGATCAGGAGGCTGACGGTGTGGACCGCGCGGGAGGCGTTGGCTGGCATGGGCTGGGGCTCCTGTTCCGGGCAAGCGTCGCTGTTCGCCGAACAAGGGTCAAGGCCGACCTGCACGCGGCGGGCGCGGAGGTGGCGACAGGGTCGAGGGTTGGCGCGGGCGGCCCGGGGGGCTAGGCACCTTACGACTGTCCCGGAGTTCCCCATGCTGATTCACCTGTCGTCCTGGCCCGAGATCGATGCGCGGCTGAAATCCACCAAGACCGTGATCGTGCCGATCGGCTCGAACGAGCAGCACGGGCCGACCGGCCTGCTGGGCACCGACTGGCTGTGCCCCGAGATCATCGCCCATGCGGCCGAAAAGCAGGACGAGCAGATCGTGGTGGCCCCGACCTTCAACATCGGCATGGCCCAGCATCACCTGGCCTTCGCCGGCACCATCAGCCTGCGGCCGTCGACCTTCATGGCGGCGATCACCGACTGGGTCTCGTCGCTCAACCGGCACGGCTTCGAGCGGATCTATTTCCTCAACGGCCACGGCGGCAATGTCGCCACCATCGAGGCCACCTTCGCCGAGATCTACGCCGAGTGGAGCTTCCTCGAGGAGCGGGCGCCGTTCGCGCTGAAGCTGAAGAACTGGTGGGACCTGCCCGGCGTGCACGGGCTGTGCACGCGAATGTTCCCGACCGGCCACGGCATGCACGCCACGCCGTCGGAGGTGGCGGTCACCCAGGCGGCCTATCCGGAGCGGATCAAGACCGCCGTCCTGGAGCCGAAGATCGCCCCGGTCGGCCCGATCCGCGACGCCCTGGACTACCGCGCCCGCTTCCCCGACGGCCGCATCGGCTCGGATCCGCTGCAGGCCAGCCCGGAAAAGGGGCAGGAGATCATCGACGCCGCCGTTCCCGCCCTGCTGAAGGACGTGGCGGAGTTCTCGGCCGAGGTCTTGCCGTAACCTCGATTGGCGCGCACGGTCGGGAAATGAACCCTGCCCGTGACGCCGCCCGCACCGCCCGCGCCGGGCAAGAACTTCTCCAGGCCTCGAGCGACGTCATCGCCCGCCGGCTGGAGATCGTCGCCGAGGCGGTGCGCGATCCGCTGAAGGCCGATCTGCGCGAACTAACCCTGATGGGCTCCGAAAAGGTCGAGGCGCTGGCCGCCTCGGCGGCGGCGGGGCTGAGCGGGGCGGCGGCGATGGCGGCCAGCGGCGGCGCCGTGGCGGCCCGTGAGACGGCGGCGGCTCAGTCGGCGCTGGCGGCCGTCATGAAGGCGGGACATCCGGCCGAGGCGGCCCTGGCCCAGAGCGCCTGGGCCACGGCGGCGATGGGCCGCGCCGTGCGCGACGGCTGGGCCCTGGGGGCCACGATGCTCAAGCTCCAGGCCGATGCGCTGGCGCCGATCCACAAGGCGGCCGTCGCCAATGCCAAGCGGCTGAAGAAATAGATCTCCCTCCCCGGGACGGGGAGGGTCGTCGGCGCGGAGCGGCGGCGGGGCGGGGGCGGCCCGGCGAGACAGGCCGCGGCCCGCGCTCGCGTCACCGGGGCGTTCCCACCCGGTCGCTGCGCGACCCCCCTCCCCGGGACGGGGAGGGAGAGGGTTAGCGGAAGGGCGGCTCGTCGAAGGCGCGGAGCTTGCGGGAGTGGAGGCGCTGGCCCTCGGCCCTGAGCAGGTCGACGGCCTGGATGCCGATCTGCAGATGCTCCGAGATCGAGCCCTCGTAGAAGCGGTGCGCCTGACCGGGCAGCTTGATCTCGCCGTGCAGCGGCCGGTCCGAGACGCACAGCAGGGTGCCGTAGGGGACGCGGAAGCGGTAGCCCTGGGCCGCGATGGTGGCGCTCTCCATGTCGATGGCCACGGCCCGGCTCTGGTTGAAGCGCTGGGCCGACTTGGAATAGCGCAGCTCCCAATTGCGGTCGTCGGTGGTCACCACCGTGCCGGTGCGCAGGCGCCGCTTGACCTCCTCGCCCGGCGCGCCGGAGACCATCTTGGCGGCGTCGTAGAGGGCCCGCTGCACCTCGGCGATCGAGGGGATGGGGATGTCCGGCGGCAGCACGGCGTCGAGCACGTGGTCGTCGCGCAGATAGGCGTGGGCGAGGACGTAGTCGCCGATGACCTGGCTGTCGCGCAGGCCGCCGCAGTGGCCGATCATCATCCAGGCGTGGGGGCGGGTCACCGCCAGGTGGTCGCAGATGGTCTTGGCGTTGGACGGACCGACCCCGATGTTGACCAGGCTGATGCCGTTCCAGCCCGGCGCGGTGAGGTGGTAGGCCGGCATCTGATGCTTCTTCCAGGCCGCATCCATCACCACCTCGCCCGGATTGGGCGTGTCGGGGGTGATGACCACCCCGCCCGCGCAGACCAGCCGGTCGTAGGGGCTGTCGGGATCGGCCACCTGCTCGCAGGCCCAGCGCACGAATTCGTCGACGTACCGGTTGTAGTTGGTGAACAGGATGTAGGACTGCACGTCCTCGACCGGCGTGCCGGTGTAGTGGCGCAGCCGGGCGAGGGAGAAGTCGGTGCGCAGGCCGTCGAACTGGGCCAGCGGAAAGTCCTCGCCCAGATTGAACAGGCCGTCGGAAATCTCGTCGCCGATGTGGGCCAGGTCGGTGGTCGGGAAGTGGCGGGCGACGGCGGCGGCCTGGCTGCGGTCCAAGACCACGTCGGAGCCGTCCATCACATAG
>JADGMW010000537.1_pt1 | contig 11363 bp, 10 predicted proteins | sample 8641801 | NCBI WGS metagenome assembly JADGMW01 (sample SAMN16272018, study PRJNA661076) | feces metagenome | isolation source: fecal sample from diarrhoea affected cattle A | host: Bos taurus | place: South Africa: Lokaleng Village, Mahikeng | collected 2019-09
TCGGTACGGCGGTCGGGGCGGGAGTCGGTGCGACGATCGGGACGAGCGTCCGTCCGATTGTCGGAGCGCTGAGCGCGAGGATTCTGAGCCTTCGCGGCGCGGGGGTTACTACGATTGCGGTCCGGTGTGCCATCACGGCGAGCGGGTGTATTCACTTGATTCCTGTCAATTCTCTGGATCGAACTCCGCGGGCGAGAGTGTCTCGGGACGCGCGTTCTTTCCCATTCTCTCAAATCGTGGGTCCGACTCGAGACTCTCAGAGATGTCATCGATCACATCGACGTCCGGAAGCAGGGGTCCGACGGGCGGAAGATCCTGCAGCGACGCCAGCCCGAGCCGTTCCAGGAACAGATCCGTCGTGACGTAGAGCGTGCCGCCGGTCTCGCGATCCGTCCCCGCCTCGGCGATGAGATCCCGGGCGAGCAGGGTGCGCATCACGCCGTCGACATTGACGCCGCGCACCGCACTGACCCGGCTACGGGTCACCGGCTGCCGGTATGCGACGACGGCCAGCGTTTCCAGGGCCGCGCGGGTGAGCTTCGTGCGTGCGCCGCCCTGCAGCAGTTTCTCGACGTACGGTGCGAAGTCGCGGCGTGTGTAGAAGCGCCAGCCGTCCCCCGCGATCCGCAGGTCGATGCCGGAGCCGCGCGCGGTGAGACTCTGCGCGAGGCCGCGCAGTGCGGTCTCCGCACGTTCGGTGGTGACTCCGATGGCGGCGGCGAGTTGTTCGGTGGGTGCCGGGGTGTCGACCACGAGCAGCAACGCTTCGAGCGCTGCGACGAGTTCGTCGTCGGCCATCTCGAGCAGTTCCGCGTCCCAGGCCCGCTCGTCGGCGGTACCGGCGGCATCCGCGACGTGGTCCTGGCTCATCCGTAGTCCTCCTCGAAGTCGATGGCGGCGTCGTCGTTCTCCCCGGTCCACGCCACCTGCAACGGTCCCAACGGGTCGGGTTGCTCGAACGTGACGGCACGTTCCCGGTAGAGCTCGAGCAGCGCAAGGAACCGGGCGACGATCTGGAGTCCGTGCTCGCACTCGGAAATCAGTTCGTCGAACCCTACCCAGACCCCGGCGCCGCGTTGTTCCAGGACAGCGAGAATCAGGGCCGCTTGCTCGGGTACCGACACGGTCGGCACGTGCAGGTGGTCGAGACCGACCGTGGGAACCGGCTTGGGCCGGAACGCGGCAGCCGCGATCTCCGCGAAGCGCTGGGCGTCGACGCCGAGGACGACGTCGGGCACCAGGTTCTCGAAGCATTCTTCGAGGGAGACCGCGCGCGGGTAGCGGCGCAGAGCGGCACTTTCGAGAGCGGCGAACTGCTCGGCGACGAGTTTGTAGGCCCGGTACTGAAGGAGCCGCGCGAACAGCAGGTCGCGGGCTTCGAGGAGGGCGAGGTCTTCGGGATCGTCGACGTCGCCGGACGGAAGCAGCCGCGCCGCTTTGAGATCGAGCAGGGTCGCCGCGACGACGAGAAACTCCGTGGTCTGATCGAGACCCATCTCGGGACCGAGCCGGCGGGTGTAGGAGATGAATTCGTCGGTGACCTCATGGAGCGCTACTTCGGTCACGTCGAGGCGGCGTTGGGAGATCAGGCTGAGCAGCAGATCGAAGGGGCCTTCGAAGTTGCGGAGGCTCAGGTGGAAACCGGCGGGCCTGTCCGGCTCCGCGGCAACCGGCGCCGAGGTCTCTGCGATCGCTGCTGTGTCCGGGGCAGACGGGATTTCCGGGGCGCCCGGCGTGAGATTCCGGTCGACGGTGTCCGGACGAGTGGCTTTCGGAGGAGCCGTGTCCGGGGTGGCGGTGTACACGGGTCAGCGGCCGGTCCGGTGGATCACTTCTCGCGCCAGGCCCCGATAGGCCTCCGCGCCGGCGGAGGTAGGAGCCCACCGCGTGATCGGTTCGCCCGCGACGCTGGTCTCGGGGAATTTCACGGTGCGGTTGATGACGGCGTCGTAGACCAGATCCCCGAACACCTCGACGACGCGCGACATCACTTCGCGGCCGTGCAGGGTGCGCGAGTCGTACATGGTCACGAGAATCCCCGCCACCGTCAGTTTCGGGTTGAGCCGGTCCCGGACCTTGGCGACCGTGTCGTTGAGCAGCGCGAGCCCGCGGAGACTGAAGAATTCGCATTCCATCGGGATGAGCACCGAGTCGGCGCAGGCCAGCGCGTTGACGGTGAGAAGCCCGAGCGAGGGCTGGCAATCGACGAGTATGTAGTCGTAGCGGTCGAGCAGAGGGTAGAGCGCGCGTCCGAGTGCCTGTTCGCGTCCGACTTCGGAGACGAGTTGGATCTCGGCGGCCGACAGGTCGATGTTGCTGGGCAAAAGATCGAGGTTCTCGACACGTGTGTGAACGAGGACGTCGTCGGCGGTGACCCGCGGGTCGACGAGAACGTTGTGGACCGTCATGTCGAGGTCGTGGTGGGCGACACCGAGACCGGCCGACAGCGCGCCTTGGGGGTCGAGATCGACGAGGAGCACGCGGCGCCCGCATTCGGCGAGCGATGCGCCGAGGTTGATGGTCGAGGTGGTCTTGCCGACCCCGCCCTTCTGGTTGCACATCGCGATGATCTTCGCGGGACCGTGGGACGAGAGCGGGGAAGGTTCGGGTATCGACCGGCGCGGCCGTCCCGTAGGTCCGAGTTCGACATCGGCGACCGGCGGCGCGGACTCCGCGTCCCGCGATCCGGTGGCCGCGAGCGCCCATGCGGGTGTCCGGGTCTGTGTAGTTTCCGTGGCGGGTGGCTGAGGTGTGCCCACGTTCGGTACTCCCCCTGTCTGGCGACCCGGTCTCTGTCTCACCGGAGTCTGTCTGTCACCGGAGCCATGGTCCGGCGGCCGTTCCGTTACACGAACGCTACCGCCTCGTGCCCCCGTTTACCGCACGGACACGCGCCGCTACGCGGTGTAACTCATCTCGCGCGCGGATGCGCGCCGGCCCACACCTCGCGCAGCGCACCCACTGTGACCAGCGTGTATATCTGAGTGGTCGTCACAGAAGCATGCCCCAGTAACTCCTGTACCACCCGTACGTCGGCGCCGCCGTCGAGGAGATGCGTCGCGAAGGAGTGGCGCAGGGTGTGAGGGGAGACATTCGAGTCGATTCCGGCTCGGTCCGCGGCGGCTCGCAGCACCGTCCAGGCGCTCTGCCGGGAGAGCCGGCCGCCGCGCGCGTTGAGGAACAGCGCGGGCGTGTGTCCGCCGGCGAGGGCGGGTCTGCCCCGTACGAGATAGGCGTCGAGCGCGGCGAGTGCGGGTCGCCCGACGGGAACGAGGCGCTGTTTTCCTCCCTTGCCTCGCAGCAGCACGGCACGCGACTCGGTGTCGATGTCGTCGATGTCGAGCCCTACGGCTTCGGAGATCCGCGCTCCGGTGGAGTACAGCACTTCGAGCAGCGCACGGTCACGCAGGCCGCGCGCGCCGTCCGCTTCCCCTCCGACGGCGTCGAGGAGCGCGGTGACCTGGTCGACGGTGAGCGACTTCGGCAGTCGCCTGCCCTGGCTCGGTGGGGTGACGGACCGCGCGACGTCCACCGGGGTGTGGCCTTCCGCGGCGGCGAACCGGTGGAGGCCGCGAACCGCGATCAGTGCGCGGGCTACCGAACCGGCAGCGAGCGCAGGACGGCTGGCTTCGGGGTCGCCGCGGCGGAGCGCGACCCCGAAATCGGCGATGTGCTGTTCCTCGACATCGGCGAGCTCACCGACCCCGCGCTCCGCGAGGTAGTCGAGGTATCGGGTCAGGTCCCGCCGGTAGGCCGTGATCGTGTTGCGGGCAGCACCGCGTTCGACGGTGAGGTGATCGAGATAGGCGTCGAGGTGTCGGGCGAGCACGCCCTCTAGGTTCTCACTGTTCGGCGCGAGTGCGGGCGAACGCGGTCGGCCGGTCCGGCCATGCCGCGTCCGGGGCGCGGAGGAACGCTCCCCCGGTGGCGCGAGTGGCGGCGAACGCCAGGATGCCCGAGACCGCCGTGGCATTGACGATCTCTCCGCGCAACGCCATCGCGACGGCCTCGTCGAGAGGGACGAATTCCACCTCGAGGTCCGCCTCTTCGTGGACAGGGTCGGGGCGGTCGACCGAGGTGAGACCGCGTGCGGCGAAGACACGGACCGCCTCGTCGGTGAATCCGGGCGACAGCGCGATGTCGACGAGGACTTCCCATTCGGCGGCGGCGAGTCCGGTCTCTTCGGCGAGTTCGCGGCGTGCCGCGTCGAGGGGGTCCTCCCCGGGCGCGTCGAGCAGGCCGGCGGGTAGCTCCCACAGCCGCCGGCCGAGCGGATGGCGGTATTGATGGACGAGCACAACCCGGTCGTGGGCGTCGACGGCCACCACGGCCACGGCGCCGTGGTGCTCGACGACTTCCCGTTCGGCGGTCTGCCCGCCGGGCATGACCACCTCGTCGACGCGCAGCGACACGATGGCGCCGGTGTAGATCCGTCTGCTGGACCGGGTGCTGAATTCGTGTCGCTGCGCCATCGATCTACTCGGCGTCGCCGGAGCCGGACGCGGACGTGACCGGCTCGGCGGCGGCCGGGTCACCGCCGTGGACGTCGACGGGCAGCCGTTCGGCGGCCTTGTACTGCAGTGCCGCGGCGATCAGCCCGGCGAAGAGCGGGTGCGGGCGGGTCGGGCGGCTCTTCAGTTCGGGATGCGCCTGGGTCGCCACGAAGTAGGGGTGGGTGCTCGCGGGGTACTCGACGAACTCCACCAGGCGGCCGTCGGGCGAGGTGCCCGAGAACACCAGTCCCGACTTCGCGATCTCGTCGCGGTAGGCGTTGTTGACCTCGAACCGGTGACGGTGCCGTTCGGAGACGTGCTCGGAGCCGTACGCCTTGGCGACGACCGAGCCCTTCTTCAGCGTGGCCGGGTAGGCGCCGAGCCGCATCGTGCCACCGAGATCGGCTTCGCCGGCGACGGCCTGTTCCTGGTCGGCCATCGTCGAGATCACCGGTGCTGTGGTGTCGGGATCGAACTCGGTGGAGGAGGCATCGGTGATTCCCACGGACCGGGCGGCTTCGATGACGACGCCCTGCAGGCCGAGGCACAGGCCGAGCAGCGGGATCTTGCGGATACGGGCGAAGCGGATCGCGCCGAGCTTGCCTTCGATGCCGCGGATACCGAATCCGCCGGGGATCAGCACGGCGTCGACGTCACCGAGGTGCTTTTCGGCGCCGGCTTCGGTTTCGCATTCGTCGGAGGCGACCCAGCGGATCTTCACCTTGGCGCGGTGCGCGAATCCACCGGCGCGCAGCGCCTCGGTCACCGACAGGTAGGCGTCGGGCAGGTCGATGTACTTGCCGACCAGTGCGACCTCGACGGTCTCGCGAGGGTTGTGCACCCGCTCGAGCAGGTCACCCCACACCGTCCAGTCGACGTCGCGGAACGGCAGGCCGAGCTGACGCACGACGTAGGCGTCGAGGCCCTCGCTGTGGAGCACCTTCGGGATGTCGTAGATGCTCGGGGCGTCGGGGCACGAGATGCACCCGGCGAGGTCGACGTCGCACATCAAGGAGATCTTGGCCTTGAGCGTGGCCGGCACGTCGCGGTCGCACCGCAGGACGAGAGCGTCGGGCTGGATGCCGATGTTGCGCAACGCCGCGACCGAGTGCTGGGTCGGCTTGGTCTTCAGTTCGCCGGACGGGCCGAGGTACGGCACCAGCGACACGTGGAGGAAGAAGCAGTTGTCGCGGCCGACCTCGTGACGGACCTGGCGTGCGGCCTCGAGGAACGGCTGGGATTCGATGTCACCGACCGTGCCACCGATTTCGGTGATCACGACGTCGGGGATCTGGCCCTCGTTGTCGGGTGCGGCCATCGCGAGGATGCGCCGTTTGATCTCGTCGGTGATGTGCGGGATCACCTGCACGGTGTCGCCGAGATACTCTCCGCGGCGTTCCTTCGCGATGACCGTCGAATACACCTGGCCGGTGGTGACATTCGCATCGGCGCTGAGATCGCGATCGAGAAAACGTTCGTAGTGGCCGACGTCGAGGTCGGTCTCGGCGCCGTCCTCGGTGACGAAGACCTCACCGTGCTGGAACGGATTCATGGTGCCGGGATCGACGTTGAGGTACGGGTCCAGTTTCTGCATCGTGACCCGCATCCCGCGCGCGGTGAGCAGCGCTCCGAGGCTCGACGCGGTGAGACCTTTGCCGAGCGAGGACGCGACGCCCCCGCTGACGAAGATGTGCTTGGTAGCGGTACGCGAATGGCGTGACTGTGGCAAAAGAGCTCCCGTGACGTCAGGTGCAGGGCTTTTGGACTGATGTGATGCAGCTGGGGCCTGCCGACCCACGGAACTTCACGGTAACACCTTCTGCGTCCGGGGCGTACTCGACTCGCCTGTATCGCCCTCCGGTGCTGTGGACGTCACATTTCCCGGGCGGTTGGAGCACGCGCACCGGGGCGGACGGGTGCGCTCAGCGCGCCGCGGAACCGACGGTGACGCCGCTCGCTCCGGGACCGGTGCCGTAGCGTCCGGCGCCTCCGTCGAGCTGTTCCCGGACCGCGAGAATTGTGGTGATCCGGCCGGCTTCCCGATCGAGATTGTCGACGGTGGACAGCCCTGAGGACAGTGCCGCGTCGGCACGCACCACGGCGACGGGGCCGTTTCCGGCTGCAGCGCCCGGCCGACCGGCGAGGACGGCGCCGGCTCCGCGCGCGTCGACAGCGGCGGCGAAGCGGGCCACGAGCGCCCCGCGGTTTCCGCCGGCGGTATCGCTCCCGGCAGGGGGTTCTCCGGTGACGACGAGCGCCGTCTGCGCCGGTTCGGCCTCTCCGTCGTCGTAGCCGATGAAGCCGCCGCTGCGCAGAGTGGTCAGGGCCAGTGCGCGTTCCTCCGGTGTGCCGCGAGCCTCACCGGTGGCCGGGTCGACCAGCAGCACTGCGCCGAGAAGGTCCCCGGCGAGGCTGCCCGGATCGATGGCGCCGGTCTGCAGCTCCACCCCGGCGGGGATGACGTTGGTGACGGTGGTGCGAAGTTGGTCGGCTCCGGACGCGCCGACGAAGGACTCGGTGAGCGCGAGCCGGCCGGTGACCCTGCCTCCGGCGTCCCCCACCGTGCGTACGAGTGCGTCGACGTCGGCGGGATCGGCGTCCGGGGTGGTGACGACGAGGACGGTGCGGTCGGTGAGGACATCGCGCACCACGCGCGGCGCGACGGTGGCGTCGAATCCGTCGGCGGCGACGAGTTGTCCGTCGAGCCGGGCGGCACGGTCCTCGGCCTCCTGCAGTTCGCGCCGCATCTCGGACTTGTCGTCGCGCAGGCCGGAGACCACGCTGCCCGACAGCAGTCCCGATCCGAGCACGATGCCGAGCGCCAGGGCCAGGAACACGGCCACCAGCGAGACGGCGTGGTGACGCAGCGAGATCACGCGCGCAGGCCCCGGACCCAGTCGACGGCGCTGTCCCACCATTCCTGGGCCAGGGCGACGACATCGCCCCCGAGATTGGAGACGACCAGGGCCGCGATGATCGCGATCAGCGCCGCGAAGATCAACAAGGCGATGATGCCGCCGGAGACGCGGCTGCGGTACAGGGTGGCGACAGCTTTGGCGTCGACGAGTTTCGGTCCGACCTTGAGGCGCGTCATGACCGCCGACGGGTTGGTGTCGCGGCGTCCCTGGTCGAAGAACTCGTCGAGCGAGACGGTGCTGCCCACGGTGACCACGAGCGCGGCGCCGTGATGGTCGACGAGCAGCAGCGCGAGGTCGGTGGGCGTTCCGGCCGCCGGGAAGGTCATCGCGCCGATACCGAGGTCCTGAATGCGTTCGAGTCCGGGAGCATGGCCGTCCGGGTCGGCGGGCAGCACGACTTCGGCACCGGATTTGAGGGTCGCCGTGCCGATCCCGTCCGGATCACCGACGATCAGATCAGGCCGGTATCCGGCTTTGGTGAGCGCGTCCGCACCCGGTCCGACGCCGACGAGAATCGGCGAATATTCCTTGATGAAGGGCTTGAGGTCCTTGAGGTCCTGGACGTGGCCGGGCCCATCGGACACCACCACGACGTGCCGGTCGCGCAGGTCGAGGTCGATCTCCGGGATGCCGACGCCGTCGATGAGCAGCGGGCTTTCTGACCTGATGAACTCGATGGTGTTGCCGGAAAACGCTTCGAGATGGTCGACGAGACCCGTCTTGGCTTCGATCATCCGATCGGAGATCTCGGCCTCGGTCTGTTCGTCGCCCTGCACCAGCAGTCGCTCGCCGGCGTATACGCCACCCTCGTAGAGCCGGACTTTGGCGCCGTCCTTGATCTTCTTGAATGTCTCGGCGCCGGTGTTGTCGACGAGGAGGATGCCGTTGGCGACGATCACCTCGGGCCCCAGATTCGGGTACCGGCCCGAAATCGAGGCCGATGCATTGACTACGGCCGACACGCCTGCTTCGACGAGAGCGTCGGCGGTGACACGATCGAGGTCGAGCGCGTCGAGGACCACCACGTCGCCGGGACCGACCCGACGCAACAGCTTCGCGGAGTTCGTATCGACCCTCGCGATACCGCTGACTCCGGGCAACGTTTCGTTGGTACGTGACAGCAGCGCCGGCATCTTCATGGCAAAGATGATGCTCCGGAGTTCCGGTCAGTTATCGGAGGCGCGCCGAGACGACGCCGCGACGCCGCATCGACGGCCCGATCACTGTGCCCGCTCGGCGTGCGCGACGGCGAGCAACTCCTCGGCGTGGGCGCGACCGGTCTCGGTGTCGTCGAGTCCCGCGAGCATCCGGGCGAGTTCGGCGACACGTTCGGCGTCCGACAACATCCGCACGCCGCTGCTCACCACCCCGGCGCGATCGTCCACCTTGTCCACCACCAGGTGCGTGTCGGCGAACGCGGCGACCTGCGGGAGGTGTGTGACGACGATGACCTGATGGGTCCGGGACAACCGAGCCAGCCGACGGCCGATCTCGACAGCGGCGCGGCCTCCGACGCCGGCGTCGACCTCGTCGAAGACCATGGTCGCGCCACGCTCGGATCCGGCGAGGACCACCTCGAGCGCGAGCATCACCCGCGAGAGCTCGCCGCCGGACGCGCTGCGCGCCAGGGGCAGAGCCGGAGCGCCGCCGTGCGCGGCAAGCCGGAACTCCACCTCGTCGACGCCGGACTCACCGGCGTGCAGGACGCGATCGCCGATCGGCAGCGGCGCGGAATCTGCCGCCGCGGCCTGCTGTTCGCGGATCTGTACCTCGAGCACCGCGCGGCCCATCGCCAGTCCGGCGAGTTCTTTGCTCACCGCTTTCGCCAGCTTCCCCGCCACCTTCTGGCGTGCCGCCGACAGTGCCGTCGCGGCCTCGGCGGTGGCGGCGGCTTCGGCGTCGACCTCGGCGGCGAGTTTGTCGAGGGCCTCGGCGGACACATCGAGACCCGAGAGTCGTTCTCGTGCGCTGCGCGCCCACTCGAGTACTCCGTCGACGTCCGCCGCGTATTTCCGGGTGAGGGTTTTCAGTTCGGCCTGCCGGGTGAGCAGGGTCTCGAGCGCACCCGGGTCGGAGGGAAGATCCCCCAGGTAGCCCGACAGATCGCCGGCCACGTCGGTGACCACCGCGATGGCGTCGTCCAAGCGCGGCCCGAGGTCACGAAGGGCCGGGTCGTCGCTGCCGTCGACGCGCGAGCGTGCCTCACCCAGCAAGTCGAGTGCGGAGCGGGCTTCGTCACCGTCGGCGGCGTCCTGTCCGGCGAGCACCGCGTGCGCGCCCATCGCTGCCTCGCGGAGGGAATCGAGATCGGACAGACGACGGACGTCGTCGACGAGCCGGGCGTCCTCCCCCGGCTCCGGATCGACGCGCTCGATCTCGTCGAGTCCGTACTGGAGACGGTCGGCTTCCTGCGCCAGCTCCCGCGACCGCTCGGTACGTTCGTGCAATTCGGCGCGGGCGTCGAGCCACCGACGTCGGTGCGTGCGATACCGGTCGAGCAGCGGAGCGATCGCCTTTCCGCCGAACCGATCCAGCGCGGAACGCTGTTCGCCCGGGCGGAGCAGGCGCAATTGGTCGTTCTGCCCGTGCACGGTGAGCAGCGGGTCGGTGAATTCGGAGAGCACACCCACCGGGACGCTGCGTCCCCCGAGGTGGGCGCGGGACCGGCCGTCGCTGCCCACGCTGCGGACGGCGATGATGCTGCCGTCCTCGTCGCGTTGCGCGCCGGCGGCCTCGAGAAGCCGGGCGACTTCTTTTTCGACATGACTGGCACCGTCGTCGACGCTGAAGCGTCCCTCGACCACGGCACGGTTCGCGCCGACGCGGACCCGTGTCGCGTCCGCCCGAACCCCGGACAGCAGGTGCAGGCTCGTGACCACCATGGTCTTGCCGGCACCCGTCTCGCCGGTCAGCACGGTGAGACCACCGTGGAACCGGGCGCTCGCCTCGGAGATGACGCCCAGGTTGTCGATCCTGATCTCAGCGAGCATCTCAGAGCTTCCTTCCCCGCCAGCCCTTCACCGGAAGTTCGAACTTTCGCACCATCCGGTCTGCGAACGGTGCCGAATCCAGCCGTACCCAGCGCACCGGGTGCCGGCCGCGCACCACGTCGAGGCGTCCGCCCGCGGGCAGTTCGAGCGTGCGCCGGCCGTCGCAGAACACCACCCCGTCGTGACCACCCGCGAGGGTTTCGACGGCGATGATCGATTCGGGACTCGTCACCAGCGGGCGCGCGAACAGCGCGTGTGCGTTGCTCGGGATCACCAGCAGTGCCTCGAGTTCCGGCCACACCACAGGACCGCCCGCGGAGAACGCGTAGGCGGTCGAACCCGTGGGGGTTGCGATGAGCACCCCGTCGCAACCGAACGACGAGACCGGCCTGCCGTCGACCTCGAGCACGACCTCGAGCACCCCGAGCCGGGATTTGTTCTCGAGGCTCGCCTCGTTCAGCGCCCAGCCGCGGTCGACGATCCTGTCGTCGACGCGGATGGTCACGTCCAGAGTCATTCGTTCTTCGATGCGGTATTCGCGGTGGGCGACCTGATGCAACGCGTCTTCGAGGTGTTCGGCTTCCGCCTCGGCAAGGAACCCGATTCGTCCGAGGTTGATGCCCAGCACAGGGACCGACGCATACTGTGCGAGTTCGGCAGCGCGGAGGAAACTTCCGTCCCCGCCCAGCACGATGACCATCTCGCAGCCTGCGGCGGCGTCGGGACCGGGTTCGACGATGCGAATGAAACTGCCCGGGATCGCGAGAACTCCCAGCCCGTTGCTGCCTGCCTCGTCCTCGAGTACCCGTAGACCGATGCCCGCCTCGCCCAGAACCTTGGCGACCCGCAGAGCAGTGGTGGCGATCTCGTCGCGACCCGCATGCGAGACGAGCAAGATCTCGCGTTCGGTGCCTCCGGGACCCGTCGGCGCCGGGGTGCCCGGGTTCGGCTGCGCCGGCCCT
>JADGMW010000226.1_pt2 | contig 11344 bp, 11 predicted proteins | sample 8641801 | NCBI WGS metagenome assembly JADGMW01 (sample SAMN16272018, study PRJNA661076) | feces metagenome | isolation source: fecal sample from diarrhoea affected cattle A | host: Bos taurus | place: South Africa: Lokaleng Village, Mahikeng | collected 2019-09
CCCATCCTCATGGCGACGTGGAAGCTCGCCCCGGCGCTCGCCGCCGGCAACTGCGTCGTACTGAAGCCGGCCGAGCAGACCCCGGCATCGCTGCTGTTCCTGTTCGACCTCATCGGCGACCTGCTGCCCGCCGGGGTCGTCAACATCGTCAACGGCTTCGGGATCGAGGCCGGGGCCCCGCTCGCGCAGCACAAGCGCATCCGGAAGGTCGCGTTCACCGGGGAGACCACCACCGGCCGGCTGATCATGCAGTACGCGTCGCAGAACCTCATCCCGGTCACGCTCGAGCTCGGCGGGAAGAGCGCGAACGTCTTCTTCGAGGACGTCGCCCGGTCCACGGACGACCCGTACTACGACAAGGCGCTGGAGGGTTTCACGTTCTTCGCCCTCAACCAGGGGGAGGTGTGCACCTGCCCGTCCCGCGCGCTCATCCAGCGCTCGATCTACGACCGGTTCCTCGGCGACGGGCTCGAGCGGGTCGGGAAGATCGTGCAGGGGAACCCGCTGGACCCGGCCACGATGCTCGGCGCGCAGGCGTCGAACGACCAGCTGGAGAAGATCCTGTCCTACATCCAGATCGGCAAGGAGGGCGGGGCGAAGCTGCTCGCCGGTGGTGAGCGGGTGGACCTCGGGGGCGACCTGAGCGAGGGCTACTACGTCGCGCCCACCGTGTTCGAGGGGACGAACGACATGCGGATCTTCCAGGAGGAGATCTTCGGCCCGGTGGTGTCGGTGACGTCCTTCTCCGACTTCGACGACGCCATCTCCCTCGCGAACGACACGCTGTACGGGCTCGGCGCGGGCGTCTGGAGCCGCTCGGGCGACATCGCCTACCGCGCCGGCCGCGAGATCGAGGCCGGGCGCGTGTGGACGAACACGTACCACCAGTACCCCGCGCACGCGGCGTTCGGCGGCTACAAGCAGTCCGGCATCGGGCGGGAGAACCACCTGAAGATGCTCGATCACTACCAGCAGACGAAGAACCTGCTGGTGTCGTACGCCGAGGGCCCGATGGGCTTCTTCTGATCCCGAGAGCCCGACCCCGCGAGACTGCACGCGGGGCACGAGACGGATGCCGCCACGCTCCGTCTCGTGCGTACCGTGCAGTCTCGCGGGAAGGGGGATCCGGGGACCGGGTATCCGGGCAAGACGGGGCCGGGCATGAGAGAGCGAGAGAGAGGGGTGCGGGATGGTCGGCATCGGCACGTACCAGCGCGTGGACGTCACCGAGGCGGCGGGGGATCTCCTCCGGCCGCTGACGGACCAGTACGGTCCGCTCATGTTCCACCAGTCCGGCGGATGCTGCGACGGCTCGGCACCCATGTGCTACCCCGTCGGGATGTTCCTGACCGGGCCGAGCGACGTGAAGCTCGGTGAGCTGGAGGTGCGGGGTCTCGACCCCATCGAGGTGTTCATCTCCGAGGCGCAGTTCGAGTACTGGAAGTACACGCACATCACCATCGACGTGGTGCCGGGGCGCGGTGCCGGCTTCAGCGTGGAGGGGCCCACCGGCAACCGGTTCATCATCCGCTCCCGGATGCTGAACGACGCGGAACTGGAGTACTTCGGTCTCGCACCGAAGCCCGCCGCCCCGCCGCGCTGACCCCTGCCGGGGACGGCGCCGGTCCGGCGCCGTCCTGCAGGCGGGTCAGGCCGAGACGACCTCGATGACGGTGTGCTGCTCGACGGCGGACTGGCTGGCGAGGCTGTTCGCGTTCTTGTCGGAGTGCGAGGCGCGGAACGAGTCCGAGCGCATCCAGGCCATGAAGTCGTCCTTGGAGTCGAACTCCATGGTCGACACGTACGGCAGTCCGTCGGCCTCGGGGCGCAGCAGGGTCGCGCGGGTGAGACCCTGCACGCCGGCCAGGTTGTCGCGCATCGACGCGCCGAAGGTCTGCTCGAACGCCTCGGCGTTCTCGGGGCTGACGGTGATGCGGTTGGTCACGATGTACACGTGTTCTCCTTCATTCGGGTACGCCCGAAGGGTAGTCCTCCTACGTGGGAGAAGACTCGGATGGCGGCACCCGGTGCCAGCTCGTCGGAGTTCCAGTCTCATTACGAATCGTGCCGCGCTGTTGTCAGGGCCGCCCGTGTGGGGTCAGGATGATCGCCATGCGTCGCGCGGTCCCGCGCGGTGATCCCCCCGAAAAGCAGAGGTACACATATGTCACTGCACCACAGCACGCGCGGCCGCCTCGGTCTCGCGGCCGGAGCGCTCGGCGCTTCGGCCCTCCTCCTGGCCGGTTGCGCCGGCGGCGGCTCCGGCAATACCGACGGCGAGGCATCCGGAGAGCCCATCATCGTCGGGACCACGGACAAGGTCACGACGCTCGACCCGGCGGGCTCGTACGACAACGGTTCGCTCGCCGTCCAGACCCAGGTCTTCCCGTACCTGGTGAACACCGACTACAACAGCACCGAGGTCGTCCCGGACCTCGCCGAGACCGCCGAGTTCACGTCGCCGACCCAGTACACGGTCACCCTTCCCGAGGGCCTGACCTGGGCGAACGGGAACGAGCTCACCTCGTCCGACGTGAAGTTCTCCTTCGACCGGAACCTCGCCATCGCCGACCCGAACGGCGCATCCAGCCTGCTCTACAACCTGGAGAGCGTCGACGCTCCCGACGAGACGACGGTCGTCTTCAACCTCAAGGCCGCGGACGACCAGGTCTTCCCCTTCATCCTGACGAGCTTCCCCGGCGCGATCGTCGACGACGAGGTCTTCGCCGCGGACGAGCTCACCAGCGACCAGGAAATCGTCGACGCCAACGCCTTCGGCGGCCCGTACTCGATCACCTCCTGGGACTTCAACAAGACCGTCGAGTTCACCCCGAACGAGAACTACCAGGGTCTGCTGGACGAGGCCGTCAACGGCGGCGTCATCCTCAGCTACTTCGCCGAGTCCTCCAACCTGAAGCTGGCCGTGCAGCAGGGCGACATCGACGTCGCCTACCGCAGCCTGTCGGCCACGGACGTGGACGACCTCAGCGGGAACGACGACGTGCAGGTCATCGACGGCCCCGGCGGCGAGATCCGTTACATCGTCTTCAACTTCAACACGCAGCCCTACGGCGCCACGACGGCGGAGGCGGATGCGGCCAAGGCGCTCGCCGTCCGGCAGGCCGTGGCCGACCTGGTCGACCGCGAGGCGATCTCGGAACAGGTCTACAAGGGCACCTACACGCCGCTGTACTCCTTCGTCCCCGAGGGCTTCGCCGGCGCCACCGAGGCGCTCAAGGGCCTCTACGGCGACGGCGACGGCGGTCCGGATGCCGGCAAGGCGGCCGAGCGCCTGGCCGCGGCGGGCGTCGAGACGCCCGTCCAGCTGAGCCTGCAGTACAGCCCGGACCACTACGGCCCCTCGTCGGGCGACGAGTACGCGCTGGTCAAGTCGCAGCTGGAGGCCGACGGCCTGTTCCAGGTCGACCTGAAGTCGACGGAGTGGGTGCAGTACTCGAAGGACCGCACCTCCGACGTGTACCCCGCGTACCAGCTCGGCTGGTTCCCGGACTACTCGGACGCCGACAACTACCTGACGCCGTTCTTCCTGACGGACAACTTCCTGGGCAACCACTTCAGCGACGCCGAGACGGAGCAGCTCATCCTGCAGCAGGCCGTCGAGACCGACCCGGACGCCCGCACGCAGGAGATCGAGAACATCCAGGAGCGCGTCGCCGGGCTCCTCTCCACGGTTCCGCTGCTGCAGGGCGCGCAGGTCGCCGTGGCCGGCACGGATGTGGACGGGGTCATCCTCGACACGTCGTTCAAGCTGCGCTTCGCTCCCATCACCAAGTAGGGACGACACCCCGCTGGTGGGGCGGTTCGCATCCCGAACCGCCCCATCGGCCTGTGTCCAGCCGACATCCGGGCGCCCCCCGGCCCACAGATAGGTTCCCCCCATGACGAGTGACGTCACCGTGGCGTCCGTCGAGCAGCCGCCACCCGCGCTCGCCGCCACCGGGAAGAGACGCGGAGGCGGTCTCGGCCGCTACATCGTCGTCCGCTTCCTCCTGATGATCCCGACCGTCTTCATCCTGGTCACGCTGGTCTTCTTCCTCATCCGCCTCACCGGCGACCCGATCACCGCGGCCCTCGGCGGTCGCCTGCCGGCGGCCCAGCTCGCCGAACGCATCACGGAGGCCGGGTACGACCGGCCGATCATCGTGCAGTACTTCGAGTACCTCGGCCAGGTGCTGACCGGCAACTTCGGCAACACCATCACCGACAACCAGCCGGTCACCGACGTGCTGGTCACCTACGGCAGCGCCACGCTCGAGCTCGTGCTCTACTCGCTCGTGGTGGCTCTCATCGTCGGGATCCCCCTCGGGATGGTGGCGGCTGCGCTCCGCGACCGCTGGCCGGACGCCATCCTGCGCGTGAGCGCCATCCTCTTCTACGCCACGCCGGTGTTCTTCTCCGGCCTCGTCGCGAAGCTGATCTTCTCGGTCTGGCTCGGCTGGCTGCCCGTCAGCGGCCGCGCAGACGTGCGTACCGAGATCGCCCTGAACCGCGAGAGCGGCACCGGGCTGTACCTGCTCGATGCGATCGCCACCGGCAACCCGGCCTACATCCAGGACGTGCTCGAGCACGCGGTGCTCCCCGCCCTGACCCTGGGCCTGCTCACGGCCGGCATCTTCCTCCGGCTCGTGCGCACGAACGTCATCGGCACCTACAACATGCCGTACGTGGATGCTGCGCGCTCCCGCGGAGTGAGCGAGTTCCGGCTGGTCCGCAAGCACGCCTACAAGCCCGCACTGATCCCGATCATCACCGTGATCGGCCTGCAGATCGCTCTGCTGCTCGGCGGCGCCGTGCTGACCGAGACCACCTTCGAGTGGAAGGGGCTCGGCTTCCAGCTCGCCGCCTACCTCGGGGCGCGTGACTTCGTCGCCGTCCAGGGCATCGTGGCGCTCATCGCCGTGATCGTCGCGCTCACGAACTTCTTCGTCGACATCATCGCCGCGTTCATCGACCCGAGGGTGAGGTACTGATCATGGCTGCACGTGGTCTCGCCGATCGCATCCCCGTCCTCCACCAGCTGCGACAGAGCGTGGGTCTGCAGCGCGGCATGCTCGTGGCGGGGCTCGTGCTCACCGCGATCTTCCTGCTGTGCGCCATCCTCGCGCCCTGGATCGCTCCCTACGGTTTCGCGCAACTCTCGGATGCGGACGGCAACTTCGGCGCCCAGCAGCCGCCGAGTGCCGCGCACTGGCTCGGCACGACCGTGGGCGGGTACGACGTGCTCTCGCGCGTCATCTGGGGTGCCCGCACGGCGCTGTACGTCGTCGTCGTGGCGGTCGTCCTCTCGGTGTTCCTCGGCATCGTGCTCGGCCTCGTCTCCGGATACCTCGGCGGATGGGTGGACCGCGTGCTCGTGGTCGTCGCCGACGCGATCTACGCCTTCCCCACCCTGCTGCTCGCGATCGTCGTCGCGATCGCCATCAGCGGCGGGCAGTCCGGCCTCTGGCCCGGGGTGTTCGCCGCGGCGATATCGATCACCGTCGTCTTCATCCCGCAGTACTTCCGGGTCGTGCGGGCGGAGGTCGTGCGGGTGAAATCCGAGGCATTCGTGGAGTCCGCGAAGGTCATCGGCGCCTCCACGAACCGGATCATGTTCCGCCACGTGCTGCGCAACTCCACCCGCACCCTGCCGCTGGTCGTGACGCTGAACGCCTCCGAAGCGATCTCGACGCTCGCCGCCCTCGGCTTCCTCGGTTTCGGCATCGAGCCCACCGCCGCGGCGGAGTGGGGCTTCGACCTGAACAAGTCCATCAGCGACGTGGCCGCCGGGATCTGGTGGACCGCGATCCCGCCCGGCATCGCCATCGTCCTCACGGTCCTGGGGGTCACGCTCATCGGCGAGAGCCTCAACGACCTCGCCGACCCGCGGCTGCGCGCCCGCCGCCGCGCGGCGCGGACACCCGCCGAAGCCGTGGCGGCCACGCAACCGACCGCCCGCGAAGAACTCGGGGAAGTGCAGTGATGACCCACACGAGCGACACCGGACGCGCGGTCGACATCCGCGGACTGGACGTCACCTTCTCCACCGACGGCGGGGACGTGCGCGCGGTGCGCGACGTCTCGCTGCACGTGCAGCGCGGCGAGGTGCTCGCCATCGTGGGGGAGTCCGGGAGCGGGAAGACCGTGACCGCCCGCTCCATCCTGGGACTCCTCCCGGAGACCGCGACGGCCGAGGGCGCGGTGCTGCTTGACGGCATCGACGTCGTCGCCATCGGGCGCGAGGAACTGCGCCAGGTGCGGGGCACGAAGGCCGCCATGATCTTCCAGGAGCCCTCGACCGCGCTGAACCCGGTCTTCACGGTCGGCTGGCAGCTGATCGAGGGGCTCCGCGCGCACCGGAGGATCTCGCGGAAGGAAGCCCGCGCGACGGCCGTCGAGATGCTCGGCCGGGTCGGCATCCCCGACCCGGAGAAGCGGATCGACCACTACCCGCACCAGTTCTCCGGTGGCCAGAAGCAGCGGATCGTCATCGCGATGGCGCTCGCCCTGGAACCGACCGTCATCCTCGCGGACGAGCCGACGACGGCACTGGATGTGACCGTGCAGGCGGAGATCCTCGACCTGCTGCGCCGGGTGCGGGACGAGTTCGGCACGGCCATCGTGCTGATCACGCACAACATGGGCGTCGTCGCGGATCTGGCGGATCGGGTGGCGGTCATGCTGAACGGCGAGGTCGTCGAGACCGCGCCGGCCCGTGAGCTGTTCGCATCCCCGCAGCACGAGTACACCCGGCGCCTGCTCGCCGCCGTGCCGCGGCTCGAGATCGTCGACCGGCAGCCGCCGGCGAGCGTGTCGGACGAGGCCGTCGTCGAGGCGGACGGGCTCGTGATCGAGTACCCCGGCCGGCTCGGCACCCCGACCTTCCGCGCGGTCGACGGCGTCAGCTTCCGCATCGGACCGGGGGAGGTGCTGGGACTCGTCGGTGAGAGCGGATCGGGGAAGACGACGATCGGCCGTGCCATCGCGGGCCTGGCGCCCGTCTCCGGGGGATCGCTGCGCGTTCTCGGGGCGGAGATGAACGGCATGAAGGAGCGGCGGTTCCGCCGGCTCCGGAAGGACCTCGGCTTCGTCTTCCAGGACCCGGCGACGAGCTTCAACCCGCTGCTCACGGTGGCGGAATGCGTCGCCGAGCCCCTCGTCGTGCACGGCACCGCCCGCACGGCCGCCGACGCGCGCGACAAGGTGGACGAACTCCTGGAGGCGGTGCAGCTCCCCAAGGCGTTCGGGGACCGTTTCCCGCACGAGCTCTCCGGCGGCCAGCGTCAGCGGGCATCGCTCGCCCGCGCGCTCGCCCTGGATCCGAAGCTGCTGATCGCCGACGAGCCGACCAGCGCGCTGGACGTGTCGGTGCAGGCGCGCGTGCTCGACCTGTTCGCGGAGCTGCAGGCGCGGTTCGGCTTCGCGACCCTGTTCATCACGCACGACCTCGCCGTCGTCGACATCCTGGCGCATCGCGTCGTGGTGCTGCACCGCGGCCGGATCGCCGAGGAGGGCCGGACCGCGGACGTGCTGGGTTCGCCGAAGGATGCGTACACCCAGCGCCTGATCGCCTCGCTGCCGGTGCCCGATCCGGTCGAGCAGGAGGTGCGGCGGGAGGCGTGGCGGCGCGCCCAATCCTGACCCCGTGCGCCCTCCCCCCTTTCCTCCCGCGAGACTGCACGCACCCCACGAGACAGCGCGTGGCTGCATCCGTCTCGTGGTTAGCGTGCAGTTTCGCGGGAAAGAGGGGACGGGACGGGGCGGGGTCAGGGCAGCAGGGACGACCAGAGGGAGCCGGACTGCGAGAGCAGCCAGAAGGCGACGAACACGATCACCACGACGATGGAAGCCCAGGGGATGCCGCGGCGCAGCCGTCTGCCTTCCGCGGCCACACCAGGGGGCGGTCCGAGCAGCGCGGGCGGGGCGGATGACGGGGCTCCGGATGCGGCCGGTGCCACCGCATCCATCGGCGCCGCGCCCGCATCCTTCAGTCCGGCGAGACGCTCATCCCGCCAGCGGCCCCACTGCGCGAGCTTGTCCAGGAGCGCGTCCACGGCATCGAAGAGCCACGCCCACACCGCGGGATCCGTCGTCGAGAAGTCCCGCTTGGCGTACAGGAAGAGCCAATCGTCCACGATCTCGACGTCGAGCGCCGCGGCGTTGTCGATGAAGCGGGCCATGATGTCCGGGGTGAACAGGTACAGCGCGTCACGCTCGTACCCGCTCGGACAGGACAGGGTGAAGTAGCGGTCGAAGTCCCCCTCGAGGCTCAGGCGCTGATCCGCATCGAACCGTGCGGGCAGGTTCGATGCGCCGAACAGCCCGTTGTTGCCCTTCGCGTCGAGCACGATGTGGGGGAGCGGGGTGTCGAGGCGGATCGCCACGTAACCCCACCGATGGGTGGTGCGGTTCTTGCCCGAACCGGTGGTGTAGCGATAGTTGGCGAACTCGACGAACCGCGGCGTCTCCCCGCGCACGACGTACGACGCCTGCCGGCTCGAGCCGATGCCGAAGATCATCCCGGGGAGGCGCGGCGAATCGACCCGGCCGACGTAGCTCAACCCGTTGGCGCGCGCGAACGTGGCGATCCGGTACGCGCGCTCGCCGGAGCTGCGCAGCCCACGGATGCCGAAGAAGGCGGTGACCGCGAGGATCGCGACCAGCACCAGGCCGGGCAGGAGAGATCCGAGGCCCGCACCGCCCTGCGTGACGGCGGTGGTGAACGTGGCGATCACGCCGACGAAGACGGGCAGGACGACCAGCGCGATGATCACGAGGAACACCACACCCACGACGATCCCGGCCGCCGGGCTCGGGCCGGTCCCCGCGGCCCGCTGCGCTCGGGAGAAGGCGCGCAGATCGCTCTTCACGACCGGCGCGGTCAGCGGCGACGGATCGAAGTCCGCCCGGTTCACCGGTTCACCGCATCCGCATCCCAGAGCAGCGACGCGTCGGCCGGAACGGGGAGCGCTTCGATCCCGTCGGTCGCGCAGAGCGCGTCCACGAGGTCGGCGGAGCCCGCGACGATCGTCGAGTCCCAGTCCACCTCCGAGACGAGCACCCAGGCCCGGTCGGCCGGCCAGATCAGGCTCGGCGAGTGCGCGGACGGCGGGAAGCCGTGCTCCTCGGCCGCCCGGTCACGCCACGGCACGTGCAACGGCCACTCCGGTGCGGTGAACTCGGCGAGGTCACCGTGGAAGAGCACGTAGTCGCGCTCGGGGAGCGACAACCGCGGGCCGCGGGAGATGTCGTCGGACAGGATGCCCGGTTGCCAGGTGGGCTTGCGGAACGCGTCGTTCAACGGATCGCGGATGCTGCGAGCGAGCAGAGCCTCGTGCGCGTCGTCCCGGGCGGAGTCGCCATCCGAGGCCATCTGCAGGAACGCCCGCGACGGGGTCACCCCGAGGTGGCCGACGAGATCCCCCCACCCCTCCCACAGGGCGACCGCGCCCCGGTCGGGGGTGCCGGTGTGGGCGACGAGGAGTCCCGAGACGCGGGCGAGGAGATCCGCGTCCAGCTCCCCCTGCACGGGCTCGCCGTAGCGCCATCCGTCGCCGTCCCGGGGACCGTCCTCGTGCTCCACCACCAGCGCGGGCGCGACGAGCGCCTGCCACTGGGCCAACGGGTGGAAGGCGGTGCCGATCGCCGCCGCGGTCCGCGCCCACCCGACGCGCTCGACGTCGATCTCGACGTCCGCGTGCTGGAAGGCGTCCCACTCCCGCCGGTGCGCACCGTACGGCAGGGGCGGCCAGGGTCGCCCGATGGGCCGGTCCCGGGTCGCCGGGTGGAAGATCCGGGCGTAGGCCGGGTACCCGCGCGGGACCGCATCGTGGATGGTGCCGCGCCAGGGTGTGTCGAGGCGGTCACGCAGCCACTGGCCGGATGAGACGTCCGCGGTCCATTCCATGCGGCCACGCTACCCGGCGCCTCCGCCGCGGCCCGCCCGGTTGCGTGCCGGTCTCTCCTCACGGATCGCCTCAGCCGTGTCGACTCCGCTGTGTCGACGGATGTGTCGACGGATGTGTCGACACAACTCCTGCAGGAGAGGGGAGGGCGGACGTCGCGGTGGCCGGAAGGCAAGATCTGCAGGAGTTGTGTCGGGGGAAGCCGGGCAGCACCGCGCACCGGCGGGTGGCAGACGGGCGGCGACGGCTCGGACGGGCGGCCAGGATCGACGCGGATGCGGCCGGGACGGGCATCGGCTAGACTGTTGAGGTTGTCCGGTAGCGCCCCAGCGCGCGTAAGCCCGGAGAACGTGCATTGCACCCTCCTGCTGCCGGGAAATGCCCGGTAGCCGTTCTAGTCCGAAGGAGGTGGGTTAGTGACGCACTCGCACCAGTACGAGCTCATGGTCATCCTCGACCCCGAGATCGATGAGCGTCAGGTCGCCCCGAACCTCGACAAGTTCCTGAAGGTCATCACGAATGATGGTGGCACGATCGAGAACGTCGATGTCTGGGGCCGCCGTCGGCTCGCTTATGAGATCCAGAAGAAGACCGAGGGCATCTACGCCGTCGTCAACTTCACCGCGACGAGCGAGGCCACTCAGGAGCTCGACCGTCAGCTGAAGCTCAGTGAGCAGATCATGCGCACCAAGATCCTGCGCGCTGAAGAGGCCATCGCTCTGGTCGCCGCCGAGGCGAAGCGCTCCGAGGAGAAGGCCGCCCGCAAGGCTGCTGCTCCCGCGAAGGCTGCAAAGGCTTAAGCCTCATGGCCGGCGAAACTGTCATCACCGTCGTGGGAAACCTCACGGCCGACCCCGAACTGCGGTACACGCAGAACGGGCTGCCCGTCGCGAACTTCACGATCGCGTCGACGCCGCGCAACTTCGACCGCGCGTCGGGCGAGTGGAAGGACGGCGACGCGCTGTTCCTCCGCGCCAGCGTGTGGCGTGAGTTCGCCGAGCACGTGGCGGGATCCCTGACGAAGGGGAGCCGGGTCATCGCGACCGGCCGCCTGAAGCAGCGTTCCTACCAGGACCGTGAAGGCAACCAGCGCACCTCCATCGAGCTCGAGGTCGACGAGATCGGCCCGAGCCTGCGTTACGCCACCGCACAGGTGACGCGCGCAGCAGGTGGCAGCGGTGGTGGCGGCGGCGGACAGGCCCGCCCTCAGGTCGCGGAAGAGCCGTGGGCGACCCCCGGCTCGGCCGCAGGCAACGCGAACAGCAGCGGTGGCGGCGCCGACGCCTGGGGAGCCCCGGGCACCTACGGCGACGACACCCCCTTCTGATCTCATATTCCGGATGCCGGTGACGAACCGCATCCGACTCGATTCCTAAGGAAACAACATGGCTGGAAAGTCGAGCGGCGACCGCCGCAAGCCGCGGAAGGGCGCGAAGAAC